>Ga0181521_10005712_pt1 | contig 13742 bp, 16 predicted proteins | sample PEATcosm2014_Bin_32_FD_119764 | JGI IMG/M metagenome (GOLD analysis project Ga0181521, IMG submission 119764) | Peatland microbial communities from MTU Mesocosm Facility, Houghton, MI, USA - PEATcosm2014_Bin02_60_metaG | ecosystem: Environmental > Terrestrial > Soil > Wetlands > Peat | place...
ATCGGCGTGGCTGCTCCGGGTCTCGACGAACCCCAGAACCTCGTCACCGACGACGAACCGGGTGACGTCGGGACCCACCTCTTCGACAATGCCGGCCAAGTCACTTCCCTCGCCCGACGGGAAGGTGGCCGGCCACACGGCGTCGAGCAGCCCTTTGCGGATGGAGGCCTCGCCCGGATTGATCCCCGCCGCCACGACCTTGACCAAGACCTGGCCGGGACCGGGAACCGGCCGGGGGACATCGACGACCTTCAGGACGTCGATGTCGCCATACTCGTCGAATCTCACAGCTACGGGCACCGGAACCTCCGTTGTTCCATGACGTGGGGGCAACCGCGCCTCGACCGCGTTTATTCCGGATGATCTGGATGGAACTACCGGCCGCCGACAGCGCGCCCTGAGGGGTCAGTTGACCGACTCGAGGAACTCCCTGAGGACCGTGGTCGCTACCTCCGGCGCCTGCAGGGGCCACCAGTGGCCGACGCCGTCGAAGGACTCGTGGCGCGCACCGAGCATCTCGGCGACCTGGCGAGACATGGTCTCGTCTCCGAACGGGTCCTGGGTGGGGAACAACACGAGGCCCGGAGCCGATGTCGGACCCCACTGGTCCTTCCATTGAGCGTAGGGATTTGGTGTGGCCGAGCGGTAGAGGTCAAGGATGCAGGAGGCCATGGTCTCGTCGGCAACAGAAGCCAGCGCAAGAGCGTCGTGGTGCGGGACGCCGGAGGCCTCGAAGAACGCGGCGCGGTCCTCGGTCGAGGCGGACCGCTGATCCCGGAAAAACGCCTCACCCTCCCCGGGTGTCTGCCAGATCCGAGCGAAGTCGTGCCACGTGTAGTCGGGATGCATGACGTTGGCCACGTCGGCGGCCCAGGAGCGAAGCCGATCTCCGTACGCGGTGGCCACGCGGTAGGTCAGGCCAGCGCCCCAGTCGTGGCCCACCAGGTCCACGGGCCCGCTGATTCGGTCGAGCTCCGCCACGAGCCACCCGACGTAGTCGTCCTTGGTCGCACCGAAACCGGCTGGTCGCGAACAGCCAAAGCCTGGCAGCGAGAGGGCCACCGATTCGGCATCAAGGCTGGCCCGGACCTTGTCCCACAGGTCCGCCGTCTCGGGCACACCGTGCACAAAAACGATCATGGACGAGCGTAATCACCTTTCGGCACTCTTTGCCCTACGACAGGGAGGCGCCCTGCTCGGCCGCGCGAAGCTTCTTCGCCATCGACTGCAACAGCTTCCAGCCGATCGCACCATTCTCTTGCACGAGCGGGCGGAAATCCCAAAACGTGAGTCCGTAACAGGACAGTTCGCTCACGGCGGTGATGGTCGCCGAGCGCGCCCCCTCGTCGATCAGCGCAATCTCGCCGAAGTAGTCCCCCGGCCCCAAGTTTGTACGCGGGGCTCCCCCGACCGAGACCGTCGCCTCCCCGGAGTCGATCAAGAAGAACGCGGCGCCGCCCGAACCCTCCCGAACGACCGTTTCTCCCTTGGCGAAGCGGCGCTCCTTGAACAGCCTCGCGATCTGCTCGACCTCGTGACGGTCGAGTTCGGCGAAGAGCGGCACGTGCTGGAGGGCTTCGACCGGAGCGCCTGCCATCAGACCGTCCTAGATCCCCACCCGGGTGACCGCCCGGCACTGCAGCAGGTACAGGGCTCCACCGGCAAACGCCCATTCGATGTCGCGGGCGGGACCGTAGACCTCCTCGCAGCGGATCGCGAGCCGGTGCAGCTCCGCGAGCTGATCATCGTCGAGGCAGAGTTGTTCGACGAGATTGGGCGGGACCTCCTCCTCGAACGTGTCTCCGGTAACGAGGGGGCGGACGGCACGCTTCTTACGTCCCGGCCTGCGCTCGAGCACCTGACCCGAACGGTCGATCCGGTAGTGGTCCGGGATCACGAGGCCTGCGACCACCGCTTCGCCGAGCCCCCAGCTGGCCTCGATCATGCATTCGTCTGCCCCATTCATCGGATTCAGCGTGAACATCACCCCGGCGATGTCCGAGTCGAGCAGCGTCTGGACGACCACCCCGACACTCGGGCGGGTGAACAGGCCGACGCGCTGTCGGTAGGTGATGGCCGAATCGGAGTTCGCCGACCACCAGATCTCCCTCACCGCTGAGCTGACCTCCGCGACCGAAGGGACGTTGAGCAGCGTGAGATGTTGACCGGCGAAGCTGGCATCGGCGCCGTCTTCATCGACGGCCGATGAACGGACGGCCAGTGGTGCCGGCAAGGGCCGGACGGACTTCTCGACACTCTCAATGGCACGTTCCTCGCCCGAAGCCACGGCCTCAACGATCGATCCGGAGAGTGCGACGCCGGGTGGAACCGAGAGACCCTTTCGCGCGGCGTCGCCCAGTCCGACCGCCTTCGAGCCGAAGATAGCGGTATCGCTCGCTTTCGCGAGGGGAACAACCTCTTTCACGCCAGCACGGACACTTCGCCGGCATCTCCATCGACCCGTACACGCATCCCGTCGGCAATGCGATCGGTCGCATCGCGCGTCCCGACGACGCCTGGGATGCCGTACTCACGGGCGACGATCGCCGAATGGGAGAGGAGGCCGCCGTTGTCTGTCACGATCGCCCCCAGGAGCGGCAAGAGGATGTTAAATGCCTCCGTTGTCGCCTCCGTCACCAAGACGTCACCTTGGACGATCCGGTCGAACTCGGAGGGGCCAGAAACGCGCCGTGCCGGCCCTTCGTAGACGCCTCGGCTGGCCGCCAGCCCGCGGAGAAGATCCGCTTCGTGCTGCGCCTCGGAGCTCCCGAACACCGAGCCCAGTGCGATCCCGGTGGCGAGCATCAGCCGCGCCATGGCCGGGGGAAGCCCAGAGGGGCCCGGCGGCGGAGCGAGAGGTGGACCGATCACGGCCGGGGCGTCCTTGGCGCTGTGCGTGGCGCGGTATTCGAGCCGTGTTTCCAGCTCGTCTGCGGTCGGCCCCCCCGACCCTGAAAGCAGCGAACACATCTCCTCGAAGCCGGCGTCAATGAGATGCGCGGCGGCGTGGATGTCACCCCTGCTCTCGAGGCGTCGCCCGGCGGACAGCACCGCACGTCGCATCAGTCCTGACGCCCAGATGTCGCTGTAGATGCCGCGTTCGTCGCGGAGCCGGTACGTCAACCGAGCCTCTCCGAGCAACTCGTCGAACTCGCTCCGGTGCTGCTCGGGGACCTGGTTGCGCACATCGGCGGTCCGGTCCTCTGTCTCCGAGGTCCCGAGGTCTCTCCCGGTGACGGCCACCCGCATCGCCCGGATCAGCACATCGGGCAACTCGAGCGCCGAGGGCTCCGAAATGTCGAAGCCGTCGAGGGGCCGATATCCGATCAGGTCGAGATAGCCCGACACGGCCGATCCCGCATCGCCCCCGAGGGCACGCAAAGCCGCGAGTACTTGGCCGGGGTCGTCCTCAGACTGGAGCAGTTCTCGAGCAGAAGAGTCCTGAGCGATGGTGGTGACCAGCCGCTCAAGCTCATCGGACCCGCCTGCAGAGACCGATGCCGAACCGCGCATGAGACCGAGCAGTTCGGCCGGGGGGAGCCCGGTCCACGCCCCGACGTGCGCAAGGAAGTCTCCGGTCGGGAGCATTGCCGCGGCGGTGAAGCGCATGTGCTGAGTCAGCATCGCCGCGTGGTGGTCGCGGCATCGGGTGAGATAGGCGACCAATGCTTCGTCGGAGAGTCCGTCGGGATCGATCGCCTGGATCTCCCGGTGTGTCGCGATCGAGGACGGCTTGCAAATGTCGTCCCATTCCTTGAGCTGTTCCCGCCAGAGCTTGTCTTGGAAGACCTCCTCGGCTCGCTGAAAGCGTTGAGGGATCTCTTCCTCCGCCACCGGCTCCATCGTGTGGTAACAAAAGCCGTTCACATACGCCATCTCGAGGCTGCCGAGGAGCATTCCGTAGTACCGGGCGAATTCGCGGGTACCCCGTCCGGCGGCCTCGGGATGGGTCTCTGCCCAGTAGCGGGTCACGGGGCGGGGAAAGTGCACGGGGTCAAGTTCCCAGGTCCCCGGGCCAGGGGGCTCGAAACGAAGCTCGGCTGCCGCATCTGAACCCGCCATGTCCGAACCCCCTCCGAGCTTCGGCACCCCAAGCGCCGAAGCTCGGATTATGTGTCTGTCCCGCCCGGACCGCAAGGCTGATGGTCTCGAGTGTCTCGGACAGCTCGAAGGGTGCGAAGTGAACTGTGTGCTTGCGAAGTTCGCCTGGATCTACACCCTGGTTCAGCAACCGGGCTGTGCCGAGCGCCCAGTTGAGGGTCTAAAGCTGACGAGGGCTGTTTCCACGGGGCGCCTGCGTGAGAGGAACTCGATCGATGTGGCGTGAGCGGGAGGACCGGCGGTCCCTGGCGGTCACTTTTCGGAGCCGGTAGCTCTCGCGTTTGGTTTCGATGATCTGACAGCGATGGGTGAGCCGGGAGCAGCGCTATTAGGAGCGAGGCGACGCGACGGACGTTGTCTCACGCGGTATCTTCACCCAACGACGTCCCGCGGGAAGTTGCTCGCGCGCCACTACCGCCGCTTTGGACGCTTCGAGCTTCTGGAGCAACGTAGTCAGCATCTGCACCTCCTCGGACTTCCAATCCGCCACGAAGGACGCGAACCGCTCCAGCCCGACTTCTGTGAGCCGACGCAGCTCTTCGGCGCCTGGTCGAGTGAGCGTTACCCGGCAGGACCGCCCGTCGACCTCATCGGCCACCACCTCGACCAGACCCAAACTCTCGAGCTCACGCACCTGCCGAGTGACCTGTGAAGGGTGAACGTCTTGGACCACTGCGATCTCCGAAGGACGAATTCCGGGCGTAGCGTCCACCACCTGGAGGAGGCTGAGAGTGCTCGCTCCTCTCCTTTGTCGTCGTGCTCGATCGAGCGCAGCGTTCGTCATGAACAGGGCTCCGACCATCGCACGGATTTCGTCCCTCGTGGGCTCCACCGTCATGACACTACGATAGTTGATTGACGCAAGCAATATTCTAGATTCTTGCGAGAACGAGAGGCAAACCATGAATCCGATCGAGAAGGTGATGACCAAGAGGAGCACGCGCTTCAAGGTGGCCCTGGCGGTAGCGGTGTTGGTATTGGTCCTCTGGTTGACGGGATCCTCCTTGCAGTCGTTGTGGGTGACACCGGTGGTTGTGATCGTTCTGTGGATCGCCGTCCAGTCCGGAATGCGTTACCGCCACAACTCGCGACACGCTTGAGGCACGCGGTCAGCACACGCTCCTATCGAAGGCTCCGGTAGCCCGGGACAGGGATCAGGCGCATCGAAGGCGCGTCCGACAAGTCTCGGCCGAGCCACGGCCTTGGAGTCACCCACGTCATCGCCTGCTAGGTGCCCGAGTGGGTCGCCGAGCCTGCGTTCGGGGGCACGACCCCACGGGTTAGACGCTTGCAGAGACCGCACGGATCGTCAGATTGAGCAGGCTGACGCCAGGCATCGGGGCACGGGATACTGAGCGGCCATCGCGAGGAGATGCTCGAGTTAAGGGAATCTGTGAAGATCCAGGCAAAGGCGGGGCGGCGACACCCTCACTGACCGGTCGCCTTTGCCGAGTCCTGCTTGGGGCGTCGGGGCAGGGGTTAGACCTGACTCGAGCAGGATCGACCCGGGCCGCGAAATACCGGACGTGGCGTCGAACGCTTCGCCATGGTCACCGGCTGCCAATGCCAAAAGGGACGGCTTGCCGTAGGCGCACGGCGATCAGCTTCTCGACCAACTCGGCCGGTAGAGGCTTGTCGACGGGGAATCGCAACGCTCCGGACGACTTCTCGTAGCCGGCTAACTCCTTGGCCAACTCGGGGAACACCCGGCCGCTGTGGGGCAGATAGCTCAGGTGGTTCTTGAAGGCGGCGAAGCCGGCGACCGTCTTGCCAGCGACCTTGAAGCCAGGAACCGCGTAAGAGATGCATTCCTCGGCGTCGGGGATCACCGCCAGGATGTCGCGGCGCAGCTGGCTGAGCGTCGAGCGCTTCGGCTCGTCCAGGCGCTCCAGGTACTCGTCAATGTCGGTGGTCGACATCAGTTGCCTCCCTGATCTAGGCGCTCTTGGATCACGACGGTCACCTGGTCCCCGGATTCTTGGCGATGGCCTGGGCCGCGTTCCCACGAAGTGGTGGTAGCGAGGGATGATCGTCTCGGTGGGCTCGCCAGACTACGTGGTCGGCAGCTACGGGTGCTCGGCGAGCGCGACCACCTCGTCTTCGTCCTGGTCGATAGCGGCCATCGACCTCTCACAGGTAGCGGCCCTCGGCAACGTGGTTCGAGTCCGCTTACCAACCTGAGGGCAATCGGAAGGATGATGTCACCTCGGAACTGCAGCGCCTTGAGATCATGATCCAGACCGCGCCGCCACTCTCACCAGCTTCTCGACTAAGTCACTGAGCACGGCGTCCTGTGCGAGAAGGTGCTCTTGTATCTTCACGGCCTCGTGGAGCACGGCATCGGCGTCGTCGTAGGTAGCTTCGGACCGCTTGTCAGCAGCAGCCGCCAGCACGTTCTGGCCGACGATGATGATGGACAGCAGGACCAACTGAAGGAAGGTCTGAGAGATCCAGGACACGAGCACATCGGGGTTGTGCGAATTGATCGCGGAGGGCAAGCTCACAAATGCCAACGCGGCAAAGGCGTAGGCGCACCACATCGTGCCGACGCCGTTCGTCACCTTCACCGCAAACCACGTATTGAAGCGGGCCATGGCGTTACCCGTGGGGAGTTGCTCTGCCACCTTCACTGGGTGCTCAGCCCCCTCGAGCTTGGTTTTCGTTCGGTGGTGGGGGACGTAGTCATATATGGCCGTCATGCAAATGGTCCTCTCGTTGTCATAGGGTTCATTGGTCAACCAATTACGAACAGCTGAGCAGCACGGTCTTCCGTTCCGGGAACGCGCCCTTCTAGAGCAGACCTGTTCCGATGGCTACCCCAACCAGGATGAGCACGGCGCCGCCAACAAGCTCGCTCCGTTGTCCCAGACGCTCGCCCATGCGCCGGCCGACCTCTAGGCCCACCAGCGAGAGCGTGACGCTGACCGCGGCGATGGTGACCGCCGCTGTCACCAGGTTGACGTGGTAAGTGCCGAGGGCGAAACCGATAACGAGGTTGTCGATGCTCAGTGCGGCACCGATGAGAACTAGACGTTTCACATTCGGCGACCGGTTCCTCGGGGGCCCTTTTTCACCGATCAGTTCGGTGACGATCACATAGACACCGGCAACACCTAGCAGTGCGCCGCCGACCGGCTTGGCGGCGGCTCCAAGGTCATGGGCCAAGGAGTGCCCAAGGAGAAGGCCAACGACAGGCATCGCGGCCTCGAACACTCCGAAGATCAGGGCGACCTGAACTCGCAATTTCCGATCGACACCCGAGATGCCGATCGCGGTCGAAGCACCGAGGTTGTCCAGACCCACCGACACCGCAACCAGGAGCAGCGCGAGCACTCTCGAAACGTAATCGGGCGCTCCCGTCCTTAGCCGGGCCCCGGGTGTTCTGATCAAGTCCCCGCACCGATGAACAGGCGACGCCCGAGCGGTTTGCCCTCAGTGGCGGTCTTCGCCGGTGTCCTGGGGACAGCCGTCCCGGTGTTGGCTAGTTTGGTTACGCGTTGAAAGGATCAAGACATGGCGCGAGCGACAGCCCCGGTCCGCGATTGGTCACAGGATTTCGATGTCCTCGATCCGGGTTACATCGAGGATCCGTTCCGAATCTGGGACGACCTGCGGGAGTCCTGTCCGATCGCCCACACCGAGCGCCGGGGTGGAGCGTGGATGCTGACTCGCTACGCCGACGTCGTCGCGGCGGCCCACGACGTCGAGCGGTTCAGCTCGCTCGAGGTCGGCGTCATCAATAACGGTGCGCAACGGGAGCCCGAAGAGGACCCCGCCGCGCAGTATGGCCTTCCGCCGATCTCTGCGGACCCGCCCCTGCACACCTGGACACGGCGGATCATATTGCCGTGGTTCTCCCACAAGCGCGTCGCCGGCTACGAGGCGATGACCCGTGATCTCTGCCGAAGCCACATCGACGGGTTCATCGATGCCGGTCAGGCCGACGCCGCCGTTGACTATGCGCAGCAGATCCCGGTCAGGGTCATCGCGAGCATCCTGGGCGTGCCCGAGTCGCTGTCGGACACCTTCACCGGCTGGGTTCGCGACATGCTCGAGTTCGCCGACGATCCCGAGCGGAACCTCCGGGGACAAGAGGGCATCGGCTCATATCTCATCGCGGAGATCGAGCGACGCAAGGTCGATCCGGGCGACGACCTCATCAGCGAGCTGTTGCACACCAGCCACGAGGGCGCGCCCCTCCCCGAGGGTCTCGTGCTCGGGATGGCTGCGCTCGTGATGATCGCCGGCATCGACACGACCTGGAGCAGCATCGGCTCTTCGCTGTGGCACCTCGCCACCCACCCGGACGACGCTGCCCGTCTGGTCGCCGAGCCCGAGCTGATGCCCTCTGCCGTCGAAGAACTCCTCCGGGCCTATTCGCCCGTGACCATGGCGCGGGTCGTGACGACCGACACCAAGTTCCGCGGGTGCCCGATGCACGAAGGTGACAAGCTGCTCATGAACTTCCCGGCCGCGAACCGCGACCCGGAGGTCTTCGAACGGGCCGAAGAAGTTGTCCTCGACCGGAGGATAAACCGTCACGTCGCCTTCGGTTCGGGCATCCACCGCTGTGCAGGATCCAACCTAGCCCGCATGGAACTGACCGTCGCCCTGGAGGAGTGGCTGCGGCGCATCCCGACCTTCCGTCCGGCCGAGGGCGCGGAGTTGGCCTGGGCCGGGGGTCAGGTTCGCGGTCCCCGGATTCTGCCGGTGGTGTTCCCTTGAAGATCCGGGTTGACCCCGACCGGTGCCAGGGTCATGCACGGTGCTACGCACTGGCCCCCGAGCTGTTCTCGGTGGACGACTACGGCCAGAGCTCGGTGATCGGTGACGGCAACGTGCCGGCCGAGCTCGAGGAGAAGGCGCGGCTCGCGATCGCCAACTGCCCCGAATCCGCCATCGAGGAGCTCGCGGGCTGAGGCTGCTGGCTCGAGCGTCGCTCGGAGCCAGCTCTCCCGGCACCCGTCGCCCCGCCCTCCCTGCTGCTCGCTCCGCTCGCTGGCTGGCTGGCTCCCACTTCCTCTCGCTCTTCGTCCCCGTCTCCCCTCCTTTGGCGTCGTCCTCGTGTCGTTCCCCCTCTCTCCCCACATCACAGGTTGGGCGCTGAGGGACTCAACCGCCGACGGCTGACCAAGCGTTGTCATTTTGACAATGCCGCGGACGACCACGACGTCGAACCACTTGGTTCTAAGAGACCCATCACTTGTCGGAGCGATACGACAGGAGAAGTAACTGCGACCGGAGTGACATCAGACGGCCACCGGTCGACCACACCCACAACGCCGCCGAGCAGCGGTGGTCCGTTGCAGTCAGTCATTTCGACCACTTGCCGGGGATGATGACCCTGACTTGCTTACAGTCGCGAGCATCCCAATCAGGCACTTCCGGGCGCGTGGAAGAGTTCATCTCGACTTCCCAATGCTGGGCCGGAAAGGCTCCAAGGATGACCATCCGTTATACTGGTTGAGGGACGCTCACGTTCCGAATCTGGAGAGAAGAGTTTGAATGCCCTTGCAGCTGACGACCGTCATGCTCGGTGTGAAAGACCTTGCCCGATCGAAGAAGTTCTACGAAAGCCTCGGTTGTTCACTCGACCAGGACCACCCCAACTTCGTTTCTTTCAAGCTCGGTGCCGGCTCCTCTTCTCTGGCCCTGTATGAGTGGGAAGCTGCAGCTCAAGACGCAGGGGTGTCATCCGAGGGCTCAGGGTTCCGTGGAGCGTCATTCCACTACATAGTTTCATCCGAGCAGTTGGTGGATGAGGTCATCGGTCAGGCTGCCAGCTCAGGCGGCAGTGTGGTGAAGCAACCGGCCTCCGCACAATGGGGTGGCTACTTCGGATACTTCAGCGATCCCGACGGCTACCTCTGGAAGGTCGCTTTCTCCTGACACGGGCGTAACCCTGCGGTCATATCGGGGACGAGGACAAGCGGCCCGGGGGGTATCACCTAACGGTTGGGGAACCGCTAGCCACGAACTTGTCCGCCCGCGGACTCCCTTCGGCGTCTGAATCTCGTCTCGGGTCCTCCGGGATACCGGTCGGCGTGGCCCAGCCATGCCCAGCCGGTTCAGCCACGAGCTGCGAGCGAGGCTGACTTGGCGGAAGCCGACGCCACCGGGCGACCCGAGCCGCACCAATGTTACGGTACCGACACCAGGCCAGGCACCGGGGGAAGGCAGCCGTGGACTACGAGCAGATCATCTACCAGGTCGACGAGGGCGTGGCGGTCGTAACGCTGAATCGCCCGGACCGCCTCAATGCCATGACCGCGCAGATGGCCGCCGAGATGGACGACGCCATGGCCGAGGTAGACGCGGACGACACGGTCCGGGTGGTGGTGGTGACGGGGGCCGGACGGGGCTTCTGTTCTGGCGCGGATCTTGGCTCCGGCAGCCGTTTCGGTGCGGGATGGGGCAAGGCGGATCCGAAGTTGCGGCGCATGCTACCCATGGAGGTAAGAAAGCCCGTCATCGCCGCCATCAACGGTCCCGCCATCGGGGCCGGTCTGACGTGGCCTCTCCAAGCCGACATCCGGTATGTGGCCGAGGACGCCAAGCTCGCCTTCGCCTTCGCCCGCAGGGGTGTCCTGCCGGAGTTGGCTTCCCATGTCATCCTCTCCCGGGTGGCCGGCTTATCCCGCGCCGCGGAGCTTCTCATGTCCGGACGGACCTTCTCGGGCATCGAGGCGGTGGAGTATGGAGTTGCAACCAAGGCGTTTCCGGCCGATCGGGTGTTAGCCGAGGCCATGGCGCTCGCTCGAGACATAGCGACCAACGCGGCGCCCCTGCCAGTCGCCATCAGCAAGCGCCTCCTGTGGGAGGGGATTGGCATCGACCTGAACGACTTCCGCCGCAGGGAAAGCAAGCTCTTCTCCTTCAGCACGTCAACACCCGATTCGAAAGAGGGGACGATGGCCTTCTTGGAGAAGCGCCCGCCGGTTTGGGCCGGTCGTGTCAGCCAGGACATGCCCGAATGGCCCAAGTAGCACCAGGTAGCCCAGCACAGGGCGTAGGAAAAGAAGAGGGCAAGGGCCATGCCGCCGATGAACGAGGCAACGCTGGTTTGGGGTATCGAGACGAAGGTGAAGTGTCCCGTGGCCCTCAGGTGAAGATGATCTGGCCACCGGCGGCCTTCTCGTAGAACTCGCCAACGGTGATGATGTCTTGCACCTGCTCGATGAAGTCGTTCTTCTCCAGCCCGAACAGGTCCACCGACGCCTTGCAGGCGTACAGGCCGGCACCGGTGTCGGCGATCATCTCGATGAACTCAGGGATCGAGGGGATGTCCAGCTTCTCCATCTTGTGGTTCATGTAGTGCGTCATCACCGTAGACACACCGGGAAGTCCACCGGCCATGGTGGCGAAGTGCAGACCAGGATTGCCGACCGTCGCCAACTTGATGTGCTCGTTCCGGGCCTTGTGGATGGCGTCGAGGCCGAAGAAGGTGAAGAACAGGTTGGCCTCGATCCCTTCGGCCCGTGCGCCGTTGGCCATGATCAATCCCGGGTAGATCCCTTCGAGGGATCCCTTGGAGATGATGATCGAGACCTTCTCGATGGTGTCACTCATGGTGAGCTCCTCTCTCAGATGCAACCACGGGGCTTCGGAATGCCGGCGATCTTGGCGGCCATCTTGGCTGGTCCCTTGGGGAACAGCTGGTAGAGCTCCTTGATCGAGACGCCCGACGTCTTGCCCAGAACCCGCACCGTCGGGCCGGTCCCCTTGGCCAGGTACTCGGAGCGCATGAAGCGGATGACCTGCCAGTGGGCGTCAGTGAGCTCCTCAATACCTTCCCGGCGGGCCAGCTCGGGGACCATGTCTACGGTCCACTGGTCAGGATCGACGAAGAACCCTTCGTCGTTGAACTCCACGTCGATGTTAGCGATTGTGCTGGTCGACATCGGTCAGTCCTTACTCGAGACACTGGCTGCGGAAGATTGCTTACCGGCGATCGGCATGGCGGAGCTGATCCCCGGGATGTCTCGGCCGGGCAACAGGCCGTGCCAGTAGAACCACTGGAACATCAGCTTGCCCAAGTGGTTGAGCCGAGACTCCGCGAGCAGGGGTAGTCCGACGCTGGAGGGGTAATGACCCGGCAGGGGCTCGGTGTCGTAGTCGAAGTCAATGAGCAGGGCTTTGTGGAAGCCGGTCTCGATGAAGCAGTTGGTGTGCCCGTCGAAGGAAGCGTCCAGTGAATCCCCGGCCAGGTACCGGCGCACGTTCTCGACCAGCACCTCGCCCTCGAAGTGGGTGACCGACCCCGCTTTCGAGGCCGGGACGTTGGCAGCGTCGCCGATCACGAACACGTTGGGTGCCACCTGCGACTGCAGGGTGTGATCGTCGGTTGGGACGAAATTGAGCTCGTCACCGAGGCCCGGCGACCGCCCGACGTAGGCGGCGCCGCTGTGGAGCGGGACCACGACCGCCAGGTCGAAGCCCACCTCGCGGCCGTCGTAGGCGATCAGACGACCCTCTTTCCCGTCCACTTCTCCGGTATTGAACTCGGTCACCAGTTCGACGCCCTTCTCGGCCAACATCCCGGCCAGTCGCTTGGACGCGACCGGCTTAGTGAAGGCACCATCGAGTGGGGTCAGATAGGTCAGCTGCACCTGGTCACGAATCCTCCGCTCGCGGAAGTACCAGTCAGCCAGGAAACAGAACTCCAGAGGCGCCACCGGGCACTTGATCGGCATGTCCACAACGTTGACAACCAACCGCCCGCCATCGAATCTAGATAGTGCCGCTCCTAATGCGGCGGCGCCTTCGGGCGAGTAGAAGGTGAATACTTTCTCCATCCAGCCCGAACCGACAAGCCCTTCGGTTTCCTCGGGCACGAGGACGGCGCCGGTGGCGACGACGAGCACGTCGTAGCCAAGTGTTGACCCATCCGTGAGCTGGACCGTGCTGGCCGCGAGATCGACGTGGTCGATCGCACCCTTCACGTAATCGATCCCATGGTGGAACTGGCGACCTCTCGGCCGCACGATGTCCTCGGCATGGGCAAGTCCGAAAGGCACGAAGAGAAGCCCGGGTTGGTAGACATGGCGGTCGTCCTGGTCGATGACCGTGATCTCTACCTCCGTGTCCGAATAAACGCGACGAAGCCGGTTGGCGGTCAAGGTCCCGCCCGTTCCACCACCGAGGATCACGACGCGTTTCGCCATCAATTTCAGTCAACGCCATTTCGGGCCGCCGAGCAGGGCCAAAGGTCCCTCTCTACTGTTAGTGACTGCCGCCCCGACAGGCTCGTCCCCGGTTACGGTTCTGACGTGGGCTTTTATCGTGAACACGTCCTGCCCCGGCTCGTGGATCGGGCGTGTGGGACTGCAGAAATGGCGAGGTGGCGCGCCAGCGTCACCGACGGGCTATGCGGGCGGGTGGTCGAGATCGGCTTCGGCTCCGGACTCAATGTTGCGCACTACCCCACCACGGTCGATGTTGTCCTTGCAGTCGAACCAGCCGAGGTGGCTCGGCGACTGGCCGAGCGCCGAATTTCCTCGTCACCGATCTCCGTCGAACATGTCGGTCTGGACGGTCAATCGATCCCCCTTGGCGATGCCAGCTGTGATGCCGCCCTCTCGACCTTTACATTGTGCACGGTTCCCGATGTTCGGCTTGCCCTCTCCGAATTGCGTCGAGTA
>Ga0181521_10005713_pt1 | contig 13741 bp, 12 predicted proteins | sample PEATcosm2014_Bin_32_FD_119764 | JGI IMG/M metagenome (GOLD analysis project Ga0181521, IMG submission 119764) | Peatland microbial communities from MTU Mesocosm Facility, Houghton, MI, USA - PEATcosm2014_Bin02_60_metaG | ecosystem: Environmental > Terrestrial > Soil > Wetlands > Peat | place...
ACGCATAGATGACCGTCCCGTTGCTGAGATTGGGCGCATTCACCCAGATGTTCACCGCCCCGGTGGCTGCCGTATACGTCTCGAACTCCCAGTTCAGCGGCATGGTTCCCGCCGCATCCGAAGTGAAAATCAAATCGCAGGGAACCGCCGTCGCGTTATTGCCCACCGTCTGCGTGCAGGTGTTGGAAATCCTGCCGCCGTTGGCCGTGGTCGCGAAGTCCGTATAGGTGCCCGAGATCAAAGCGGGGAAATTGGTCTGCGTGCTCGGCACCTGGCCGGCGGCGACCGTGAAAGTGGCTTGATAGTTGTAGCCGTTGGGCCACGTCGGGACGGCGGTCCCGGTGGCGCTCAGGCTTACCGACTGCGGGCTCCCGGCGCCATTATCGGTGATGGTAATCGCCGCCGAGCGCGCGTTGGCAGCCTGCGGGGTGAACTTGACATTAATCGTGCAGGAGCCGTTCACCGCAATCGTGGTGGGGCTGAGCGGGCAGTTATTGGTCTGCGCGAAATCGCCGGGGTTGGTTCCGGTAACGGCGATGCTTGAGATCGTCAGCGGGCTGGGGCCGCTATTGGTAACTGTGATTCCCTGGGAGCCGCTTGTCGTGTTCAGGATCTGGTTCGGGAAACTGACGGCAGACGGCAAAAGCGTCACGGTCGATGGAACCAGTGTTCCCGTTCCGCCGAGACCCACCGACAGCGGGCTTGTGCCGGTAATGGTAATCGCCGCCGCGCGCGCGTTGGCAGCCTGGGGCGTGAAGGTGACAGCGATCGTACAGGAGCCGTTCGCCGCCAGCGTCGCGGGGCTGATCGGACAGTTATTCGTCTGCGCGAAATCGCCCGGATTGGTCCCGGTAATGGCAATGCCGTTAATGGCCGCAACGCCCGGTCCGTTATTGGTGATGGTGATGCCTTGCGCCGTGCTGGTCGTGCTCACGTTCTGGTTCGGGAAGGTAATGGAGGCCGGCAGAGCGGTCACGGCCGTGTTCGTGCTCAGGATCTCGAACGATGCCGCGCACGTGCCCGAGATGCCGATAGTTTGAAAGCATGTGTTGGAAGCCGAGACGTGGCCGTAAGTGCTGTCCCAGGCGTCAACGCCCGCGCCATCGTTTATATCCCAGTAGACAGGGTAGGAGCCTGCGCTGACCGCGGCTGAGAGGGTAAGATAATAGGTCCCCGCGGGAAGAGTTAGGCTGGGGATGGCGAAGCTGACAGTATTTACGTCGAAGCCGTCCGCGTTCGAAAAATTATACGCGCTGGTGGCGCCGGCTACGCCCGTACCGGAGGTAGCGCCGAAAGGCGCTGTCCCGATCGACCAGGTGACTCCGGTAACGGAGTCTCCCGTATTCAGCCATGCCCCGATTTCGATCTCACCCAGCGTGGCGCCGGCCGCAAGCGTGAAGGAATCGGTAAAAGAATAGCCTCCATTCACTTGAAACGCGCTGATTTGGCCATTGACCGGGAAGTTATTAAAAAGCTGTTGGCCTTCCGCGGCCGAGGCCGTCAGAAGCACTAACGAGAGAGCAAATGGAATAGAGATCCGATGTTGCATATTTCCCTCGCTTTCCCGAATGGTCGGCCTGGAACCCGATACGGTATCGTATAACAAACCCGATCCCCCGAGGCAAGCTACTTACAGGTGGAACCGAAGCGCTGCGTACTGGTACTGGCCTAGACTAAGTACCGGTACCAGCTCCAAAATTAATAGAGCGGACGTCTGCGTTATGTGAGATGATATCGTCCAAAAGTACGCAGGAGGGTACGTGTCGACCACCTATACGATCAATGTAAACGGACAGAACCAAACGGTCACGGTAAACAACCCCGCCATGCCTTTGCTGTGGGTGTTGCGAGACCTCCTGGGCCTGACCGGAACCAAATACGGCTGTGGCGAGAATCTCTGCCGAGCCTGCACTGTGCTGGTCAATAACGTACCCAGACAGAGCTGCACCACGACCGTCGAATCGGTGGTTGGAGATACGATTGTCACGATCGAAGGCCTTTCGCCGAATTCGAGCCATCCCGCCCAACTTGCCTGGATCCAATATCAGGTGCCGCAATGCGGCTATTGCCAGTCCGGGCAGTTGATGTCGGTGGCTGGCCAGATGCTGGCCGGGAACCACGGCCCCAACATCGCGGCGCAACTCTATAACGTGTGCATCTGCGGTACCTACTCGCGGATCCTGCAGGCTGTAGATACGCTGTAGAGCCAACAAGGAGGCATCGTATGCCGAAACAATCGCTTCCGTCTTCAAAGAGCCAACAGGAAGATTCGCGCCAAATAGGCAGGCGGGATTTTCTTTCGGTCGCAGGCGCGGGTCTGACGCTCGGCTTCTTTCTCGAACTGGTTCCGCGCGTGGCCGAAGCGCGCATGCCTGGAATCGCCGGTCCGCCGCCAAACACCCAGGTGAACACATTCCTGAATATCAGCAGCGCCGGCTTCGTCACTCTTACCATCGGCTCTTCCGAGATGGGACAAGGCTCCTTCTCCGGCTTGGCGCAAATTCTGGCCGAGGACCTGATGGTGAATTACAACACCATTCAAACCGTGCAGGGAGTGCCCGCGACAGGCGCCCCGGCGGTTGGCAATTCCATCGGGACGTTCGGCAGCACGGTGATTCGGGACAATTACTGGAGTTTCCGCACGGCCGGCGCGGCCGCGCGCGAGATGCTGGTGTCGGCGGCCATGAATATCATCGGTGATCAGACCCGCGCCAACTACACGGTTTCAAATGGCGTCATCACCTACACCCCCACGAGCACAAACATTTCGTATGGCCTGGTGGCTGCCGCGGCCGCCAAATTGCCGGTGCCGGCGAATCCTGCGCTGATTCCCGACAGCCAGTTCCAGGTGATCGGCACAACCGTCAACCGCGTGGATATCCCCTCCAAGGTCAACGGCAGCGCAACTTTCGGTATTGACGTCCGCCTGCCAAACATGGTCTATGCGGTGATCCAGCATTGTCCGACATTCGGCGGTTACCTGAGCGGCGCGGTTCCCGCGACGCCCGCCGGAATGATAGCCGTCGTGCCGACCCAGGTGGTTGCGGGAGTCGGACGCGGCACCGAAACCACGGGAATGGTGAACGCGGTTGCCGTGGTGGGCCCCAACACCTGGGATACCTGGCAGGCCGCATTAAACCTGACCATCAATTGGACCATCCCGGCCAGCAGCTCCAACCTCAACGACCAGACGTTCATTAATCAGGCGAACGCCGCTCTGACTTCGAATACGCCCTATGCGGCCAACGGCCCCAATACCCCGCCAACGCTTTACACGATAGAAGGCAATTTCGCCGCGGCCAACGCGGCCATTGCCGGCGCGGCCAAAACGAACTCCGCAACCTACACGCTCCCGTACATAGCTCACAACGCGCTCGAGCCGATGAACTGCACGGTGAATTATGTCCCCGGCGTTTCCTGCGAAGTGTATGTGCCCACACAGGTCGCATCGAGCGTGCTGTCTCTTGTGAACCAACTGACGGGATTGCCCTTAAGCCAGATCAATGTCCATACGACGTATCTGGGCGGCGCCTTGGGCCGCAAGATTGAAGTCGATTTTGTGAGTCAGGCTTTGCAGGTTGCCATGGCCGTTGGCAAACCCGTGCAGCTGTTGTGGCCAAGGGAACAGAATTTTCTCCGCGATCAATACCGCCCCATGGCGTTAGTGCAGGCCAGCGCCGGGCTGGGCGCCAGCGGCAACATTTTGGGCTGGAGTTACACCAACGTTTCGGCTTCGATTCTGGGCCAGCGGGGATATCCGGTGGGCGCCAGCGGCGACAGCCAGGCGACCGAAGGATCGTCTGCCCTCCCGTATAAACTGGGGGCCTTGTCGACCCAGTGGATCAGCCATCCTTCGCCGATCCCGGTGGGATTCTGGCGGTCGGTGGGCATGTCGATCAACACGTTCGCGGTGGAGTCGATGATCGACGAGTTGGCTGCGCTCGCCGGACAAGATCCGTATGCTTACCGCCTGGGTCTGCTGACCGATCCGCGCTGGATCGCCGTGCTGGAAGCGGTGGCGACTCTGTCCAATTACACGGCAGGCCCCGCGCCCGGTCACGGACTCGGCATGGCGATCACAACCTATGCCAACAGCATCGTGGCCCAAGTGGTGGACGTTTCCCTTGTCTCGGGCAATGGATACGACGGACAGCCTATCCTTTTCCAGGTGAATAACGTTTGGATGGCGCTCGACTGTTACCTGAATGTGAACCCCGGCCAACTCCAGGCGCAACTGGTCGGCGGCATGGTCCACGGCCTCAACGCCGCTCTCTACGGCCGCCAGAGCTTCGTCAACGGCGCGGCTCAGTTCTCGAATTTTTTCCAGAATCGCGTCATCCGCCTGAATCAGATGCCTCAGGTGGCTGTAACGCTGATTCCCAGCCCGGCGCAGTCAACTCAATCGACCCCCATCGGCGGCGCGGGCGAAATTGGCGTGCCGACGCTGGCGCCGGCGCTTGCCAATGCTTACTTCAAAGCCAGCGGCATCCGTATTCGCACCTTGCCCTTTTTCCCCAACGCAGTGATGGAAAACGTTGCCGGAGTATGAGAGAGCTGGACGCCATTTTGGATACGTGGCGCGGCCTCGAGGGCAAAGACAGAGACGCGATGCTGGCCACCGTGGTTCACGTGACCGGATCCGCTTACCGGCGTCCGGGCGGCCGCATGCTCATGGTTCCGGACGGGCGCCGCATCGGCTGCGTGAGCGGCGGGTGTCTCGAAGGCGAAATTGTAAGGAAGGCATGGTGGTTCACCGAATCGGGCGCCCCGGTAGTTCGCGTTTACGACACCACGTCTGAAGACGACGCCGTCTGGGAATTCGGGCTCGGCTGCAATGGCGTGGTGCACGTAATGCTGGAACGGGTAAACACGCCGGCTGCCGCCGCGATGCTCGATTTTCTCGACGCTCATCGCGCCGCGCGAAAACCTGCCGTGGTCGCAACCGTGGTCCGCGCGGACGCCCGCTCCGGAGTTCGGGTTGGCGACCGGCTGTTGCTCGACGAGTCCTCGGCTCCGATGGGAAGCCTCCGTGGGTCTGAGATTGAATCTCAGGCGATGCTGCACGCCGCCGCCGCTCTGCGCGAGAAGAAGAGCCGTCTGGCGCACATAGGTTCCACCGGCGTATTTGTCGAATGGATCGGGCCGGCATTATCGCTGGCCGTCTTTGGCGCGGGCCACGATTCCATGCCATTGGTGAACTTCGCCAGGCAGCTCGGCTGGGAAGTCGCCGTTGCGGACGGCCGTCCGGCTTACGCGCGGCCCGAACGCTTCCCGGGCGCCGGCCGCGTCGTCCTGCTGGCTGCCGGCGATCTTCTGCGGGACATCTTCATCGACAGCGAAACCGCGGTCGTGATGATGACCCACAATTATCCGCTGGACTTGCGGCTGCTGCCGCGTATTCTTTCGCTGCAACCGCGCTATCTGGGCATCCTGGGCCCAAGGGAGCGCGCGCACAGGCTTTTTTCCGAGTTGGGACTGAGTCAGCCGGCCAGCGTGCATGCTCCCGCGGGTCTGGATGCGGGCTGCGACAGTCCGGAGGCAATCGCTCTTTCGATAGTGGCGGAAATCCAGGCGGAGACAAATTCCCGTGCCGGCGGCAAGCTCAAGTACCGGCGAGAGCCCATCCACTTTGCCCCTTACGAAGTGGGCATGCCTTCAGGCGAGCAAGCCGCGGGCGCGGTTCGGCCCTCCTCCTGTGAAACAGTCGGCGGAAGCCGTGCCTGAATCCGTTCCTTCCAAATCCGCGTTGATCTTGTTAGCCGCCGGGAACTCAACCCGCATGGGCTCCGCCAAACAGCTCCTGGATTTCGGGGGCAAACCCATGCTGCGGCATGCGGTCGAATCGGCGCGGGCGTCGGGGTGCGATCCGGTGATCGTGGTGCTGGGCGCCGATGAGGCCGAAATCCGCCCCGCGCTGGCGGGCTTGGACGTCGAGATTGTCGTCAATGAGCGTTGGGCGGAGGGCATGGGCACGTCGATACAAACCGGACTGCGCGCGCTGGAGAATCGGGACATCGGCGGGGCGATTCTGGCCTTGTCCGATCAGCCCTTCGTTACTGCCGATTTCCTGCGCGGACTGGTCGACAGGCACCGCGAGAGCGGCCGGCCTATTGTGGCTGCCCAATACTCCGGGACGGCCGGCGTCCCCGTGTTTTTCGCGCGCCAGGCGTTTCCCCTGCTCATGGCATTGAAACCGGACCAGGGCTGCAAAGGTGTGATCCTCGGCCATCCCGCTGACGCATTGCTGGTGGATTGCCCGGAGGCCGCCAGAGATATCGACACGCCCGAAGACTACGCACTTGCGGTGGGATTTCCCGAGGCCGCGGAAAGCGGCCTGAAGTGAATTCGCCATTCCGCAACGAACGCCTGATTGCCTGCCTGCTGTTGGTTGGTTTCGGGCTGTCGGGGCAGACGCCTGCGCCGATTTTTAAGAAGGATCTGCTGGTTGGCTCATGGAAGGTCAACTGGGAGAAATCAAAGCTCCAGGCCGCGGGTGGTCCGTTACCGAACCTCTATCGGCAGTACGAGGATTATGGGGATGGCCTGATGCTGCACACCGTGATCGTCGTTGACGTCCCTCAGAAGCACGCACAACTCTTACTCCTCGCGGCTGTGAAATACGACAATAAGGAGTACCCCACGTATACCGGTGAGCGGTTGGCAAATCGCCTTTCAACCGGCAAACAACCTCTCGAAACTGTTTCCTTCAAGGTTATCGACGCTTACACGATGGAATGGACGGACAGAACGAGCGGGAAGTTGACCGGCACCGGAACCGTCGCTCTCTCGCAGGACGGGAATACGATGACCGATACCGCCCGAAACTTCGATGCAGACGGCAAGCAGGTGTCGATGGCCGTATTGGTCTACGAAAAGCAGTAGTGCGCCGACGGGGCGTCAGCCGCGGACCGGGGGCCCGCCCCGCACTCAGTCCTTTGCATCGTCTGAATGGCCGTAGGGAATCACGTGCAGGAATTTCTTGTGTCCGTGTGCCGCTAACGCCTCTTTCGTGGTCGTCTCCGGCCGGAGCGCCGCCGGATCCTGCCATGTCGTGTCTTTTCCAGGAGCGGCGCCGCTGTCGGCAAACCCGGGCTTGATCTGCAGGAATGCGTTCTCGCGCAGATGCGTCAGGTATTCGCGGAATTTTGGCTCTGCGCGCGGTTCCATCAGCTTCGCGTTGATCTCGCTTTCCACTTCGTCCAAACTCGCCTGCCCCGCGGCATAGTGTTCTTCCACCCTGTAAATCTCGAAGCCCGCCGGCCTCCGTATGGGATCGGTCACGTAGCCCCTGGCCTGCTTGAACACGACGTCGTCGATTTCCTTTGCCAGGTCGCCGCGCTTGAACGCTCCCAGTTCGCCATCGGCGGTGGCAGTCGACGCGTCGGAATACTGCCGGGCCAGGTCTGTAAACTTCGCTTCCCCTTTGCGTACGCGTTCCACGAGGCCTTTGGCTTTTTTCTCCGCCGCAGCCACGTTGTCCGCGCTTCCGTCACCAGTCGAAACCAGGATTTCCCGCAACGAGACCATTTCCTGCCGGATGAACTCCGTCTTGTGCTCGTTGTAATATTTTTCGATTTCAGCCCTGGGGATCACGATATTGCGGTAGACTTCCTCGCTGATCACGCGCCGCTCGATCAATGAGTCCTTCATTCGCTGCCTGAAATCCTCAAAACTCATGCCAGTCCGATCGCTCAGCCAGTCGTGGAACTTCTCCGGATCGGCAATCCGATTTTCCGACTGAAGCGCGGCAATGTTCCGGTTCACGTCGGCATCGACGGTGATGTTCAGCTCTTTACCTTTCTGAACCAGGAGCAATGCATCGATCCGGCTGCGAAGCTCATCCGCGGCGCTCTTATCCACGGCTTCCCGAAGTGGCTGGCCTGTCAGACCTTGTTGCTGTAACTCGGCTTCGATGGCAAGGCGCTGCTTTTCCAGTTCCCCTCGCGTGATGATTTCGCCGTTCACTTTCGCGACGATCTCTTCCAGCACCTGCGTTTGGTCCGCGGCGGCAAGGTTCGAGGTAAGAAGCAGGAGCGCGGAGAAAGTTATTAAGAGCACGGCCGATGGTCAGGCATCTTACCGGCCATCGCAAACCATGAATACTATCAATGGATCGGAATCTACACTGCGTGAAGGTTGCTCACATGTGCGCCCGCCAAGCCCACACCTATAGCGGCCGGAAATTTATGCCCGCCACCTTCCCGTCCGAATCCAGCATGATTCTCCATTCCGTGGAACCGTGCTCGAACTTCACCTCATAGATGTCGGCGCCAGCCGGTCCCACCCCTTTGAAGGTGACCGATTCCACGACGCCAAGCTGACTAATCATGGCTTTGAGTTGCGGCAGCTGCCGGCGCGTGATATCGGCGAGGGCGGGAGTCATCAGTTCGTAGTTCGGCTGCCCGAGCTGGAGTTCGCCGATGCCGCGCCGCAGCGCAGCTTCGCTCCCCGGCGCGGGCTTTTGCTCTTTGAATCGCTTTGTCGCGGCGTCGGCCTCGTCCATCTGCCGTTTTGCCTCGGCGCCAACCAGCCTCTTTGCCGTCTGCTCCAAACCGTTCTGGTAGAGGGTAAGCTGCGCGGGCTTACCCTGCGAATCGACATCGAAAGCGATCTGCGCGTCCACTACCTTCAGGAAAAACTTCTTGTCACTCTCCGGGAACATGGGGAATGCCGGCTGTCCCGTGAGTTGTACGGAAAGCTGGTCCCCGTGCCTCGTGATGGTGAAAGCGGCACGGGAAAGCTGGTAAGCCCCCACATAAGAGTCGAGGATTTTCGGATCCACCTTCGTAATGACATGTTCTACCGGCTGAAAGTCCGGCCAGTTATATTCGCGCGCCACGCTGCGCAGGATCTCCGACATCAAAGGGCCGCCGTTATCGCCATTCGTCATGATGACTGCGCCGTCTCCGTCGTTGTAAGCCACCAGGCTGCACCGATAGCCTTCGTTCGCCCCGTCGTGTGCGAAGTAAAGATGTTTCCCGCTTCCGCCAATTTGTGGGCCCAGCCCCTGATGATTCAGGCCGGGCGTAAGCATCTGCCGAACCATCGCCGTCGAGAGTACGTGGTTGAAAGTTCCTGCCAGCGATTTCTGTACTTCGATTGCGTAGCGGGCGAGGTCCGAGGGTGTTGTCCAAAGACCAGCCGGGGCCATCTCGGGATAGACATGCGGCCCACCGGGAACCGGTTGCCCATCCTGCCGATAGGGCAAGGCAACTTCATCCAGCCGGTTCTTCGGCAAGGGCTGCTCGTATGTGCTCCGATTCATGCCGATCGGGCCGAGCACGGTATCCTGCATCAGTTTGGGGAACGGATCGCCGGTCGCATCCTGCAATAGCTGTTGCGCGATCACGTATCCGCCACCCGAGTATCTCCAGATCGTTCCAGGCTCCGTGTCCACACGAATGGGGGCGCTATTGGCCGGTGGCTCGCCGTTCAGAACCTGCACAAGTGTTGGAAGCGCTGCGTCGGAGGCATAACCCGGGAATCCGTGCACGGTCAATCCGGCCGTGTGCGTCAGCAACTCTCGCAGCGTTACCTTTGAGTGCTCAGTGAAGGTGTTGGCGGGCAGTTTCCAGGTCTTGAGGTATTGGTTCACATCAGTGTCGAGATCGAGCTTTCCGGATTGCACGAGATGCAGCACGGCCATTGCCGTTACAGGTTTGCTGATGGATGCCGCCTGGAACAGAGTGTCGGGCGTCACTGGAGGGCCACCGATCTTTGTAACGCCGAAGCCGCGCGCCCATTCGATCTTTCCTCCGTGGATCACGGCGATGCCGACCCCGGGGACGTGCAGAGCCGCCATGCGATCGGCCAATTTCGTGGTGGGCGCGGGCTCGCCTTTGACCAGGACCGCGGGAAGGAGCCCATCCTGAATTCGCTGGATTCGTTGTTCCGGAGCGGGAGGAGTCTGGGCAGCCAATGTGCCCAGAATTGTTGTGCAAAGCGTAGTTGTACAAAGAGCGCTACGAATCAAAGTCGAAGGGGACATGCCAAATCCTTAAGGCAAGCTGCCGATGAAAGAGTTCATTTCGCGCAGCACGTCGGCCTCGTTCGACTGAAACACGTAATGGTTTGCATGCGGCAGGCGTACGACCCGCGCGGAAGGTAGTCCGCTTTCGAACGCCTTCGCCTGCGCCCCGGTGCTGGCCTCATCACGGGCCTCAAATGCCGCCAGCGCCGCGGGATCTTTGGAAATCGCCGGCCCCGGGTCATGGGGAACCGCGAAGACAGCAAGAACAAAAGTCTTGATATCCGTATACTTCTGCTGCCCCGCAATGATCGCCGAACCCGCGGTCGGGGCTGTGGGCTGCGCTGGCGCGGGCCCTGCCGGCGGCGGAGGTGTCCCCTTCAGGTTTTTTTGGAATTCCCGCAAGTCCTTTTCCAGGATCGGGAGACTGGTTTCCAGCAGTTGCTTGATCAACGGTCTGGGATCGCGCGGTTGACTCCCCGGCTGTAACTGCGCCAGTCTTTTTTGTAAGTCGAGCACGTCTATTGTAAGGTCTCCGCGTGAGGGGTCATAGTAGGCGTACCCATAGCCCGCATCGAGGTAAATGAGTCCCGCGACTTTTTCGGGATGCCGCGATCCCACGGAACTCAGCTCCTCGCCGCCGATGGAATGGCCAACCAGAACCGGCCGGTTAGTCTTGAGCGTATCGAGCACCGCCAGCACATCGTCGCCCAGCCGATCGGCAGTGTAATTCGCTGTCATGGAGGGGTCGGGAGCGCTGGAGACGCCGAAGCCGCGGCGCGTGATGCCATAAACGTGGTAAGAGGCCGTCAGCTTGGGTGCGAACTTATCGAATACGTGAGCGTTGTTTCCGAGGCCCGTCAGCAGGACCACGGGCCGCCCGGAGCCGCCCCAGTCCAGCACTTCCAGCTTGACGTCCTTGTCCACCGTCACAAACTGGACGGCATGAGTGCCGGGATCGAGCGGCCATGCGGTTTCTTTGGTTGCGCGCCGGAATTCGAGCGGCTGCGGCTGGCCCTGTGTCCAGGTCCCGGCAACGGAATTCCCGTCCGCGCTGAGCTTCCCTTCGTAAGAGCCGCCTATCGTATCGATAGTGAATTTGAGATCGGACCCTGCAGGGTCAGCGAAGTGAATGGTATCGGGTCCGTGGTCTGGTCGATGGCGAACAGGGTGCCCTTCCAGCCGCCGTTGTCCCCTTTTGCGATGCGGATGACACCGCGGATTTCCTGGGGACCCGCTTTCAGCGTTCCCTGCCAGTCGCCGGTAATGTCCTGTGCGTCGAGCGCTGTTCCGAGGACCGTTGCGAGCGCCCAGATCCATAACAAACTCTTTCTCATTTGCGCTCTCCTTCCACGGATCCATCCCATGTGTGGGCTTACGCATTTCCAGTTCACGGCGTTCCATTCCTGTTACGCGCGTGTCGGCCGGGTTTCGTGAGCTATTGCGAGAGCGTGTAATTTACGTCCACCGTCGTCAGCACGCCTACCGGCTCGCCATTCAGCAGGGTCGGCCGGTAGACCCATTGCTGGACTGCATCGGTCGCCGACCGAATCAGCTCGGTGGGTCCGCTGATAACCGACACCGCCGAGACATGCCCTTCCCTGTCGATCGTAATTTCAAGCTTGACCGTACCCTGAATTCGATTCTGCTTCGCCTCGGCCGGGTAGACCGGGTCAACCCATGAGATGCGGTTCGCCTGCGCAACATTTCCGCCCAGCCGTATTGGCCTGTCCTGCGCGAGTACCAATGACAGCGCAAAGCCGATTCCCAGCAACACCGAGAGTATTCTTCTCATAGAAGTCTCCTTTCTCTTGCAGCGTTCTCTCTTAGGACACCAGGCTCGAAGAATCGGTTCCCACTATTACCGCGCTGAGAAGAACCTCACGGTCAAAAAAACCTGACTTTGTTCGGGGACCGCTCCCGGCGGCGGAGGGATCGAATATCTGAAGCCTTTCGCAAAATTGAGCGCCGCCCCGCTATTTCCGTTTCAATCGCGCTTCCGCCGGGGCCAAAAACAGCGTGCACAATCACGGGCCGGATAATCGTCGGGCGCTGGCGCGCGCCGTCCGGAATTCCCGCGAAGAGATGGACCGCGTCATGCAAAACAGGCCCTGTCGTCATCCCCGCGGTGGGAGTCAGTTGCTTTCGGTCGAGCGAAACCGGATCGCCGACGCTTTCCAGCCGTATATCGAGCACCTTGGCGCCGGCCTCGCTTACTGTGATGTTGCGGGGCAGCGTGAGGTCGTGAAAGTGAAGCGGATCCGTATAGTCGTAAACGGTGTAAGCGCCCGGCACTTCGGAAGCGATTCGCAGCAGGCCCGACTGTGTGTTCACGCACCATTCGGTCTCGTCCCACCGCCGCCGCTGCAGTGCCGGTGGTTCGGCGTTTCCGTGCGACAGCAAAACACAGGTCAGTTCTCGCTGCCCAGGGAAACCACGGTGGCGCGAAAAAAGGCCGTTTGCGGGTTGGCGTAAATCGGCGAGAATACGGCCTGGCGCAGTTGCGGCAGGCGCATGGGAATCGCGGCCGTCGGCTTGTCGTCGGAGATCAGGCCCATCGTGCCCACGATCCGCGTTTGGGAATAGTTGCCGAGTTGCGCCGTCCAACGGGAGCCGTTCATGCCGAGGAACAACTCTTCCAGCGTGCCGGGGCCTTCATAAAGGGATTGGCCGGTAGCATTGAACGTCGCTTTCAGGTCGAACGGGACGCCCGCGTGAAGCTTGTATTGGTCGCGCGCTTTCACAATGACCCGCTGGGCGGTGGCGCCCGGCCGCGGGTAATCGGATTTGAATCTCGAATGGCAGCCGGATGAAAATCAGGTCGCGATGTTCCAGGCGCTGGGGGATCCTCTGGGGCCCTCGCCGTTCACTGCGTTGCAGGAGCAACTCGGCTTGACGCTCGAATCACAGAGGGAACGCTGGAAATGTTCGTCATCGAACGGATCGAGAGGCCGTCGGGAAATCAGCCCGACGCTGAGCCTGGAAGGGCGCGGGGTCCTTTCGCAGGTCGTCGCCATAGATCCCGATCATCTTGCCCGCCAGTGCAACGGCGATCCATAACCCCAGGGACACGCATGCCACGAGGCCTGCGCGGAATCGTCCGGCTGGCGGCTCCGACCGCGCTACTCGCCTGTGTACCGTGAAATGAAAAACAATCGCGGCGAGGAGAATAGCCATCTTGATCCAGAAAAATGAGCTCTCATAGCACTTGAGAGTTTCCGACGAAAGAATCAGCGGTCCGCTGATCAGCATGACTACCAGACCGGCGGTGGTCCAGGGCGCAAGTTCGCCGGCAATGCGCGCTACCGGATGACGGCGAATACCGAAACCCAGCAACGCCATGTCGACCATCAGGACCGTCCCGATCAGGATGGTCAGCCCGAGCAGGTGGATGATTTCCGCGAGCGCGATTAATACCGCTGAGCTTCGAATCGTAGTACCAAGTGCGGTGTGCCCCCACCACGCGAACAACGGGATGAGTGTTTCTCTGCTCACTGGGCTTTGCTTATTGATCGTACCCGGGTCCGTAAGCGATCGATCGTCCGGCCGCGATGATGCCGATCCACAGCACAAGGGAAAACAGACCCGCCAGTCTGGCACGCAGCGGCGCTACGGGCATGTCATCCCATTCGGCCGCGCGGCGGTAGACCGTCAGATGAAAGATCAGCGCGTTCAGGCCGGCCAGCGACAGCAGCATCATCTTGATGCGAAACGCGGGGCTGTGATAAAGCTTCGACGCTTCCGCGGAGAACAGCCATCCGCCCGTGAGGAACA
>Ga0181521_10005718_pt1 | contig 13734 bp, 10 predicted proteins | sample PEATcosm2014_Bin_32_FD_119764 | JGI IMG/M metagenome (GOLD analysis project Ga0181521, IMG submission 119764) | Peatland microbial communities from MTU Mesocosm Facility, Houghton, MI, USA - PEATcosm2014_Bin02_60_metaG | ecosystem: Environmental > Terrestrial > Soil > Wetlands > Peat | place...
CCGCCAGGAAGTCAATAACGCCGATGTGTTTCGCAGCCAGGTGCTCCGCTCGATCAAGACCGCCGAGGATGCCGCCAGGGCGCGCGGTTACACCGACGAGGACGTCAAACTGGCGATATTCGCGGTGGTCGCCTTTCTCGACGAGTCTCTGCTGAACCTGCGCCTCCCGGTATTCAACGATTGGGTCCGGCGGCCGCTCCAGGAGGAAATGTTCGGGCGGCATGTGGCCGGAGAAGTGTTCTTCGATCACTTGCAGGAATTGCTGGAACGCCGCGATTCGGAGGAAACCGCCGACGTTCTCGAGGTGTACTACCTCTGCCTTCTGCTGGGATACCTGGGCCGCTACAGCATCAGTTCCAAAGGCGATCTGCGCATCCTGATGGAAAAAACCAACGACAAGATTCATCGCATTCGGAAATCCTCAGGCGACCTTTCGCCGGGTTGGGCGCTGCCTGCGGACACCACCGGTCAACTACGGACGGACCCGTGGCTGCGCCGGCTCCTGGTGATCGGCGCGGCCTGCGCCGTCCTTGCCCTCACGCTGTTTTCCATCTACAAGATCTCGCTTGGCTCGGAAGTCCGCTCTCTCGAACAAATCGCCGCCGGAGGACGTCCTTAAGCCGCCATGGGCTATTACGGCTTCTATCTGATTTCGACGCTCATGTTGGTGGTGTTCCTCGTGCTTTCGTGGGTGGTGACCGGTGTTTTGCACCTGTCCGGCCAGGCCGAAATGATTGTGCGGATGCTGCTGATGGGGCTGGTGATCAGCGGTTTCGGCGCGCTGATCTATCGCCGCCAGCAGAAACAGAGCCGCACGGCCACCGATGCCGCGCGCGCCGCCGAAGAGACGGCCACGTCCGAAAGGGAAATCGGATCCTTCGTGCGCGATGCGGAACTTCGCTTGGCCGCTTCCAGTCTGGGCAAGGAAGCCAAACTGACCGAGCTGCCGGTGTTCTTTCTCATGGGCGAAACGGGGTCGGCGAAGACCAGCATCTTCGTGCATTCGGGCACGGAGCCGGATTTGCTCGCCGGACAGGTGTATCAGGACAGCGCGATCGTGCCGACGCGACCCTTGAATATCTGGCTGGCGCAACGGTCGGTGTTCGTGGAAGCGGGCGGGCCGGTGCTCGCCGAACAGTCCCGGTGGATCAGGCTTGTGAAGCGGCTGCGGCCGCTCCGGCGGCGGCTTTTCGGCTCCAAATCGGCGCCCCGGGCGGTCCTTGTTTGTGTGGATTGCGATACTTTTCTGAAAACGGGAGCCGACGAAAAGCTGGCCGCCATGGCGCGCGCTTTGCACACCCGCATCGGCGAAATCTCCCTCCTGTTGGGGGTGCGCCTGCCGATCTACGTCCTGTTCACCAAGCTCGACCGATTGGCTTCGTTTATCGAATATGCCGGCAACCTTACCGACGACGAAGTCCATCGGGTGGTGGGGGTGACGCTGCCGCTGCGCGCCGCGAGAGATCAGGGCGGAGTGTATGCGGAAGAGGAATCGCGGCGGCTGACGTCGGCGTTTGAAGCGCTGTTTCGCAGTCTTTGCGGCAAGCGCCTGCCCTTCCTGGCGCGGGAGAACAAGGCGGATAAGCTTGGGTTCGTTTACGAGTTCCCGCGGGAATTTCGCAAGCTGCGCAATTCCGCCATCCGTTTTCTCGTGGACCTGAGCCGTCCCAGCCAGTTGCGCCTGAATCCGTTTCTTCGCGGCTTCTACTTCTCGGGCGCGCGTCCCATCACGGTAAACGATTCCGAGCCGGTGGCGCGCGCAGCCTCGCGCGAGGGATTCCTGAGAAGCGGCGCCACGGGAATGTTCGCTTTCCAGGACGCCAGCGCCGAGCCCGCGCCCACGGCCGGCCGGGGGCGTCGCGTTCCGCAATGGCTGTTTTTGGGCCACCTCTTCAACGAAGTCATCCTTCGCGACCATGCCGCGCTGGGAGTGAGCGGCGAAACGCGCAGCCGCGAACTGCTGCGGCGGGTCCTGGCCGGTGCGGCCGCCGGGCTATTCCTGCTATGGTCCATCGGAATGTCGGTGTCGTACTTCCGCAATCGCGCATTGGAAGCCCGCGTCTCGGAAGCGGCGCGCGGAATCGGACGGGAAGAAACCGGCGGCGCCGGCCAGCAGCTTCCTTCGCGCGACGCTTTACAGCGCCTGGACCGGCTGCGCGAGACCGTGCAATTGTTGTCGCGGTATGAGCGTGAAGGAGCCCCACTCAGCCTGCGCTGGGGGCTCTATGTGGGCAGCGACTTGTATCCCGCGTCGCGCCGGGTCTATTTCAACCGATTTTCCCAGCTCCTTTTTGGGGCGACGCAGGCGGCGCTGGTGGACACGCTCGGCAAGCTTCCTGACAAACCGGGACCGGACGATGAATATAAGCCGACTTACGATACGCTGAAAGCCTACTTAATAACCACTTCTCACCACGAGAAGAGCACCCGCGAATTTCTATCGCCCCTCTTATTCGACCGATGGACTGCCGGCCGGCAGATCGATCCGGACATCACGGCGCTGGCGCGGCGGCAATTCGATTTTTACGCCGATGAACTCCTGATCGCCAACCCCTTCCCTTCGGCGGACAATACCGACGTCGTGGAGCATGCCCGCGCGTACCTGGCGCAGTTCAACGCCATCGAGAGCATCTATCAATTCATTATCGCGGAGGCATCGCGCCAGAAGCCGCCGGTCAATTTCAACCGGCAGTTCCCCGGCTCGGCGGAATACGTCGTCAATAACCTCGACGTCCCCGGAGCGTTTACCGTGGAAGGATCGAAATTTGTCGACCACGCCATCAATAATGTGAAACAGTTCTTTGGCGGGGAAAGCTGGGTATTGGGCAATCGCACTAATACCGATCTCGACCCTATTGCTCTTGGACCCGCCTTGAGGGAACGCTACCGCAAGGATTACATCGCCAACTGGCGTACTTATCTGGCGCGGTCGCAGGTGGTGGCATATGGCAGCGTGGCCGATGCCGCCCGCAAGTTGGGGCAGTTATCGGGCAACCAGTCGTACTTACTCGGACTTTTCTGCCTAGCTTCCGTCAATACCTCGGTTGCCGACCCGGACGCGAGCGCGCCCTATCAGCCGGTGCAATATGTCACGCCGCCCAATTGCCCGGACCGATACATACAGGGGAACAATAGCCCGTACGCCGGTGCGCTGGTGAGTCTGCAATCGTCCATGGATCGCGTAGCCAAAACCAGCGGCGACAAGGACGATCTGGTGGCGCAGACCCTGAACGATGCGGCCAACGCGTATAAGGTGACCCGCCAGATTGCCCAGAGCTTCCGCCCCGACCGCGAAGGGCGCGTCGATGCCATGGTGGAAAAGCTGATGGAAGACCCCATCCGCAACGCCGAAAGCATCCTGGGACGTCTCGGTCCGGCGCAGATCAATTCGGATGCCCGGCGCTTCTGCGGCGAGTTCGGGGGGCTCGCCAATAAGTATCCGTTCAATACCACCTCGCAGATCGACGCGACGCTTGACGAGTTGAACGATTTCTTCCGCCCCGGCGACGGCAAAATTGCGGCCTTCGCCACCAACAACCTGAAGAATTACGTGGAGCGGCAGGGGAGCGAGTGGGTTCGCAAGTCCGACAGCCGCGTGCAGATCAGCGAGGCGTTCCTGCGATTCCTCAATCGCGCGACCGCGCTCAGCGACGCTCTGTACAAGAGCGGGTCCACCAATGCCAGCCTGACGTACGACATGAAAGCTCTGCCCGCGGAAGGCATGAAGAGCGTCACGCTCAGTCTGGATGGACAGGTTTTGAAATCGGGCGGCGCCGGCGGGGATTCCAAGGATTTCATCTGGCCTGGTACCTCGGTGAGAGGCGCGAAGCTCTCGGGGAGTCTGGGCGGTCCCGATCTGGGGTTCATTACCTACGACGGGTTGTGGGCCGCGTTTCGGTTCTTCGGCGATGCCGACCGTTTCCAGGCTTCCGGTTCCGGTTACACGCTGCAATGGGTTCCGCGCCAGGGCCAGGCGGGCCAACCCATGCGCCTCGATAGCGGAAAATCGCTCGCCCTCCCGTTCCTGCTCGATTTAAAAGGCGCGCCGCCCATCTTCCAGAAAGGCTATTTGTCGGGCTTCCAGTGCGTGTCCGACGTGGCGAGGTGAACCATCGCATGAATATTCCCGGTCCCACATCTCCGCAACTTCCTCCGCTGCCCGCGGCCTGCGCCGAGTGCCTGGAAACCCTGCTCTCGGCAGCTACCGGCATGGTCACGCAGCAGATTCCAACCAAACAGTTCCGGTCGCTCGATGGGAAAATCCGCTTCGATTTCGACGCCAGTTCGCTCATCAGCGATCCGCTCTCGGGCGTGCGGATCCTGCTCGATCATCTTCTGATGGAGGCTCGCATTCTGAGCCCGGGCGCGAACTTCCCGTCCGTTCCGGGTATGCCCATCACCCCTGGAATTCCCATGCCCGCGATTCCCTCCGCGCCGAACGTCAACATCGTAGAACTGGGAAAATCCGTGATCGAAGGGCTGGAAGCGGAAGGACTGCGCTACGTGTTTCAGGCGCTCGATCCGCTGCGGCCGCCATCCATCGCAAGCTGGGAGATCTGGCTGAGCACCGAGCTGCAACTGCCCATCATCACCAAAATCGTGGGCGCTTTCGGCGAGCGTACCAACGTCTGCAAGTGCACGGCGGCCGCGGTTCCGGATTCGTTGTTTCAGATCCCCCCCGGGTACAACGTGATTCCCGCTGAAACCCCTGACGTGCCGATGCCTGCCGCTCCTACTCTGCCGAAGCCGCCGAATCCGTAAAGCTACCGGTTAAACTAACAGCTTGCTGAAAAAGGGTTAGTCAGCCACAGATGAACACCGATGGACAGAGATCAGAAACATAGCAGTTATCTGCGTCCATCCGTGGCTCAAAATGCGTTTTCCCCATCCCGTTAAACTAAACCGCGGACGTTGAGGTTTTGCCCACGGATGACGCCCGGTTCGCCGGCGCCTAAAGTGACCGCCGGCGCCTGCATGCCTTTCTCCATCTTGCCAAGGCTTGACACGGTGTGGCCATACGCTTCAGCCGGCATCAGAGCGCTCGCGGTGTAGAACGCCAACAGCGATGAGACGATGAACGCATACCCGGCCGCGATCGGGAGCGCGCCCATTACGCCGGCCAACTTCGAAATGGCTTCCAGGCAGGACCCGAGGGCCAGAAAACCCAACACCAGAAAAAGGGAGACGTTTTCCGCGCCGCCCACGCGCCAACGGCGGTAATGGCTGCGAGAACGACGAACCAGTATCCCAATTCCACGAAAGCCCCATTCGGCAGTCCGGCTGTTCCGAACATATAGCTCAGGATTCCAAAGGCGATCCAGAAAGCGCCCACATCCCGTGAATGGCGGTGGCCCGACCGTCGCGAGCCTTGAACGCCACATGCCCGCCAGAAACTGGGCTGCGCCGCCGAACCTGGACGTCGAAAATTTACGCCCCCACTACGCCCGCACCTGCCGATTGTGGGGGCAACGCCTGGCGACGAACCGCGAAGCCGCTCTGCACCTCGTGGATGAACCGACTTATCGCGCGTGGCGTATTTGGCTGGCCGGCTCCGCCCTGAATTTCGAGGAAGGCTTCAGTAGTATTTACCAGCTCTTGATGAGCAAACGCGGCGCTCCGCGGCGGCGGCTCACGCGCGACGCGCTCTACCGGGACACGCTGTCAGTTGCTGGAACGACTTACGCAGATCCTCCACATTGCCGATCTTGATCGGGGTAAAGTAATTTGCCCGCAATGCGGCGGGGAGCGCTACGCAGGAGGTGACTATGTTCTCCACAGTTACCTCTAAGAAGAGCTAATAGGCCACTTTAGCCTCTTATGCGGCCGGCGCCAATCGCCTTGGCGCGAAACCGCTGCGCAGCCCGCTCACGGATTCCGTCCCGGCCGCCGTGATTAAGAGTTAAGAGTGCTAATACCCCTTGCATTTTAGAACAAAGTAGAGTACATCTAATTTGTTCGAGTTCTTCCATCCGATCCGGAGAACTGGAATGTAGCGACCCAAGGAGCTTTCCATATGTCCCCGATGGTCCGAAGCGAGCGCGGGCGGAAAGATCGGCGCCTAAGCTGCCGCTTTCCCATCGAAGCAGAGGTCCGTTATCTGCTTCTGCAGGGGAAAGCGATCCAGGAGACCGGGCGCGGGCGGACAGTCAATATCTCCAGCAGCGGAATCCTCTTCGAGTCGGCGCACTCCATTCCCCCCGGAATTCCCATCGAACTTTCGATCGCTTGGCCCGCCCGGATTGATGGAATTGTCCGCATGCGGCTGAGAGCATCCGGGCGAACTGTTCGCAATCAGGATAATTGCACAGCCGTGAAGATCCGCCGCTACGAGTTCAGGACTGCCGGCATTCGCGAACGAGCTGTTGAGAGCGTGCTCGAGATGCCTGCTTGAAGAAATCTATTGAGTTCCTCCGTGTGTGTCCGATAGCGGGCCAAGACTCAGCACAATCTTGCGCGCTATGTCATCGGAGATGCTCGGCAGGAAGGTCAGATGCCCGCTGCAAGTGCCATTCTTCCCCGGCACGCTGAAGGTGTACCAGTTGGGATCGTCGGGATGGCTGGAAGCCTTGTCCTGATAGAAGATACGCTTTGCGTTGTTCTCGAAGAGCTTCCCCTTGCCGATGTTCAGGACCCCTTGGAGGCGCTCGGTGAGCGGAGCGAAGGCCTGTCCGGGCTGGCTGGTGACCACCACCAGCGCTGTCGACGCGTCATGGAAGACCGCCGCACTGCGACTGTCGCCATAGATGACCCAATCTGATGGAACGGCGATTTGGCAGGCATTCTTGGAGTCTTTGACGAGCTGCCAGCCGCTCGGCACGGTTTGAGCGGAAAGCGGCAGGGCGAAGAGAATCAGAGCAGAAACTATGTATTCTCTCATAGCCCGAGTGTAACGCCGGGCAGCCGCCGGTACAATGGCCGATTTCGGTAGGCGTTCGTTGACTTGACGACTGGTCAGGTCGGCGTCAAAGTTGAATCGGGGGGTGTATGGACTCGACGACTCACGAGGTGCTTAACCTCGCACAGGAGGAACTGACCCTCATCGGTGAACTTCTGCGTTCGGAACAGGTTAAGCTTCTGGTTGAGATCCGGCGCACAGATCATCGAGCGTTTTCGGAACGAACTGCGCCATCGGCTGTCAGTGGTGGAAGGTTCGGTTCACCGAAACCGTGGCCGGCGCCGGCTGATACCGGCCGCTCACACACGGAAGCGATTCTCCGGTAGTCCCCGCACGCTGGTCGGAACCGCGAAAAGTCCGCCGGCCAGCCGATCCCCAGGCGGTGCATCCAATGACGCGCTGGTCGCGAACAGGGTGCTGTGATCTTCCCCGCCGAACGTACAACTCGTCAGGTTCCTGGCGGGCATTTCGATCACCCGGTCGATACCGCCGCCGGGAGCGATGCGAACGATCGAACTGCCGCCATAACGGCAGTTCCAGATAAACCCTTCGCCATCTATCGCCGATCCATCCGGCAGGCCGCGCTCGAAATTCGTGAAGAAGGGCCGCTCGTTGGCGATGGCGCCGGTCGCGTAATCGTAGTCGTAAACGAGGATCGCATTTTGCAGCGAGTCGGCGAAATAGAAACGCGTCCGGTCGGGACTCCAGACCAAGGTGTTGGAGATGCCGATGCCGCGTTTCCACTCGCTTACCGCCCCGTCCGGATCCACGCGGTAGAGGACCCCATCGGCGCCGCCGCATTCACCCGGCGCTCCATCGGGCGCGACGTTGTTCCGCATGGAGCCGACCCAGAAAGAGCCGCGCGGGTCGGGCCGCCCATCGTTCAGCCGGACGCCCGGCCAGCCGGGCAGGCGGAAGCCGTGCTCGCGGCGTTCATCGCTCCGCGGCGACCACAGGATAATGCCCGAACCCAACGCCACTGCCAGCATGCCCTCGGAGTGCGTAAGCGCCAGCGCGGTTACCGGCTCATCGAAGAACCACGACCGGACGCAGCCGCTCGCCAGATGGAGACGGTGGATCAGGAAGCGATTGATATCGGTCCAGTACAGCGCATGGTCTTCCGCGCTCCACACCGGCGCTTCGCCGCAGCGGTCGCCGGCGGGGACGATGCACACGGGTTCACCGATGACGATTGCCATTCGTTTCTCCTGCTGCCGGCCGTAGCCCGAAATGTCTTAGTTTACCCGCGCTTGGGCAATTTGTTCATGATGTTGCGGAAACGGGTCCGGCTGATGGGGTGATCGGCCAGCAGGCGACCGTCGAGAATGAGCGAAAAGACGGCGTAGGGGGTGGGGGCCTGTTGGGCATCGGCGGCGGATTTGAGTTCGACCAAATTGGGTTCGATCCGATATTCCTGGCGGGCCGCTTCGGCGATGTCCCCGACGAATTTGGCAATGTGGGGACATTGGCTGGAGCGAATGATGGTCAGGCCGCGGCCGTACTGCGCGAGTTTTCGATCCCAGTCCCCTTGGAAAGATGGTGGGGCCGCGCGGTTGTCGAAACGGTGGGCGAGAAGCTCGTAATCGGGCGGCGCGGCATCGACAGGAACGAACCCATTTGCCAGGAACAGGCGGCGCCCGGCCATCCACGGACCCTCGCGGACCATGACGGCCACGCCGCTCATTTTCGATTTCCGCGCATCTTCCAGGCATGCTTGGACCATGGTTCTGCCCCAGCCCTGGCGTTGATACTGCCGGGACTGGATCCAGATGCAATGGATGAACAGGTAGCCGCGGGCGTTCACGCCACGCCAGGCGAACTCGCCGGGGACGTATTCGATATAGCCGCCGGGCTTTCCGTCGGGCGCGAGGATGGCCTTCGCCCGCAAGCCGGACGTGGCGTTCTCGCGGAGCCAGCAGCATTTCTCGACGCGGCCGGGGTGGGAACGATCTTTGATGCCGCAGCAGGGCAACGAATCGAAGGTCGAAGAATCGACCGCGATGAGGCGAAATGACACACCCATCACTTTCGAGTGTACTGCCTGGACACGAGCTGCGCGCCAGATATCTTTGGCCTTGTAACTGCCTAACGTCTGCCGTGCGGAAAGCCTTGCTTTTGGCGATCGCGCTCATTCCCGGGTATGCGACGACGTACGATTACGTGACCTTCACCGGGCCAGGGGGTACGGACGCGTACCCACAAGCCATAAACAACAATGGCCTGGTGGTGGGATACTACCTGGACGCCTCGGGTAACCAGCACGGATTTCTGCGGGCGCCGGACGGCGCCATCACGACCATCGACGTTCCGGGAGCGGCGGTCACGGCTCCGGCGAGCATCAGCAGCACCGGCTGGATTGCGGGATCCTACAATACCGTCTGCTGCCAGCCGCAGCGGGGATTTCGCCTGGCGCCCGACGGCAAGACGTTCGTCACGTTCCAGGTGGACGGCGCGTTCACGCTGGCTGTATCGGTAAACGCCAGCGGACAGGTGACCGGCTCGACAACCGCCCGCGGCGGACTGGGATTCGTGACTTCGGACGGACAAACCTTCACGACCTTTCAGGATCCGAGTGGCTCTACATACCCGACCTGGATCAACGACCGCGGCGACGTCGTGGGTTACGCTTACGACGACTATCAGACGCAGGCTTTCCGTCGGATCACCGACGGAACGTTTGGCGAATTCGGTTTGGGTCTCGGATCGCAGGCCGTGGCGATTAATAATTCGTACCAGGTGGTGGGCTCATACGGAGTGCCCGGAGTGGGCCTGCGCGCGTACCTGCGCTCGGCGGACGGCGCTATGACCAATCTCAATGGCACACAAGCCACCGGGCTGAACAACAACGGACAGGTGATCGGCGCGTTTGGCCCATATGCACTGTACAATCCTGACGGGAGTTATGTGGCCGTCACCATACCGGGAGCGGCATCTTCGCACGCGCTGGCCATCAACGATTCGGGGCAGATCGCGGGAACGTATACGGTTACCGGTAGCGACGGAAAGACTCATACGTATGGCTTCCTGGCGGCTCCCATGGCCGCGACAACCGGACCGGCCATCCGGACGTATCACGGTGTCATGGGCGCTTCGGGATTCGGCGGGCTGCTCGCAACCGCTCCCGGATCGTGGATCGAGATCTATGGCGTGAACCTCGCCGGCAGCACGCGGACATGGCAGGCTTCGGACTTCGTGGGCAATCGCGCACCGACCTCGCTCGATGGCGTGAGCGTCTCGGTGAACGGAGTGCCAGCATACGTCGCGTATATCAGTCCGGACCAGGTGAATGCGTGGGCACCGAGCTCGGTGGCGCCCGGAACGGCGAACGTGACGGTGACATACGGAACGTCGACCAGTCCGCCTGAAGCCATCACAGTGAATCCACTCGAGCCCGCGCTGCTCACGGTGAACGGCTGTCTTGCCCCGGTGTTCGCGGACGGAACGCTGGTGGCCACCAGTTGTCTGCCTGACACGATTTCCCAACGCATCGCGCATCCGGGGGATGAGATCGTGTTCTACGGGATTGGATTCGGCCCGGTGACGCCTTCCACGCCGGATGGGCAGATCGTGACGCAGGCCAACCAGCTCCAGGCGACATTCGCGGTGAGCTGGTCGAATCTGGGAGCGACGACGCTGGGACAGGTCAACTATGCGGGCCTTGCGCCAGGATCGCTGGGAATTTACCAGTTCAATGTGGTGGTGCCTCCGGTAAGCAACGCTTCGAACTCCTCCGCTGCGGGAATCACCGGCGCCTGGACGCTGAACGGGGTGACCATGGGAACTTTCCCGCTGCTGGTGACGCAGTAGGAAGGGCACCTGCAAAGAAAAGCACCGCTCCCTCAGAAGCCGTGAAAGATTACTGAGCCTCGACCGCCAGGGATTCTTCGAACAGTACAGCAAAAGCACCGCTCCCTCGCGGTCGCGGCTCATTAGGGGTGCGGACGCCGCACGGTGAGGTGTCGATGCACGGCGGCGCGGCGCGGTGCACAGCGGAGGGCGCGGTGGGGTGTTGCGGCACGACGGGGGCCCGGCGCGGTGAGGTGTCGGGCGCGTAGGGGTCGCGACGGGGCGAGGTGCGGTAATCTAAACCCCGTGAGTCTTGTCATCGATGTCCACACGCACATGCTGGCCGACCAGTGGCTGGCGTTGTTGAAGGAGCACGGCGGGCCGCAATACTCGGTGGCGCCGGCGGGAAAATACGCCGAGGTCATCCATTCCGGCGGGGCGCCGTTCATGATCCCGCAGCCGGAAATGTTCGATTACGCGCTGCGCATCCGCAACATGAACCGCGCCCGCGTGGATCTCGCCATCGTCTCGCTCACCTGCCCAAACGTTTATTGGGGAACGGCGGAGGTGAGCCTGCGCGCCGCGCAGGTGGTGAACGACGATATGGCCGCGGCCCAGCGCCTGTACCCCGATCGCATCCGCTGGTTCACATCCCTGCCCTGGCAATACCCCGCGCTGGCCGTCGAAGAACTGGCGCGCACGCGGGCCAACGGAGCGGTGGGGGTGATGGTGCTGGCCAATATCGCCACGCGGTCGCTCACCGACCCTCTGTTCGCGCCCGTCTGGCAGGCCATCGACGACGCCGCGCTACCGGTGCTGGTGCACCCGACGACGCCGCCGGGAGTGGCGCAGATGGACATGGGGACGTACAACATCGTGCCCTCGATCGGGTTCACGTTCGATACTTCGCTGGCCATCGCGCGCTGCATCTACGACGGTTTTTTCGACCGCTATCCCAATCTGAAAATCATTGCCGCGCACGGCGGCGGCGCGCTGCCGTATCTCGCCGGGCGGCTCGACATCTGCTACGAGCACTTGCCCAACTGCGCATCCAAAATCAGCGAACCGCCCACGAATTACCTGCGCCGAATTTACGTCGATTCGGTGGTATTCCGGCTCGACGCGCTGGAACTGGCGGTGAAGGTGCACGGACCCGACAACGTGCTCTACGGCTCGGACTACCCGCACGCCATCGGCGACATGATCGGCTGCCTGTCGCGCGTGGATTCGCTCCCCGGCGACGTTCGCCACCTGGCGCGCGAAGGGAACGCCCGCCGCATTTTCAATCTGGGATAAGTATGGACCCGGCGGAAGCGAGAGTGGTCGGCAAGGTAGGCCGGCGGCTGCTGTGGTTTCTGATCCTGCTGTACATCTTCGCGTACCTGGACCGCATCAACATCGGCTTCGCCGCGCTGCAGATGAACAAATCGTTGGGGCTGACGCAGACCATGTTCGGCGTGGCGAATACGTTTCTGTACCTGGGATATTTCGCTTTCGAGATCCCGAGCAACCTGCTGCTGGCGCGGTATGGCGCGCGCGTGTGGCTGGCGCGGATTTTAGTCACCTGGGGATTCGCGTCGGCCGCCACGGCTTTGGCCACCGGACCGGGATCGCTCAATTTACTGCGGGCGCTGGTGGGAATCGCGGAAGCGGGATTCGTGCCGGGCGTGCTGTTCTATCTCACGCTCTGGTTCCCGCGGGAGCACCGGGCCCGCGCCAACGCGCTCTTCATGATGGCGCAACCGATCGCGATGGCGGCAGGCTCGCCGATTTCGGGCTTGATTCTCGATTCCCACGGCGCTCACGGAATACGGCCGTGGCAGTGGCTGTTCGTGCTGGAAGGCTTGCCTTCGGCGGTGCTCGGACTGATGGCGTACTTTTATCTGACCGACCGCCCGAAGAACGCCGGATGGCTGACGGAAGCGGAAAAAGGGACGCTGGAAGACAGCCTGCGGCGCGAATCCGCCGGCAGTCCAGCGGCGCGGTTCGCGTGGCGCGAGCTTTTCCGGCGCGACATGGTACTGCTCTCGGCGGCGTACTTCGGCCTGGTCATGACGCTGAACACCATCGCCACCTGGACGCCGCAGATTGTGCGCGCGGTGCTCACACGGCACAGTTTTTCGTCGATCGGAATGCTCACGGCCGCGCCCGCGCTGGCGGCCGCCGTAGCGATGCCTCTCTGGAGCCGCCACTCCGACCGCCGGCAGGAGCGCGCGTGGCACACCATCGCGGCCTATTTGCTGGCGGGCGCGGGCTGGCTGCTGGTGGCTCTCGATCCCGCGCCTGAGATGCGCTTCCTCGGGCTGGTGTTCTGCTTCGTGGGCGGATTCTGCGGCATGAGCATTTTCTGGACCCAGCCGCAGGCGATGCTGGCGCCGGCAGACCGACCCGCGGGAATTGCGTGGATCAGCTCATGCGGCATTCTGGCGTCGATGGCGACTCCTCCGCTGATCGGACGGCTAGTGGATTTGACGCACAGCTTTGTGGCGGGATTGGTGTTGTTAGCCGCGGTGCTGGTGGTGGCGTCCGGGTTGATCTGGCTGGCGGGCGGCTCGCGGCGGCGTCAGGAGTAAGAGATCGAAGAATTCACCACGGAGAAAGCAGGTGGCGAACCTCCACATCCGTCGCTGCACGCCAGGAAATGGACCAGGCGAGGAAGGTTCCCCGCACGCGGTGGCACCGATTCCGTGCAAGTGGGAAGCGTTGCAACGAAGAGAGCCCAAAACCAAGTGTCAGCGGACCGGCCTCAGGCTGCGATAAGGGCTGGGCGGTACGCGGCAAGTTGATGTGACGGGGACGGGAGCAAATTCCCTCGGGCGCCGTGGCGTTGATTCGCGGAGCCAAGGCGTTTGTCATTCCCAATCCCGCAAGCGGGCGCCTGGGGACCTCTTTCCGGGCGGCGCGTCGTCCGGCCGAAGCTTCCCAGAACGCGACTTAACCGGCCTTATGCCGAGTACCGGATTATGCCGAGGAGAAACGAAGAAGCCACTCTGAAGCAAACAATGACGGCCTTTCAAGGGTTGACGTTGTCGGCATAATACCGACGGCACCCA
>Ga0181521_10005719_pt1 | contig 13734 bp, 8 predicted proteins | sample PEATcosm2014_Bin_32_FD_119764 | JGI IMG/M metagenome (GOLD analysis project Ga0181521, IMG submission 119764) | Peatland microbial communities from MTU Mesocosm Facility, Houghton, MI, USA - PEATcosm2014_Bin02_60_metaG | ecosystem: Environmental > Terrestrial > Soil > Wetlands > Peat | place...
CTCAGATAGGCTCCTAGGGTCCTAGGGCACTCCTAGGGTCCCATGTACATGACATGGACATAGGTGCCCAGCCGCACATTGTACCCGAGATACCAGCCGACATGATCAGGGTCCGCATAGATCACGATATCGTCGCTGTCCCATAGCCAGTCATCGCACCATGCATAGTCGAACACCGCGACCGAGAAAAAGAACGCGCCGATGGCAAATCGACCGCGGTCACCGCCATGCAGCCGCCAGACGTGGCCCGGACCGATGGCGCCGGGAAAGTGGTCATGCTCCCAAGGATGATCGAGATGATAGTGTGGGTCGCTGCGGCCCGTGTCGTGGCCGACCCAGCGATCGTCTTCAGCATGCACATGCGGTGCCGCCGGGTGCCCCGCTTCTTCGGCGGCGGCGTACGGAGCACGCGCAGGCCCATGCGTAGCCGCAGGGCCATGCGCCGGTATGTGTCCGCCGCCGATGCCGTGTTCCGCAGCGTGCATGCCGCCGCTGCCGTGCCCTCCGCCGGAAGGATGCTGTGCGAATGCGTTGACCGACAGCAGCAACGCCGCTGCAAAGAGTCCGGTAAGCGTTTTCATGATTGTTCCCACATCGAAATTTGTGACCGTCGTTACCCCACGTCGTGCGAAAGCGTAAGCGGCTTTCGATTGCACCAACAGGCGTGAGTCCGCGTACCCCGATGCGTAAGTCCGCGTACCGCGATGCGTATTTCCGCAGCGGGGAATTTTGATCGGTGCCCTGGATCACGCGCCCGCCTCGACCTCGATATGGTAGTCGACCCCGATCCATTGATCGCCCTTCGAGTACCGGAAGGTGAAATCCACCTTCTGTCCGATCGTCATGCGCGAGGTATCGACGTACAGCACATGCAGCCCGAGGCTGTTTGGCGTGGTCGGCCGTTCCTCGATGTTCTGCCAATCGTTGAATCCGAAGCGCACGCTCGCGGGTGCGCGCAGCGCAACGGCCAGTGAGGTGCCTGCGGCAAGCGCCGTGATCGGCGCATGCTCGCACCAGATCGCGCGCGTCGCTTTACAGCGCTCGCCGTGATAGCGCTGCCACACGGCTTGGGGCCGGTCGAAGGCGTGCCCCTGCGCACGCGATGCGACGAGCTTGATGTATTCGGCGTGTGTCCAGGCGAGCGGCATGGCGGATCCGGTGGCCCGGCCGATGCGGAGGCCTCGTTGCGGTATGGGCGCTGCGTCCCAGACCTGTTCGGGCAGCATCCCGCCGGGCGAAGCCATTCGTGCCATGGTCTCCATGAGCGGCAGCGCATCCCGGCCGCACGCGATCTCATAATGACCGCGTTCGCCGGTGAGCAGCGGCCACGGCCGTCCGCGGCCGGTCCCGTCAAACGCACTGCCGTCATCGTGCTCGCCGTACCCATCATCATGGTAGCGATACCAGCATGGGCCGTTAGGGGTATCGACTTTGAGCAGGGCGTCGGCGAGACGCACGCTGCCGAGGATCAGCGGATCGTCCCAGCGGCGCAAACCGAAGCGGACGAGCTGCAGAAAATCGACGCCGAACTGCGCCGCCGCCGGCAGACCAGGATCCAACACTTGATTCTTGAGCGACAGGACGCGATCGAACGCAGTACGATCGTTGATGGCTTGCGGCGGAGCCACGCGCACGTAGTAGCCCGGAATACCAAACTGCCGGGCGAGCGGCGTATCGTGCACCGCCGTCCAATCCTCGAGCCGTGAGTTCCAAAAGTCCGCAATCGCCAACGCCAACTCCCGCGCGTCCGCGGCCAAGTACTGCGCGCCGCTGACGAGTGCGGCAATGCACGCGGCGAGAGTGAACGTATTGAGCCCCGCGCTCTCCTCCCAACGGTCCTGATCGCTCACCGGTCCCTTGCGCACGATGAACGACAGCGCACGCTGAACCATGTCCGCGACCTCGGTGCCCGCGAGCGCATCGCGCTCCGCGAGTGAGGCGACCAGCAGCACCGGCAGCGCCGTCTCATCCAACTGGACTCCCGTCCAATAGGGTTTGCCGCCGAGCCATTGATTCTGGTACCAATGCCCGTCCGCGAGTTGGGTGGCGCGCAGGTATCTTAAGGTATTGCCCGCCTCGCGCGTGGCGCCGACGGCGAGCAGGGCGCCGGCACATTCCACCAGATCCCGCGGCCACACGAGGTGATAACCCTCGCGCTCCTCCTTGGTGTTGCCCCATGGAACGCTCAAGCTCGCGACCATTGCGCCCGGGTAGGTCTTATCCTGATGGGAACGCAGCACCATGGTCGAGATGTGAAACTGCTCGGCGCACACCGCGGGCAGAGCATGGGTATACTCCGCCGGCACCCGGGACCTCGAGTACCATTGAGTCCAATTGGCGAGGTGTCGGTCGCGCGTCCGCTCGAAGGGCTCGAACAGCGCGGTCAGCGCCAACGTGGCGGCAGACTCGGTGCTGCTGCCGAAGGCGAGTGCCAGCAGCGTAGCGCGGGGCAGCTCTGCGAGCAGCGCGACGTTGCCGGGACCCGCCGAGGAATATTCCCAGGTCATCGCGCCATTGCACGCAAAGTCCTGCCAGCCGTCGCTTGCGCCCACGTAGCCGGCACTCGCTCGTCCGATGGCGTCGCGCTGCGCACCCGAGACCGCGGCAAGCGCCAGGCCGTAGGGTCCCTGCTCTGCCCATAACACTCGGTGGCCGCCATAGTCGGCCACCTCGGCGTAGTTGTTCATGCCGGTGCCGCCCAGATGCGGAGCGAGCAACGCATACGGCCGCAGACTCTCATCGCCGGTGAGCACGACATCGACCAGAAGCGCGTCGCGCTCCACGCAAGGCACGACTTGCAACGTGAGCTCGAAGCGCTCGTGATGGTGGACCACGCGCACGGCCGGGATGCCCGGTGCGATGAGATCGACCGTGTGTTGCCACAGCCGCTTCACTTCCACCCAGAACCCTCGGCCGTCGGCCACCAGAAAGCCGAGATCACGGATCTGCGGAATATCGATGCGCGGGTAGTACACTTCGTTGACGATGCCACCACCGATCGTGAACCAGAGGCGGGACAGACCCAGCGAGCAGCCGACCATTTCCTTGTCGCTGCTGCACCACGTCGGTGCTATTCCGGGAGCGCCGGGAGCCGGACCACCCGGTGGTAATCCGCTGGCGGTGGTCACGGGATTGCGACGTGCAGCGGGCGAACGGGATCGCCGCGGGTGCGGTTTCGGCTTCTACCTAAGCCGCAGCCAAGAATACGGGCAGTCGGATTTTTTGCGAACCGGCATAGTGGCATGATGAGATTGTTTCTCAATATGGGGCAGAAGTCGATGCTTGTGCGAATTCCGAGCGAGGTTTCCGCCCCACTGCTGCTGGTTGCGGCCGTTCTGGCGAATTCGGGCGCATGGGCCGCTCCGCAGCGTTTGGAATGCACCCTGACTGACACCGATACGGCGAGCGCAGTGGAACATCGTTCAATCACCATTATCTTCGACGAAGATACCGCCGCCATGAAATTGCAGGAGGGTGGCCACACCCGAAACATGACCAATGTCTCGATCAGCATGACGTCGATGAGCGGTGGAGACGCGGGCACGACGGTCGGTGTATCCCGATCGTCGTGGAGTGTGGTATTGCAAACGTATCAGAAGAATTCCGTGCGAACGGAATATGGCGTTTGCGCACTTGCGCGGTGACATCCATGCTCGAAGCCGCTGACCCGAAGCAAGCTGCAATCCCTGGCAAGCCCGCACGATCGTGGATCACGGCTTCGTCGACCCGTTGGTGGATTGCGGCAGCCATCGTGGCCGTGCTCCTGGGCGCCGGCGTCGTCTATTGGCTCAAGGCGACGCACGTGCAATTCAGTTACGTCACCGCCCCCGTTACGCGCGGCGTCGTGGCACGCGCCGTGACCGCGACCGGTACGGTGAACCCGGTGTTGACCGTCACCGTCGGCAGTTATGTTTCGGGTGTCATTCGAGATCAGTACTGTGACTTCAATACCCGGGTTCGAGTGGGCCAGCTATGCGCCAAGATCGATCCGCGTCCTTATCAGGCACTCGTCAATCAGGACAGAGCCAACCTTGCGAATGCCAGAGCGCAGTTGCTCAAGGATCAAGCGAATCTCACCTACGACAGGATTGCCTATCAGCGCGACACGGGGCTGGTGAAACGGGGCATCGTCTCGCAAGACACGGTCGACAGCGCCAAGAGCGCCTATGACCAGGCGCTCGCTCAGATCGAGGTTGACAAGGCGGTCATCCAGCAGGATGACGCGGCGCTGGAATCGGCGTTGGTGAACCTCGGCTATACCAGCATCATCTCGCCGGTCGACGGGACCGTCGTATCCCGAAACGTCACAATCGGCCAAACGGTGGCGGCGAGCTTCCAAACGCCGACGCTCTTTCTGATCGCCACCGACCTCACACAGATGGAGGTCGATACCAATGTCAGCGAAAGCGATGTCAGTGGCCTGCGCGAGGGAGACAAGGCGACCTTCGTCGTCGAAGCCTATCCAAATCGCACCTTCGCCGGCAAGGTACTGCAGTTCCGTCAGGCCCCGCAGACCGTGCAAAATGTCGTCACCTATGACGTGGTGATCGGTGTTGCCAACAACGATCATCTGCTCGAGCCCGGCATGACTGCGACGGCGCACATCGTCACCGACCAGCGTGGCGACGTTTTGCGTGTACCGGATCAAGCACTTCGATTTGCACCCGCGGGTGTCGGTCCGGCATCGGCAGCACCGAACACAAGCCGATCATCCGCAACGCCCACGGGCCGCGCCGACGTCTGGCTGCTGCGCGACGGGCAACCGTTGCGGGTGCCCCTCAAGATCGGGCTCGATGACGACAGTTACGCCGAGGTCTTGGAGGGCAACATCCACTCCGGCGATCCAGTGATTGTGAGCGAGCAGCGCATCCGCGGAACCGCGGCGGGTGCTTCCCAGCCGCGCCTGTTCGGATTCTGACGGCAGCGAAATCTTTCATGTCCGAGGCCGTGATCCAAATCCGGGACGTCGCCAGAACCTATCGTCTGGGTGATGTCGAGGTGCGCGCGCTCGATGGCGTGAACCTCATCATCGAGCGCGGCGAGTTCGTCGCCATCATGGGTTCGTCGGGGTCCGGTAAATCGACGCTGATGAACATTCTCGGCTGCTTGGACCGGCCCACCAGTGGCCAATATGTCTTCGAAGGACTCAACGTCGCGGAAGTCCCCGAACCGGCGCTTGCACGGATTCGCAGCGAACGGATCGGCTTCGTGTTTCAGAGCTTCAATTTGCTCGCGCGCACGAGTGCCGTTGAGAACGTCGCCCTGCCGCTGTTCTACGGCGTTTCCGGACCGGCCCGGCGCGCGGAGCGATTCGCGCGCGCGCGGGAAGCGCTGCGCTTCGTGGGCCTCGCGGACCGGGAGCGAAACACGCCCAGTCAGCTTTCCGGCGGTCAGCAGCAGCGCGTCGCCGTCGCCAGGGCACTGATCAGCGGGCCCAGTGTGCTGCTGGCGGACGAACCCACCGGCAATCTCGACAGCCGGACGTCACATGAGATCATGGATATGCTCCGCTCGCTCAATCGCGACCAGGGCGTCACCATCGTCGTGGTCACCCATGAAGCGGACATCGCCGCCTACACCGATCGGATCGTGACCATGCGCGACGGCCGCATCGTCTCCGATGAACGGCAGCGCGCTACACTCCCGGAGGCGCCACAGCGCGCGGCGGCCAACCTCGCGTTCGCCGCGCCTCATCCCACGGCGTCATCGGCTGCTGCTCAGGGCGGCCCGTTGTTGGGTTTCCTTGCGATGATTCTCGTCGCCGCGGCGCAGGCGCTCGGTCGCAACAAGATGCGATCGGCGCTGACCATGCTCGGCGTGTTCATCGGCGTCGCGGCGTTGATTGCGATGGTGGCCGTGGGGCAAGGCGCCAATGAGGCGGTAAAAAAGCAGATCGAGAGCCTCGGCACGAACCTCTTGGTCGTCTTGCCGGGAGCCACCACGACGAGCGGAGTTCGCGGCGGCAGCGGCAGCGCCTCCACGCTGACGGTCAGCGACGCGCTGGCGCTGCACCGCGATGATCCTGCCGTCGGAATCGTCAGCTATCTCATCCGCCAACTTGGCCAGGTCGTCTACGGCAATCAGAACTGGACGACGAATATTCAAGGCGTCACGCCCAGCTACCTCGACACGGCCGGCTGGCACATCGTGGCAGGACGCCCGATCACGGCGCAGGATGATCAGGACGCTGCCATGGTCGCGCTCATCGGCAATACGGTCTATCAGCAGCTTTTCGGAGTCAGCGAGAACCCGGTGGGCGCGATGATTTTGGTCGCGGGGAAACCCCTACGAGTCATCGGCCTCCTCGCCGCCAAAGGCCAGAGCAGCTATGGGCAGGACCAAGACGATATTGTCATGATTCCGTTCGCCGCCGCGGAACGCAAAGTGCTTGGCGTGGCCGTGCCAAGTCAAGCGCAGACCTCGACGGACCCGTATTTCCCGCCGCCGGTGAACCCGTACGGGATCACGCCGCGGCTGACCGGCTATGTGAACCAGATCTACGTGGAGGCCGTCAGCCCCGAGCGTGTGCAGGCCGCAATCGAGCAAGTGACGGCCACCCTTCTACGCCGTCACCGCATCCAACCCGGCGGCATCGCCGACTTCGCGATTCGCAACTTGAGCCAGATTGCCGAAGCTGCGGAGGGCAGCAGCCGAATCATGGCGTTGCTGCTGGCAACCGTGGCCTCGATCTCCCTTCTGGTCGGCGGCATCGGCATCATGAACATTCTCCTGGTCTCGGTCACCGAGCGCACCCGCGAAATCGGCCTGCGCATGGCCATCGGGGCCCGCCGGCTGCATGTGTTGCTGCAGTTCCTGGTCGAGGCGGTGTTTCTCAGCGTCACCGGCGGGATTGCGGGAATCATCTTCGGCATCATCGCTTCGGAGTTGATCACCGTGGTGGCTCATTGGCCCACGGTGCTATCCCCGGTGGCGGTGGTTGGCGGCTTTCTCTTCTCGGCCGCAGTCGGCATCTTCTTCGGCTATTACCCCGCCCGAAAAGCCTCTCATCTCGATCCCATCGAAGCGCTGCATTACGAGTAGCCGATGATCAGCTCTCGAACAACCGGGGTGATGAAGGGCTGCATCCTCGGCAGCGTCTTCGGGATGCTGTTCGGCTGCGCCGTCGGTCCGGATTTTACGCGCCCCGAGCCCTCGCCGGCGGCGGGTTATAGCCGATCGCCGACCAGTCTTCCTGCCGCGGGTTCTGCCGATGTCCAGCAACACGTGCTACCGGGTGTGCAGGTGGTGGGGCAATGGTGGGAGCTGTTTCACGCTCCACAGCTCAATGACACGCTCGCGCTCGCCATCGCAGGAAGCCCGACACTCGATACGGCACGAGCGACGCTCGCGCAGGCGCAGCAGGCCCTTGCTGCCGTGGCGGGTACGCTCTATCCACAGGCTGATCTGGGCGCAAGCGGCACGCGAGAACGCGTGAGCAGCGAGGCCTTTGTCGGCCCAAACCATGTGGTAGGCAATTTGTTCAGCATCGGACCGACCGTGAGCTTCGGTCCGGATATTTTTGGAGGTGTGCGCCGCAAGATCGAGCAGCAGACCGCGCTCGCCGAGGTGCAGCGTTATGAACTGGCCGCCGCCTATCTCTCGCTCACCGGTAACGCGGTCACTCAGGCCATCGGCATCGCGTCCGCGCATGAACAGACCAATGCGGTCACCGACATCGTTGCGGTGGATCAACAGAACCTCGAGCTGACCCAGATCGAGCAGGAAGCGGGTAAAGCCGCCATGACCGATGTGCTGAGCGCCCAGAGCCAGCTTGCTGCCGATCGCGCGCTGCTGCCGCCCCTCGCGCAGCAATTGAGCGCCGCCGCCGACGCTCTGACCCTACTCGTAGGCAAGACTCCGGCCGAGTGGACGCCGCCCGCATTCGACTTCGACACGCTGCGCTTACCGACGGAGTTGCCGGTGACGCTGCCCTCGATCCTCGCCCACGAGCGGCCGGACATCCTCGCCGCTGAGGCGCAACTGCATGCCGCGAGCGCCGCCATCGGCGTGGCGACGGCCGAGCTGTATCCAGACGTCACGCTGACTGCCTCGTGGACCCAGGCAGCCGCATCCACCGGCGCGCTGTTCGAGAGCTCGAACGCCCTCTGGGGCGTAGGGGGTGGAGTGACGGCGCCTCTTTTTCACGGCGGCACCCTCACTGCACAACGCCGCGAAGCCATCGACGCCTTCACCGCGCAGCTTGGAATCTACCGGCAAACGGTGCTGCAAGCCTTTGGCCAAGTCGCCGATACGTTACACGCGCTCGAACACGATGCGAATGCACTCGATGCGCAGCGACAGGCGCTCGATGCGGCGCAAGCATCGCTCGAGCTGTCTCAAGAGAGTTACAAGGAAGGACAGGCGAGTTTCATCCAAGTGCTCCAGGCGCAACGTCTATTCGGCCAGGCGCGCCTCGGCTATGCGGTGGCCAAGAGCCAGCGTTATCTCGACACCACCCAGCTGTTCGAGGCGATGGGCGGCGCCTGGCGGGACTGGAAGGAGCCGGCGATGAGATGAGCTCTGTCGGGAAACGCCTAGAAGTCCCTATTGCGTTCTGCGTCGCTGAGAGGTGAAATGCACAGCGTGTTCTCCACTGCGTAAGGTCATGCCATGCTTGCGGTCCCAGGGTACTCGACCATCGGGATTCCGCTCATCCCGGGCATGGCGCGCGCCACCAGCGCAGAGACGACGTACGCGACCGTACTGTTTGCCGACTTGCACGGCTACGACGCGCTGATCGAGCAGCTACCGCCTCTCCAAGTCGTCTCGTTGCTCGGGGAATTCTTCGCCCTTCTCACGGGGACCGTGCTGGAGTTCGGCGGGCAGATCTTTCATCTGGTCGAAGCGGACATGCTGGCGGGATTTGGGGTCGGAGATTCGCGCCACACTCAAATCCACGAGGCCCTGTGGGCGGCACGCACGATTCAGCAGCGGTTTGCGCCGGTCAGAGCATCTTGGCAAAGCACGTATTCGATCGACACCGGTGTTGGCGTCGGCATTCATCGCGGAGAGGTCGCGATTGGGGTTTTCGGGCCGTGCGAACATACGGCACTTACCCTGGTGGGCGATGCCGTGCATGTCGCCGCTCAACTGTGCCGGCGCACACGCGCCGGCGAGGTATTGCTTACCGCCGCGGCATATCTGCCGCACAGGGTGGTTTGGGGTGCCATCGGACCGGCCGAATCCATGCCGTTTTTGCACCTACCGCAACTCCAATTGCGCGGGCGCAGCGCACCGTTGGACGCGTGGTGCGCGCCGGTGGTCAGCCGCCTGCCGATGCGGCGTCCCTCTGCCGGCTCCGCACCCGTGGCGCACCACTAAACCGAGCGGGCGCCCCCGACGCGCTGCGCGCCAGGCTACCGCTGCCAAAGAATATATGGGGCTTCCAACGCCGCGTTGATTCCCGGAAAGCTGGCGACGATACGCGCGGTGTACTCGTCGGCAGCGCGAATTGCCGGCACGGTCGCAACGTAGAGGTTCATCCCGGAGTCGTCGGACCGGCCCTCGAGACGGGTCATTTCCTCACACAGTGCCGGTTTCCCGCCGGTCGCGTCCGCGTACAATTCGACGCGCACGGCGGGCGCGGCGAGTGCGCCGAGCATGACCTCGACCGTGAACTGATGCCGATCCCCGCGAGTATCGACCTTGAGGCGACCAAAGCGCAGCGCGGCCCAACCGTGCTGCAGGGCGCGCCGCCAGCCGCTGATCTGTACGCCCAATGCGCCGTTGTCCCGCGCGCGCTGGCGGTAGGAGGAGGCGGCCGGCAGATAGGCGCGCTCCACATACTCACGCACGCTGCGATTCGCGGAATAAATCGGCGTCAGGCTCGCCATGCTTTCGCGCACACGCGCCACCCAAGCGCGCGGGATGTTGCCTTCATCACGGGAATAAAACTCGGGAATCACGTGCTCTTCCAAGAGGGCGTAGAGTTGTGAGGCTTCAACGGCGTCATGCGCCGGATCGCTGTCGTGCTCACCGCCATCACCCAACGCCCAGCCCACGCTGGGTGTATAGGCCTCGGCCCACCAACCATCGAGCTCCGATAGATTGAGCCCGCCGTTGACCAGTACCTTCATGCCGCTGGTCCCGCACGCTTCCCACGGCCGTTGGGGTGTGTTGATCCACACATCCACGCCCTCGACCAGGCGTTCGGTCATCAGCATGTCGTAGTCGCTGAGAAAGATCGCGTACGGGCGCACATCATCCCGCCGCACGAAGCGCACCCAGTCGCGAATCAACGCCTGTCCCGGGAGGTCCGCGGGATGCGCTTTGCCGGCGAGAATGAGCTGCACGGGCCGCTGTGCATTGCTCAGCAGGCGAGCGAGCCGCTCAGAATCGTGCAGCAGCAGATTAGGGCGTTTATAGGTTGCGAACCTGCGCGCAAAGCCCAGCGTCAGGACATCGGATCTGAATAGATGCTTCGCGCCTTCGATCTGCTCGGCGCTCGCCCCCGATGCGGCAAGTTGTGCGGACAGCTGCTCCCTCGCGTAAGCGACGAGGGACTCGCGCGCAACCGTTCGACACTGCCAGATCGTGGAGTCCGCCAGACCTCGAATGCGCTCTTTGACCGACTCGAGGGATCCCAGCCAACGATCCTTACCGCAACACCCGGTCCACAGCGCGTCGGCTTCCGGACTGTCCCAGCTCGGTGTGTGGACCCCGTTGGTGACGTGGCCGATCGGCACTTCGGCGACGGGCCAGTGGGCGAATAGCGGCAAAAAGATCCGCCGGCTCACTTCGCCATGCAGCCGACTGACGGCGTTGATGGCTGCGCAGCCGCGCACCCCCAGATACGCCATGTTGAAGGGTTCCGAGTCATCGTGCGGATTTTCGCGACCCAGCGCGAGCAGCTCGTGAAGCGGGATGTGCAGCGAGTTGCCGGCATAGTTTCCGAGATACTGCTCGATCAACTGCGGCGTAAACCGGTCAAATCCGGCGGGTACCGCGGTGTGCGTGGTGAACACGTTGCCCGCACGCGTGGCGGTCAGCGCCGCGTCGAACGAAACACCGCTCTCCTCCATGAACGTGCGCGCTCGGTCCAAAACGGCCAACGCGGCGTGTCCTTCGTTCAAATGACACACATCGGGCCGCAGATTCAAGGCGTCGAGAAGCCGCCAGCCGCCGACGCCGAGCACGATCTCCTGCTGCAGCCGAAGTTCGGGGCCGCCGCCGTAGAGTTCGCTCGTGATTCCACGCCGAGCGGGGTAATTGGCGATGTCATTGCTGTCGAGCAAGTACAGGTGCAGCCGGCCCACTTTGACCTGCCAGGCGCGTAACCAGAGACTGTAGCCGGGCAGGCGAATTTCCAGCCGCAGCCATTCGCCGTCGGATTTTCGCAGGGGAGTGACCGGGAGCTGGCCTGGATCGTTGTAGGGGAAAAGCGCCTGCTGCGCGCCATCTCGATCGATCGCCTGTCGGAAGTAGCCCTGTTGGTACAGCAGCCCTACCCCCACGATCGGCACCCCGAGATCGCTTGCGGCCTTGAGCTGATCGCCTGCCACATTGCCTAGCCCGCCGGCGTAGATCGGCAGCGCTTCGCTGAGCATGAATTCCATGCTGAAGTAGGCGACTCGAGCCAGCGTGGAATCCGGATACGACTCCTGAAACCACGTCCGTGCCTGCGCCGCATCCCCTGCCCCCTGCATGAACCGCTGCAAGGTTCCGTGAAATTCCGGCTTGGTCAGCATCTGCGCCAATCGTTGGTACGAAGCGGTCCTCAAGACCACCCAGGGATTATGCGTGCGCGCCCACAGGTCGGGGTCGATCTGCTTCCAGAGCTCATCGGTGGCGTGATTCCACGACCAGCGCAGATCCAAGGCGAGTCGCCGCAGTTGTTCGATTTCCGAGTCGGCGTTCATCGCAGGGCCTCAGGCGGCGCGATTCAACGTCGGGCCCGTTCGCCCCAACAAGGCGAGCAGCGCGCTGCGCTCGACCGTCTCATGCTGCAGCAAGGCACGCGCCAGCTCATCGAGTTGGGCTCGCCGCTCGGTCAGTGTCGCGCGTACACGCAGTTCCGCCTCACCGAGCAGCCGCCGCACTTCTTCGTCGATGGACTGAGCCGTACGCTCACTGTACTCACCCCGCGTTGCTCCCTGCATCTCCGGCAAGAACGCCTCCGATCGGTTGTTTTGCAGCGTCACAGGCCCGAGCAGCGAGCTCATGCCGTACTGAGTGACCATGTGTCGCGCCATATCGGTCGCCCGCTGCAAGTCGTTCTGAGCGCCCGTCGAGACCTCCCCATATACCAGCTGCTCGGCCACACGACCGCCGAGCAGCACATCCAGACGATCGAGGAGTTCGCCGTATTTGAGCAAGTAGCGGTCTTCGGTCGGCAGTTGCTGGGTGAAGCCCAGCGCGCCGATGCCGCGCGGGATGATCGAGATCTTGGAAACCTTGTCCGCGGTGGGGCGGGATTCGGCGACCAGCGCATGGCCGGCTTCGTGATGAGCCACGGTTTCCTTCTCTTTGGGATTCATCACGCGATTCTTCTTTTCGAGTCCCGTCTCTATGCGATCGATGGCCTCGTCGAAGTCGCTCATCTCAACCGCCGTTTTATTGTGGCGCGCGGCACGCAGCGCCGCCTCATTGACGATATTGGCGAGATCCGCGCCCACGCAGCCGGGCGTCTTCGCCGCCACCTGGGAGAGGTTCACGTCGGGGCCCAGCGTCAGATGCTTGGCATGCACCAGCAGTATTTTCTCGCGCCCCTTGATATCGGGCCGGTCAATGGCCACATGACGGTCGAAGCGTCCCGGACGCAGCAATGCGGGATCCAGGATTTCCGGCCGGTTGGTGGCGGCCATGATGATGATGCCGCTGCGCGTATTGAACCCGTCCATTTGCACCAGCAGCTGATTGAGCGTCTGTTCCCGTTCGTCATTGCCGGCCAGACCGCTGACGCCGCGCGCTTTGCCGAGCGCATCCAACTCGTCGATAAAGATGATGCAGGGCGCGAGATTCTCGGCCTGCTGAAACAGATCGCGGACGCGAGCGGCGCCCACACCGACGAACATTTCCACGAATTCCGAACCGCTCAGCGAAAGAAACGGCACTTGTGCCTCGCCCGCCACCGCCTTGGCAAGCAGGGTTTTGCCGGTCCCTGGAGCGCCGACGATCAGAACGCCTTTGGGAATCTCGCCGCCGAGCCGGCGATAGCGCTCCGGGGATTTGAGAAAATCGACTATCTCGATGAGCTCTTCCTTGGCTTCATCGATTCCCTCCACGTCGGCAAACTTCACATCCAAATTCTTTTGCACATAAACCTTGGCCCTGCTCTTGCCCACGTCCATCAGGCCGCTCATTCGGCCTCCGCCCACGCGGCGCATTAGGAGGCTCCAGATGACGACGAAAATCAACGCCGGGGCCACCCACGACAGCAACGTCCAGAACCAGCGGTTTTCGATGCGACCGGAGAATTTCACCTTCGCGGCCTGCAGCTCGGCCACCAGATTCGCATCCGGCACACGGGCCACGGTGAATTCGCGGTCCGCAGGTTCCGCGGATGTCGGTGCGTGTTCGAGCGGCAAGGCCGGCGCCTTCGCTGCCGCCGGATCGCCGATGCCCCCCAAGTCCGCGATGCCGGTGAGCTGATCGTCGGCAATGGTCACCTGCCTGACTTTGCCCGCCGACAACAAAGCCTGAAAGTCGCTGTATGCGAGCACCTGCGTATGCGGGCCCATCATCAAGCTCTGGAAGATCATCATGATAAATACGGCGACGACGACGTACCAGAGC
>Ga0181521_10005724_pt1 | contig 13722 bp, 12 predicted proteins | sample PEATcosm2014_Bin_32_FD_119764 | JGI IMG/M metagenome (GOLD analysis project Ga0181521, IMG submission 119764) | Peatland microbial communities from MTU Mesocosm Facility, Houghton, MI, USA - PEATcosm2014_Bin02_60_metaG | ecosystem: Environmental > Terrestrial > Soil > Wetlands > Peat | place...
AGTCACATTCCTTGAGACAACCACGAACCCTCAGACGGGAGCAAGCGATTACGCGCGAATAATCAAGGACCCTGCAACGAACAAGGTAATAGCCAACGACTCGATCACGACCAACGCGCAGCTCAACGCCGATTCGATGTTGGGCTACATGATGACCATAACAACGACAAATACTCAAACCACACCAACACCATACCTAACGCAAGTATTCCAGTCCACAAACAAGTTCGTATACCTATTCAAAGTGAACCTGATCAAATCAGACTCAATCACGATGCGACCGGTCAAGACACCAATTGCGTACGGCACTCCCGTGGTCATGTCAGGAAACATAACCGATACGAATGGGAAACCACTCGCCACGCAACCCGTGCAAGTCGTCTTAGAGTCGTCTGTAGACAGCGGACAGTCGTGGCAACAAATTGGAACTGTTACTGCTGCACCAAACGGCGCGTATAACTACACAGCAGTCCCGAACGCGGGCACTTACCTAATTCGCGCCCATTACATTGGCACGACAACATACAGTGATATCACTTCAACCCCCGAACCGCTTGTCGTCACAAGATCGAACGCCACCCTAACCATTTCGACTTCACCCTCAACATTCAACGTAGGTCAAAACGTCACGGTTACAGTATCACTCTCACCCCTCGTCACAGGCACAAACGTAACAGTTGCATACACTTTCGACAACAAGACATTCACTCCGATCACGACGTTACTCATGACCTCAAAGACAATGAGTTTCAGTTGGAAAGCGGATGTCCCAGGCACCTTCACGCTAGTCGCTACTCTACAGGCCGGTACAGAATACAACCCGGCTACCGCATACCTCACAATACGCAGGTCGTAAGTAAGAAGAAAAGTTTCCGCAGCGAAATAGCCGTGTTCTCACGGGTTCTCCGGCTGACGAAGCTTTGCGTACTTGTCGTGAGGCGAGAACCTCAACGGTTGTGGGCTGATTGTTTGTGCCCCACATTTAGGGCAATTCAGTTTCATTGTATAAGTTTTGCAGCTAGGGCATTTTCTTATGAGCCATTTCAACCTGCTTTGCGCCCTTCGCCGCCGAGCCCCTTAATCGCGTTTAATGCTTCCTCCATGGCGAGGTTCAGTGTCGCCTGAGCATCCGTTATTTCCTTGCTTCTAACCTCAAACCTGTATTTCGGGGATCCAAGCGTGTACACTTTAATCGTTGTCCCGCGCGATTTCTTGACTTTTTTCGCCCCATGCAAGGCTTGGCGAATCGCTTCGACGCCTTCAGTTTTTACGCATGTTAGTTCTACGGTGCCTGTAACCTTAGCCTTCTCCAGCCTGATCTTGCTTCTCGCAACCTCAGTTAGTGTCTTAGCCCAATCCTCACCTATTCCGAGCTTCGTGAACGTTTCTTCGCCTTCGTCCGTTGCTTCTTCAAATGCGTCGAAGGGGTTGTCGAATTTCTCATAGATCACGTCTCTGATCTTTGTTACGTCTTCGTCGCCGACTTTCAGTCGTTCAGCGGCACCCTTGATTATAGAGTCTGCCTTCTTCACCTTCTTCCATTCAAGCATCTTCTCGGACTTTTCGCGGCCAGTGACTCTGCGGAGTGAGAGGTCAACTTGGAAGCGTTGGGGGTTTACCCGTAAGACTTTCAGGACAAGTTTCTGGCCTTCCCTCACATGGACTCTGATGTTCTTTACGTATGTGCTTGCGATTTCTGAAATGTGAATTAATCCCTCGACGCCGTCGTACTCGTCGAGTTTGACGTATGCCCCGTAATCGACAACGCGCGTGACGCTGGCTACTACTAGGTCGCCGACTTCAGGATATTCAACGGGGCTGGACATCAGATTTCGCCAATTTATCCGAGGACTTGAACTACTTCCGACTTCAGAGCTGCCTTACCGCCTGTAGGGTCGGCTAGGACTTCGTCGCAGACGGAGCAATGCGGGGTCAGAGATGGCCTATCGAATATGACTTGCTCGTTCCCGCACTTCGGGCATTTGACCCTGATGAAGTTACTCTGAGGTTTCGGGATTAATTCTCCTTTGACCACTTCTCATTACCAACCTAGTAAAGAAATTGTCAGACAGGGTCCATGCAACATAAGTGTTATGCCTCAAGTCACGAAGAACCGAGTAGGGTCGCTTGAAGAAGTGCGGATGGTTGTTAGGTGATCTCTAGTTTGCGAAGCCTAATCCCGAGTCTGAAGGTGGCGGAATCACATGTTCGGCAGGTAAGTTTGATCAGTTGTTTCTTTGTGGTCTTTGCAGTTCTCTTAAGTTTCGGAAACTTTTGGCCACCATACCCAAGTTCGTCTCGTGCGTGCCGCCTGTTGCCGACGGCCATTGCCCTGTCCTTGCCTTTCTTGTATATCGACACTTGATGATCAGTATGGGACTTACATTTTGGGCAGTAAGTACGCATTTCTTTGGGTACTCTCATACTGATCAGCTCGAATTCGCTACTAGCCTTGCGCGTTCTATTTATTGTTGATGGCGGTCCGCATCATCTTTTTTCGCGGTCTTGTGAAAGTTTCTTACTTCGATTTCTTTCGCGGCGCCTTGCTTAACCAATGCCCGCGCGTTTTGGTCAGGAAGAGAAGCCACGTCTTCTTTCTTGTAGGGTCCATAAATCTTCAAGTCAGTTCCAACTATTTCCGGTATGTCTTGCAGAAATCTTACGACTGACAATTCAACTCGTTCCTCAGGCGTGGTGTTTGCGGTGCCAGCCGGATCGCTTTTTCCATGCTCGAATGCTTGCAGTGAGTCGTCGATGCCTTTGACAAGATTCCTTTCTTCTTCCGTTAGGTCTGTCGCGTCCACGGTGCCGTGCTGCTTTGTAATGTTGACAAGTTTCTGAAGCCTTGTCTCCTTCAATTCTTGTAGAAGCCTGGTTACCACTTCCTTTTCCTTCAAGGTGAGGCGACCCTGAAGTGTGTGTGCCTCCAAAGAGACGGAATCTTGCTCCAAACCGCTTAGGTAAGTTTGCACCTTTTGATAGAAGTCGCTTGCGAGAGGTTGAGTTTTCTGAGAGCTTTTCTCAGATTTCCATGCCTTGTAGAGCTCGTTATACAAACCTAGTTCACCGGAGATGCGACACCTTTTGCAACGAGCAGTACGGCAGCCGCAAGTGGCAATTCAACTTTCTGATCGGTGTATGGGCCGAAGGTTTGACCTCGCAGCCGAAGTTCAGGTGCCTCTGTAATCTCAACTTTCTGCGTGCCTTCAAAAACGACGGGTTCATAGAATGGATCGAATTCCTCTAGGCGGTCTAGCTTGACCATTGTAGCTTTCAAGCCTGTCTTTCCATTTAGCGTGCCCGGCATTCTGATCAACCTGTGAACGTCGGTTGTGACGACCGTGTCTATCTTCGCCGGTAACGCGACTAGGCTCATCGCTTTTTCAACGATGTTCCTCCAGATTTTTTCGTTGATTTTCCATTTATCCTGAAATGAGCTCCATAACATCTTTCTGGACCATTCAGTTCTAATTCGTTGACGGTCGTTCAGGATTTCGGCGGCTGCTCCACGTGTGAAGCCAAGCCCAACTAGTGAGTTTTGATCCCACTCCGTAAGAATCTGATATACACCACGAGCTAGCCTGCCCCGCCACCCTGGATCTGTTAAGTCTGGACCAACTATGATTGGGTGTTTGCTGTCAAATAGGTCCTGGTACAGACCTTGTTCGGCCGGGTCCAGTCCCAGCGCCATAACGTAATCCACTATCTCTCTCCTTTGGACGTCGTCTAGGGTCTTCAAACTGTCGGAGACTATGTGAAGGTGGTATCCCCGGTGGCCTGAGAAGAAAAGGTGCATTTCATTTGATTTGATTCCGAAATCTTCTGCGAGAAATTCTAGGAGTTTTAGCACTTCCTCCTTAGCCGCGACAAGGCAGCGATCGCAGAGCCATGCTTTTTCATCGAGTTTTTCGCTTCCGCACTTGGGGCATTTCAACGGTTTCTTTCCTCTCCGGGTTTCTTTGCAACTCGTGCAGACCCACATGTCATGTTTCTCCTTGCATGGGGTGTCGATATGGTCTGCGTCGACATCGAAAACCACGTCCGAGCCTAGCCAGCCTTTTCTTTCCATCTCAAGCTCGGGGTGCTGATAGTACGCCGTGGAATAGTAAACGTCGGAGGGGGTTAATGACAACAGGGAGTTGGTGAACAAGCTGAAATCATTGAACGCCTTATGCCTCACCATTACGCGTTCGCGGAAGAGTAGGAACCCGAATTCGCGCTCAACCATCGACGGGGGAGGCCTAAGCGAGGCGGCAGTTCCCTTATAGTATTCTTGGAATTTTTCTTTAAGAAATTCGAAGCGTTGCGTTTGTGTCTTAGCCTGCAATTTCTTCCCAACGGTTCGTCAGATTTTTCAGATCTTCGTGAATATCGTGTGGGCCCGTCGAGCATATAGCTTTAGCATGCGCTCAGTTCATAAGCTGGTCCGCAGACTAATTCGAATGGTTGGTTGAAATGAGTGAAGGCTACGTAAAGGTAGGCCAACTTGCCGATTTTCCGACTGGATCTCTAAAGAAGGTAACGGTGGGTGTGGATGACGTGGTTGTGGCCAACGTTGGAGGTAAGCTCTATGCAATAACGGATAAGTGTACCCATAGGGGAGGGCCACTCAACGAGGGAGAACTGGAAGGCAGTACCATAATTTGCCCTTGGCACGGCGGCAAATTTGATCTTACTACTGGAAAGGTGGTTAGCCCACCACCCATGAAGGACGAAGCCTCCTTCAATGTAAGAGTGGAAGGCACTGATGTGCTACTCAAGAAGACGTAGCCGAGCGATCAGCTAAGCTTCCTTCTCGCAAATACGACGGCCGAAACCACAACAACCGTTGCACCGGCAATTATCTCAAGAAGTATTTCCTCTGAAATAGTTGGGGTGTAAACTGCGGTCACTGATTTCGGGCCATCCATCAAGACCAGGTTTGAACGGGTACTTCCGGCATTGGTGGCCCAGTAGGTAAGAACGTACTGGGTACCGAGATAACCCAAAAGACCGGGGGCGGGCACGAGTTCGGGTGCAGCCACTGTCGCGTTACTGTTTGCGTCATACCATCCGCCGCCGCTCGTCGGACCAAACGGGGAGTTGACCGTGAGCAGGTATTGTGGAATGTAATTGATTATGGTCAGAGAATTTGGTGTGCCCGTGGAATTTGCGTTCTGAAATTCATAACGCGTGTCAACTGCTGCTTGGATTTCGTGGTCGAACGAGACAGTTATGGTAGACCCTTTCAGGTAGTAGAGGTCGGCCCATGACCCTCCCGGAACTTGCATGATTTCACTTCCGTTCACGCGGATCGAAATCTTGATCGTGGAAGGAATTCCGTTGATGACTAAGGTCTGACGGAAGAAACCTGTTGCGGTCCTTGCGTCTAGTTTTCCGAAACCCCAGGTAATAGAACCGTCTGCAAGTAGGCCGGTGTTCGAATCAAGCCGTGCTGTTGCCCTCAGTATTCCTGGAATATCGATTGCTTGAAAGTTGGGTGCGTATTGGAGCATGAGAGCGATGACGCCGGCTACGTGTGGGGTCGCCATGCTAGTGCCAGCTAGAACCCTGTGGTACCTGTCTGGGTCACTCGGAGTTTGGGGTACGGCGCTTGACCTTGCCGAGACGATGACTTCGCCGGGAGCTACAATGTCAGGCTTGATTCGACCGTCTCTAGTTGGACCGAGAGAGCTGAAAGACGAGATCCCGCCCGGAGAAATATCTGTGCGACCGTAAGTGTTCCCGTCCATTCCCACCCACGAAGTCTTTGTGATGTACGAGCCAACGGTTACGACGTCAGTTGCTGTGCCGGGTATACCAATCGTATCATGAGAATCAATAATGTAACCATCCCCAGGCAGAAAGACTGAGCCCGGAAAACTGCAAGTGGAAGAATCGGTCCAAGCGTTCCAGAATCCCTGAGAGTGGACCTGGTTCGCTATCAAGCTCACGCTCCAACCATCTAACGGAAGGGAATTCGATGAGTTAACTTCCATGTAGAGTTCGTTGCCATTACTGAATGAAGCAGCGGTTGTATTGAGTTGGCCGACGCTGGTGTTTGTTCCCCCAGGCACGGTTAGCACAGGGTAGGACTTGCCGTTGGGAGCATGCAGGGTTGCGGAGATTTTGTCCTCTGGGGAATACCAGACGTCTATTGCTACGTCGACGGTTGTTTGCTTAAACTCAAGTTGAAATGTAGTGTTTTGGCCTTGTGATATTTGTCCGTCGATGTGGTCTTGATCCTCCGCGGCGTTGCCCGCAGCGACAACGACGGGCGTACCAGCTTTAACGAAAGCGTCGAGGGCACGTTCGAATGGGTCGGAGCCGTCGTGGGCACCAATGTTACCCCCTAGGCTCAGGCTGACAACTAAACGCATCCGAAGCGACGCTGCTTTCCTGACCATGTAGTTTATGCCGTCTAGAATCTGGTTCGTTTCAAAGGTCCAGCTATCACCATTACAAACCTCATAGCCGCTCTTCACGAAAATTATACTTGCACCAGGCGCGACGCCAGTATAGTTACCGGTCGCCATACCAGAACTCGCTGCGATGCCGGCTACATGCGTCCCATGCCCAAACGTGTCTCTCTCAGGGCATGTTCTTGCCTCTATGTCCGCTGAAGTGCACTCGTAGCCGTAGTTGAATCCCGACGGTGGGCGACCTGACGTTGTCTGGTCCCATACGTAGAGAATCTTGGTTGTGCCGTTGGGAAAAGTGAAATCGGGGTGCGTAGTATCGATTCCCGTGTCGACGAACCCAACAATCACACCCGCCCCGGTTACATTTCTTCCAAAAGGGTCTTTGACCTCATTCCAGACGAGAGGAGCTCCAACATCGGGTACGCTCTTGTCAAGTTCAACACTCAGAGGATATGACTTCTCGATACTGATGATGAATGGAAGCCGGGCAATCTCAGGTAACACCGTCGAACTGATCTGGATAACAGCCACCGGCCCGGCTACCGTCGTAACAGTACCGTAACTTTCAAGAAGTTGAATGTCGGTCGGGCTGAAGTCGTGTTGACTCTCCACCAAGATGGAAAAATGCCCATCAACTGGGATTGAGCCGCGTATGATTACTGGCGCTTGGTGGGAGGGAGTTAGAGGGACCAACGGCCCAAGAACGATCAGCAAGGCCAATAAGACAAGTACCGTGCTCCTCTTTTTCACTGATCAATCCCTGTTTCTTCGAGGTTGTTCACGGGCAGTTTTAGTTCGGTCAGGACGCATGATGTATCTTGCCTTCCTTCGGTAGTAGAATAGTGGGTGGGTTATGCTTGCGCACAGCTCGTCTGGATTAATGCATATGCCATGGGTCTGCATTGTGGCGCAATTAGGGGCCGTATACTTTCTTCTGGAACCTCGTTTACCAGCTATGTGTTCCACCTGATAACGCGCGATGCGTTCATCAAAATCACTGAACGCCTTGAACATTTTGAGGAGATCGTCCTCATTGGTTCCAATGTTGAGTAGGAATGCGGCCATAGCGAAACGCCCCATGTGCGATATGTGTTTGCCAGTCTGAAGAAGGCTGAGCAGGTTCTTCATGCAAGGCGGCATTGCTGAAGCCATAACCGCGTGAGGAATTTCATCCGAAGCCAGATGCTGAGACCTAGCCAAAAGCATCGAACGAAGCGGTTCGACTCGTCGCGCAAGCTCGTCAGGCAGGGCCACAGTTTTGTCGGCTGTTTTCTCAAGAACCCTCCCCTGAACCTCCTCTTCGAGAAGCCTAGCAAAGTCTTCCCGAGGAAGAAGAACGTACCCTCCCGTCAGAACCCTGTTGACTAACTTCCACCTCAAATCGTGAATTCTAGCAGAATTCCGCACGTAGAACCTAAAGTGAAGCGCGAACTCGAAATGTGTGTCTCCCACATCCCTTTCAACCAGCTTCGCATCCCAACTAAAGGAACCAGTAGCGATCTGAAGTAGTTTTTCGGGACTTTCATAACGGAGTAGCTCGTACGCCCGCTTAGCCTCAGCAAGCGCATAACGCCGTCGAGTTCTATCGTCCCCCACCGAACTGATCAACATTAGAGCGGTTGGGTATGCAAGGATGTCAACATCTTCCTGCGTCAGGTCAGCCGCAATTTTCCCGCTGAACACTCCCTGCCTAATTCGTTCCATCGCACGCTCAAGGATAGGGACCATTTCCGGCCGAGTGAGCTCTATGGGGTCGATGTTTCGGGACCGTATGTAGCTCGACGCCTCTGACGTAAATGGAAACTTTGCAAGGTCAAGCTTCGTCAGAAGCGACTGCGTACTAACCGCCTCTACGCTATGAAAGCCATTTGAGGATGGGTTTTACATTTGGGCGTTAAGGCGTCTACTCCGCTTCGATTCTTGGTGCCAGGAAATAGAGCAGTTTGCCCTGCTGGGGCATTTCATATTCCAATTTCACTGGCATATTCGTTGAGAACTCAAGTGTAACGAGTTCTGCGGCTGATGATCCGGCTTTCGATATTTCAGCGAGGTAGTTGAGGTTGTAAGTTGCTTTGCATGGTTCTTTAGCCTCAAGTTCCAACAAAACATCGCTACCCTTCTCCAATTCGATCTTCGCTCCGCTGAGTTCCGTAACTGCTTCGGCAACAAATTTGTCGGCGGTTGTCTCAAACCTGACGTTATCGCTTACGGTTTGAATCTGGTCGATTATATCTTTGAAGCTGGAGCTAATCATCTTGATTTTTGTGTTGAACGAAATCTTGGGCGTTGGAACTTCCTCGTCGCCCGGGTCGAGGGTTGGCAGTGTGAATGTGGTCTTCCATTTACCCTTGATAACCATGTTCAGTTTGCGGGTTGTTTCGTCGTAGGACATTTCTAGTGGTTCTTGTCCTGCGCCCCTAAGTTTCTTGACAATATCGGTTACGTTAAGCCGTATTTTTGTCGGCTGAAGACACGTGTACTCTTCGAACGCGGATTTGTTCCATTCAAAGTCAACCATGGCGACATGGGAGGGGTCCATAGAGCGCAGTTTGATGCCTTCGGGCGTAGCGTTGACGTCTGCCTCTTCTATCAGCGTTGAGATGGCGGCGAGCATATTCCTCCAAAGCCTAGCATCACTAATCGTCGCTTTGAACAAGGATTAACCACCGAATATTCGACAATGCCCTAGTGACCCAATCTTACGCATTTAAGAGAGGTGTTTTTGGCAGCTTAAGGTGCCCAAGGATTGTCTTCCAACACTCAAGTAGGGAAAGATAGGCTTCGCTGGAGGATTTACGGTAAAAGTTATAACTTAATCGGGACCCGACAGAATGCAACTGAGGTTCGTAAATCAATCGTCCGCGTGATAGAATTAAATTGCCTAGTTCAAGGAATTGCATATCATCGCGCATCCCGATACAAACAGTTCTTCTAATTCTATTCATCTGCTTGCTTAGTTGTACTGTTCAACTTCCCAGCGCGGTTCGCGCAACGAATCCTTCCGATTCAGCGTTCGCGGTTCCAGTTAAGATCGAGACCTTTGGTAAAGCTTGGGACGGCTATCTCGCTTTTGGACTCTGGAACTTTCCATATGGCGCATCAAATTTCTCGCTCACACCAGATAATTACCTCGTCGTAATGACGACAAATGGAGAGCTACTTGATCTTCAAACGACCAAAGGACAGAATCTTGGCCCTTCGATGTCAGGTTTCGCAGGGGTAAGCAACCCCACGTACGCTCCGGTCAAATACCTGGGCAACGACACGCTCATGTATGAAGGCGCCCCGGACACAACGACCCACTTTTGGAATCTGAAGACAAATGTCACAACTGATTTCCCGAACGTTTACGGCCACCATGACATGATTTACAATCCGATCACTCGAACCTTTCTCACGTTGAGAAGCTATGTGAGACAGATTGATGGTAGGTATGTGTTGATGGATACCATCGTCGAACTCGATAATCAGGGTAATGTACTTTGGACTTGGGACACTTATGCGGGCGGGCATTTCGGCCTGAAGGATGAGTGTCTGTGTAACGCGACGACGGTGGTTAACGGTCAGACGGTGATCGATCTGACGCACGCGAATAGTCTTCAGTGGAATTTTCAGACGAATATCATTTACATGAATATGCGGGCTCTGGACACGTTCTGCAAGATCAATAAGACGACCAACCAGACTGTTTGGTGTTTGGGGAGACGCGGCAGCTTTACACTGCTAGGTCCGGATGGGAAACAGGTGCCGAGCTTGTGGTACCACGCCCACGATCTTCGAGAAGTGCAGCCGGATGTCTTCACAATGTTTGATGACGACTACGACAACACAACCAACGCTACTAACCCCTGCCCCGTGACCTTCGAATCTACCAACGCGCACAGTAGGATTCTGGAGATTACGGTGAATGAACAGAACATGACGGCATGGACAAGTTGGAGCTGGACGGCTCCGAGGGAGGATTGGACTCCCTACTGGGGGTCAGTTGATATATTACCGAACGGCGATTGGGTGGGAGATTTTGGATCGCAGAGCCACTTCCTTCCTGGGAGTGGAATAGGTTCTCCGCTTTCGAACAGCACGGGAGCGGTTTTGGTCGAGGTAAACCCGAAAGGGGAAGTGGTTAGAACTTACACGTTCGCTTACGGTTGGGGGATTTACCGAGTCGTACCCATAGCCCTACAAACAATCAGCGACTATAACGGAGTGACGCGTGCGAATAATGTCACTATACACCTTACCACCGTCAATGATCTTGGAGGACCAGCCAGCATCTACTACAGAATCAACAGTGGGCCGACGAGATCTGTCGCGTCGGATGGGCAGCCGCTAATAGCGACGCAGGGCACCAACAACACCCTAGAGTATTGGAGTGTCGACAGTAATGGGATCGTGGAGTTACCGCACGAGTTATTGACGGGAATTGGGCTTGAGAATAGTGCTGCTTCTGCCACTCCGACGACCGAAGTAACGCAATCTGTTTCAGGTTTCAATTCGAACGGAATGATCGCGGTCGCTATCGCAGTTATAGTAATCGTTGTGTCCTCTGTAGCGCTCATGTTACGGAAACGAAGGAAATGAACCAAAAAGACTCCGGTGTATCCAATAAAATTTGACGGTTTCTACGATCTTAGGTGTTGTAATGCACGGCTTCGGCTGAAGCTGCGGGTCTATGAATTCTCTCGCCAGGTAGCTCCGCAGCTTGTGCACCGGAAAAACTGCGTTGACGACTCGTCTGCGCCACGAGTTTGGACCAACCAGTAAAATGCTTCCTTATGGCCGCATTTCGGACAATCAACCTTAGTCTTAGGCAAGGTTCGAATCTTCTGTTCCTCCTTGCCGATCACGACTACGTTCTCTTTCTGTTGCTCAAGTATCTGCACATTGCGGTCTGAGCGCTTCGTTTCGTAGCCGCATTTTGGACAACTAAGTACAACCGCCTTCTGCTTCTTGGTGGGCAGAAGCGCGAGGCCGCACTTCGGGCAAAACTGCACCTTTGATAACGACCAGCCAGCCCAATCAATGCGAGTTCCATTTAAGCGTTACTTGTTTCGCCTCGCCTTGAAGAAAAGCGCGTGTTTCGCGTCACCGGAGCCTGGCGGTCGCCTTGCGTCGGATTCTCCAAGATAACGACTACTGAAAACCTTAGGTGGAGAGTCAAGAAAACGAATGATGTTGGAGCGAACGTTCTTCGGGTGTTACTCATAGTCGCCGAATCATAGGTTCGACGTCTTTGAAAACCGCAGGTGCGTCGGCTCTGTCTGCCGAGATCGCCAGATACCCCCCTCTGAGCGGTGCGAGGAGTACGGCGTCTTTCTCGAGGTTTACGATGAGACTTTGAACCTTGCCAGCTCCGCCGGCTGTTGAGAGCCGTTCGGCGATGCCGGTCATCATCTGTGGCCCGAACTCCATGAACGCTCTATCATCCTTTTCGGGTGTATAGCTTGTAAGCCCCGGCCGCATTTGAGAGAATGCGATTCTGCCGGACTCGGTTGAGAATGATGCCCACCTGATCTTTGAGTGAAGTTGAAAAACTTCTTCAGGAGATATGAGTGTAGACAAAACTCTCAACAATCCTGGAGATATGTATCCGCCTAACGAACTTAAGAATCTTGAACGCTGGAAGGTTTTTCATTAATCTTAACCTTTCGCCGTTCGTAGAGAAACCTGCACCTGGAAGCCTGTTGAACGAGTAAATTTGCAACCCTAACTGCCTCCGGTACCCGGTTAGAGGGAGTACAACCTACGCTATACAATTGTTCCGCGTCCGCTCTGCTTACCCCGACCGTAAGAACTGGAAGCTTGCGTCCATTGATGATAATGTTATAGCGTTGCATACTGCGTGCACCCTTGCCAACTCTCGGCGCCCTCAAGATGCGGCGGTTGGCGGTCGTGATTACAGGGAGTTTCACCCGACGAGCTAAATCGGTTAAGTTGACTTTCCAGCCGGGAATGGATTGTTCTTTTAGGATTATCGCATGAAGCTGTGAGTATTGTTTTGATTGCTTGATCGCTTTGGATAGGGTTGAATTCTGGTTTGTTGCGTTCATTTCTATGGTGCAGCTGATTACCCCGTCCAGCCATAGAGAGCCCCTGAAAACTACGCCTACCACGAGTATCGTGCGACCTCTGTGGGCAGCGCTTAATCCCAGTATTCTAGCTTCTCTCTTAATCAACCTCTAACAGCTACGCCCGCGGAAGACGTTCCGCCGCTAGTTTCAGAAGGTCCGTTAATCCTGCTTGAGGCCCATCTGGGTTCTGGCTTAGTATCCGAACGCTTTCTTCGATCGTTAGGACTTGCTTCCGGTAAGCCTCCATTAGCAGCGATTCGGAAGCGTTTGCAAGGTCCTTCTTTGATAGTCGCGTCCCCAGGTATTGCCTTAGGCCAGCCAGCTTGAACGCTTCCGATAGGATCCTGTCGCTGACTTTTACTCCTGTGGGGTGGCCATTAATCTGTGTTAGGGCGAGGGAATATACGAAGTTAATGAAAGCGTCTCCCAAACTCGCCAGCTGTTGATCGCGCATCGTGCGTTGAATCGGTTCTAGGTTACTCATTCGGTAGGCTCGACGGCCTTGGCGAACTTCTCGTTGAACTCCTTGTTGAGTTCCTGTACGTTTGCGAGTGCGTTTAACAGTGTCTTCTCAGGTGACACTTCACGTTTCGTTCTGACATAAATGATGCTCGAACGAATGAGGGGATGTGGTTGATCGTAGCCAGCCAGTTCAACGTTCTTGTCTTCGAGCAGAACGTTCTGAAGTAGGTTGCAGAATGTGTGATCCTCACCGATTATTTCGAGCCTAAGCTCATTTTTCGATTTTGATAGAACCTTAACCTCCATTTCTCACACCTCTACTCTGGTTTCATCAGATCTTCCGCTAGTCTTCTCCTTTCAATGTTTCCGCATGAGGGACACTGTAGTCTTCGGTTCGTAAACTCCAGTACGGTTCCACACCTTGAACAGAACGCCTTGATTACCCCTAATCCGCGTCCAGCTGTTGTTAGTTGTGGGACGCGGTTAGTCATATCGATTACTCGAGCACGAATGATGTCCCCAGCCTTGCAAACGTCTGACATGCTTCGTTCATAACGTGGGCTGGATGATGAAATGTGAAGTAGTGCTGTGAACGGAGTCTGGATGGCTTTGTCGTCGATTTTCCAGATGTTTACTGTTGCCATCTTCTCTTGGGCGTGAATTACGGAGGCAATGACTGTCGTTCCTTCCTTCGGAAGTAGGGCGGTCCTTGTCGTAGGAACAACTGTCACTCTCTTGTTCTTTAGGTCGATTCGTGCTTTACCTGTGAAGTTAGCGTATATTGTGCC
>Ga0181521_10005726_pt1 | contig 13719 bp, 8 predicted proteins | sample PEATcosm2014_Bin_32_FD_119764 | JGI IMG/M metagenome (GOLD analysis project Ga0181521, IMG submission 119764) | Peatland microbial communities from MTU Mesocosm Facility, Houghton, MI, USA - PEATcosm2014_Bin02_60_metaG | ecosystem: Environmental > Terrestrial > Soil > Wetlands > Peat | place...
CGCCGTGCCGATCGTTGCGCCGCCGGAGGTAGTACGGACCACCTGCACGATTCCCAAGACAGCCTTGGCATCGTAGAACGTCACACTGCCGTTCGTAAGAGGATTTCCATTCGAGTCCTTCACGGTGGCCGTAAGCGTGAAAAGGCTGCCCAACGCAGCCTTGGTGGGATTGACAACCAATGTTGTGGTGGTGGACAACGGCGCGGCGCCCGTCCCGGTTAGGGTGACGGTCTGTGGGGAGGAGTTGGCGTTGTCAGTGAAGGCGAGGCTGCCCGAATTCGTACCCACGGAAGTTGGAGTGAAGGTGAGCGCCACCGTGCAGGAGGTTGAGGCCGCAACCGGCGTCGAGGTCGAGCAGGTAGTCCCGGAGGCGGCAATCGCAAAGGGACCGGTAGTTATAACGCCGGTGAAGGTGAGGTTGCCGGCCCCGGTGTTGGTCATCGTGACGGTTTCCGGCGGGCTGGTGATTCCTACCGGTTCAGAGGGGAAAGTCGGCGCCGCAGACACGGTGACGGTGATGACCGCCGCAGTTCCGGTGCCTGTTAGCGCGACCGTCTGCGGGCTTGCGCTGGCGTTGTCGGTGAATGTAAGGCTACCCGAATTTGTGCCTACGGACGTTGGGGTGAACGTCAGCGCCACGCTGCACGACCCTGAGGCAGCGACTGCCGTCGAGGTCGAGCAGGTGGTGCCGGAGGCGACAATCGCGAATGGGCCACTGACGGCAATGGCGCTGAAGGTGAGGCTGTTATTGCCTGTATTTGTGACTGTGAAGGTTTGCGCTGGGCTAGTGGTTCCCACGGGTTCGGGTGGGAAAGTCGGCGCTGCGGACAAGCTCAAGGTGGTTTCAGGCTCCGTGCAGGTCCCGAAGCATTGAGACGAGAGGTTATAGGTGCCGGTGTTCGCATCATTACAATCAGCGACCAGCAGGGTGTAGTTGCCGGTTTGTGCAAGGGTGATTGAATTCAATTGCACCGTGGTACCGCTGCAGCCAAAGGGAGCGCCACTATTATTCGAACTGTTGAGGGATCCATCAGGATTGTAAAGGCGGATGCGGGGAACGAGGTTGCCGCTGGTGGTCACGATTGTGAAGTCGACCCCGTTGTTGGCGACACCGCTGAATGTGTAAGTGTTGCTCTGCGCGATTGAACCGATTGTGCCGGTCTGTACCTGGCCCCATTCGACAGGTGTAGGGGCCGTCGGGTTTTTCGTGCTTTGCATGTAGATTGCGAAGTTGCCGGAGTTGGTGTCGGAGCAATCGGCGACGAGGACGGTATAAACACCGGTCGTGGGAAGCGTAACGGTGTTCATTTCGACGGTAGTTCCACTGCACCCGAAGGGAGCGCCGCTATTGTTCGAACTGTTAAGGGATCCATTAGGGTTGTAAAGCCGGATCCTGGGGACAAGACTGCCATTGGTGGCAACCAAGGTGAAGTCGACAACGTCATTGGCGGTGTCACTGAAAGTGTAGGTGTAACTTTGTGCAACCGACCCAACAAGTCCGGTCTGGACCTGGCCGAAAGGAAGATTCGAGGCGCCGGCAGGATTGTTCGTTCGTTGCGAGTAAATTGCGAAGTTGCCGGTTTTCGTGTCTGAGCAGTCGCCGACGAGTATGGTGTAGGCGCCGGCGGTCGGCAAGGTTACGGTATTCATCTCTACGGAAGAACCGCTGCAGCCAAACGGAGCGCCGCTGTTATTTGAACTGTTAAGTGATCCGTCTGGGTTATAAAGGCGGATTTTCGGGACAAGAGCTCCACTGGTCGTCTCCATGGTGAAATCGAGGACATCATTAGCGTTGGCAGAAAGCGTGAAGCTGACGCTCTGAGTCTCCGCGGTGACTGAACCGGTTTGGACTTGGCCGAAGACAAGGGCCGAAGCGCTGGCGGGATTATCCGTGCGCTGCGCGAACATTTCGAAGCCGCCGGTGTTTGTGTCTGAGCAGTCGGCGACGAGCACGGTATACGTGCCGGTCACCGGAAGCGTCACCGTGTTCATCTCCACGTTCGAGCCGCTGCAGCCAAAAGGGGCACCACTGTTATTTGAGCTGTTGAGCGTGCCATTGGGGTTGTAGAGACGGATCCGGGGCACAAGACTGCCGCTGGCCGTGTCGACAGTGAAGTCGACGACGTCATTTTGGTTGGCACTGAAGCTGTAGGTGCTACTTTGCGCCACCGAACCGATGGAGCCTGAGGTGGCCTGGCCGAATGGAAGATTCTCTGCCCCGGAGGGATTGTTCGTCCGCTGCATGTAAAGGGCGTAGTCGCCGGTGTTGGTGCTCGAGCAGTCACTCACCACCACGGAATAGGTCCCCGTTGCAGGGGTTTGGACCGTGTTCATTTCGACCGTGGAACCGCTGCAGCCAAAAGGGGCACCACTATTATTCGAACTGATCAGCGTTCCACTCGAGTTGAAGAGCTGGATCTTGGGGACAAGAGCACCGCTCGTGGTCACCAACGTGAAATCGAACACGTCCAGTCCGTTCGCGCCAAACGTGTAGGCGTTGGTTTGTGCCGCCGCCGTGATCGAACCGGTCTCCACCTCACCAAAGGAAATGGAGTTCTGCGCCAAACCTTGTGAAGAAACGCCTACCAGGATGCAAACAAGAGCGAATAAACGCAGCCTCAGTTCTATCATGGCAGTCCCTCCTTCCATTTATGAACGGTCAACGTTCCAGTGACGTACCGCGGTCCCCGGTATGGGGGTCTGTGCCGGCCGTTTCAGTTCTCCAGGTTGTTTGAGTTCAAATCTATTTTCTGGATCTGCTTTCCGAGGCAGAGAAGATGGCTGCTATTTGCCGACAACTGAAGTGCAGCAACGGAGTGGTCCACCGGAATGCGCTTCAATGCTGTCCCTGCGTGTACGTCGACCACCGTGACCTCGTGGCTGTCCATATCCAGAGCATAGAGGTACTTCCCGTCAGGCCGCGCCGCCAGCAATTGGTTAGTGAACCTGAGGTTCAGCGGAACCATGGGCATTGAATTAATCATATTCAATGTCTGCATTTGATTCATTCCCGCTGCAGCGCCCATGCCTGCCCCCATGGCTGCCTCCGCCGCTGTCAATGCGGCAAATATAAGGATTCTCCGTGTGGTTATCTTTGCCGCCTCGCCGGACGTCATGGTCCGTACGATGCTGTCCACTTGGAGTTGTTTCAAATCGAGCACGGCCAGCCTATGAGTACTCCCGTTGCTGCCATCGATAAGCATGGCTGCGTGGTCCTCACCCAAGCTGATGGTTTCACCGGGATAGCCATTCAGAAAAACCGACTCGGCGTTTTCATCGAGCGCTTCCTTTTTGCGCGGCTTGTTTAGCAAGATGGGCTTTTGTCCCAGTTCGCCAGTCTCGGAAACCAGGCGGACCTCCTTGCTATTGATAACCCACATAGCTTTCTGCGACCCCAGGCGGATCAACTTGGAAGGCCTGTCAATCAGCGGACGCTCGGTGACCCCGCCGCTCTCGTTATCGACGATGTCGAGTACTGTAGGGCCCTTCTTGCCCTTGTCCACGGCCACGAACAGCGAACGGCTGTCTAGCGAAGTCATGGTGGTTCTAAAGTTCCCTGTGAGTTCCGGCTTTTTAACCGTGCCATTATCCAGATTAACGATCTCAAGGGAGATGGGATTCTTCTTGCCCCCGCCGGTCTCCAGAATGAGGAACCTCCCGTCATCGGTCAGAGCAGCGCTCCGGAGCACACCCCTGAGATCCGTCTCAAAAGAGGCTTTAGAAGACGGGACCTTAAAAGCACTGATTCGGCCTGTTATCAGCTTGGGAGGCTTGTTCGGCTTGTTCTGTATCACCTGACTGACCGCGACCATGCGCGTGCCCTCGGTGTTGACTAACAGGTTAACGAAAAAGTCACCGAATCTTTTCGGCAGGAGAAGACCTAAGTTCCCCAGCGCATTGTTTGTCTCGAGCACTTGGTTTGAGGCCGTATCAATGACTGTGACGGCAGGGGCGATCCTTGGCCCGTGGCGGTCGTACGTCTCTTGGTCGGTGTAGCAAAACAAGCGGCTTCCGTCCTTGGACATGACCAGTTTCACTCGCCCGCCCTGGCCTACTTCTATCGTCCGGTCGCGGTGGCCGGTAGCCGGATCGATAACCGCCAGCGAATTGCTGTAACTGACTATGTGTGACTTTGATCGCGAGCGCGTCCGCATGAACGACACGTAAAGCATGTGGGAAGACTTGGAGAATTCGTATTGGGCTACTTCAGGGATGGACCGAACTATGTTACCGGCCTCGTCCATCACCAGCAGGGCGCGGGGATTCTGTTGCATCAAGAAGGATTGTGAAAACACAAACTGGGACGCGCACAGTAGGACGACAATCGAAGGAATCATTTTTGCGAATCTCATAGTTTTTGCTCCTGTAAAGGTCTATTTCAGGGGAGTGGCTCGGATTCCTGGTTCCCTTCCTTCACTATCGCTACTTGTTCTTCTTTGCATTACCCAGGTCCTCGACCTGCTTGCCGGTTAGCTCATTGGCGGTTTCGATGATCTGCTTGTAATTCTTCTTGTCCATGCGCAGCACAAGGGTGCTGGCGCCGCTGTCCTGGTGATAGTCGACATAGAGCCAGTGGCTCTTTGACTTGGTCAGCATTACCACCGCGCCCGCGCCTAAAGAGGCCACCATCACAATGGCGCCCTGGGTGATGCGATGCTTCTTGGAAAACTCGTAGGAGAGCTTATCGATCTTGTCGTAGGGGATGGTGGCGACGTCACGGTCTGCAACGCGGACTACCATCGCCTTCGTGGAGTCACTGAAGGTCAAGCTGGCCTCCGTCTGTTTTCCTCTCGCATCCGCCAGCTTAACGTCCTTGAAACCAACGTCGCTCGCCAGGGTGACCTTGGCCGCGCAGAGAATAAGTACGACTGCAAACATCCTTTTCATTGTTACTACCTCCGAGTATGAGATTTACTTTCTTGCTCCTACTTTGAAATGCGAGAATCACCCCCCAAAGCGGGCCAAACAATCGTCTGAAATCTCGCCGCCGGCCCGAGACGGATTGACTCCCGCGTGGATTGAGGTCACCCACGCGGGAGAGAGAAGCCAAGATATGAAAAAGTGCCATTTGCGCCGGGATTGGCCGCTCTAGAAGCAGAACGCCACGCCAGTAGCGATCTTGATGTTGTCGGAACTGGTTAGGCTGGCCCCGGCCAACGTGAATCGTTCGAGAACCCAATCTGCCTGGATGAGGCGAAGCGAGATGTGCTTACTGAGTTTCAGATCCAAGCCGCCACCGACGAGGGTTGCTAAGCCGTTCATGGAACCGGAAACGGTTATTCCAGACGCCGACACCGAGGTGCTCAGACGCGCCCCGCCGAACAACACATGGACGAAAGGCCGGAGTTTGTCCCCGGCAGGGAAGCTAACAACCGGGCCGCCGGCGAAGGTATAATAGTGGCCAGGGAAGTTGCCGGAAAGTCCAGCGTACGATCCACTCACTGTCTGGTAAGCGCCGGTAAAGTCTCCCTCCACCCCAACCAGTTTGTTAATGTTGTATGTCACGTTCGCGTCCCAGCCGTTCGCGGTCGCGACGGGAGAGATATCAGTGCCGACATGCGTGTACTGATACCCACCGAAGATCTCTACCTTCGAGTAGTCTTGCGCCATGAGCGGAAGCGAAGAGCAAGCGAACAAAGCCACAGCTACTAGAATCTTGCGCATGGGATTACTCCTTATCGGAAAATGAATTCACTCTCATTGAAATCAGGGCGAATGCCGGGTGCTGGGCCGATTTCAGTATTCTTGCCGGCCCACTGCGGCGCCGGAATTCGCCTCTACTATGGAATGCGAGAACTACCGGGCCAAAGAGGCCAAGCCATCGGAAGTTATTGCAGGTAGATATTTAGATAGTAAACCTCCGGCCTCCGAATTCCGTTCCAGGTTCTGAGGCGATGAGGTAGAATGCGGCAGAGAATCGGCGTGCCCCGTGCGCGGGGAGGTTGCGCGACAAGTGGATCAACGCTATTCCCGTTTCCGTGACTCGCAAGCTTTAGTCCTTCTGAGCTGGCGCGAATTGCATCTAGGCTTCGCCTATACCGACCAATTCCCGGAAATTGAGGCGCCATGACCCCGGAGCGCTGGGGGCAAATCAAAGAGATACTCTATGCCGCGGTGGGAGAATCGCCGGACCGGCGAAGCGAGTTCCTTGGCCAGGCGTGTGGCGAGGATGCCGCACTTCGTGCTGAAGTTGAGCGCTTGCTCACGGAGCACGACGCGGCGGATAGATTTCTCGAGAGTCCGTTCAGTGCGGACGCCGCGCTTCGGAGCTTCTCAGGATCTCACCGACTCAATCCAAATCAGCTCATTGCAGATCGATTCCGCATCGTGAGTTTTCTCGCCGAGGGCGGGATGGGTGTCCTGTACAAAGCCGAGGATACCCGGCTTTCACGGTTTGTTGTGCTGAAGTTCCTTTCTCACCGCGGCACCAGCGGTCCACAAGCTGTGGCGCGACTTCGCCGGGAAGCAAGGGCGGCCTCAGCGCTAAACCATCCTAACATCAGCACAATTCACGACGTCGTCGAAAGCGAAGGCAAGACATTCATTGTCATGGAGTACCTGGAGGGGTTCACTCTCAGGCAACTGATGGCGCGAGAGCAATCCGGGAGAGAGACAGGGCGCGCCGCCGTTTTCTCTATTGAGGATTCCCTCCGCATCGCCAGGCAGATCGCGGATGCTCTGGCCGCAGCGCACGCCCATGGACTTGTGCACCGCGACATAAAGCCAACCAACATCCTCGTCACTGCGGGGGGTCAGGCGAAAATTCTGGACTTTGGACTGGCCAAGTCGGCGCCTAACTGGCAATCGGAGGGTGGGTTGCCGACTCCCACGGCTTTCGAGAGCCTTACCACCTCGGGCGCCCCCATGGGAACGTTGGCCTACATGTCCCCCGAGCAGGCGCGAAATGAACTTGTGGACACGCGTTCGGATCTGTTCAGCTTCGGCGCAGTGCTTTACGAAATGGTTACAGGGCGGAAGGCCTTTCCGGGCGAGGCGCCGGCCCTCATCTTTGATGCGATCCTCAATCGCACGCCCATGGCGCCGGGAGAACTGAATCCCGACCTTCCGGCGGATCTCGAGACCGTCATCACTAAGGCGTTACAGAAAGATAGAGAACGGCGGTACCAGAGTGCCGTGGATCTGCTGCGTGACCTTTCTGATGTCGATGCGCGGGCGAACCGTCGTGCTGGAAAACGAGCCCAGTCTCGCACTGCGAGCAGCCATATTTGGCCCATCATGATGGAAGTTCTTCTCGGGCTCTCGATTACCGTGGCACTCCTGGTGCTCAAAGGCGCAATCGGGACGAGCACACCGGGACGACTGTTGAACGAAATGCTGACTTTCTGGGTTCAGGCGCGGCCCTCCTTTAGAGTTCCCGACCTGCCCGTTGCGGTCGTAGATATTAGCAAACTGGATGCAGTGGCGGTGGCGGGCAGGCCGAGCCCTCGGGCGCAACTCGAGGACATTATCGCCGCAATCGCGAAGAAGAACCCGGCGGCGATCGGAATCGATGTGGACTTCTCCCCCGAAGACGGAAGCTGGACCCAAAGAGGCGGCCCCCAGTTTTTTGACTTTCTCCAGCGGCTCCGCATGCCCGTTTACTTGGGTGTAAGCCGGTCACGTTATAGCAGTTCCGCTGCGTGGCTGGGCGCTGAAGAGTACCGAGCGTTCGCCGCCAGCATCGCCGTTTCTGCGGACGACATCAGTGAAATGCCTCTTTGGATTGGCCGGGGCAGATCCGGAACTTGCCTCGAGTTGGCCGACAGCGTGCTCGGTCCCGTGCCGGAGATTCGCTCGAAAGGCGATGGCGCCAGCGGCAAGGACACCACCTGTTTGCCCTCCATAAGCCTTGCCTTGGCACGGGGCCGACTCGAGCACCCGGGCGAGGCGCCACGCTGGCCTTCGAGCTTACTTAAGCCCTTCGATGAAGAGGCGATCGACAAAGCAACCGGGACATATGCCGGGTTGTTTGTGCCCAACTTCAGTGTAGCAAACCATCTGCAAGAGCAAACTTCGCGTGCGGTTGTTTCCGGAGATACCGTGCTACTGGCGCTCAATCCTGCGTTGACTTCGCTGGAAGGCAAAGTCGTGCTCCTGGGAAACACCGAGTGGGATGCGACGCTCGACAAATACCCGATTCCACCTTGGCACACGGAGGCGCCGGGTGTTTATTTTCATGCCTGCGCGGCATACACGTTGATCCGCGGCGCCCTGCTGGGAATCACCACAGGCGCTCGGGTGGGACTGGATTTGCTGGTTGCAACGATCGCCTTGATGTGTCTGGCATGGTGGCACTGCCATCGCTCGGATGCTTCAACCGAGAAGGCGGATTGGCAACAAATGCATCTCGGACTGACTTCGTTCTTTGTCATGACCATTCTCGTGGGAGGCTACGGGCTAGTGCAGTATGCACGCATCCTATGGACGGACCCGCCATTGATCGCTGTGGCGCTGATATTTGAAAGCGTGCTGGCGCCAGTGGTACTCAGAGACAGCCGATGGCCGCGGGCCGTCCGGCCTGGGGTGGCACCCGGGTGGCCTCTCAATCCGCGGAGGCAGCACCATGCTGGACAAGCTTAGGCGATTCTTCGAACCGATAGCGAGCTTGATGCTCGTAATGTATTTCTGCATTCCGGCGCTGCCGGCCAACCAGCAGGCCGAGGGGTCCGGCTTTGTCAGTCAAGTGAAGGGAACTTGCTGGATCGAGCGTGCGCACGAGCATGCTCGAGTGCAGATCACGCTCAGCAGGTTCGGCGGCGCGGTGCTCCACGCCGGTGATAAGGTTCGATGTGATGAGAACGGAAGCCTCGGTTTGGAGCTCAGGACTTTGCGGACAACCATCGAGCCCTCCGGCCAGTGGACAACAATCCCCCGAGCATCGGGCTCGAGAAAAGATGCGATGGCCGGCCCTGTGGATGATTGGTTCAAACTCGGCGGCAGTTTGCGGGGCTCTCCGGGAGCAGTCTACTCCCCACCCACAGGAGGTTACGGAGCCGCGGTATTGCCCGGTCAGTTCGCGATTCGCTGGATTCCCCGCAAGGGAGCACAGGATGTTTGGTTAAGGATCCGTGATCACGAGGGCGTCCAGATATGGCCTCAAGGAAACAATGACGGGATCAAGGCACCATCCACGGCGGGAGAATTGATCTCGGACGAAGCCCGGCAGGCGTTGGCGAAATTTCGTCAGGAGGGGTCAGGCGGGCTTTTGACTCTGCTCATGGTGGATTCGAAAGGAAATCAGAGCGAGGCTGAGTTTTCGATTGTTTCTGAGCAGGATGAAAAGGCGCTTCAAGCCGACCTCAATCGGTGTAGCGCCCAGCCGGGTGTGATGCGGTACATCTGCCGCGCGTACTCTTTCCGCCAACTCAAGCTCTTTACGGAAGCGGCAGAAGAGTACGAGGCGGCCCTCAGAGTTGCCCCGGAGAGCCTCGAGTTGCAGGAGCACGCAATCGTTGCACACCGCTTCACGGGCAACTACGCGCGCGAGCGGGAACTGGTCGCTCATCTCCCGCAAGGAGGTGACCTTCCAGAATAGGTGAACGCGCATCGACCACGTGGGCTCTTTGAAGGGCTAACCTTGTATAGGCACTGATTCTAACTTGCGGAGTTATCGATGAGGACTCGTATCTTCAGTCGGAACCTAGCGACTTTTTCCTTCGCAAATCTCATCGTGCTTTCGATTCAGGCGCCCATCTTGGGTGCGCAGTCATCTCGTGCGCCTGCGATGGCGCCAACCTCGCAAAGCGCCGCCGCCGATCCTTCCGCCCCCCAGCCGCAGAAACCTTCCGAAGCAGTACAGAAAATCCTGGACCAGGCAAAGAAGCTTAGAGAGAAACATGAATACGAAAGCGCGCTGAAGGAGGCGGACCGCGCGTTCCAACTGGCGCGAAAGAGCCGCGATTTGGTGGGCGAAGCGTGCGCGCACCGCGAGAGGGCCGCGGTGTTGCAGCAGATGCAGCGGGTTGAGGAAGCCAACGTGGAGTGGAAGGAAGCCGAGATAAACGAGCCACCCAAGCCGAAGCCGTCAGAGGCAGTACAGAATATTCTCGACCGGGCAGAGAAGGCGTGTGGAGCGCCGTTGTTTCCCGCTTGGTACCAAGTAGACCATCACGATTACGAAAGCTCGCTAAAACTGACTGCTGAGGCGCTCGCATTGGCGCAGGAGACGCACGACCAGGTGGGAGAAGCGTGCGCGCATGAGGACAGGGCGACGGTGTTGGATTATTTGCTCCGGATGGACGAGGCGATCGCCGAGTGGGGGGAGGCAGCCGCGGGCTGGCAACGGGTGGGCTACGGCCCAGGGCATATCCAGGCCTTGGGCCGGGCGGGCCGGCTGCTGCTTCTAAGAAATTCGAGTGAAGGGGGCAGACGGCTTGAGCAGGCGCTCTGGTTCACCCAGCAGGAAAAGCGGCGACCGCTCACGGCGGCCGAAGATTTGACCAACATCGCGAGGCAGTTTATTCAGCAGGGGGAACTGGATTGGGCGAAGAAGCTGTGCCGAGCGGCTTTCGAAATTCAAGATCGTTTGGCGCCGAAATCGATGACTGAGGCGACCAGCCTTCAATGTCTGGGAGCGGCTGCTTTTTACCAAGGCAATCTCGAGGATGCAGAGAGGTATATCAGACAGACGCAGGTCATCCGGGAGGCATTGGCGCCGCAATCCCATGCCCTGGCAGCGACCCTGAATAATCTGGGGGCAGTGGCCGAGGGACGTGGGGATCTAAACGCGGCGGGGGAATACTTCCGGCGGGCAGTAGAAATCTATAACCAGGTGATGCCAAACTCGGAATCCATCGCGATCACTCAGAATAACCTTGCCGCTCTGGCAAGGGAACGAGGTGATCTGAAGGCGGCCGCGGAGCTGGGCCGACTGGCGCTCGCCACCCAGCAGCGGCTTGCACCCCTCTCGGTGATTGCGGCGGACTGTCTGGCGGCCCTCGGGAGCGTGGCTTACGACCGGTGGAACCTGGACGAAGCTGGAAGCTACTACCTCCAAGCGCTGGCCATTCAGACGAGGCTTGCGCCGGACTCGGTGCGAATGGCAGATACCCTGAGTAAGTTAGGAAATGTAGCTGTCGCGCAAGGGGACGTGAGAGCGGCTCGGAACCGTTATCGTCAAGCCCTCGCCATCGACCAAAAGCTGTCGCCGGAGTCGTTGGACTTATCGGAAGCCCTAACAGGGTTAGGAAAGGTGGCCGAGGAGGAGGGGGACACGAGGGCCGCAGGTGAGTATTTCAGGCGGGCCTTGGCTATGCGGGAGAAGCTAGCGCCGGACTCTCTCTCGTCGGCAGGGAGCTTGCAAAGTCTGGCTGCCGTCGCTCGGGATTCCGGGGATCTGGGGGCTGCGGAAAGTCTGTCGGCGCAGGCGTGGCACACCGTGCAACGTCAGGCTAACTTCGTGACCAGCGACGAAGCGGGCCAGGCCCTTGGCTCCTCGACCCAAAGCTATGCAGACACGCTGCTGAGCATCCAGGTGGAGCGCCGGGAGCCGGAGTCCGCCTTTGCAACTTTGGAAGAGGCGCGTGCTCAGGGGTTGGCCCGGCTTCTCTTCGAGCGCCGGGACGTCCTCAATAAGGCGAGCGGAGATTTGTGGCCCCGGCATCAGGCAGCCTTGGCTAAGCTTCAGCGGGCTGAAGAAAACGTCAACACCGCCGAGGCGTTGCCTGGCGGGTCACCCGAGGCCGAAGAGAAGAAACAAGCCGCGCGTAAAGCGTATCAGCAGGCCAAGGATGAAGTCGACCTGTTGTGGGGAGAGATCCAAAAGCGTCAGACGCGCGCTTTCGCCCCGGCCTTGAATCTGGCTGACGCGGCGCGCGCGGTGGGCAAAGAGAATGCCTTCGTGGCCTTCACGATCAACGATGGCGAGGCGTATGTGCTCGCCTTGCGCGGCGGGGAATCGCCTGAAATACTTGCCGAGAAACTCCGGCTCGGACAGGTGCCGGGACGGACTACTGTGGCCAAGCGAGAGGCCGCAAAGCGGATTGACGACCGGATTGCGGGTTTCTGGAATCTCGTCCACACTTCGCCTGACGCCCGTACCTTATCACAAACTGAAAGCGCCGCCCTTATTGCTGAAGGAAGCGAGTTGTTCACCGCTTTATTCCCCGGTGAAATCGGCAGGCTGGTGCTCGCATCGAAGCGCTTGGTTCTATCGCCCGATGGACCGTTATGGCAACTGCCGTTCGCTGCGCTTGTCACTGAGGTGAAGGCGGACGGCAGCCCTCGGTATCTAGGGGAAGTCGTGACCATTAGCTACACTCCGTCGCTGGCTTTATATGCCCGACTGAGAGAAGAAGGGCCGCATCTGCAGAAAGGGCAAAGGCCGGAAGTCCTGGCGGTCGGCGATCCGGACTTCGATCGGAAAGTGGAACTGGACGCGAATAGCCCGCAAGCAGAGCGGGTGTGGGCAGGCCTTTACCCTCTGGGGATTCGTCCTGAGCGGCTGCGAGGGACAGCTGGAGAAGCGGAAGCAGTGGCGCAACTCTACGGCGGGCGCGCCTTGACTGGCGACCAGGCCACCGAAGCCGAGGTGCGGAAGCGAATCGAGAGAGCCGACGTCATTCACCTCGCGACCCATGGGTCTTTGCAGACCGCACTGCCGATGTCCTCGGCGATCCTATTAACGCCTCCGGAGAAGCTACCACATCTCGGGGAAACGAACAACGACGGGGCGCTTCAGGCCTGGGAAATTTTCAGTCAACTGAAGTTGCGGGCGGAACTGGTGGTCATGTCCGCTTGCGACACGGCTCGCGGGGAAGTGGTGAAGGGTGAAGGGGTGGTCGGTTTAACTCGGGCGCTGGAATACGCCGGGGCGAGGTCAATTGTGGCCACGCAATGGTCCGTGGCTTCAGGGGGGAGCACGACGCAATTGATGGAAGAGCTTCACCAGCGATTGCGTCGAGGCGAAGCCAAAGACGAAGCCCTGAAGGAGGCGATGGCGGCGGTACGGAAAAAATACCCTCACCCTTTCTACTGGGCTCCGTTTATCTTGCTGGGCGATCCTGATAACCCCAGTCTCGGGAAGCGCGGTCTCCGAACTTCTCACTAAACTGTGGCTTTCTTATCTCGATCCGAGATGGCTTTCTTCCGTCCGGCAAGCTCTCCATGCAACCAGGCGCGGGCCGTCACCCAATCGCGCCGCACCGTGCGTGACGAGATGCCAAGCTCCGCCGCGGTTTCTTCCTCGGTCAGTCCCCCAAAGAAACGCAACTCGACCACTCGAGCCTGTTGAGGATCGAGCCGCTCCAACGATTTGAGAGCATCATCCAATTCGATCAGTTCTGGCGACTTCGCTGGCGAGAACTCTAGCGCCTGGTCAAGGGGAATCCGTTCGACCTTGCCGCCCCGTTTCTCAGCTTGATGAGCACGAGCGTGTTCAACCAGAATCTCGCGCATTAGCCGCGCGGCAATTCCGAGGAAATGCGTTCGATCTTGCCACGTGGCGTCTTTCTGGGAAACCAGACGTAGGTACGCCTCATTCACCAGGGCCGTCGGTTGTAGAGTGTGATCGGTGCGCTCACGCCGCATCAAGCCTGCGGCCAAACGGTGAAGGTGCTCGTAGACCAATGGAATAAGGTTATCCCTAGCTTCAGGATTGCCATTCCGGAGTTCGACGAGCAGTCTCGTGACCTCTTCCGCCGACGGTTGCACAGCAGCCTCCCAAGATGGATACCAGTTGGAATTCTACCCCAAAAAGCGACGTGTTAAAAACCTCCGGAG
>Ga0181521_10005733_pt1 | contig 13713 bp, 12 predicted proteins | sample PEATcosm2014_Bin_32_FD_119764 | JGI IMG/M metagenome (GOLD analysis project Ga0181521, IMG submission 119764) | Peatland microbial communities from MTU Mesocosm Facility, Houghton, MI, USA - PEATcosm2014_Bin02_60_metaG | ecosystem: Environmental > Terrestrial > Soil > Wetlands > Peat | place...
CCGCTTCAAACAAGTGTAGCCCCGACGATACAAATTATGGAGCAGGATGGTTCGGTTGCGCTGGCACAAGCCTCTCCACCCCTCTGTGGGCAGGTTTTCTTGCGTTAGCGTCGCAGGTTAGAGGAGGAAGCTTCGGTAACATAGACCCGCTCCTATATCAAATAGCAAACAGCGCTTCATATTCTTCTGACTTTCACGACATTACTTCGGGCTCAAATGGATACGCCGCAGGGAAGGGATGGGACCCTGTCACTGGTTGGGGGAGCCCAGTAGCGAACAGTCTTGCAACTGCACTCGCGCAGAAGCAGCAAAGTATTCTACAGGTTACAACGGACAAAACCACCTACACCCAGGGCGGTACAATACACTATACTGGATCGGGGTTCACAGCACTCGGATCGATTCAGGCATGTTTGTCAACTGATAATGACGGATCCCTATTGTGCGTCGGCCCCGAACCGAATGCTGATCAGTATGGAAATGTGGCTGGAACTATGGTTGTGGGGACGAACATTCCCGCCGGTCCACAGAAATTCTACGTGGAAGACGTGCCAACAGGCAGGTTTTCCAGCAGGGTCCAACTGACAATCCTCACTCTATCAGCTATTACATTCTACACAAACCCTTCAACGTTTGCGGCCGCTTCGCCTGGATCAATCACCGCATGCGGAACCACCTTCATGAATGGTCAGTCCCCCGCATCCTGCGGCGCCAGTTTCTCCGCTACCGCTAATCTGCCTTCACCATCGACTGGTTGGCAATTTTCGAACTGGGTCTGGAATGGGGGCATCTCTTGCGCATCTAGTAGCGCAAACCCAACGAGCTGTACAAACTCCGGTGTAGGCTCACTTCAAGCGGTCTTCCTCGCGCAGATCACCTTCAATACTAATCCAGCTCCAGTTGGGGCCATTAGTTGGGATTCCTGCTCCGCCCAAGGTTATACGAACGGCCTAACGTTGCTCAGCAACAATTTTGGCCCCAATTCAATCTGTTATGTACCGTCCGGTTACACATTCTCTAATTGGAATTGTTCTGGAGGATTAACATGTTCTGGAACAAATGACCCTACGACTGTCACATTCAACGGCCCCGGAACCGTAACGTTGAATCTCAAATCTGGGTCTCTGCCGAACCCAGTTTCAACTATGCTAACTGCTTCGGCGGCGCCATCGAATCCAACTCAGGGATCGTCGTTTACCGTTTCAGGCTCACTAACTGCGAATGGAGCCGGTGTTAGTGGTGAGACTATCGTCTTGGTCTTTGGATGGAGTACGAACACGGTTACGGTGACTACTCAGTCTGACGGGTCATACACGTACACTGCAACAGCGCCAACGTCAACCGGCCCATACAACGTTGAGGCATTCTTTGTCGGCGACTACACTGGAAGCCCACAGCATCTACCCAGTAAAGCGACTGCCATAATTACAGTAACCTGACGAAAACGATCCTGTTTTCGTTTGCAGGCGCACCAGCTACGTTTAGTCGGTTTGCCATTCGCGGGCGTTGAGTCCGGCGACTTTGTATGGATAGAGTTCTGATCGCATTACCCCTTCCTTGACTGCGGGATCGTTACTCATGATCGACCGGCCCTCATCCTCTGATTCGGCGCGGAAGATTGCGAGGCCGAAAGTTACCGCATCCGAGTTCTGCGTGCGCCCAAACAAGAGCATGGTTCCCTGATCGGTAAGCGACTTAAGATAGTTGAAGTGCTGCAACATGATGACTGCTTCCTCATCAGTGGGTCCTTCAGTAACCATCTCAAGGCGAGCGGGCGTGATTTTAGAGAGAACCTGCGTCATTGTTCAGATACGTTAGCTGAACGGAAATATCAACTGTGTTAGTCCTTGTGGTGGATGAGTCTAATGGTACAGGCAATTGAGATGTCAGTAAGTAGCGAAACTTGTTAGACCCGTTTCGATATTTAGTTAGAATCGGATACCAAAATGGTATATTTCAGTGGAGTCTTGAATCTAGCTGCAGGACGGTTGAGAATTGAAGAGGAAGTTAATGGATATACTGGCTTGCCCAATAGACAAATTCTACCCGCTCGAATTGCTTGTGTTCGAAGAAAAGGAAGAGGTTAGTTCCGGAATGATCACCTGTCCCAAGTGTAATCGGTGGTACCCAATCATTGACGAGATTCCACATATGCTGCCTGATGAGTTGAGAGAGCAGAACGAAGATGTGCCATTCCTACAGAAATGGAAAAGTCAAATCCCCCAGAAAACGCTTCAGGAAGGCAGGCCTTTTAATCTCAAATCGGCTAGCTAAGCGATTTATCGGGGACGAACAATGGTTAAGCAGATCATCAGAACCCAAAATGCTCCTCAGCCCGTGGGGCCGTACTCTCAAGGAACTACGGTCGATGGCTTCCTATTCGTATCCGGGCAAGGCGCGATCGACCCAAGAACTGGGCAACTAATCGGACCGGACATCGAAACTCAAACGAGGCAGACATTGACAAACGTGCAGAATATCGTGGAAGCATCAGGTCTATCAATGCTCGATGTAGTAAAAGTGTCAATCTTCCTCAAGGATATAGGCGACTTCAAGAAGATGAACGAAGTTTACAAAACATTCTTCACTCAAAACCCACCTAGCAGAACAACGGTAGAAGCCAATTTGCCTCTCCCAGCCATGCTCATCGAGATCGAAGCAATTGCACACCGCACGTAGCTACGAAATTCTTGAATTAACGACTCGAATCACTGACTTGTAAAAATCAGCACACAAGAGATTTGTTGTTCGACAACTACATAGGTTTCGGATAACCGTACCGTTGACACCCATCACGCTCATCGACGCACAGACTGCAGGCATATCCGGAGATATGTTGCTTGGCGCTTTAATCGACGCAGGCGCAGAACTCACGTCGATCCAGCGAGTACTGGATTTGATACCGCACCACTTCCCCCGTTGCAAATCAATCGTGCTTGATGCGACGGAAGTCAAGAAACACGGCTTCCGAGCTTGCCGTGCTGAATTATCGATTACTGAAAAGCCCGACGAAACATCGGCGCTGGAACTTGTGCAGGCAACTGATTCAATTGCGAGTTCCTCAAACCTCAGCAAAAACGCAGTGACGTTCGCAAAAAAATCCATTAGAATCTTAACGGAAGTTGAGAGCACACTTCACGGCGCCCAAATTTCGAACATACACCTACACGAAGCAGGCTCCGCTGACACGCTTGCCGACATATTCGGCACGGCAGCTGCATGTGACTCACTGAAAGTTTTCGAAGGAACAATCTACTCCTGCCCTGTTGCTGTCGGCGGCGGCTCCGTAACCTTTTCACACGGCACAGTCTCAGTACCGGCACCCGCAGTCCTCGAAGTCGCCCGTAGATATCACGTCCCCATCCTAGGCGGTCCAGCAAATGAGGAATTGGCAACTCCAACCGGGATTTCGATGCTTGCCAGCTTGGTAGGCGCATTCTTTGAGCGATCTCCCTCGATGATTCCGGAAAAAGTAGGGTACGGTGCAGGCAAGAAGGAATTGGTATCAACCCCAAATATACTCCGCGTGGTAATCGGCCAAAATGAGAAAAAGAAGTTTGAATCCGACGTAGTTGAAGTGCTTGAGACCAATCTTGATGACGTCTCCGGAGAAATAGTGGGGGGTACATTGCAACGTATTCTAGAGTCAGGAGCAAAGGATGCTTGGGTCACATCGGCCCAATTCAAAAGGAACCGCCCGGGCTTCGTCTTACATGCAATTTGCTACCCAAACGATTTACAGAAAATCACCGAGATCATCATGACGGAAACTGGCACACTCGGAGTCAGGCATCAGGAATGGAATCGATTCATCCTTCAGAGAGAAATAGTAACCATCAAAGTACCGTTCGGGGATAGAACATTCAGTGTAAGAATCAAAATCGCAAGAGACAAATCCGGAACATTCCGTCGGACAAAGCCTGAATTCGAGGATTTGGATTCGATCGCCCGAACACTCTCTCTTCCTGTACGCGAAGTATCAACTCGAGTGCTTGAAGAGGCGCGGAAGACACTTCAAACGGGCGACGCTAAAACCTAGGCTCTTTGTCTAATCCATTCTATTGCAGCGAGAGCGGGCAAGAGACTTCCTGCCACGAGCGCTGCAAGTACAAGACCTGCGCTGGAGATCATCATCGAAACAGATAACGCAAAGACCTCGGAAATGAGGAAAACGAACAGGAGCATTGCAAACCCTCCCGTCATTACTCTCATAAGTCTGCCCTTTGCTTGCGCGCTGAGTCTACGCTTCAGGAGCCAAAGTGTGCAGAAAGCGGGGATTGCGAAGTACACGAGGCCGATGAGAGAACCTGCTAACAACCCTGTGACCAAAGCCGCGAATTCCGGCGCGAAACCGAATAGGCTGAAGGTTGACGAAGAAGTCTGAAGTATTCCAATCAGAGGATAGAGAACTGCTTTGGCAACAACTCGTGCGGTAGGGCTTGTAGATTCATACTGGGCTACGGCTGGACTGAAGGAATAGTACCAGGCGTTGAAAGCTGTCATGAAGTTTGATCCTGCGAATGTGTTCATGATTTGCCTATCACGGAAATCTCTAAGGAACTGCACTTGGGGTGCAAGTTGCGATCCATAAGTTGCAGTCACGATGAGACAAGGGGAGACCTGCACGCTTATCACGAATTGATGAGTACGCGATGGAGTGGTACTTGTTCCTGTCACCGTAAGCTGGTAGGTCCCCACCGTATTCTTGGGCGCGATGATTGCCATGGAATCCTGAGCGACACCACCATTCTGCTCTAGGAGGATAGTGGATGGGGTGAAGGTCACGATAAGCCCAGAGGACGGTGAGAACGTCCCGCTCAAAGTGACGTTACCGTTGAAGTAGCCAACGGACTGGAGGGTTATCGTCGCGGATGTTCTCGAACTCTGGACGAGAACAAGCTTAGTAACGGGCGCGGAGATGTTGAAGTCGCGGGGTAGTTCGATTATTGTTAACACTGGCGCAGGAGTGGCGGTGTGTGTTAGGCCGGTGCTGGTCGTTCCAGTGATAGCGATCGGGTAGGTTCCCCCGGGCGTATTCACTGTTGTGAACATGTTGATCGTTGATGTATAGGATGGATTTCCTCCGGGGCTAGTGAAGGAGTAACTGACGCCAGACGGAAACCCTGATGCAGTCAGGTTCACGATCTGAGGGCTCCCGCTAAGGAGCGTTATCGCGAGTTCGAACGAGGCTGACCCACCCTGAGTCACTGTTGCTGTTGTTGACCCGGTCACGCCAATACTAAAGTCGAATGCTACTGGCTGAGGTGTTTGTATCCTGAGCGTGATGAGGGCAGTCACATTTTCACGTCCGCTGCTTGCCCGAATGGTCATCGGAAAAGTTCCCGTAGGAGTTGAGTTTGTCGTGGTGAATGTGAGTGTTGAGGTGAATGGTGGGGTCTGTGACTGGGGGTTGAATACAGCTGTAACGCCCGTCGGGGTGTTGAGGAGAGTGAGGTTGAGTGGCTGGGGAGCACCGCTTAAGAGGGTAACGTTCAATGCGAATGTGGTTGACTGCCCGGGGTTTATGGTTTGCAAGCTTGGAGATGCTGTGAGTTGAAAGATGTATGGGATGCTGAAACGGCCGATTTCGTTGACCGTAACGTTGCTCTCAGTAAACCAAACATTTCCTGACGAATCCACAGCGACAGCGGTTGGCCTCGCCTCGATAGAGGGAAGGCTGTACTCAGTTACACCGCCTATTGGCCCCTGATGAATGCTGACCGTAGCTGGGAGAGCAGGGGTGCGTATTTGCGATACTCCAGCGACTATACCAAAAGTGCTGGTTATGTTGCTCGATGCCATTGTCGAAGGCGTGGAACAGGTTGGAGATCCTGCCATCGGAGCGACCGTGCAGTAAGTCGGCGTGAAAAGTTGGCCGGCCAGCACGTTGGTTGTATTGAGGTTGGCGATGATTCCGGCATTATTCTCCGCAAACCAAGCGGCGTTTCTGGGAGAGTCATATGTTACACCCATCGGACCTGCGCTAAGTGTGGGCAGTGTGGACTCTTGGTAGAGCGAGCCGCCCCCGGTATCATTCCCGAGAACAGAAATCCTGTTGTTTATGTTTGTGATGATTGCTACTGGCAGAGTTTGGAATACGCCAATAGTTAGGTCGGTAGGCTGATACGATCCAAAACCTAGAGAGCTTAGATCCCAAAGGGTGAGTCGATTACTAGTGACTTCTAATCGTCCTATTTTGTTGCCCAACGTTTCCGTAAACCAGACAAATCTGTTGCTATAGGACGGTGTGGTAACGACTTGAACGTAGATACCCCAAGGTTTCAATAACGGCGTCCCGGCTGTTGATGTGGCCCCTGGAAGCGTCCATTCTGTCAACGTACTCGTACTCGTAACCAGACGTGCGATGATGTCTCTACCTGATTCTGCAAACCAAATGTCGTTGTTCTCATCCACATAAATCCCGGCAGGGTTGCTTCCGGCAGGAAGAGTCCATTCGGTTAGATTGTTCGTAGAGGAATCGAACCTGGCAATCTTGCTCGAGGCAAACTCGGTGAAGAAAATCTGAGTCACTGATGCGTTCGAAGTTGTAACTAGTTTCACGAATATATTATGTGGCTGGCTGTTCGGGGTGGTCACATTCCATTCGGTGAAGTTGTTGTTTGAGGGATCGAATCTAGCGATCTTGTTCGTTGCGTTTTCCGTAAACCAAACGCGACCATTTGTATCAACTCCAATTCCATATGGTTGAGATGCAGCCGTCGGCACTGTCCATTCACTGAGAGCGAAATTAGGGATTGGAGTGACTGCTTCGGGCTGAAGGTTGGAGGGGGTTGCAGCCGCTGCAGAAGCGACTGGCGTGGAACTAATTGTTGAGAGTATTATCAAACCGGTGAGTACGGCGACTAGGCTGAGATTGTTAATGGTGAGCGTCGTTGGTTTAGATAGTGTCATCTGCCGCACCGGGTGCCATCATATGGTCGGAATAAAAGCGATTTTAGCTAATTATACAGCAAACTATGTCAGCCATCGAGCTTGAAGCATACTATCCTGACACAAACGATGGCAAACCTCATGTTTTCCTCTGTCCACTCAAAGGTGCCAGAATCTAAGCCGTTTGCGTCTGCGAACGCTTCTTTTCCTTACCTTCTAAAGTTCGTCCGCATTTCGCGCAAAACTTTGCTTCTACCAAATTCTTGTGCTTGCAAACGGGGCACGTGATCGATGGAGCTGCAGTCAAAGCTGATTTCGCCTTGACAAACACGACATCACCGATCCTTTCGATCTCATTGAATGAGAGGAAGAATTCGTCTTCGTCGCCAAATTCTATGACCAAAGCCATACTCCCGTCATCAGACCAAGCGAGGTCTTTCGTAACGCCTAATTTCTTGGCATCGGCATCAATTACCTCTTTACCGACCACTTCCTCCCTCCGCTTCCATTGCACCAAACCTAAAATCCCATCCAGACTTTTGAATAGAGCACCATTTGAGTATTTAGGATTGTTTTAGCCATTCAAGGCCTGACGCTACACAAGGGCGGATGGGAGAAGTTGAAGGAGCTTCATGGACTCATTCTACCCTTGCAAAAGGCCCAGAAGGCCCTTGGAGTCTTGAGGAACCTGGAACTTAGCGTTGAGGGATATGAGCTTCAGAAAACTCGGGGGATGATTGTGATACCGATAGTTCGCGAACCATCGACCCAACAAGAGTCTATTATGAGAAAAGAGTTAGGTAGCTTTCAGATTCAGCAGGTCACCTTTGAACGCTCAGTTTCTCGGCCGAAAAACCTTCACGAGGCAGTTGCGGGCCAGATTCCCACTAACTTGGTTTCCATGCTACCGCGCTCCTTCGATGTTATCGGCGACATAGCCGTTATCGATCTACGGTCGGAGCTCGCACCATACTCACTGAAAGTTGGCAATGGCATACTTCGAGTTAACCCAAACGTGCGGTTGGTCGTAAGGAAATCTGGAGAAGTCTCTGGGAAGTTTCGAACTCGAGGGTTACAAATTTTAGCTGGGTCGGGAGGAATGGAAACGGTCCACCGCGAGTTCTCTTGTAGCTATCATCTGGACATATCTTTGGTTTACTTTAATCCACGACTATCCTACGAAAGATTACGTGTTGCTAAGCAGGTTGAGGAAAATGAAGTTGTTGTAGACATGTTCGCGGGGGTTGGCCCTTACTCCGTTCTGATCGCCAAATTGCAACCAACCTCAAGAGTGTATTCCATCGACTTTAACCCTTCAGCCATCAAGTATCTCGAAGAGAATACGTTCCGTAACCTCGTCGCCGATCGTGTAGTACCGTTGCTAGGAGACGCAAGAGAACTGTCAAAACTCAAAGTGCGTGGAATTGCTGATAGAGTAATCATGAACCTGCCCTCCGAGGCAGGGAACTATATCGATGCCGCGCTCCGAATTCTGAAAGGAGAAGGCGGAATCGTACACTTCTATCAGTTTGCGCCGAGAGACATGATCTTAGACTCGATCAAGGATTCATTCAAATCGTCTGTCATAGGCGAGAACAGGAAGGTGAAATTGCTTAACTTCTGCAAAGATGTCAGAGAAATCGCACCTGGTAAAGTTCAGGTGGCAATAGACGCCGTCGTTAGTTAGAACCTAGATCTCTACGCTAATGCGGATGCAAAGCTTGGTCTCTGGAGATCTCAAGGCCTGCATTAACCGTCTATCAAGGTCGCATGCAGCCTTGTTTGCTCTGATCATTATGGTCCTATCCGAAGCGTACGAAGACTTCCTTCCAACCATTTCGTTCGGATGAGCAAAACTCAGGTTCTGACTTCCTGCTCCTTGAATGATCTCAGACATTCCTAAAGCCTCAAGGCTCATTGTTATTCTGGACGATTCTGTCATACAGGCCCGTTTGAATTCGGCCAACATTTCCCGCGGTCCCTTGGTCGCGTTTACAGCGATGACGCAGTCACCGCGTCGTGACAGCTCGTGATCTTTGGTTATCTCAAAAGTCATTCTATGCGTCCCTAGTATGTTCGGGTGGCCTTGAGCGAATAGTTCTTCGACGAATAGCACTGCGACAACCGACGGTCTTGAGTGAAATGGGCTTTTGAACGTTTATTGGCCTGGTTCCAGCTTAGAGTTCAGGGAAATTGAAGAGCTTCACCGATTTAAGAAGGCAAGCGGTCGCCGAACTCAAAGCTGAGGGGTTGCTCAAAGATCCGAATATAATTCGGGCGATGGAGAAAGTTCCCCGCGAAGAATTCCTACCCCAAGAAGCCAGGTCATACGCGTACGTCGACTCACCCATTCCGATTGGTTATGGACAGACTACAAGCGCGCTGCACATGACCGCGCTATTCTGTGAATACGGTGAAATGAAACTTGGCCAGCGGGTACTCGAAGTTGGAGGCGGTTGTGGCTACATGAGTTGCGTGTATGCGGAGATTGTGGCGCCTCTTGAACAACCGAAGAAAGCCTGGGGACACGTATGGTCGGCTGAGATAATAGAGCAGTTGGCGGCGTTTGGCAGGATGAACGTAGAACGGTTGGGATACTCTGAAAGGGTTACTTTCGTCACTGCAGACGCATCCGAGGGCCTTAATGGTGAAAAGGGAAGATTCGACCTGATCATCGTTACAAGTGCCGCTCCAGAGATCCCAGCCGAATTGACGCTCCAACTCAATCCAGGTGGAACCATGATCATCCCAATCGGCGGAGCCCAATTCTACCAAGAACTCTTCCGAGTCAGAAAGAAACCTGACGGCGGCTTGTCACATGAGAATCTTGGAGGCGTGGCTTTCGTGCCGATGAGGGGAAAACGCGGATGGCACTAATCAGCACACAAATTGAAAGCCGCTTCCAACTCGTCATCAAATCCCCTAACGTAGACCAAATTGCACGCGAGGACTTAGGGGTTAGAAGTAGGATTCGAGCGTACTCTTTCTAGAGGATGGAGGTTTAGAGACAATCATCTTTGAAACGGCTTTGCGCACACGGTCTTCCGAAAAGTCGCGTTCTCTGCACAGGAAGTCTACGACTTTCTGTTCGTCAGGTGGAGACCACTTGAGCGAATAGCTGGTGGTCACTGCTGGGCTTAGGAAAATTCGTCTGATACTGTCAGTGTCGATTGGAGTTGCTACCTTGGGATCGTTAGCTTTCAGGTTCTCAATGTTACCGTATTCATGAATCAGTTTTACGGCTGTCTTTGGGCCTATCCCTTTGACGCCGTCCGGGTTGAAGTCCGTCCCGATGAGTACGCCCACATCAATGAGCTGCTCCCTAGTCAATGATAATGAATCAAGAACCCGGGCCAACTCGATAACCTTTGGTTCAACCTCCACATACGCGTCTCGTCGCGGCAGTTTCCTGCGCCCCGTGATCGCGAGGTTCTTCACCATCCGTGGAGCGCCGAACAGCAATGAGTCGTGGTCTTGTGAAGCTACACCCCAAACTTCTCCACGTGCCGCGATGTACGCGGCTTGGGCTTCGCCTTCTGATGGTGCCTGGACCCATGCAATGCCGAGAGCGTCGAGAAGCGTCTTGGCATCTTCCACCATTAAATCCTTCAACGATGAAGTGGCCTGCGCGTATGTGCGAGCTTCCTCAAGCTTTCCCTCCTTGAGGGCTCTCTCGTAGTGAGTCATCGCCTCTTCCTTGACTCGGCGTCGCCTACGAATTTCCATTTCCTTCATTTCAGGTGGTTTACCGTCGAAAACAAATGCAAGTTTGATTTCCTTCTCCGCAAGATTCGTTGTTCTATACAGTAATCCGCTCAGGTGACTGGTTATTCTTCCGCGTCTATCCTTAAGTGGCGTTCCGTCTGGCTGTCTAATTATTGCTAGGAACTGGTAAAGCGCATTGTAAGCGTCCACTGCTAAGGTCTTGTTCGAGAGGCTGTCGAGTGTGATTACTCGTTCTGGTATGATATCAGCCAGATCAACGCCCAAGCTCCCTCTTAACTCCGAGTTCAGGTTGATTAGCCGTCATTACAAAACTTGTCTCACTAAGACGCCTAACGGTTAATCGTGTTCAGTTAGAGTGGGTAATCTTCCCTGTGGTTGACGATTATCTCGCGAAGTTCACCTTTAACGTATATTTTTGTTATTCGCCACTTGCCGTGCGTGTAGCGTTGTTCCAAGAGGCTTTCTTTGCGGGCTTCCGATTCAAGACGCATATCGCCGTCAACGCCGACTCAAGATGCACCACCTGTTCTAGATTACAACTATAGACCCTCACAACGCAAACCCCAGATAAGGACTGAATGATCTGGAACAGCGGTATGGTATAATATTAGGTGTCAGCAAAGGCCTCGTTTATCGAATCCGAGGGCGGCTCCTCGGGTTGACCAACCTCAGATACGGATTCGCGACCAGCGATGGCGTAGGATTCAGGCAGTGCTTGTGACGCAAATAGATTGACCAGTGTGTTCGGGCTAGCTTCACCGCTCAGTCTCCCTATCCTACCCTTCAGGTGACGCCACTTCAGTTGAGTACGGCCACTTTTTGAGTTGTATATTATTCCAAGAACATTTGAAACCCTCGCGAACCTGATATCGCGGATTTGATGGACAGTCTCTTTATCCTCAGCTTCAACGTACATTGTGCCGTTGTCCGAGGACCGTTCGGGGTAAATAGTCTCATCCTCATCGAGTTCGAGTGGGATATAGGACTGACAAGTACTCATTATCATGAATCGTCTGAATCTATCCAGATCACAAATAGAATCTATCTTGACCAAAGCTGCTTCCCCACCACTCAAGAGGGAGGTTCGCTATGAGGAGGGGTGTAATCCACTGTTTGAATTTGTCGGTCGACGTAGATCGGCCTAAGAAACCTCTTGCTGCTGATGACTAGCAATCAATTTATAACCTCCAGCGACGTGCCTGTGAGAACCCGCGAGGAGCATACGAATGAGTGCGACGACAATTACTGAGAAAATCATCCGTATGCCTACCTGTACTTGGTGCGCGCGAACGATTCTCCCGGGGGAAGGGGCAGTGAAATTTCCATGCCCAAGCTGCGGCGAAGTAACAATTTGGCGCTGTGAGAAGTGTAGAATGTTCGGCCGGCCTTATCGATGCTTGAAGTGTGGCTACACGGGGCCCTGAGAAATCGAGACGAGTTGGAAGATTCTTGGCAAGAGTTCTTGCGTCGATCAAAATATTTCCGAGCGACGCGAACATAGACCTGAACGCTTTGAAATCTAGGATACAATCTTCTCTTCCGGCGGGATCTACTGTACAGCGATTTGATGAAGAACCAGTGGCGTTTGGGCTAGTTGCCCTCATAGCACATGTTGTTCTGCCCGAAGATGCAGCCGGCCAAATGGACAGCGTGGAGGAAGCCATCCGGGGCGTCGATCAGGTGAGTGAGATCGAGGTTCTCAGGATGGGCCGAGTTTAGTTACGTTCGGTAACATTTATATGCCGTTATGTTACCTGTAGTAACAAAACCCTGGCTCACAACCATGGCACTACTTAACGACGGCGTTCCGGACAAAAACCGCATGAGAACGGAGTACACGGAACCCGAAAGGAACTTTAATAGCACCATTGACGGTCAAAACACCTTAAGACGAAATCACTATTCGAGAGAGTTTGACCATGAGTAGTCGCGAATCTTCCCTAAGAGTTGCAGATGCTAGGCAACGAGACGTTGGACATGGAAAAGTTCGAATAGATAACGACACGATGCAGAAACTTGGAATAACGGCAGGTGACTTCGTCGAGATACACGGCAAGAAGATGACAGTTGCCGTGGCTTGGCCCGCATACGCCGAAGACCAAGGCCAAGAGATCATAAGAATGGACGGACTAATCCGTAGAAACGCGGGAGTCGCGCTCAACGAGTACGTGAGTGTAAGAAAGGCAGAAGTAAAGGACGCCCAGGCCATAGTTTTCGCGCCTACAGATGTGCGACTCAGCGTGGATGAGGAATTTGTCAGCTTCGTTAAACGAAGATTCATGGACATGCCTTTCATCGAAGGAGACATGACCCTACTCTCGATTTTTGGAAGCGCTGTCCCATTAATCGTCACGCGCACGAGACCGCACGGCCCTGTCAAAATAAACGAAACGGCGCACGTACAAGTGCTTAGTGAGCCGACGCCCGAAAAGAAAGGCATCCCAATTGTAACCTACGAGGATATCGGGGGGCTCCACGAGGAGATCCAACGAATCCGCGAAATGGTTGAATTGCCATTAAGGCACCCTGAACTCTTTCAAAGGTTAGGCATCGAACCACCCAGAGGCGTATTCCTCTATGGCCCACCCGGTTGCGGCAAGACCCTGCTCGCCAAGGCCGTCGCCAACGAATCTGACGCAAACTTCTACGTGATCTCCGGACCAGAGATAATGTCCAAATTCTACGGCGAATCAGAGGCCAGGTTGCGCGAGATATTTCAAAAAGCCCAAGAAACCTCTCCGAGCATAATCTTTATCGACGAAATGGACGCCATCGCGCCCAAACGCGAAGAAGTCACCGGTGAAGTCGAACGCCGCGTCGTAGCTCAACTCCTCTCGCTTATGGACGGGATGGGTTCACGAGGAAACATCATAGTCATCGGAGCCACAAACCGACCCAACGCAATCGACCCTGCTCTTCGAAGGCCTGGAAGGTTTGACAGGGAAGTAGAGATTGGAGTCCCAGACAAAGCAGGACGATTCGAGGTCCTGCAGATCCATACCAGAAACATGCCGCTCGCCGAAGACGTGGAATTGAAACGATTGTCCGAGGTAACTCACGGTTACACGGGCGCCGATATCGCCTCCCTCTGCCGAG
>Ga0181521_10005734_pt1 | contig 13712 bp, 15 predicted proteins | sample PEATcosm2014_Bin_32_FD_119764 | JGI IMG/M metagenome (GOLD analysis project Ga0181521, IMG submission 119764) | Peatland microbial communities from MTU Mesocosm Facility, Houghton, MI, USA - PEATcosm2014_Bin02_60_metaG | ecosystem: Environmental > Terrestrial > Soil > Wetlands > Peat | place...
GCGTCCACGAGGATTTCAAACGCGGCGCCTACCAGCTTTTGGTTGCGCGCGATTTGAATTTCGCGCTGGCGGTCCATCGCAACCGCGAGCCGCCTGCTCTTTTCTTCCTCGGGGACGGCATCGGCCATCGAAGATGCCGTCGTGTTGGGGCGCGGCGAGTACTTGAATGAGAAGACGCCGTCGTAGCCGACGGTATCGAGCAGCGTCAGCGTTTCTTCGAAGTCCTCTTCCGTCTCGCCCGGAAAGCCGACGATGATGTCTGTGGTCAGGCTGATCGGGCGGCTCGCGGCACGAACCCACGAAATCTTCTCGAGGTACTCGTCGCGCGTGTACGTGCGGCGCATGGCGCGCAGGATGCTCGTGGATCCGGACTGCACCGGAAGATGGACGTGATCGCAGAGCGCGGGGACCTCGTCGATCGCTTCGACGATCTCGCGGTGGAAATCGTTCGGATGCGAAGTGGTGAAGCGCACGCGCCGGATGCCTTCGACCGCGGCCACCGCGCGCAGCAGGGCGACGAAGTCGATGCCTCGCGGCGAGGGATCGCGGTACGAATTCACCGTCTGGCCGAGCAACTGGATTTCGGTATAGCCCGCGTCCGCCAGGCGGCGGACTTCCGAAAGTATCGAATCGCTCGCGCGGCTCCGCTCGGGCCCGCGCGTGTGCGGGACGACGCAGTAGGAGCAGGCGTAATCGCAGCCCTCAATGATCGTGAGATACGCGCGGAAGGGATTGTCGCGCCGCGTGATTTCCGTCTCGAAGGTCTCGTCCGTATCAAGATCGAGGCTCATGACGCGCCGCCCGCCCTCTTCGAGCTCAGTCAAAAGTTCGGGGAGCTTCCGGTAGCTCGCCGAACCGCAGACCAGGCTCACCCACGGCGCGCGCTCGAAGATTTCTTCGCCTTCTTGCTGCGCGAGGCAGCCCAGCACCGCGATTACCTTCCGCGGCGATGCGTAGCGAAACTCGCCGAGGCGCGAGAAGACTTTCTGCGCGGCCTTTTCGCGGATGCTGCACGTGTTGTAGAGGACCAGATCGGCCTGCGCGAGATTTTCGGCGGCGCGATACCCGCGCTCGAGGAGCACGCCTGCCACCTTCTCCGAATCGTGCGCGTTCATCTGGCAGCCGAACGTCTCGATGTGGAAGCGTTTGCCGCCTGCCACAGTGGAAGAGAGGTTCGGGCGGACAACGCGCTCGGGATAATAGTCCCCTGCTCCCGTAGCACTTGGCAGAGAAGGAAGGGCCGTCGCCGCCAGCGATTCGATCCAAATATCGAACGCTTTGCTCATGACCGACTCCGAGTTTAGCACAGGCGTGTTGCACACAGAGCCGCCGCCGATTGAAGGCTTTCAGGAAATCGGCCGGCCGGCGAAGACGCAAACTGGCGAGCCGTCCGCGATGAATGCACAGTCGGGTGGACGACGAAGAATCGCACCCAGTTCGGGACCGTAGAGCGACGTGCCATCGCCGCCAAAACCGGCCGTGGTACTTGTCCAAACGCGCCACGGCTCGTGTGACACGTGGTATTCAAGACAGGCGCCGCGGCGCTGGGCGGAGTAGCCCCAATAATGCTCGGTAATGAACTGCTCGAGACTTCCTTCCACCGCGTAAGAAGGATTGCCCAAGCCCTGGGCGAATAGCCTGCACCACGCGCGGTCGTATCGCCATTGATACTCGACCGTCCTGCCCGCGCCCTGCGCGCTGGTGCTATGCCGCATCGGATGGCGGACATAGTTCTCGCCGTAGGCCAACCGGGCCACGTGCGCCACCGCGCGTGTCGGCACGATCTCGCGAATGAAAACGACGCCCCGGCGGTCTCCCTGCGGGTCGCGACGCCGGACGTAGAAGCGAAGATTTACTTCTTCGAATTCGCCGTGGAAAGGGACCGGGAGAATCCCGAAGAGTCTGGTATGGAGAAAGCGGAAACCGACGAGGCTGACGAATACCTTGCCCGCAAAGGCATCCAGTTCCGTGCCCGGCGGGATGTACTTTGCGAGAAGGCCGGGATCCACTTCGTAATTCAGCATGACGAGATCCCGCCATTCGCCGGAGAGGAAGACGCGTTCACCCGGCATGCGTTGTGATTCGTTTTCCACTTCGCACTTCCGTTCGCGGCGGTCGAACGGCCTATTCGAAGTATAGCGCGCCCCCGCATAGCCCGGATGCGTCATGCAGCGTTGAGGACTCGAATAATTCCCGTATTTCTTGGCTTTCCGTGTGTCCATTCAGGCAGCAGCAACGCTGTTTCGTGCGTCTCATATGTTTGAATCTGGATGGCGTTGTGCTACGGTAGATTTTGCCCGGCGAAAGGATTGTTTCTGGGGGAGAAAGTCATTTCTGGCCTGGCGCTTCTTTTTTTCGCCAATCCGCTCACGCTTCTCGAACAGACGAGCGGGCTTGCTCGCGTTATTCTCGGAATTCTTCTGATTCTCTCCGTTTTTTCCTGGGCGCTCATTCTCCAAAAGTGGTATCAGCTCGGCGGGCTGGACCGCAAGACAACCCGGTTCCTGCAAATGTTCCGCGCGGGCGGCGGCCTACCGAATCCCAAGGCACTTCGCGCAGGCTCCAGCGGCACGCCGTTGATCGCCGTCTACGATGCCGGCTACGCGGAGCTCGCAGCGCAACTCGACGGCGCGAGTCCCCGGCCGGGCGGAGGCGGCGGCAAAGTGAAAAACGCGAACGCCATCGGCGTCGAGATGCAGGTGGCCGCCAGCGATGAGGTGCGCCGCCTCGAGCGGGGAATGTCCACGCTCGCGACGATCGCCTCGGTTTCACCCTTCATCGGACTTTTCGGGACCGTCTGGGGCGTGATGGACGCATTCACGGGTCTCGGCGATGCGGGCACGGCCAGCCTTCGCCCGGTCGCTCCGGGCATCGCGGAGGCGCTGATTACAACCGCTGCCGGGCTTGCCGCGGCGATCCCGGCGTTGATCGCCTACAACCACTACCTTCAGGGCATCCGCTCCGTCGCGGCGCGGATGAACAACTTCGCGTCGGAGTTCGTCGCGAAGGTCGAGACGCTTTACAGCAGCAACGTATAGAGCACCCCATGCCGCAATTCCAAAACGAGACCGGCACGTCGCTATCGGAAATCAACATGGTTCCGTTCATCGACGTGGTGCTCGTGCTGCTGATCATCTTCATGATTACCGCGCCGATCCTTCAATCCGGAATCGAAGTGGACGTCCCGAAGACGAAGACGGTGAAGGAACTGACCGAGGTCCGCATGGTAATAACCATCGACCGGGGCCAGCGCGTCTATTTGAACGACAAGCCGATCAACATTCACGACCTGGGCCAGCAGGTCGTTGCGCAATCCCGTAACCCGAAGACGCAGGCGGTGTACGTCCGCTGCGACGAAACGGTGCCGTTTGGGAGCTGGGCCACGGTGGTGGACACGTTGCGCCAGGCCGGCATCCAAAACATCAGTGTGGTGACGCAGCCGCTGAGCGAGCGGCCACAGGCGCAATGACATGTCGTCAATCGCCATAACCTCAACGGACGAAACGCTCAGACGATTCGTTCTTATTTCCCTGCTTCTGCACCTTGTCCTCGCGGCAGTGGCTACTGTTTCGACTTTCCTTTCGCGCAGCGGGCAGAATTGGGGCGGTCCCGGAGGGTCGATCACCGTCGGCGTCGTCGGCAGCGTGCCCGCGATTCCGCTTCCCCGCCCCGAAGTGGAGTCGCCCAATCGCGTGGTCGACGAATCGAAAGGGCTGTTCAAGTCCGAGCCGCAAGCCAAACCGAAGCCCGAACCCGACGCCACGCCGATACCGAAATTCGAGCGCAACAAACCGCCGAAATACATTTCACGCCCGTCGAAGGTGCTCGAGAATGCGGCACCGCCCCCGACCAACGCGATTCCCTATGGCGGAGGCGGGGCGCCGACGATCCCGGTCACATCCTTCACGATGGGGACGACCGGAGCGACGCAGGCGGGGCTTAGCGTCAACGGAATCGGCGGAGGCGATTTTGGCTCGCGGTTCTCGTGGTACGTCGAGGCGGTGCAGCGCCGAATCAGCAGCAACTGGCTGCAATCGACGGTGGACCCGAGCGTGGCTTACGCGCCGCGAGTCATCGCGACCTTCACGATTCTGCGCGACGGCACAATTACGAACGTTCAGATCACGCACTCGAGCAACAACTATTCCGTCGACAACTCGGCCATTCGCGCGGCGAAGGCATCGAGCCCGCTCGATCGCCTGCCGGCGGCGTATTCCGGTTCGGAGGTAAATGTTGAGTTCTGGTTCGATTTTCACCGCTGACGGCCCGGGCAAGTCAGTCAAAGGCGCACATTGATGACGCGAAGATTTCGATTCCTCTCAGCTTTCGTCGTACTGACGATCGCCGCACTCTCTTTGAGCCGCTCCGCAGAGGCGCAGGATTGGTTCAAGACCGGTACCGGCCTTGGCGTAACCAAGGCGCGCGTCGCCGTTCCAGACGCCGTGGCCCGCTCGACTGTGGCGCAGCCGTTCGCAAAAACGCTTCACGATGTGCTGTGGGCCGATCTCGATTACTCCGGCATTCTCGATCTCGTCAGCCCGAGTTTCTATCCCACGCGGGTGCCGAGCCAGCCGAGCGAACTCAAGGCTGACGATTGGGCTGCGGCTCCGGCGAACGCGTACATGGTGGCGTACGACAATCTGACCCTCGACGGCTCGGGTCTGGCCCTCGCAGGCTTTCTTTCCGACGTTCACAATCCAGCGGCGCCGCTCCCGCTGCAAAAAATCTATCGTGCGGCCGCGACCGATGCCGACGCTCGCCGCCTCGCACACCAGTTTGCGGACGACATCGTTGCGGTCCTGAGCGGCGGCCAGCCGGGCATGGCCGAGACGCAGATCGCCTACGCCAGCGCGCGGGGCGGCAACAAGGAAATCTGGGTGATGGACTACGACGGCGCGAACCAGCACCAGGTGACGCATCTCAACTCGATTTCGCTGACACCCCGATGGTCGCCGGATGCGACGCGCATCGCATTCACGTGCTACGTCCCCTTTCGAGGGATCACGTCGGCGCAGATCTGCATCTACTCGATGGCCGCGAATCGCCTGATTGCATTTCCGCGCTATCGAGGAACGAGCAGCGCCCCAGCGTGGTCTCCCGACGGCTCGCAGATTGCCTTCATGTCCAGCCTGAATGGCAATCCGGCGATTTACGTGGCGCAAGCGGATGGCGCGCGCCTGCATCGCATCATATTCGGCGCCGGAGTCAGTACGTCCCCCGCGTGGAATCCGAGGACGGGCAAGCAGATGGTCTTCGTGAGCGACCGCGCCGGCGACCCGGTCCTCTATCTTTCGAACTCCGACGGGACGGATACGCAGAAAATCGATCTGCCGGACATGGGCTACGTCATCGACCCGGCTTGGTCACCAAATGGACAATTGCTCGCATTTAGCTGGCGACGCCCGAGCGGCAACTACGATATCTACGTGATGGACATCATCACCCGCCAGCTCGTCGAGCTGACCAAGGATGAGGCCCGCAACGAACGCCCGAGCTGGGCGCCGGACGGCCGCCATCTGGTTTTCGAATCGACGCGCACGGGCACGCGCCAGATATGGTCCATGCTGGCGGACGGCAGCCAGCCGCGGCAATTGACTTTCGAGGCGCAGAACGAATCACCCAACTGGTCGCAGCGATAGCTAAAGCAGTCCGACATTCACGTTTGATCTGTGCAAGCACATTCCTGGCGTTCCTGCAAAGCCCTCGCGGGGAGGCCGAAGGAGGCACTACATGCAGCAGCGTACTGTTCGGAAGTTCGTAGTATTTCTTAGCCTTTTCGCTTTTGCCGTTCTCATCAGCGGTTGCAAGAAGCAAGTAGCGGCGACACCGCCCGCTCCGGCTCCCGCGCCGCCTCCGGCACAGCCCACTGTCACGATGAATGCGTCCCCGTCAACGATCAATCCGGGGCAGGCGGCGACGCTCTCCTGGTCGTCGACAAATGCCACCGATCTCGATATCGAGCCCGGCGTCGGCAAAGTAGCGCCGCAGGGCGCCACGCCGGTCAACCCGACCCAGTCCACAACCTTCACAATTACGGCCACCGGGGCCGGCGGTAACGCCACCGCTACCGCGCGCGTCGAGGTGACCGCGCCTCCCGCGGCCGCCGCTCCCCCCGCGCAGCCGAATCTGAGCGACCTCTTCGCACAGAACGTGAAGGACGCGTTCTTCGACCTCGACAAGGCTGAATTGCGGCCCGATGCCCGCGACGCTCTCACGAAGGACGCGGAATTCCTGCGGTCGTATCCGCAGGTGCGCGTTTCGATCGAAGGCCATTGCGACGAACGAGGCTCAACCGAGTACAACCTCGCGCTGGGACAGAGTCGCGCCGAGGCCGCCAAGAACTATCTCATCTCGCTCGGCATTTCCGCCGACCGGATGGAAACCGTAAGCTGGGGCAAGGAGCGGCCCGTCTGCACGGAGCACAACGAGGACTGCTGGCAGCAGAATCGCCGGGCGCATTTCGTCCTGGCTCATTAGAAACGAACTCTCAACCGCGTGCGGCGGGTCCCGGGATGCTTGACGGGCCCACCGCTCGCGCATTCCGTCAGGCGAACGATGTCCCTCAGGACGAGGCCCGGTCACATTCTCGAAGGAGGAAGTCCCTTGCGTACACGATCGGTGGTATTTGCATTCGCGGCGATGTTTTTCGGAGCGCTCGGCGGAGCGATTCTCGCTCCCCAGCCTGCCGGCGCCGTCTCGAAGGAGATGATCCAGCTACAGCAGCAGGTCGCGCAGCTGCTCCAGGGGCAGCAGGATCTGCGCACGGCCGTGGACACCAACAGCGCCACGCTGAGGACGCTCGTTCAGCAGTCGCTCGACTCCGTCGGCAAGATGAACGGCGAGATGGGCGTGCTGCAGAAGACGGTGCAGGAAGTACAGGCGAATACCGGTGCGCGCATCGACACGATGACCCAACAGACGCAAGGCCTCTCCGACAACTTGCAGGACGTCCAGGCGCGCGTTGGGAAGCTCTCGCAGCAGTTGACCGACATGCAGAATCTGCTGCAAAGCATCGACGCGAAGGTGTCGGGCGGCGCGCCGGGAGCGGCTGCGCCGGGCGCCACCGTCCCCGGAGGTCCGGGTGCGACGAACGCCCCTGGTCCCGGAGCCGCGGTGCCTCCGATTTCCGCCGACACGCTCTACCAAAACGCCCTGCGCGACTACGGCACCGGCAACTACAGCCTCGCGCACCAGGAGTTTTCGGACTACATCAGGAATTTCCCGTCGAACGATCTCGCTTCGAACTCGCAGTTCTATCTCGGCGAAATTGCGTACGCCCAGAACGACTTCAAGGGCGCCATCGCGGCTTACGACGATGTGCTGACAAACTATCCCAAGAGTTTCAAGCTCGAGGCTTCGCTGATGAAGAAAGGCATGGCCGAACTCGAACTGGGCATGAAGGCCAGCGGCATCCGGGACCTTCGCGAAGTCGCGCGCCGCTATCCCACCTCCGAAGAAGCCAAGCGCGCCCAAGCCAAGCTGCGCGAAATCGGCGCCACGACGACTTCACGCCCGGCAAGCCATTAGCTACGCCCGGAGAAAATCCGGCTGCCAGTCGCGGATCAGCTTCTTGATCGCCTTGCGGTCCGTCAGTTTTTCTTCCAGCACCTTCCGCGCGAGTTCCGGCAGCTCCGCATCACTCGCGAAACGCAACGACACCAATTGACTCACTGAGAATTCCGGGATACGCGCATGGAGGTCCGGCGGCAATACCTGCTGCAATCGCAGCCGCATCTCGAGGCGGATCACCCGGTCCTGCACGGTCAGCGCGAATTGCCGCGCGTTGAAAGCCAGCAGCAGCAACGCGATCGCGACCAAAAGTGAAACGACCGTTCCGAAGGTATGCTGGTGAATTACGCGCTCGATCCACCACACGATGTTGAGAAGTAAAATGGGGAGCACGACGTAGTGGAACGCGGGAACGGTCTTCGCGTGATTCTCGAAACTCTGCGTCTTGGTTGCCATATCGCCTCTCGCCGGAAGGATTTTCAAAGCCCTTGCTTTGGGAACTGGCGCGGATTCTAGCAGAATTGCCCCGTGCGTGCGGCGCGTCGGCTGCGGCAGTCAGGCCTTCAACTCCCGGATGCCTGCTCCTGACTTTCTGCTATACTCCTGCCCATGTCGGTCAATAAAGCCATCCTAGTCGGGCGGCTTGGGCGCGATCCCGAGACGCGGTACACGTCCGGCGGCCAGGCCGTGGCGAACTTCACCCTTGCGACGGATGAAACCTTCAAAGACCGTTCGGGTGAGCGCCAAAAGCGCACGGAATGGCACCGCATCGTCCTCTGGGGAAAGCTTGCGGAGATCGCGCAGCAGTATCTGAAGAAGGGGATGCTCGTCTATATCGAGGGACGCATCCAGACCCGCCAGTGGGAAGACAAGCGCGACGGCCAGAAGCGCACGACCACCGAGATTGTTGCCAACGTGATGCGTATGCTCACTTCGCGCGCGGAAGGCATGGCCGCCGGCGCGGCTGCGAGTGGTGCCGTCAGCGCGGGAGCAGGCCGCTCCGCCGACGCTGACTTCGAATCCGCGCCTGCGCTGGACGAAGCAGCTCCAGCCGGCCCCGAAATCTCCGACGAAGACATTCCGTTCTAACGATCCGCAAATCCATTTCTCCACGCAACCGAAACCTTTTTGCGCCCGTACACGTACCGTATGTGAGGGGAGAAGAATGTGGGTCAGCCGAACAGCGCGAATTCCAGGCCTTTGAGTATCGGCACGATGTATTGGCTAAGAGGCGCGCTGGTACCGGCAGCATTAGGCTCGCTTCTGATCCCCGTCGGCAACCTTCGCGCCATTACGGCGCTTGCGGGATCGGGTCTCTGTCTTTGGGCAACCGCTGTCGTGATTCTGGTTCAGGATGCTGCGTACATTCGTCCGGCCAAGGCCTGACGTCGCGGATGTTCGCAGGATATCGAGGCATTAGCCGGCCTGCGTTGCACCGCGCCTAAAATCAGCAACCAGCGGCCCGTCCCTGTAGCTCCGCGCGAACGATTTTCGCGCCATCCGCCATCGCTTTCATCTTGCCGAAGGCCGCTTCCCGCGACAGATACTTCATGCCGCAATCCGGGGCCAGGATCATCCGATTTGCGTCGACGAACGGCAGCGCGCGCCGAATGCGCGCGGCGACCACCTCGGGCGTTTCCAGGTGATTGGACGAGAGGTCGAGCACGCCCAAAATGATCGTCTTGCCGCGCAGTTTTTCGAGGATGGAGCAATCGAGCGACGATTGCGCCGTCTCGATCGAGATCTGATCGACCTTCGTGTCGGCCAGCTCGGGCAGAAACGAGTATCCAGTCGGGCGCTGATGCACGATTGCGGCGTAGCCGAAGCAGAGGTGCACGGCCGTCGTCCCCCTGACGCCGTCGAGAGCGCGGTTCAGCGCCGTCACCGCGTACTGCCTCGCTTTTTCCGGGCGGGCTTGCATGTACGGCTCGTCCACCTGGACTACATCAGCACCCGCGGCAAAGAGATCCTTGATCTCCTCGTTCACCGCCGCCGCGTAGTCGATCAGCATTTCTTCTTCGCTCTTGTAGTAGTCGTTCTGCGCCTGCTGGGCCATGGTGAATGGGCCGGCTACGGTCATCTTGATCGGCCGGTCCGTATTCTTCCGCAGGAATTCGACGTCGCGGACCTCGACCGGATGCTTGCGCCGGATCTTGCCGGCAATGCGCGGCACGACGTTCGGATTGCCCGTGCGGTCGATTCCCCTCCCCGGATTGTCGATGTCGATCCCTGCGAGCGCGGTCGCAAAGCGGTTCGAGTAGCTCTCGCGGCGCATCTCGCCGTCCGTGATGATGTCGAGACCGGCCCGTTCCTGAGCGCGGATGGCGAGCAGCGTTGCGTCATCCTGCGCCTGCTCAAGCCATTCAGGCGCGACGCGCCACAACTCCTGAAGCCGTATGCGCGGCGGGAGGCGGCTGCCAAGCTTCTGCCGGTCGATCAGCCAGTCTGGCTGGGGGTATGAGCCGACGAGCGATGTCGGGAGCAGCGGTAATGTCTGTGCCATGAGATTCCTCGGGCGTTGTTTATATGCTCTTTGCGGGAATTTGCCAAGCGTGGCTTACTTCTGTGATGTGTTTCCGTTCGGCGGGGCTGCGGAGCCATCTGCGCCGATAGTTTCGACTAGGTCGTCGTCGAGCGCCGGAAGCGTGGGGAGCACCTGGGCGGCAATTGAACGGTTCTGGATCAGGACGTCCTTCTTCAGCTTGCCGTCGCGAAACTCCAGAGCGCGCTTTGCGAATTGCGCGATATCCGGCTCGTGAGTGACCATCACAACGGTCAGGCCGTGCTCGTCGTTGAGCTTCTGAAGAATGTCCATGATCTCGACACTCGTGCGGCTGTCGAGATTTCCCGTCGGCTCATCCGCGAGCAGGAGCGACGGGCTGTTGACCAGCGCCCGCGCGATCGCCACGCGCTGCTGCTGGCCGCCCGACAATTGCGATGGAAAATGGCCCGCGCGATCGGCCAGCCCGACTAGATTGAGGGCTTCTTGCGCGCGCCGTTCGCGCTCCTCGATCGGCACGCCCGCATAGATGGTTGGCAGCTCCACGTTTTCGAGCGCTGAAGTTCGAGACAGCAGATTGAATTGCTGGAACACGAATCCGATCCTTTGATTGCGGATTTTGGCCAGCTCGCTCTTGGTCAATCCCGAGACATCTTTCCCGTCGAGGAGGTAGCGGCCCCGCGTCGGTTTGTCGAGACACCCGATGATATTCATCAGCGTCGACTTGCCCGATCCCGACGCGCCCATCACGGCGACGAACTCGCGCGGATAGATTTCCAGCGAGACGCCGCGCAGCGCTTGAACCTGCACTTCGCCAAGATCGTAGGTCTTGTAGATGCTCTCGATCCGTATGGTGGGTATATTGCCGGCCGTCCCGGGAGCCGTGGAGGTGGAGGGAGTCTGGCTTGTAGTGGAGCGCTCGTCCATGGGATTCGGCCGGTGTGCTTCCTGACGGAGCCAGCGTCAGCCCGGCTCGGCTTAGTGGCCGGCCGCCTGGTGCTCGGCGTCCTTCTTCCGCTGCTCGTCGATGCGCCGCATGAAGTCGTCGAACTTCACCTGCTGTTCCGGCGTCAGGATTGCCCGGACGTGAGCGCGGCCATCCTGCCGAATCTGCTCCCGCTGCGGATCGAGCGGCGCGTACAGCGCGGCCCATTTCGACCGCGTGTCGTCGATAATGGCAACAAGCTGCTTCTGCTGGTCCGGCGTAAGCTGTAATTCGTGCGTGCACTGCGCGATGATTTCATTGCGCGTCGGCCTCGTATTCACCGTCGCCGGCTGTCCGCCCCACACACGCTCGCCCCACAAGTGGCCGCCGAGGCCGCCGAGCAGCACGCCCAGCAGAAAGACGACCAGAATTAGAACTGCCGCTTCGCTGCGCGCCTTATTGGTTCCCATCATGATCTGTTTCCGCCACCATCATCAGAGCCTCGTCGCCGTTTGCTGGAGCGCGAACCGGATCGGGCGAGAAGATGTCCCGTAAAGTAGGACGTGCGGAGGCCGCATTTGGTTGCGGGTGCCGGGCCCAGCCCGCATCGTAAGTTACAAGCAGCCCGAACGCCAGAGTCGCCGTGACCGCGAATTTCCAGCCGAACGATACGAACGGCTGCCAGAAACCTGCGCCTTCGGTCACACGCTCCTGCTCGTCCGCGCGTACTCGCGCCATGACGACGCGCGCGAACCCCGGCCCCGGATCTTCCACCGGTCCGGCCAACCGCAGGAGTCGCAAGCTCGCCTCAGCGTCCGCCAGCGCTTCTCGACATCCCGCGCACGTCTCCAGGTGCCCCGCCACGCGCTTCCCATCCTCGCGGGTCAAGGCTCCGTTGAGATAGTCCTCCAGCAGCGCTTCGTACTTCGAGCACACCGTGCTTCCCGATCCCGAGTTCGTTGCCATGGCTTCTACGCCTTCCTTTCCACCGACGGAGAAACACCAGGTTTCCTACCGGTTGCCATTCGCCGCCGGTAGGCATCCATGATTCGGCCGCGCGCGCGGAACAGTCGCACCTTCACGGTATTCACGTTGAGATTGAGAATCTCTCCCAATTCCTGCACCGAAAATCCTTCGACCTCTTTCAAGAGCAGCAGTTGGCGGTCCTGCTCCGGCAGTGCGTCGAGCATTCGCTCCAGCAGTTCCCTTGTTTCCGCCCTGTCGTTGGGGCTCGCCGGCGGCCGGTCCGCCGAGACGATCCCATCCAGCCTCGAAACCTGCTCCTCCGAGAGGTCCGCCTCATACACCAGCGGCCGAACTTTCTTCTTCCTCAAGTAGTCCCAGCACTCGTTGACCGCAATCTTGTAGAGCCAGGTCGAGAAGGCGGCGCGCTGGTCGAACCGCTTGATCCCAAGGTAAGCCTTGAGAAAAACCTGCTGCGCCACGTCCTCCACATCCTGTTGGTGCCGGAGGATGCCGCCCACCAGAGCGAACACCCGCTGCTGATGGCGCCGCACAAGCTCCTCAAATGCGGCCTGAGTCCCATTTTGGGACAGGCGTACTAGTTCCCGGTCCTCCTCCTGCCTTCCCGCCCGATTCAGCGGGAGGGCGATCGCCGAGGCGCTAGCCGCCATACTTTTTGGGACGTTCGCCATTCGCTTTTGGTTACGTAAAGAAAAGCCCCATTCCTCTTACTTTGTTGTTGCGGGGTCACTGGTTCATATATACAATACCCGCCATGATAATCGGAGAACGCCTTCGCTTGCTACGTGAAACAAAGAAACTGTCCCAGGGCGACATTGAAAAGCGCACGGGGCTGCTTCGCTGCTACATTTCGCGCGTCGAGAACGGTCACACCGTTCCGGCGATCGAGACGTTGGAGAAGTTGGCGAGAGCCATGGAAGTTCCGCTCTACCAGCTTTTCTACGACGGTGAAGAGCCACCCGAGCTGCCGAACCTTCCGAAGCGGAAGAGTGCGGACGACATCGCCTGGGGGAGCACCGGGAAGGACGCGCGTTACCTGGGCCGCTTCCGCCGGCTCCTCGGCCGCATCGAGGAACCGGATCGGCGCCTCTTGCTGTACATGGCCCAGAAGATGGCGAACCGCTAACGGAGTTCGGGGGGAATTCTCTCCGGGGCGGGCCGGTTTTCTTTGCAGTGCGCATATCCTGCTTGTGGTGTGCGCATACACGGCCGTTTCGCGCCCCGACTCCCCTACTCCCATTCGATCGTGCTCGGCGGCTTCGAGCTGATATCGTACACGACCCGGTTGACCCCGGGAACTTCGTTTACGATGCGCACTGAAATCCGCTCCAGCACGTCCATCGGCAGCCGCGACCAGTCGGCCGTCATCGCGTCCAGCGACTCGACCACGCGCACCGCAATCGTGTGCCCGTAGGTTCGACCGTCTCCCATCACGCCCACGCTCTGCACGGGCAATAAGACGGCGAACGCCTGCCATACTTTCTCGTAAAGCCCCGCGCGGCGAATCTCCTCGACTACCACGGCGTCCGCGCCTCGGAGCGTCTCGAGCTTATCCGGCGTCACATCTCCGAGGAGCCGCACCGCCAAACCCGGCCCCGGGAACGGGTGCTTGACCAGAATCTCGTCCGGCAGGCCCAGTTCTCTGCCTATTTGACGCACCTCGTCCTTAAAGAGATCTCGCAGCGGCTCGATCAGCCCGAACGGCATGTCCGCCGGCAGGCCGCCGACGTTGTGGTGCGACTTGATGACCGCCGACGGTCCCTTCACCGAGACGGACTCGATTACGTCCGGGTA
>Ga0181521_10005743_pt1 | contig 13705 bp, 15 predicted proteins | sample PEATcosm2014_Bin_32_FD_119764 | JGI IMG/M metagenome (GOLD analysis project Ga0181521, IMG submission 119764) | Peatland microbial communities from MTU Mesocosm Facility, Houghton, MI, USA - PEATcosm2014_Bin02_60_metaG | ecosystem: Environmental > Terrestrial > Soil > Wetlands > Peat | place...
CCTGGCTCATCAGACCTTCACCGACACCGATCATCTCGACCGTGCCGTTCATAACGCCGTCACTGAAATGAACATCGAGCGCCAACGGTTACCGTGTACCTACCTGAGAATCGCTGCTTAGTGCCGATTGCGGTCATTCCCCGGTGCGCGATTTTTTTAGGAACGGGCAAGACCTTTGACTAATTGATCGACCGGAGGGAGTCTAATGTCGACCAATGTTTAGGAAAACATCTCGATGTGATTTAGAAAACGCGCGGTCATGCGTTTGAATGATTGGTTCTTCCGGCCCATTTAGTCTTTATTGATACAGAGAGGTATTTAATAAACATTGTGCTTAGATTAGGAGGAGCCCCATGCCCCCCGAGCCGCGCGACAACTGCCGCCAGCCGCCTGGCCGTGGTTCTGCACCGGATGTGGATCGATCAGCCGCAAAGGCGCCAAAAATTGCTTTGGTCTATTTGTCTATTACCTTCTAGAAGCGCCTCAATGACCTACCTTGAACAACTCGCCGCCCTCTTATTCGATGCGATCGTCAACCTTGATCCTCAAGAATTCGACGCGGTCGCCGATGCGGTCGCTCGGTTCAAGATCAAGGATCAGGCGTCTTATTCAGCGCTGATGCACGGGGGGTGCAAGGAGTTCGCAACGCTCTTTGGCGCGATCGAGCAGGCTGTGATTGGTCCCCTCGCGCGGTAGAAAGTACACCTTTACCCAAGTAGTCAAGGTCGCTCATTCACATCGCGAGCCACTTGCTCACCACCAGCGTTGATTCAACTCGAACCACTGCGCCGTGGGGAGCGGCCTAAGCTCTCGGAGCGCCGTTCACGGACAACAAGTAGTTGCCCCTCGGTCCACGCTTTGGAGTTACACGAGTTCTTCTTCGCTTGGCATCAGCCGCACGACCGGAATGTTGGATATCAGGCGAACGAGATCGGACTGTCGCTCCACCCCGCACTTCTTCAGCACAGAGCTCAACTGAGTCCGCAAGGTCGTGATCTGCACCCCGAATTCGCCAGCTAACTCGCTCAGCCTCTTTCCATATACCACCGCGACCGCCAGCCGACTCTCCGCCGGGGACAGGCCATAGAGTTCGGCCAGTTCTCCTTCCGATACCCGGTTCTCGTCGGGAGCGGAAACAAGGACCATTGCCATCGGCAAATCGTAGCCGGCCAGACAGGCGGTGACCGGGGCCACCCGAACGATATAGGCGGGGTGACCGCCGTCGCGGCCGATCAGCAGACAGCCGGCGGATAGATGGGTGCCGGTTACGCCGGTGGCGTGGGCGATCAACTCGGCAAGTTTTGCCGTTTCAAAATTACGGCGCGCGCAAATCTGTCCGTTGCGGATCGTCAATCCGTCCCCGAGACGCAGAATGCGCTCGGCCGCCTGGTTCGTCTCGACAATCCGACCGTCCGCGTCGGTGAACATCACCGCCGCCGCGAGATGGTCAATCCTGCCGCGCACGATCGCCGAGCGATAACCGATATCGATCAATCCGAGGTGCAGGGAAGCGGCGTTGCGAAGAGATGGCATGAGCGCCTGCACCGCTTCCAAGTCCCAGGGGTCGGGACGAGGATCGCCGGCGGCGCGGTAAAGCCCGACGATGACCATGTGCGCCGGGCTTTCGTGCAGCTTCGTGCCGAGAATGTCGCAAACGCCGCCCTTGAGAAGGAAGTCATTGTACCACTCGTCGTGGCGCAACTCGCTCCGCGGCAGGCACTCGGTGACACGGGCCAGGTTCCCGCTCGGCGCCGCTTCCTGGATCGGCCGGAACGGGTCGATCTTGCTGTAATGGGTCAGGTACGCCGCGATGTCAGCCGTGGAGCATCCCCATCTAACCACCGAACTGACTTGTGAGGTTAGCTTGTTCACGAGCAGGTAGGCGGCGCCCGCCGCGCCGACATGCCCCGCGACCGCTTCCAACGCGGTCGCGCCCAGGCGCTCATCCAACACCGCATCGAAGATGCTGACGACGGTTTTATCAAACGCGGTCGATGGCATGCCACACCGCCAAGAAAGTTCTTCGGATGGATCTATCGAAAATATGTTAAAATTAAACTAATAATGTGCGATGGCTAAGCGTCATTCAATTGAATGATCGCCAGCTTCAAGAAAGATCTATAATAATAGCTCCTAATTATCTCATTCATTTGGAGGATGCGACGGTCTGAACGCGCCCGAGCGCCTGTCGACGAAGCGAACCAAAAAGCCTTTTCTGCATCCGTAATAAGTGGTCGCGCTCAAGGTTGGCGACATCGGACTCCTCGGCACGGCATTGTTTACGAGGATACTCAATGCCCAGTCTTTGATGCCGATGCTTTCGTCTTTGATGACGACGCTTGAATAGCCAGTCCTTTCCGTTTGAGCGGTACGAAGTTTTGAAATGAGGGCATAACCGACCGAGCCTCCCGCCCCTCAGCAATCCCGTTATGGATCTGCTCATGGCACCGCTCGCTTTGTCTCTATCTAATCTGCTTGCTGTGGCTCTCGAATTGCTTCGGCGTCGGCGGAAGTGCGCGGACGCGGCAAATCGTCATCTGCCCCGGCGGGCGGACGGCCAAGCAGCGGCGTCAGCATTTTTTGCAAGCCGGCGATCAAGTGGTTGGTTTCGCGGGCACGTTCGGTGAGGTCTTTGATCTGATCATCCTTGGTGCCGATCTGGCCGCGGAGAAATTCGTTCTCCCCTTCCAGGCGTGCGACATACCGCGACACGAACTCGTCGTTGGCCGCGGCCGGCCTGGGCTTGTCGCACCTCCTTGATGTACGCAATGTGCCGATCAACCGATGCCGGCGTGACCATGTACTGATCACCATAGGGGATTTCGATCTTGCGGCAATCGAGCTTTCCCGCGGCGCAGTAGCGCTGAATTGTGCGCCTGTCGCGGGGAAGACCGGCGCTGGCGTAGAGCTCGATCACTTCATCGATGGAGAGGGAAAACTCGTTGTCGCTGCTCGCCGCGGCTGGCCGTGGCTGGTCGTCGTTCATTACCGCTGATGATAACGCGGCTCGTCGCACCCCTCGCCGGTTATCCCCATGTCGACGGCCGGAAAGCCGCTACTCTCGTAGAGGCGTCGGCAGCTTTGCCAGCTGGCGATTGGCGAAAGCCTTGATGCCCTCCAGCTCACGGATCAGCATGTCCGCGTCCCGCAGAATGTCTTGGCCAACTCGCGGGTGATGGCGTCGAGAGCCTCCGGCGCCACCTTGTCGGCGAAGCGGAACATCTCAAGGAGTGAGTGCGATCGCGCGTTGAGGTCGTGGCAGACGATGACATGCACACGAGTGCGGCGCGAGCTGATCGAGTGCTCGCGGGCAGCGATGATATCGACTGCGGTTGGGGTGTCGGCCATCGTCGACTATCAAGAGCTGAGGAAGTTGAAGGGGGGATAGCCGACCCGCTGCCAGTCCTCGGTCAGCATGCTACCGGACGGCGGAGGTGGCTTCTCGAATGAAGTGAACGTAGGGAACGTCTTGAAAAGGATGAACCTGGTCCCTGCTCCTCGGGTGATGCGCTCAAGAAGCCGCATCATCGAAGCGAGGCGTACCGGATTCGTCGTAACGAACGGAACATAGAAATTGGGAAACCCGAAGTGAGTACGATGAAGGCCTTGCTCCTCGATCGCGAGATAGAGGATGAACTTCTTGTAGATGGATGAGCGCTCGAAGTCGGACGTGTCGATCGGCTCGGTTCCGCAGTCGGCCTCGATACCAGGGCAGAAGAAATACGCGCTGCCATGATTGTCGCGGCGTGCGATGCCGAACGGCTGGCCGTCCGCGGCAATCGAGATGGTGGTCCCCTCGAAGCGGACCGGGATGCTCAAGGGCTTAGGGGAGCACCTCGTCTGCTCCGGCAAGCTCTCGCTGGCAAGGATCTCGCTCCAAGCGATCAGCCGCACAGCCCGCTCGCGCGTGCCCAGCTCGAACGACGCCAGTATCTGACACACCATCAGCTCGTGCGCGAAATTCGCCGGCGGCCGCGTGCGCTGGAGAATCGCGCCGCCGTGCTGCTGCAAGAGGTGGATGCCGCGCTGATCGAGTTCGTAGATCAGGCGGCGGCGGTTGGCATCGGCATTGGCGCGCTGTTGCGGCGGGCGATTGAGGAACAGGTTGGGTTCGCGCGAGAGAACGTTGAGCCGGTGGATCAGGTGTTTGGGATTTCCGCCGACAAAAGCGTGAATATAATCCGCGGGCAAGTAGCGGTAGCGCGCGAGCACAGAGAAGATCGCAATGTCGTGCGCCGACACGTACGCCGTCTTACGAGGCGCGCGCGTGGGATTGCGGGTCCAGCGCGAGTTACGATTGCTTGCTGTGCCGGCGTCCATTGGCGGAGCAAGTGGGCGAAGAGCCGACGGTCGTCAACGTTCGCTATGGTGCGTGACTCGGCGCGCTGTGTTGCCATGGTGCCCGATGCGGCAGAAATTTTTTTCAGTGCCAATCAGCCGCGCCCTCGGTATCCGCGGGACTGTCGCGGCGCGCCGCGGCCGGCCGCGGCGGGTCGGGGCGAACCGCGTCCACCCGCGGCTCGGGCTGCTGGATTGGGGGAGGGTCGGCTTGCGCGAGGATGCCGTACTCCTGCCGCATCCGTTCACGGAGATTTCGGGCTTCTTCTGGCGATATGCGTGGGCGATCGGCGAGGCTGACCCGATTAACCGAAACGGCGACCGCCTGTTTCGTCGCGTCACGCACATAGGCGGCAAATTTGCCGCGGGTGAACGATTGAAGAAACTCGGGCGAGGTCCGCAACCGGGGTGCCAGGAAACGCGCCTCCTCATCGCTGTTGGCGAAGCGGATTGCGCAGTTCGACAGCGCGTCGAGCACGTTTTCGGAGTTGATCTGCTTGGTCCGCTGATGCGCCATGACGAGGGCAATGTTCTGGCTGCGGCACTCGTCGAGGATCGTCGGGATCTTTTCATCGCGGGCAATAACGTTCCGACACTCGTCGATATAAAAGTAGACGGGCGGTTTTTGATCCGGTCGGCGGGTTGAACGCTGCTGCGCCGCGGCGAGAACCTGCGCGATAAAGAAGCGACCGAAAAACTCGGCACCCTGATCGCCGAGCCGAGCTTTCGAATTGTTGATGATGACGATCTTGCCGGTATCCATCGCCTCGCCGATGCGAAAGCGGGTGTTGGTCGCGGTCAGCATCGAGCGCATCGTCTCGTTGTCGAGCAACAGGCGAAGGCGTTGCAGAACCTCTCTGCGTCGGTCGGCGTAATTGCATTCGTTGAAATCGTTGCGGAAAAAATCCTGAAGGTCGGAGGGCAGTTCGGCAATGTAGGCCGCATATTTCTCGTAGCCGTTGGTGAGCAAGTCGCGAAAGGTGTCGAGGGTCGGATTGGGGAACCCGGTGACGAGCGCGCGCAGCACGCTGCGAAACAGCGTCGTCTGCATCGCGGTCATCTTGAACTCGAGAAGCGAACCGAAAAGGTATTCGAGGAGGTCGACACTTTGCGCGAGATCGGCCCGCGCGATGTCGAGTGGATTGATTGCGACCGGGTTTTGCGGGTCTGGATCGATGACGATCAGGCGGTCCTGGATGTTGCGGAAACCGCGGATCGGCTCAATCAAATCTCCCTTGCTATCCATCAGGATGAGGCACGCACCGCGCTTCTCGATGTCGTCCATCACCATCGCGTGCAACAACGTCGTCTTGCCGCGGCCGGGCGGGGAGAGGATCCAATGCCCGGCAAAGCGCGCTTCCTCCGGCAGCACAAACGGCAGCTGGCAGTCGAAGAGACCCTGCAGCGGCGTATCGTGCAGATAGGCGTCGACAATTTCGCGCGAGGTCCCTTTGTACTCCGGTGGCCGGACCACGCTGTTGCTGTTTTCCGAGGCTGCGCGTGTGTTCCGATCCAATTGCTCCTTCAGTCCCCGGAAAAGATCGAGGCCGCGAACCTCGTCGGCGAAATAGGGAAGAGCCACATCCTCGACGGCCAGTGGAATGTTGGCGGCAGCATCCAACAGCGGCACGGTGAGCGGCGCCAAGCGGTCATCAGCCGCGGCCTGCAAATCCTGACGAGATTGCAGTGCTGTTTGTGGAAGATGGTCACGCAAGGCGGCGAGCGATTGCGTGAGCACGTCGGTCAGGATGGCGAGCGTTTTCGGTGCGTCGGCGATTTTCCGCATGTGGCGGCTCAGTTTATCCGCCCGCCTGGCAAGCTCGATGGGGTCAGCGGTGGCAAGGGGCGGGAGGGGATTGGTCAGCTGCTCCTGTTCATAGATCTCGCCCGCAATTTCGGCCATCCGCGCGAACACCGGCCAAACCGGTAGCAGCGACCATCCGTCCACCAAGCGATGGACATACGATTTGACGAAGGTGTCGGTGTCGGGGAAGTTCGCTTCTATGGTGCGAAGCGACACGGCATCCACCAAAGCGGGATTGGCATAGGGCGGCGGGCGATTGTAATGCCAGCGCATAACGCCGATCACCCCAAAACAAATTGCGATCGGCACGAGCAGCACGAAGCTCGTCGCCAGCGCGAGGATCCCGAGGATGACGAGAACGCCGGTGGCGATGATGTTGACGGCGGGATCGGGAGAACCGGTTGGCCGGCGCGGCACATGCGACTTCATAGCTCGAAGGTTGCCGCCGCGACGATGTCGCGGTTTTCGAGCAACCCGTCTTTGAGACGGGCCAGGGTCTCGCGCAGCTCGAAATCCACCGCCTTGGCGCGGGCATTGTCGAGCGCATAGACGCAAAACAAGGGGTTGCTCAGCAGACGACCAAGCGTAAGCGTCTGCTGCGGCTGCTCGGCAACCCGGAGATGGCGCCTGAGGGCAATCCCGCCCAACAGCATGGCGAGGGACGCAAGAAAGCAGAAGCCGGCGACCGCATCTCCGGCGTGGTTCTTACCCGCGATGGTCACGCCGATGCCGCCGGCGCAGCCGCCGACGAAAACCAGCGGCGCAAGCGCCTTCAACGAGGTCGCGACAGCGCCCAGGCGAGCGGCCGGCGGCGGCATTTCTGGATCGGTGATGATGTAGTGGGAGCCGAGCCCCCGCGCCCGGATGATCGCCTTTTCTTCTTCGGAAAAGAGGACGGTGCAATCGACGTAGTGGCGCTTGGTCGACGGCAGCAACCCGTCCGCTTCCCGGTGCGTGATCGTGACGCGCACGATCAGACGCGGCGCGGATCCGCCATTGGCTGCTGATTGTTGGCCGAGATCGCGCTGACGATCCGGTCGGTGCGCTTATCCGCGTAGTAGTTGCCGATCGCGGAGAAGGCCCAGATCGTCGCCGGCAGCCAGCCGATGATGGTGCATTGCAGGATCAGGCAGATGATCCCTCGACCGACTTGCCCCATGGTGAAAAACACGATCCATGGAAAAAATAGAGCGAGCACGTAACGCATGATGATCCCTCCCCGTCAGGACTCGTTTTAGTAATTTATTAATGGATTCTATCAACCGTAACGGGCGTCAAGGGTAAAAAAAGAGGCCGGAGTTGCCCCCGGCCTCTCTTGCCTACCTCACTCGTCGGACTTGTCGTCGCCCGAATGAGGCTTAGGCGACGGGCTCTCCAGCCGGGCGTTGCGCCGAGCCAAATCCCACGCCTCGACTTCCGATATTGGAAACCCGCAGCGGCCCCGTGGGTGGTCTGAAAGACGCGTCCTCAACGGAAACCACTGCTTGCGTTCCCAGCGGCGGATCGTTTCGCGGGATACCTTGAACTTGCCGCAGACTTCTCCGACCGTGTAATACCCAGTCATCCGAGTGCCTCCTCTCAATGAGGCCAGCATCCGGATGCCAGCAAAAGCCGGCGGCAAGACGCTACGCCGCAGGACAGCATGCGGCAACCACTACGGTGCCCCACCGTGCCTCACGACCTAGCCGCTGTGCGTTTTTCTGCCTCCGACGGAAAAAGTGTGTTGCTACGCGGCAACGTATTTGCCGTCTTTGCGCGCGATCTGATTGCTCTTTGAAAGAGCGGTCAAAGCGTTGGAGACGGACATCTCGCCAGACTTGTCGCCCTTCAAGCCCATTTTCTCGAGAAGTTCGCCGCGCGTCAGTCCGCTCGGGTTTTCCGTGATGACTTTCATGATGCCGTCGCGCCTGCTGCCGCGACGGGATGGCGCAACGCGAGTTCCGCTGGCCTTACGGGTTACTGGCTTCCCGGTCTTTGCCGCTTCGTAGGCTTCGATCGCCGCGAACTCGCGGTTGATGGTTGCAAGTTGGGTTTCTAGTTCGTGCTGCTGCGTGAAGATGGCTTCGCGCTCTTTATTCAGCCGCTCGCGTTCGTTGGCTACGAATCCTTCGAAGGTCTCCGCCATTGGTCATATTCTCCGTGTTGCATAGGAGAGCTTGTATCTTAGCTTCCCACAACTGCAAAGCATTTCGCATCGGCTCCAAATAGAGGGCTTTGTTATAGATGGAATGCACTGCCGAGATGCCCTGATGAGCCCTGAAAGCGATGCGCCTGCAAAACATCGATGATGTGGGGTAATACCTCTAGGTCGCCCATCTTCGTAGCCGTTGTTCTGCGGCAATCGTGGCACGTATAACCGGATAGGCCGGTAAGCGCGTCAAATGCACTCTTTCCGTTGCTCCAATTGCTGTAAGGAGCTCCCTTTCCAGTTGGAAAGAGAAAGCCCCTTTTTGGCAGACGCGAAAGAATGTCCGCGGTCATCGGCGTAATGGGAATGATGTGCTGCCGGTTCGCGTGTTTGCGCTGCCACTTCATGGCTTCGACAGGCCAGGTAATCCGATCCTGGCCGATGTAGTCGGCGTGCAACGCGCCGATCTGCCCCGGCCGCTGCCCGGTAAGCAGAATGAGTTGAAGAATGAGACCCATCGGCGGCGGATCATTCACGGCGAAAATCGTAATGATCTCCTCGTCGGTCAGCACGCGGTCTTTGGCCTGTCCTTGATAGGGTTTTTTCACCCCCTCCAGCGGCGAATGTTCGATGAACCGCCGGCTGCGCGCCCAGTTCAACAGGGCGGCCATCGCCGCATGAGCGTGGGAGGCTTCCGCATGTCGATTGGCGAGTTTGTCGATGATGCGCGTGATATCCGAAGTGCGGATGCGGTCGAGGCGTTCCAATCGGAACTTCGGCAGGAAATGCCGTTTGAAGAGCCCGTGATACGCGTCCTTCGTACTCTGCTTGCCTTCGTGGGTTTCAAGGAACTTGTCAACCGCCTCCTCGAAGGAAATATCCGAGCGCTCGCTGAGCCTGCCCAATGTCCGCTCGGCGAGGATGCGGCGCGCTTCGCCCCGCGCGTCCTTGAGGCTAATCACCCCGACCTTGCCGATGGTCGTCAGCGTGCGGGCGCGGCCGTGCATGAGGACAAATGTGCGGGTTCCGCCCTGAGAGACCCGAACGCCGAAACCTTTGAGCGTGTCATCCCAATGCATCTTCTGACCGTGCTGCGGCACCGGAAGGGCACGTACGGAGAGGTCAGATAATCTCATGTTTGCTGACTTTCCCACGTTTCTAGTCGCTCTTTAGTCGCCAAAAATTGTGCGCTGCCACGAGGCAGCGTGTGCGACCAGAGACTAGGATACCAGGGAAAAGCGCGTTATTTCAGTTACTTGGAGGACAGTATGCGGCACGGTGCGGCAGCATCACGGAAAGTTTACAGTCTGCCGCCTTTAACCACTCGGCCACCCCTCCGCGATCGCCAACCCACAATAGACGGTCCCGCCATCGGTTCACGGCAGCGGTTTCCGGCCAGCGAGCGTTCGACCATAGCAGGATCGCCTTGGCCGGGCCACAACGGACCCGATCAAGGCGATCCTGCTCGGCCGCTCGCGACAGAGGAGCCGGCGTTTACGGATTCCGCCCCGAATTGTCAATACGATCCGCCGGTTTTCTTACCACTTGAAACAGCGTGGCGTTGAGTTCGACAGCACCGTCGCGCCGCACCGCGCCGATAACGCGCAGCCGGCAGTCGAGCACTGCCTCGCAACCCGGCGCCGGAGCCGTGTCGAGTGACGGCGCGAAGGCGCGCGGCTTGCCGGTATCGGCCGGTGGCGTCAGGTCCAGCGGGAGCGTCGATTGCGCCGACGGCGCCGCCTGCTGCGCGGCGACCCCGCTGGCGCAAACGACGAGCATCGCGAACGCGAGGCACCATCGGCCGATCATTGTCATCGTCCACATCATTGCGGCCGCGATAATACGCTTGTCGGCTCCGTCTCGATCGCGATTTGATGCACCCGACCTGCAGGGAGGCGCGCGATGAAGATCACCGACGTCACGATCACTCTGTTCGCCTGGGAAGCGGTTCCACACACGACCTACGGCCACCATTCAGCGCGGCCGACCGGCAAGAGCAATCTCGGCCTCTTGCGGCTGATAACCGACGAGGGGGTCGAGGGCCACGCGTTTCTCGGCACCTCGTCAAACCCGGCGAGCCTCGACGGGCCGGCGCTCATTCATTTCCTGAAGCCGATCGTGATGGGCCAGAACCCGCTCGACCGCGAGCGGCTCAACAAGCTCTTGTGGGCGCGCGCCCGCGCTACCAGCATTCGCTCGATTGGCGCGGTCGACGTCGCGCTCTGGGATATCGCCGGCAAGGTCGCGAACCTGCCGATCCACCGCTTGATCGGAACCTGCCGCGACAGCATCGCGGCCTATGCGAGCTCTGAGATCCACGGCTCGATCGAGGCCTACGCCGAGCAGGCCAAGCACTACCAGTCGACCGGCTGGGCGGCCTACAAGATCCACCCGCCGCAGCGCTGGGAGGAGGACATCAAGGTCTGCGAGGCGGTTAGGAAAGCGGTCGGCGACGACTACCGCGTGATGCTCGATTCGACCTGGAGCTACCGGTTCGAAGAGGCGCTGCGGGTCGGCCGCGTCGCCGAGCGGCTCGGCTTCTACTGGTACGAGGACCCGCTCTTCGAGCAGGACATCTACAGCTACGTCAAATTGAAGCAGAAGCTCGACATCCCGATCATGGCGACCGAGTTTCCGATCGGCGGGCTCGACATGTACGCGCCGTGGATCATGAACCAGGCGACCGACATCCTGCGCGGCGACGTCGCGGTCAAGGGCGGCATCACGACGCTGATCAAGACCGCGCATCTCGCCGAGGCGTTCCGGATGAACTACGAGGTCCATCATGGCGGCAACTCGCTGAACAACGTGGCGAACCTCCACGTGATCATGGCGATCCGCAATACCGAGTTCTTCGAGGTGCTGCTGCCGGACGCGATGCAGAAATATGGGATGGAAGAGGAGATCGTGGTCGGGTCCGACGGCATGGTCCACGCCCCGACCGGGCCGGGGCTCGGCGCCGCGATCGATTTCGAGTTGATCGAGCGCAAGAAAATGGGAGTCTTGAGCTGAACACGATGGCCGTGACCAGCGGAACGACCCGCGAGCTGGCCGAGTTTGTCGCCGGCTCAAATTGGCGCGACATCCCGCAAGCGGTCAGGCGCGAGGGGGTTCGCGGGTTGCTCAATTATGTCGGCTGCGCGCTCGGCGGGTGCGGCGACGAGGCGATCCTATTGGCGATCCGTGTACTGGGCCCCTCATTCGGCACTCCGCAGGCCGGGATCATCGGCCGCACCGAACGCTGCGATGTGCTCAACGCCGCGTTCCTCAACGCCGCCAGCGCCAACGTCCTCGAATACGACGACACGCATCTGGCGACGGTGATGCATCCGGCCGCGCCGGTCGCGCCCGGCCTCTTCGCGCTAGCCGAGGCGCGTGGCGCGAGCGGCGTCGAGCTGGTGCACGCTTTCATCCTCGGGGTCGAAGCCGCTTGCCGGGTCGGCAACGCGGTGATGCCGCACCACTATCGCCGCGGCGCGCATATCACCGCGACCTGCGGCATTTTCGGCGCCGCGGCGGCGGCGGGGAAGCTGATCGGGCTCGATCCGGTGCGGATGAACTGGGCGCTCGGCCATGCCGCGACGCAATCCGCGGGGTTGGTCGAGAGCCTCGGCAGCATGTCGAAGAGCATCGGGGTCGGCAACGCGGCGCGGAACGGCCTCGCCGGCGCGCTGTTCGCCGAGGCCGGGTTCACCGCCGCGGAGCAGGCGATCGAAGGGAAATATGGGTTCGCCGCGGTCGCCAGCGATACGGTCGATCTCGGCAGGATCACCGATGGGCTCGGCGAGAAATGGGAAATCCTCGCCAACGCCTATAAGCCCTATCCATGCGGGGTGGTGCTGTTCCCGGTGATCGATGCCTGCCTCGAACTGCGCAAGCGGCTGGCGACGGCGTCCCATCAAAGCCATGGCGGCGAGATCGCGGGGGTGGTGGTGCGCGGTCACCCGCTGCTGCGCGAACGCACCGACCGGCCCGATGTCGGCGACGGCCGCTCGGCCAAGGTCAGCCTGCAGCACAGTGTAGCGATAGCCTTGCTGCAGGGCGCGGCGGGCCTTGCGCAATACACCGACGCGGCGGTCGCCGACCCGGACGTGCAGGCGCTGCGCGACAAGGTGACGGCCGAGGACGATCCGTCGATTCCGGTCGAGGCGGCATTTGTCGAAATTCGGCTCGCCGATGGGTCGAGCCTCAGCGAGCGTGTAAATAACGGGCGCGGGACGCCGGGAAGGCCGATGAGCGATTTCGAACTCGACAGCAAGGTCGGCGAACTGGCGGCGTTCGGCGCCCCGTTTGTCGATGCGCCGGCTCTGATCGCCGCGATCCGCGACATCGAGACCTTGGGCGATGCGGCGCATATCGTGCGAATGACCGTGCCTTCTTGAGTGAGCTCACAGGAAAATATGGCCAACTCGTTGAAAGATAAGCTGGTGGCGAGCGACCTCGTCACCTTGATGTCGGCCCACAACCCATTGTCGGCGCGGCTCGCCGAGGAGGCCGGGTTCGACGGCATCTGGGCGAGCGGGTTCGAGCTGTCAGCCGCCTATGGCGTGCCCGATGCGAGCCTGTTGTCGTTTACTCAGCATCTCGACATGACCCGGGCGATCATCGAGCAGGTCACGGCGCCGGTCGTCGCCGATATCGACACCGGCTACGGCAACGCGATCAATGCTTTGCACGTGGTCGCCGCCTATGCCGGTGCCGGCGCCGCGGCGGTGGTGATGGAGGACAAGCTGTTTCCCAAGGACACCAGCCTGCTCGCCGGCGGGCGGCAGGAGCTGGTGCGGATCGCGGAGTTCCAGGGCAAGATCGAGGCGGCGCGCCAGGCCGGCCAAGGGACAGTAAACCAGCCGCATGACCTCATCGTCATCGCCCGCACCGAGGCGCTGATCGCCGATCTCGGCCTCGACGAGGCGCTGAAGCGCGGGATGGCATACGTCGAGGCCGGGGCCGACCTCTTGCTAGTGCATTCGAAGCGCAAGACGCCGGACGAGATCGTCGCGTTTACCGAACGCTGGGAGGGGAAAATCCCGCTCGTCATCGTGCCGACCGCCTATCCCGATCTGACCGAGGCGAAGGTGCGCGCGCTGGGAAAAATCAAGATCGTGATCTACGCAAACCACGCGATCCGCGCCGCGGTCGGCGCGATGCGCGAGGTGTTCGCGCAAATCCGCCGCGACGGCGGGATTCATCAGGTCGACAAACAAATCGCCTCGGTTGAGGATATTTTCGAGCTGCAGCGCGTCTCGGTAATGAAGGCGGCGGAGAAGAAATATTTGCGCTAGGGCTCGGAGAAAGAATTCGCTTCCCGGCGAAGGCCGGGACCCACCTTTCTGCTTCTCGTGCCGTCGAACCTTGGGTCCCGGCCTGCGCCGGGATGACGACTGAGTGATGCTCGGCCGTCACACAAACAGCTTCTCGCCCTTGAGGCCGTCATA
>Ga0181521_10005745_pt1 | contig 13705 bp, 12 predicted proteins | sample PEATcosm2014_Bin_32_FD_119764 | JGI IMG/M metagenome (GOLD analysis project Ga0181521, IMG submission 119764) | Peatland microbial communities from MTU Mesocosm Facility, Houghton, MI, USA - PEATcosm2014_Bin02_60_metaG | ecosystem: Environmental > Terrestrial > Soil > Wetlands > Peat | place...
CACGCTAAGAAGGCTCGCATCGCAACCTCGCTCCTTTCGGCCGTGTAACCGTACGGTCGGTCAGCCTATCGCAAGGAGCCGTGCCGGCTGACGAAAAAACCCTTGCGCTTGGGCGGCGACTGCTATTGCATGTACTTTGTATCGCAAGGCGTTAGCAGTACCTTTTTCAGTTCGACACGCTCACAGTGACCGTGGCGGAGGTGCCAACGTTGCCGTCCACGTCGGTGACCTTTGCCGTCAGGGCAACCGAGCCGTTGGCGATCTTGGTGGTGTCCCACTGAACCGTGTAGGGCGCTGCCGTAGCCGTGCCGATCGAGGTACCGTTTGCAAAGAACTGCACCTTGGTGATGGCGACGCTGTCAGTTGCGGTCGCCGTCACGGCCACCGTACCGCTGATGGTGGTGCCGCCGCCGCCATAGCCGCCGCCGCTGCTGGGCGGGGGCGCAGTGATCGTGACCACCGGTGCCTTGTTCAGTGTCGGCGGCGTCGAGCCGACGTCGATGCGGCCATAACTGCCGTCGGCTTGGTCATCCGTGCCCGCCGCGTAGAACAAAGTGTTGTGCGGCTGGTTGTCGCTGTCGTTGCCGAACACGATGCCCCAGAGACCCGGTATGGCCAGCGGATTGCCTGCTGAATCGCTTACGGCTGCGACAAACTGGCCGCTCGTGGGATTGTAGGCATTGATTTTCCCATCACCGAAGTTGCCGATAAGGAGATCATTGCTGAGTGGGGCAAAGTCCGCGGGAGCGAGCGCAATGCCCCACGGCGCGTTCAGCGCCCCACCCACAGGGATGAGGTGCGAAAGCAGCTTGCCGTTCGTGTCGAAGACATCCACGAGACCGAGTCCGGCGCCAAAGGCATTGTCAACATCGTCCGGCGCTGCTTGCTGCGCGTAGGCGACATACAGTTGCGTCGCGCCGCCTGTGCCATTGTTCACAGCCTGAATGCCGAACGGAGCGTACCCCGCCGGCAGTGTTGAATCCGTGAACGAGAAGCTCGTCGCCGAAGGCGTCTGCTTCTGAAAGGTCGAGTTGAACACATCGATTTTGTTGTTGTGAAAATCGGTGGCGTACAGGAAGTTGTTTCCGCCGGTACTGGCGATCGCGAGTCCCTTGTAAACGGCGCCGCCCGTGTCGGCGTAGGCCGTCACGGCATTGATGGCGTCGACCGTCGGTGCCCATCCGGCAAGCATGCCGCTCGTGCCAGCGTAGATGAACAGCGCCGCGCCAGCGTTCCCACCGGCTTTCACGACGAAGTCGGCCGTTGCATTTGCGACGATGCCGGTCGGACCGAAGGGCACGTTACCGGCGCCGGCTGGAAGTTTGACGACCGACGTGCCCGAGGCGAGCTGTGCCTTGCCGTTGCCGTCATAGAACGTGGAGGTCTGGGTGCCGTTGTTAGCCACCCACACGGGGTCGCCGGGAGCCATGGACAGCCCCCAGGGATTGACGAGGTTCGCGTCAACCGTCAGCGCCGCGGTCCCTGTGACGTTTGCGACCAGGCTCGTCAAAGAGTACGGCCCATTGGCGGGTCCGGTGACAGTCAAGGTCACGGACATCGGCGTGCCGCCGCACGTGAGTGTGTACACGTCGCTGCTCGCGGTCGTCGGCGTTAAAGTCGTCATCCCGCTGGTCGCCTCCGCACCGCTCCACGCACCACTCGCCGTGCACGAGGTTGCGCCCATCGATGACCACGTTAGGACCGCACTCTGGCCCAGGGTGATCGAGCTGTTATTCAGAGTGAGTGTGACGGTCGGTGCGACGGCGGCGCCGCTACCGCCAGAACCCCCGCCGCCACAGGCGGCAAGTGCCAAGGCGAGAGGCAGCACCAGCGCGCGGAGCGGGTACCGAACGTGCCGAATCGATGTGCAGGCTTGGTCGCGCATAATTCGTGTCCTCAAAGTTAGAGGGTCTTTTGACAGCCTGGAGCGGCCACGCGCGTAGCCGTTCTCTGCCAGTGTGTACCGGCTCGACCGTGCGTGGTTTTCATGGTCTCAGAAAAAAATCGTCGTCTGCAAAATGCATACGCGCAGAGCGGTCGGAAACGTGCTACACGTAATGTGCCTCGTGAGCCTGTTGATCAGTCCCGCGCTGCAACGGCTTTCCTGCATCCTTTCGAGAAAGACAACACTTCATGCTGAAACGCTTCCTCGGTTATTTTTCCAATGATCTATCGATCGACCTTGGGACCGCCAATACCTTGATTTACGTCAAGTCGCGTGGAATCGTACTCAACGAACCCTCTGTCGTCGCTGTGCAAAACGAACCGGGTCGCGGCGGCAAGATCGTGGTCGCTGTGGGTGCTGAGGCAAAGAAAATGCTCGGACGAACGCCTGGGCACATTACAACGGTGCGGCCCATGAAGGATGGCGTCATCGCCGATTTCACGTACACCGAAAAAATGCTCCAGTACTTCATCAACAAAGTGCACGGCAATCGTCTTTTACGTCCAAGTCCGCGCGTACTCGTATGCGTCCCATTCGGATCAACCCAAGTCGAACGCCGCGCCATCAAAGAATCCGCGGAGGGTGCCGGTGCGCGCAGTGTCGATATCGTCCCCGAGCCCATGGCCGCCGCAGTCGGTGCAGGCTTACCGGTACACGAAGCACGCGGCTCGATGGTTCTCGACATCGGTGGCGGCACTTCCGAAGTCGCTGTTGTCTCATTGAATGGGATCGTCTACGCGGCAAGCGTCCGCATGGGTGGAGATAAGTTCGACGAAGCGATCACGCAGTACGTGCGCCGCAACTACGGCATCTTGATCGGGGAGGCCACCGCGGAACGCATCAAGATAGAAATCGGTTCGGCCTTTCCCGGCGAGCAAGTGCGTGAAATCTCTGTCAGGGGAAGAAACCTCTCGGAAGGTGTGCCGCGCGCCTTCACGTTGAATTCGAATGAAATACTGGAGGCCCTCGAGGAACCATTGCAGGGCATCGTGAGCGCAGTGAGGCAAGCGCTTGAGCAAACGCCGCCGGATCTCGGCAGCGACGTGGCGGAACGCGGTATCGTGCTCACGGGTGGAGGCGCATTGCTGCGCAACATGGACAAATTGATCATGAAAGAGGTCGGGCTACCGGTGATCGTCGCCGACGATCCGCTGACGTGTGTAGCCCGCGGCGGCGGACGAATCCTCGAACTCACGGAAGAGCATGGACGAGGAGTCTTTGCCCTACAGTAGCCGTTTCGCCAGCTCCCGCCGTTCGGGCCAGCTTGGTGACCGCGAATCAAATCTTGATAGGGTCAAAGGGCGTATCAGGGCACGCGTGGGTAGAATCCAGACAACACGAGATAGCCGGCAAGGAGGATTCCGATCGCGGCCACAACCACGTTGATGGTTGATCCAAACCATACCCACGAACCGGCCGGTACGTCCTGCGGGGGCAAGTCGCGAACGAAACGGCGGAACGCCATGCTCGAAGCGAGCGCGACGGCGGAGCCGAGCAAAATCAACGCGACGCCGAAGAGGAGCGAAAGGAATTGACGCGTCGAGCTCTCATGCTCTAGATGCAGCAGAGTGAGAAACAGGCTGAAACGCTCGATTACGAAGCCAAACGCCATCAGCGCCAAGCTGGAACGCTGCCAGGCCAGCAGAGCTTGTACAGCAGCGAAAAACACGCGTGGGTCAGGTGAGGCTGACATTTCTGGTGCCTAGGATACTACGCGGGCGGCCGCGGTGTTCGAAGTGCGGCCAATAGAGTCGGAGACGTTACACAGCCAGCCCGGCCGCAAACCATGTAACGCAGTTCACGGAGCCAGGCGAGCTGCTCCGGCATACTGGCAGCAATGTGGCGACACCCCGTTCTTAGGCTGTGCATCTTTGCCTACATCGGTTGGGGAGCTTGGCAGTGGTTCGCCAACAGGCCGGTTCATCCGCCCGACGGCGTACTTGCACCAGGTGAGCCACAGCAAATCGAAGATTCTGCCAACACGAAGGAGCAAATGTCGCGCTGGACGCTTACCGTGCGGGCCCACTATCGGATAACCGCAAGAATTCTGGCGCTTGAACGTTATCGATTCGACGCGCTGGCGTCGCTTGTCCCGGAGGATTTAGCGCTCGGCTGGGGACCCATGTCGGATAATCGCGTCTTACAGACGGTCGACATTTCGCAGTCAGATCGCTTTTATTATTGGCATGTCTCACCCAACACCGTAATTAGCCGCAATGTGATCATCGAGCACAGCGCGAACACCCACGTGATTCCGGCAAATCCTGCGGTCGCCGGGCAACTGTCGCACTTACGCCGTGGCCAAGTTGTCACGCTCGATGGAGAATTAGTGGACGGAGTCCGCGACGATGGCAGATGGATTAACACCTCGTTGGTGCGCACCGACAGCGGCCCCGGCGCCTGTGAGGTGATGTTGGTTCAAACTGTGGTCGTGCACTAAACCCGGCATGCTCCGGCGCGCCAATGCCGCAGGAAATTTCGCCTGGGGACCACGAATCAGTGGAAGCCACGGGCATATTTGGGCATTCTGATCATCTATTGGAAGATGCTCGACGTGGATTGCTTTCGCACGGCGACTGGAGTGCGCAGTGAGAATGATGACATGGATGCAAACGGCGCTATTGTCGCTATTGTGCAACGCTCTCGCGCAGGCACAATCGCCGATACCGAAAGAGCTCGAGGGTTGGCAAGCGTGGGTACAGGACGGGCAGGAGTTTCTACACTGCCCATTCCTTGCCAATACGAATGGTAGTCGCGATCGCAATCGCATCTGTGCTTGGCCCGGGCGGCTAAATTTAGAACTCAATCAAAGCGGTGGCCGCTTTACGCAGACCTGGGTGACCTACACTGAAGGGTGGGTGCCTCTGCCGGGAAACTTGGAATATTGGCCGACCGCGGTGACCGCGAACGGCGTCGTTGCGTCAGTCGTCGCACGCGATGGCATTCCCCAAATTCGGCTATCGGCAGGTACCTTCACACTTGCGGGAAGCTTTGCTTGGTCGAAGCGACCCGAAACCTTGGCCATTCCCGACCAAACCGCCTCGGTTTCGCTAAACCTCGACGGACAAAAGGTGGAGCAAGCAGATCGGCCCGGTAACGCGGTTTGGCTCGGCAAGCGACGCGAGCCGGAGGTAGCTCAACGGCTAGAGGTCCAGGTCTATCGACTGCTGAGCGATGGGATTCCGGCGACTTTGAATACCCATCTGAATCTGCAGGTCGCCGGCGATGCCCGTGAGGAAGTACTGTCCACGGTTTTGCCGCAAGGGTTTGAAGCGATGTCGCTTGAAAGTGAGCTGCCGGCGCACATCGGCGCCGATGGCCGTTTACGCATACAAGTGCGCGCGGGCAGCTGGACGGTCAAGGTATTGGCACGCGCAGCAGCCGAGTTGGGAAAAGTCACAATCCCTGACGCACAAGGCGTGTGGCCGAAGCAGGAGGTATGGAGTTACGCGGCCGACGATCGCTTGAGAGTCGCGGTGTTGGAAGGCGGAGAGGGCATCGATCCGACGCAGGCGAAAGTGCCTCCGGAGTGGCGGCAATACCCGAGTTACCGGATCGCATCGGGCGGCGTCCTGCAGATCAATGAACGCAGTCGCGGCATATCGCCGCAGGAAGTCAATCATTTGAGTTTGCAGCGCGAGCTGTATTTGGACTTCGCGCGCCATGGATTTACGGTTATTGATCAGATTTCGGGTCAGATGCGCAACGGTTGGCGTCTCGATATGCGCGCACCTTATCGACTGATGCGCGCGACGAGCGGTGCGGACAATTTACTGGTCACTGTGGCTGACGGGACGACGCTGACCGGTGTGGAGTTGCGCACCCCCGTTGTGAGTCTTGCAACCGTGGCGCGAATCGAGGCGCCCGGCGGAACGATGCCCGCCAGCGGCTGGACCGAGCGATTTGACCATGTGTCGGGTGTACTCAATCTGCCGCCCGGCCACCGTTTGTTTGCGGCATTCGGTGCCGACAGTACGCCTAACTCATGGATCGAGCGGTGGAGACTGCTGGATCTATTCCTGTTGTCGTTCACTACCGTGATTGCACTGCGGCTCTTCGGATGGATTTATGCAGCCGTTGCATTCGCCACGATCATTTTGGTGCATCAAGACAATCAGCTATTGGTGTGGGTGATTCTCTTCGTCTTGTTGGCCACCGTGTCGTTGCGAGCGGCGCCCGCAGGCTGGCCGCGATCGCTGGCGACGTGGGTGCGCAACGTCGTGCTCGGCGTGCTCCTCGTGACCTCAGTCCCGTTTGTTTTCACGCAATTGCGCTTCGCCTTCTACCCCCAGCTTGCAGATCCCGGCGGTTTCGTTCTCGATCTACAAGCACCCGCGCCGCTGTCTGCTGCGCCGATGATGGCGCCTGTGGGCGCGCTGCCGCCGCCGCCGAACTTCGTGCCGCCCCCGCCGGCGCCGAGGCTCAAGGAAATGATGGGGGCTGCTGCCAAAAAGCCGGCAGTCTTGAGCGGTTCAGCTCGGATGTCTCAAGAACGCTTTGCGCCTGGGACCTTGGTGCAAGCAGGCCCGGGGGTCCCGCATTGGCGTTACGCGACGTATTCGTTCAATTGGAACGGTCCGGTCGACGCCGCACAAACGGTGCATTTCGTGATTTTGGCGCCGTGGCTCGTTGGGATCTGGCGTGTGCTTGGCGTTGCGCTACTCATTGCGTTATTCGCACATTTGATGCGCGATAGCCTGGACTTGAAAGCTGGGTGGCAACGATTGATCTCGACCGGCGGCGCCGTCGCAGCGTCGGTGGTTTTGGTGCTCGCGTGCACGGTGCTTTGCACTCCGAGTCATGCCTATAGCACACCCGATACCGCATTGCTTGACGACCTGAGGACTCGTTTGTCGCGGCCTCCCAAGTGCGTTCCTACCTGCGCCGAGATCATGGCCGCGCGCGTTGTGCTATCACCGACGAGTCTCGCGGCGGACCTTGACGTCGCCGCCTTGAGTTCGGTGGCGGTCGCATTACCCACCGCGGGACCGCGATTTGACCCGGATGCAATCACCGTAGACGGCATCCCAGTGCCTGGCGTGTATCGGGACGGCGATCAGCGGATCTGGATCGCGTTGAAGCCCGGTGCGCATACAGTCAAGTTAAGCGGGCGCTTGCCGCCGGCCGACTCGATCCAAGTGCTGTTCCCGCAGGTGCCTCGGGTGATCGCCGTGAGCGGCGACGGGTGGGATGTATCGGGCGTCAATGCGGGAAGGCTGCTGGGAAATACGATCGAGCTACTCCGCCGCCGCCTGGCGGGTCATGCGGCGGATACTTTGCAGGGCGCCGCACAGTTCCCGCCGTATGTGCGAGTACGGCGTGAATTCGCGCTTGATTTGGATTGGTCTGTGCAAACGACGGTGGAGCGACTCGCACCTGAAAAGGGCGGTTTCACATTAGAAATCCCCTTGCTTACGGGTGAGTCGGTGCTCACCAATGGGATCGAGACGAATAACGGAACCAAGGTATTGGTCGGCTTCGATTCCAGCGCCGGCGAATTTAGCTGGCGCTCGGGGTTGTCGTACGGAGATACCTTGACGCTGACCGCGGCGAAGGACAAGCCATGGAGCGAAGTGTGGATATTCAGCGTAAGCCCGACATGGCAGGTTGAATTTGCCGGCGTTCCGGCGGTCATGCCAGCAAACCTCAATTCGGGGGATTGGACCTTCGAATACTTCCCGCGCGCCGGGGAGAAGTTGACTCTCAAGATCTCTCGCCCACCCGCCGCGAAAGGCGGCACGCTTGCGATCGACAGTGCCGGACTCGAGTACACTGTGGGCAAGCGCTCGACCAATGCGAGTCTGGAATTTGGCTATCGCAGCACTCGCGGCGATCGTCATAGCGTGAATTTGCCGTCAACGGTGCGTGTCACGGCGGTCTCCGTCGACGGAGAAATTATCCCCGTCCGAACGGAAAAAGGCGTGGTGCCGCTTGCGCTATTACCAGGAGCGCATCGTGTCCAGATTAATTGGCAATCGGACGATTCGGCCTCGCTACTCACGCGGCTGCCGCGAGTGGATTTGCAAGTACCTAGCAGCAACGTTGTCACCGTAGTGCACATGCCCGGCGACCGATGGGTACTGTACGCCGGCGGGAGCGGTATTGGCCCTGCAATTCTGTATTGGGGTGAGTTGATCGTCTTTTTCTTGCTCGCGGTTATTTTAGGCCGAATTCGCCGCGCGCCATTGCGCCGCCACGAATGGTTAATCCTTGGCTTGGGGCTGAGCACGTTTTCCTGGTCTGCATTACTGCTATTTGCCGTTTGGATTTTCGCAATGCGCTGGCGCGAGGAGATTGCTGTGGAGCAATTAAGTGCGAGAAAATTCAACCTGCTGCAGATAGTCTTGATCATGTTATCGCTCGCTGCCGTGGTCTCGTTGATTGCGGCGATTCCGTTTGGGTTGCTGGCGAACCCCGATATGCGTATTGCCGGTTCGGACCAGCAAGCCGGCGAATTAAGTTGGTTCAATGACTACGCGCCGGGTGTATTGCCGACTCCCTGGGTCTTGTCGCTGTCGTTGTGGTGGTATAAGGCAGCAATGTTGTTGTGGGCGCTATGGCTGGCATTCGCGCTGACACGCTGGCTGCCCATTGCATGGAAGGCACTTGGTGCCGGAGGCTTTTGGCGCAAAACGCCGCGCGCCGCAACGCGGCCTCCCGCAGTCAACGGATGATTCAGATCATGACCACGCGGACCACTGATGCAAACGAGGCTCTCGCTCTCGCGGCGCGGATAGCTTTCGAGGTCAGTAGCAAGCGTCGGCGGAAGCGGAGATCACCAGGAGGAAACGAGTCAATGAAAGGGAACTTGCAGAGCATTCCGGTGTTCTATGCCGAGGAGATGGCCGCTGCGACGGACTCGTTCAGCCCGAGCGCGGGCAAACCTCGGCAGGTGCTCGCCGCTTGGCAGAAAGCGGGGCTGCCGATCACAGTGCAGTCGATACTACCGGCCTCGGAGATGGATCTGTGCCTCGCACATGATCCGGTCTATGTGCGCGGCGTCCTCGGCGGCGAGCTTCCTAATGGTTTCGACAACACCTCGCTGGAGGTCGCCCGGTCGCTGCCCTACACGACCGGTTCAATGATTGCAGCCGCTCGCGCAGCGCTTGAGTGCGGTTGCGCTTGCGCGCCGGTCAGTGGCTTTCATCATGCGCACTACGATACGGCGGGCGGGTACTGCACGTTCAATGGTTTGGTGATTGCGGCCCAGAAACTGCTCATGGAAGGAGCAGTACAGCGGGTGCTGATCTTGGATTGCGATATGCATTATGGCGACGGGACCGATCAGATCCTGGAACGGCTCGGGCTGGTGACATCAATTACCAATGCGACGTTTGGTCGCTGGTTCCATCACCCAACAGACGCCGGCGCGTACCTTGAGCGTCTGCGAGAAACGGTAGCGCGCTTTGATAACTTTGAACTCGTGCTCTACCAGGCGGGCGCCGATGTGCATGTGGACGATCCCTTGGGCGGGGTGCTCAACACCGGTGAAATGATCGAGCGCGACCGTATTGTGTTTGACGCCGCTCGCGTCAGTGAAACACCCATTGCTTGGAACCTGGCGGGCGGGTATCAGGAGCCCCTGAGCAAGGTCGTCGAATTGCATATCAACACCCTGCGCGAATGCGTGCGGGTATTCGCTCAAATGACCCATGGGGATACTGTAGAGCCGCGCCCCCATGGATTTTTGTAATCAAGGGCGTCGCCAGATTACGGTCCCGCGGCGGATTGTGAACTGGACCGAAGCAAATTCTCTTGCATTGTCGATCGGATCGCCGTCGAGCACCGTCAGGTCGCCCGCCTTGCCGACCTCGATGGTTCCGGTCGCAGCGGACACGCTGAACCTTGCTGCCGGGGCGATTGTAAGCATGCGCAGGATGTCACGACCGGATAAGCCACAGAGTGCCAATGCCCCGAACTCGCCGGTAGTGTCGTAGTCGGTCATGTAACCTACGTCGGTGCCGAATAGCAGATCTCCGCCAAGTTCATGGAATCGACGCACCTGGGCATAGATCGGATTCAGATAGGCTGGGTCTGTAGTACATCGACGCCGCTTTCCATCGCTACGCGAACGCGAGCTGCCCGTGCTCGTGTGCGACCGAAACGGCGGCCTTTGCATTCTCCAAAGGCATTGGCAAGATCTTGCCGCGTTCCACATACGATCCGGTAAACAGCTTAAGCAGATCAGCCCCGTCTTTGATGTTTTGTTCTTCAACTTTGGCGGCTTCCGCGGGTGTGGCGGGTTGCGGCAGGAACCAAAGCAACCATTTGGGAAGAGTGTCCCGGAGATAATAAGGGATTCCGTTGGGCGGATACTGCGCGGCTCCCGCGGTATATATTCTTGGTCCGAGAATCTCGCCGTGCATGGGTGTTCCAGAATCCGGCGGTTACCACGCAGCCCTTGCAGGTGATCACCTGGGCGTTGGAGGGAACTGTTACATGTTCTTAGCCGCCAAGATAATTCGCCGGGGATGGTAAACTCGACCACATGGCGGCGGGTCATGAAGTGATTTCCAGTGTGCGGCGGCAGGAGCCCGTGATGCGTGTTTTGTCGAGGCTGCGATGAGCTCCTGGTACTTGGCTATCAAGTGGCTGCACATCATCTCCTCGACCGCCCTATTTGGTACCGGTGCGGGTATTGCGTTCTTTTTTCTCCGGGCACAACGCACAGGCGATGCGAGGATCATCGCTGCTGTCGGCCGCGACGTGGTTTTAGCCGATAGGGTATTCACGACAACGGCCGTGGTCTTACAGCCGGTGACCGGAATCGCGCTGGCGCTCTTCGCGGGATATCCGCTCTCGACCCGGTGGCTGGTGGTGTCGATGGTGCTCTATGTTCTCATTGGCTGCTGTTGGTTACCCGTGGTGTGGCTGCAGATTCGGATGCGCGACTTAGCCATTGATGCGGCGAACCATAGTGTGCCGTTGCCGCTGTTGTATCAGCTGTATTTTCGCCGGTGGTTTGCGCTCGGATGGCCTGCATTTATCGGTGTGCTGGTGATTTTCTATTTGATGGTGGCAAAGCCGGGATTGTGAGAGCCGATTGGGTCAAACAGCGGTTAACCAGCGCAGCGGCTCGTGTGCGTTTCGCGACGGTCGATGGTGTTTGACCTGCGCCTGGCGGAGCTCTGCACTTAACCCGTACGCCGGTGTCTGCTAGCGTGGCGGCAAGGTGAGCAAGGACACACGCCAAGTAGAGTCGCGAAATCTGGGGCAAACGGACAGAGGGACGCCGTGCCCACACCGTCCACCTTGCCCGGGCTGCCCACGGTTCGGTGAGCGCGGCATCGCGCCTGCTGCGCGCAGCGCGCTCAATGAGCTGGCGCACACCCATGGTTTGCCCGAGGTCTCGGTGATTTCCGGGCCAACTACTGGGTTTCGACTCCGCGCGCGGCTGGCCATCCGGGGCCGGCTGGGCTCGCCCAAGCTGGGATTGTTTGAGCTTGGTACCCACCACGTGGTTCACATCCCCAACTGCAGTGTTCAGCACCCCTTGATCAACCGCGTCGCTGCCGTCGTGCGGCGCGCTCTTGTTGATGCTCAAGTGAGCAGCTACTCGGACAAGGCTCATTTGGGTCTCGCGCGCTACCTGCAAGTGGTGGTGGAGCGCAGCTCGCAAACTGCGCAGGTGGTGATAGTCGGTAATAGCGCGACCACCGAGCCCTTTGCGGCGTGCTTCGAGTTGATCCGAGAGCGGCTCGGTAGCGAGCTGCAAAGCCTATGGTTCAACGCTAATCGCGAGCGCTCCAATACCATCCTCGGTCCCGACTTCCAACACTGGTGCGGGCCGGCCAGCGTGGTCGAACATTTCGGCGGGGCGGCGGTGCACTACCCGCCGGGGGCATTCGGGCAGAACAATCTCGACATCGCGCAGCGCATCATCGAACACGTGCGGGCCCAAATCCCGGGGGGCGCGCGAGTCGCCGAATTTTACGCGGGTGTCGGAGCCATCGGCTTGTCGGTGTTGGCTCAGGCCAGCGAGATTCGATTGAACGAGGCCAGCCCGCAGTCGCTGCACGGGCTCGAGCTGGGGCTCGCTCAGCTCGACTCGGCGAATCGGGCCAAAATTTCCGTGGTCCCGGGCCGGGCAGGCGCAGCGCGCTTAGCCGCGTCCGGCGCACAGGTGGTGATCGCCGATCCGCCGCGCAAGGGCCTCGACCCCGCGCTGACCGAGTATCTGGTGGAGTGCCCACCCGAGCGTTTCGTGTATGTGAGCTGTGGGCTAGAGTCGTTCCTCAACGACACCGCGCGCCTGACCTCATACGGCAAGCTACGCCTCGGTGCGCTCACCGCATTCAATCTCTTGCCATTCACCGAGCACGTCGAAACCGTCGCTCGCTTCGAGCGCGCCTGATTGGCAGGCCCGAGCCATTGCTGAACCTTGGCTTGATGACGGCGACCGACAAACGATGTGATATAAACTCTCTAAGAGCGGGTAGACCAAGAAAGATGTCCATGAAAAGGCAAGTATTTACGCCTCCGGTACATTCCCACCAGGAGAGATTGGGATGCTAATTCACGAGCTGACTGAGGACGAATGCGGCACAGCACTAGAGCAGGTAGGATTCGGCAGATTGGCGTGTGCACGCGGTGATCAACCCTACGTTGTTCCAATCTATTTCTCGTACGATAAGAAGCATCTCTACGGGCTCACCACGCTTGGGCAAAAGATCGAGTGGATGCGGTCCAATCCGCTCGTCTGTCTGGAGATTGATCAACGGACGAGTCACTTTCAATGGATGAGCGTTGTTGTGTTTGGTCGCTACGAGGAGTTACCGGATACGCCGGAATATGAATATGCGCGCACGCACGCTCTCGAAGTCATACAGAGGCGCGCGATGTGGTGGCAGCCGGCTTGCGTCGCTACGGAGCAGCGGGAACAGCGTCCGCCTATCTTCTACCGCATTCACATCGAGCAGATGACAGGGCACCGAGCGACGCCCGATGCGATTGAAGCGGCCACGTTCGGTGCTGAGGAAACGCCGGTTTACCGATAGGGTCTAGGCCAAGGCCTTGCCTCTGCGCGAGATCCAATTGAACAAGTCGAGCGAGGATGCCGTAGTGCAAGGATTGCCGGCGCGTGCAGAAATCGGTTTGCCGGCGGGCACGTCACTGGCGCCGGTTCACTCACGGTGTGGAGGACTTGCGAAAAGTGGTCCATGCAGCCGCGGAAAACACGAGCACATTGGCGACGATAACCGGCGATGCCTTGATCAGCACGCCATAGGTCACCCATAGCAGTGCCCCGAACATCTGCGTGCCGCGAAGCAGTGACGGGCGAGCGAAGAAGTACGACCCCACAAAAACCGCGGTTGCCGCCCACCCCAAATAATCGGTCCCGACTTGGCTCATGCAGCCTCAGATTCTGCTTGCGCACTGCTAGGAAGTACTTCACTGATCGTCACGCGATCAGTTCGTTCCTTCTCCCACTCGTTCAGCGTCAAGCCGTAGGATTCGAATAAGGTCCGGATGTCCCCCGTTCGCCAGTGGAGAAGTTGATCGAGTATCGGCACCATGATGCTGAACGCGTTTTCGCTGAGCACCGTACTTTTGGCAATCCGCGCGAGCTGCTTGTTTTCAGAAACCGCAATCGTGAACCCGTCACGATTATTGACATGCAGCATGACATGAACGTCCGAGCTGCCGTCGCCAACGTAAATCATGCGGTCCGGTGTGATACCCAAGCGGTGCTCAAGCTCCTCGATTACCGCGACCTTGCCGTAGCCCGCGGGTACGCGCTTGATGGCACGAACTTCACCG
>Ga0181521_10005756_pt1 | contig 13697 bp, 11 predicted proteins | sample PEATcosm2014_Bin_32_FD_119764 | JGI IMG/M metagenome (GOLD analysis project Ga0181521, IMG submission 119764) | Peatland microbial communities from MTU Mesocosm Facility, Houghton, MI, USA - PEATcosm2014_Bin02_60_metaG | ecosystem: Environmental > Terrestrial > Soil > Wetlands > Peat | place...
TCTGACTTGATTCTCTCCCACCCCGTCGATCCCGATGCCGTGGGGTTGCCCCATATTGCCGCTGTTCTCCCTGAGCTCATCCTCGTTTAGCCGGCGAGTGAGCACTGCCGTGACGTTCCTGGCCCAGGGGGAGTCGGTGAGGATCTGTCGGGCATCCTCCAGGGTCCAGTTAACAACAGGCTTGTTTTTCCAGGAGGGATCTGCAGCAAGAAGCAGTACTGCGCAGGTGGGAAACACGCAGAGCAGTTTCAGGCGGCAACCGGTTATTTGTTGTATCATTCCCACGCTCCTGGCGGAAGCGTCCTCAGATCTACTTACCCGCTGCAAGCCGGCTTGGCCGAAGCTGCGACTGGGCTAGTTCCTTAACGTCGAGTTCGCCGCTTTTGTCCTTGTCCAGTCTATCGAACTCCGCCGCCATGAAGTTCATGAACTCCTGCCGCGATACCTTCCCACTCTTGTCGGTGTCCATGAGAAGCACCAACTGTTTGACCTCATCCTCCCCCAGCGCAATAGTCCTTTGTTGTTTGGGTATGCTTTTGTCCGTTTTCTGTGCGACGGCAGTCCCTGCTATGGCCCCAAACAACAAAACCGTTGCCGCGGCGCAAATGTACAGTATCTTAGTTCGTCTTTCAGGCATGATTGTCCTCTCTTGGTTCGTCCGGTTGGGCAGGGCTGAGACAAGCGACCTCACCCTGCCCACCGATACTGAGCCGGATCTTACAGTTTGACCATTATGGCGAAACTCAACAAAGCCTGTCCCTCCCGAAGATCCGGGAACCAGACGCTGTTGTACCCGCCACCGCATGCAACTTCAGCGGCTCCCAAGCTGGTCTGCCCGGAGGAGGCTCCGGTGGCACAGACGAAGTCCGCCGGAGAACCGTTGTTGCCCCCCGGAGGCGTGATCCCATGCCTACCCGACCAGTACGGCACACTCGTGTGGCGATACCCAAATTCGGTGCGGAAAGTGACGAACTGGCTGGGCATCCAGTCAAACGTAGCCGTGGCGTCATATGCGTGCAGCTGTAATCCCGGGCCTGACGGGAAATAGGGCGTGCCGGAAATCGCATCCGCTCCATTGATCGGCAGCACCAGAGTCAGGTAGCGTCCGGGATTGTCCATCTGACCACCGCCGGCCGTAAAGGCAAAAAGGTCCTTATGCCACCACCAGCGGTTGTAGGCCATCCAACCAAGAAAGTCCTGCCTGGGGCCGGCCTTTCCGCCCCAACAGGTCACGCCGGCACCGTTTTCGCATCCTGCATCGCCCGTGAACGTAAACGCCATCTTGTCGATTCCATTGCCAACCGGCGCCGTCTTGTTGTAGTACATGATCTCGATACTGTCGTCCGTGTGGTACCGCTGGCGGTTGGGAATACCGACGTTGTCCTCACCCATGCCGTATTGGTTGGCGATAATATTCATCCACGAATAGGGGGTCCATTTCAGCTGCCCTCCAAGCCCCGGGTGGCTGTTCATTTTGTTATAGGACTGCCATCCGTTGATGAACCAAGGCTCGATTTTCAAGTGATTGGTGGGGAACCACTGTATCCGAACGCCGTTGAAGAACCATGGTGTGTTGGATGAGACATACGAGGGCTGATACGCCCAGTTATCGAAATTGTGGTAGCTGAACAGACCCACATACGAAACAAAAATTCCGGCATCGACGTTAATGCCGTGCTGCACGTTGAAGTGATATCCGCCGTACGCCTCCGACACGTACTTATAAGCCGAGCGGACATCCCATTGGCCGACTGCGGGGCTGGGGTCATTGCGTACCGTGGTCGAGGAAAACATTCCGAACAGGGCGAGGACTCTGCCGCGCATGTTGCCGTCGTGAAAATCGCCTCCGATAGACAAATCTTCAACCTGGACTTCACCGCTCCGGAAGACTTCGCTCGATCCACCCATCGAATGGTCAACCGGTTGATTTCCGTCAATCCCGTAGAAGGTATCCGCCCGGAACTCTCCGCTGAAGTATTTTCCGTCCAGAGGAGAGTCATGCTGGCGCGTGTTGCCATTGAGCCAAGTCCAATCCCAGTCCGCAAATGGAGTAATCACGTCAGTTTCGGGAGCAGTGGGGCTGGCTGGAGCGGGCGACCCTTGAGCGGCCGGAGCGGCTGGCCCCTGTGGCGACGGAAGCGTGGGAAATGGACTATCGCTGGCCGCCCGAGTGTCGAATGCGGAAGCCGGCGGAATCAACGAAGCTGTGTTCACCGGCGCCGCGGTTTGCGTTTTGGTTCCCATCAGATCTCTGGCCAATCGGGACAACACTCCTTTCGCCGCATTGGACGGAGGATCGGGCAACTGATCCGGAGCTGTCTGGGGCGTGGGCGCAGCTGGAGTACTCGGAGTACTCAAATTGGGCGTGGTTAAATTAGAAGATGCGATTATGGGTGGAACAGCGATGTTGGTGGCCATTGCTATATCGGTCCTCGTAGCCCGTCCCGCTGCGACTTGGAGGGTGGACACCGTGATATCCGGATAGCCCTCGGCCTGCGTTGTCACCTGGTATTCGCCTGGAGCAATATTGGGGATGGCGTATATGCCGTCGGTACCCGTAATCGTTGTCCAGATCCCTTTGCCATCGGCCCGGACCGCGGTTACCATCGCACCCGTGATGGGAACCTTGGCCGAACTTCTGACCACGCCGGCGAGGGCACCGAACAGAGGTTGCGCGTGCTCGGGTGATGCGACCGCGGACGCTGCCGGGATATTGGAATCCTGAGCCAACGCGGGCATCGTACCGCCTATTCCGGCTAAAGCTGTAACTATCGACAGCGCCGTGGCTGTTCGTGCCATGCTCGACGTAAAGTAACTCTTCATAGTTTGTCTGACCTCGTTCTCAGAGTGAAACCGCAAAATCAGTGCTTTACCAACCGGTTTTCACCGGTGCTGGTTTTCGAAAGATGAAATTGTCCGAACGGTTGAAAGCAACCAATAAAACGATCACGATGATGTCGAGTATAGAAATCGACAAATAATAAATGCATAAGATGTCCGTGATAACGACCCTTATCCGCTGTGAATATTTCGATTGGTTCAATAAAAAACTTAATGGACCAGCATGAGAATGCCGCAGACAACGAATAGCGGAGGACCGTTGTTTTGAAACAGATGGAGGCGTGCCGCCCGCAGAAGTGGCGCAATGCAGTAAATTGGAGCTGTGCTTGCGCTGCTTCTTGCCGCAGCTGTGCAGACTCCGGCGTCGCCGGTGTTCACTCGCGATATCGCGCCCATCCTCTACAAGCACTGCGCGTCCTGCCACCACGAGGGTGAAGTCGCTCCCTTTCCGCTGATTAGCTATGAGGATGCCAGGAAACGCGCCCGTCTCCTCGCCGAGGTGACGCGTACGCGCCAGATGCCCCCGTGGAAGCCTGTCGCGGGCTACAACCACTTCGTGGGCGAACGGCGGCTTACCGAAGCCGAGATTCAGACCATCCAGCGATGGGCGGCAACCGGTGCGCGAGAAGGAAATCAAGCGAATTTACCCGCGCCACCGGAGTTTACGGAGGATTGGAAACTGGGCAAACCGGATCTGGTGGTCCAACTTCGCGAGCCGTTCGATGTTCCGGCGGAAGGCACGGATGTTTACGAGTGCTTTATCGTGCCCATGAACCTGACCCACGACCGGTTCATCCGCGCGGTCGAGTTCCGCCCTTCCAACCGGCGCGTCGTCCACCATGCGCTGCTGTTTACGGATTGGAGCCAGAGGTCGTTACTTGATGCAAAGACGGAATCGCGCTATCCGTGCTTCGGGAGCGTCGGGCTTCTGCCGACGCTGGGGCTGGGCGGCTGGTCTCCCGGCATGGGTCCGATTCAAATGCTGCAGGGCACCGCGCCGCCGCTTCAGGCGGGCTCGAAGCTGGTGGCGCAGGTCCACTATCATCCCGATGGCAAGCCGGAACAGGAGCAGTGGGCTGTCGGGCTCTATTTCACCGATCAGGCGCCGGTGCGGCGCGTGGTGGATGTGGGGCTGGCATCGAAGCTGATCGATATTCCGGCGGGCGATCCGCATTACGTCGTGCGCGCGCACTTCACCATCCCGATCGCCATCGATGCGGTGGGGATTATTCCGCATGCTCACCTGTTGTGCCGCGAGATGCGCGGCTGGGCCATCCTGCCGGATGGGCGCAAACAATGGCTGCTCAACCTGCGCGATTGGGATTTCAACTGGCAGGATCAGTTTCAATATGCGCATCCGATCCGCCTGCCGGCGGACTCGCGCATCGAGATGGAGTTCGTCTACGACAACTCGGCGGCCAATCCGCGCAACCCGAATTCGCCACCGAAGCGCGTTCAATGGGGAGGCGGGACTAACGACGAGATGGCGGGTCTGCACGTGCAATCGATTCCGGTACACATGGAGGAGCTGCCGGAACTCGGGAAAGCGCTGTGGGGAGCGGTGATGCGATCGGTGGGTGGGAGCTTTTACCGATTACCATTACCGCAGTAGCGCACGTCCGGTTCGTATCCAACGAGAGCGACGGAGGCTGCGTAGCCGGCTGGAGCGTTCAGATCGACCGCGTATATGTTTCCGGGGGGCTTATCGAACAGAGCCCCGCCGGCAGCTTTTGATTTTGCTTCGCGGCGTGTCCATACCTGGTAAAGCTTCTGATCCGTCGCTGGCAGATCGGTTTCTCCCAGCCTGCGCAGAAGCGGAACCATGTCAACATTGGGCCGGATGCGCTCGATGTCGACGCCAACCGGTATCTCGCGCGTGACTGCAATCAGGGCCCAGTCGCCGGCATGCGACAGGTTGAACTCGACGTGCGAGAACGGCAGGAGGGCGGGCTTGCCGTGCGCCCCGTAGATGAAGCCGAGCTGGGCGGGGTCGTCGTTCGCATACCTCGACAGAATCACCCGCAAGGAGGAGCGCGCGCGTGTCCAGCGAATGCGGTCCTCTTCGAACTTGAAACGGTTTGCCCGTGCGATTTCGTCTTCCGAGAGGTGGGCCGGGGACGGGTTCGCGAGCGAGATCGTCCAGAGATCGACTTGGGCTTTATTCATCGAATTCGGGCCTACTCGAATGGTACGGTGGAAGATCCGATGAGGTTATGTATCTTCTTCGCCATCAGTGTGGCATTTCTCCGGGGCCAGCAAGCGCCTGCGCCCCAGCAACAGGACAGCATCGTCGTAACCGGCGCCGCCGAGCCGCTTCCCCTCGCCGAGGCGGACCGCGACGTCAGCGTGGTTCGGCTGCCGGAGAAGCAGCGTGAACTATACAACTCCTGGTTCGATCTGCTGCAACTCGACCCGGTACTCGACCTTCAGCAACGCGCTTTAGGCGGCTTTCAGGGCGATCTTTCCATTCGCGGGGCTACCTTCGGACAAACCCTTATTCTGCTCAACGGACTCCGCATCAACGACGTGCAGACAGGGCATTTCAATCTGGACCTGCCGATTCCGCTGGAGATGCTTTCGGGACTTGAGGTGCTGAAGGGTTCCGGGTCGGCGCTCTACGGCTCGGACGCGATCGGCGGCGTGGTGAATGTACGGACGGAACCGATTGAACCCGGGGAGTTCCGCCTTCTCGCGGGGGTGGGGAATTTCGGCGTGACCGAGCAGCATGCCGTGACTTCCTTCGGGCGTTCCTGGTGGCAGGAGGAACTGGCGTTCGCGCGTGACTTTTCGTCGGGCTTCATGCCGGATCGCGATTATCGCAATCTGGCGCTGAGTTCACTGAGCACGCTTAGATCGCGGCTCGGAGCCACCAGCCTTTTGTTTGCGTATAGCGACCGGCCCTTTGGCGCCAATGATTTTTATGGAGCCGCGGAAACGCAGTGGGAGCGGACGAAGACCTGGTTCGCCTCGGGGCACCAGGACTTGGGCAAAAATACCGAAGCCAATTTCGCCTTCCGGAAGCACACCGATCTCTACGTATATATCCGGGACGATCCGTCGTATTACACAAATTGGCACACGGACGAAAGCTGGCAGGGGAATTTGCGCCGGCACGACAACCTGCCTCTGCACGGCGTTCTCAGCTACGGCGTTGAAGGGCTGGCCGAGTCGATTCAAAGTACGAATCTGGGAATTCACAGTCGCGAACGCGGCAGCGGCTACGTATTTTACGACCTGCGCTCCGTCCGCCGGTATTCTTTGTCCGCCGGTATTCGCGAAGACGTCTATGGCGCTCACCAGGTCGCGACAAGCCCTTCGCTCAGTGGCGCCGCATGGTTGTCGGCCCGGTTCAAACTGCGGGCGTCCGTTAGCCGCGCCTTCCGGCTTCCGAGTTATACCGATCTTTATTACTCTTCGCCATCGACTGTTGGAAACGCCTACCTGAAACCCGAGAGCGCGACCAGTTACGAAGCCGGCGCGGATGCGTATTTGAAGACGAACCTGCACGCATCACTCACGGCCTTCGATCGCCACGACAGCAATCTGATCGATTACGTCGAGACAGCGGGGACCACGAACTATCAGGCGCAGAATCTTCCCCCGCTGCGTTTCCTGGGCGTCGAGGCGTCAGTGGTATACGAACCCCGGGCAGGCCAACGCCTTGCAGTAAGCTTCAGCGCGCTGCATGGCCACTATGCATCGCCGGAGAATATCGTTACCGAATACACGTTCAACTATCCGGTGCACGATGCGGTAGTGGAGTGGCGAGGAGCTTTGTCGCAAACAGGCTTGGCCAGGAACGTAATCGCGCGAACTCGAATCGGGGTGCTGAATCGCGTCGCCACCAACCCTTACGCGATCTGGGATGCTTCCGCCGGATACGCAAACGGGCGCTTCCGGCCATTCGTGCAACTGACCAACATCACCAGCACCGTCTATCAGGACATCCCGCTGGTCGCCATGCCGAAGCGCGGCATCGTGGGGGGCGTCGAGTTGTATATTTTCGGGGCATCGCGATAATCGCTCACGGTACCGAAGGGCCTGGGGCTTGAAGTGTAGAGCGCCGCTCCCTCACGGTCACGGTTCGGAAACCAGTACGATCGCCTGCGCCTCGGCGGACTTGCCTTCGCCAACCGGGCCGACACCTTCCGCGGTTTTGAACTTCACGGAAACCCGTTCGACATCTAGGCCCATCGTCTTCGCCAGCGATTCCCGAATGACAAGCCGGTAGTCTTTGAGTTTTGGGCGCTGCAGGATGACAGTCGAATCCACGTTCACGATCTGAAATCCCGCTTGTCCGGCCAGTTCGCAGGCGTGCCGGAGGAATTGAAGACTGTCGCAGCCCTTCCAGCGGGGGTCGGTATCGGGGAAATGCATTCCAATGTCTCCGGCCGCAATGGCGCCGAGAATCGCGTCGGTAATGGCATGCGACAGAACGTCCGCGTCGGAATGCCCGGCGAGGCCGAAATCAGAAGGAATCGTGATGCCGCCCAGAATCAGGGGGCGTCCCGCGGCGACACGGTGAACGTCCCACCCCTGCCCTATACGGTCATGTCCGATGCGAGGCGTCAACGGCGTGCGGTTTCCTGTTCGAAGAAGAGCCGGGCGAGGTCCATATCGCTGGGCCGCGTGATTTTGATATTGCGCTCGCTGCCGAGAACCACACTGATCTCAATCTGCCCCGCTCCGCCTGGATAAGATTCGAGACGTTCGACCAGGCTCGATTCATCGGTGCCCGAGAAGTTGTCCCGTGTGGCGGCGTCGAAAGCACGGCGCAGAACGTCGTAACGGAAAACCTGCGGGGTCTGCGCGAGAATGAGCCGCTCGCGGGAAATGGTCGCGCGCACTTTCGCTCCTCCGGCCTGTGCGCCGCTGACCTGCTTGACGGTGTCCACCGGAACGATCCCCACAATCGCGGCACCGTTCAATGCGGCTTCCTCGATCACCCTGCGAATGGTGTCGAGATCCACGAACGGCCGTACGGCATCATGAACGGCTACGATATCGGTATCCGGATCGAGAGCCGCGAACGCGTTCTCGACAGACTCCTGCCGGGTGTTGCCGCCCGCCACGACTCGCAAAGAGCCGAGCAGGCCGCGCCCTTCTTTCCGCAGCATCTCCTCGACCCAGTCGATTTCCTCTTCGCGTACAGCGACCACGATGTCGGTCACGAGGGGGGAGGCGACAAACTTGCGAACGGTGTGAACCAGTATCGGCGAGCCCTCCAGCAGCATGAACTGCTTGCGGCTCGTGCCCGTTGTCTCGGCCGGAACGGGAGGAACACCACGCTGCATTCTGGTGCCAAGGCCGGCTGCCGGGAGGATGACGGCGGTTTTCACGATCAGCTATTCTCCGGATATCTTGTTCAAGCGTCTGGATGTCGTGTTCAAGTCTCTGAAAGCCGCCATTAGTCCTCACCCACTGCTTGTTCACGACGCGGAGCGATATCGCGGCGTTCCATAGTCGAAGCCGCTCCGGCTGCCGCCGCGGCCGTCTGGGCGCGCTCGTCGTACTTGCCGAAAATCATTTTTCCAGCGGTGGTTTGCAGAACACTCGTGACCGAGATGTCGATCGTCTTCGAGATCATGCGCCGTGCGTTATCGACTACCACCATCGTACCGTCATCCAGATACGCGACGCCCTGGTTGTATTCCTTGCCCTCCTTTAGGATGAAAACCCGCATCAGTTCGCCCGGCAGCACGATGGGCTTGAGTGAATTCGCCAGTTCGTTGATGTTCAGAACCTCAACGCCCCGCACATGCGCGACTTTGTTGAGATTGAAATCGTTCGTCATTATCTTGCATTTGTAAACCTTCGCCAGCTCGATCAATTTCATGTCCACTGCGGACACCTGGGGGAAATCTTCACTCACGATCTGCACTTTCAGATGCGCCATCTTCTGAATGCGCTGCAGGATATCGAGGCCTCGCCTCCCGCGATTCCGCTTCATGGAATCGGGTGAATCGGCGACCATTTGAAGCTCATGCAGAACGAATTGCGGGACCACGAGGACGCCGTCGAGAAAGCCCGTATCGGCGATATCGGCAATGCGGCCGTCAATGATGACGCTGGTGTCGAGAATCTTCTGGTTGGCGCGGTTTTCCGCCTCGCTTCCAAAAAGCCCGCCCAACGCGGAGAGATTCAGCAGATCGCCTTTCGATGCCCCCGTCACCGCGCCCACGTACGCAAAAAGCAGCAGACAGACGATCTCCACGAAGTGAAGCGCGTTGGAAGTTTCAACGCCGGCGCGCCCAATGACCAGGCTCACCAGCGCCGCGCACAGCATTCCGGCAACCACGCCGAACACCATGCCTATGAGGCGCTTAAGGCTGATACGCGCGATGCGGCGTTCCAATATAATCGCGAGCACTCCCAGCGCCGCTCCCACGAGGGCCGCGGACCAGAATGGCTCGTCGGTCGGGCGAAAGTATCCGGCACTGATGCCGAGAATCAGAACGAATATAGTCCGAAAAACAATAAAATCCAGCACGCCCGGCGCCCCCTAAGCGCCCGTTGCGAAACAAATACCGCAATTTCAACCATCTGCATAGGTTGCCACGAGATTGTACCATTGCGCACCCTGGAAGTTTGGACACGCGGCCAGCCGCTGCCAGGGAATACGCGGCTATCGCCGCATGTCCATCTACTTGACCACGAGATTAATCAGTTTGTCCGGGACCGCGATCACTTTGACAACAGTTTTTCCGGCGACCAGCGCCTGAATCTTGTCATCGTCCATTGCAATGCTTGTGAGGCCCTGTGCGTCCGTTCCCGCGGGCGCTATTAGACGGGCGCGCACCTTGCCATTGATCTGGACGACTATTTCGACTTCGGATTCGCGCCCAAGATCGGGATCGAAATCCGGCCAGGGCTGCTTGAACACAGGTCCGGCGCCGCCCTGCTGCTCCCACAGTTCCTGGGCCAGATAAGGGGCAAACGGAGCAAGCATCAGGGTCAGAGTTTTGATCGACTCGCTCATTGCGGCTGGTGAGATGCGCGCCTCCTCGAGATACAGTTCGTTCACCAGTTCCATGATCGCGGCGATCGACGTGTTAAAATGCCAGCGGCTGTCGAAGTCCCCCGTAATCTTCTTCAGCGTCCGGTGCAGTTTGCCGAGGATCTTGGCATCGGATGAGCCGTCGCCTTTGCCTTCCGAAGCCGGCAGATTGCGCGTCGCGAAGCGGTAGATTCGGCCCAGAAAGCGATAAATGCCCTCGACGCCGGCATCGATCCAGTCGACATCCTTTTCGGGCGGTGCGGCGAACAAAGCGAAAAGCCGCGCCGTATCCGCCCCGTGCTTGTCCGCCACCTCATCGGCGGGCACTACATTGCCCTTCGACTTCGACATCTTCGCCCCGTTGCGAATCACCATGCCCTGCGTGAAGAGCTTGCGCACGGGTTCATCGCAGGTTGTGAGCCCTATATCGCGCATCATCTTCGTCCAGAAGCGGGAGTAAATCAGATGCAGAATCGCGTGCTCGACGCCGCCGATGTACTGGTCGATGGGAAACCAATAGTCGATCTTGCCCCTGTCGAAGGGAGCGGACGAATTTTTCGAATCGCAGTACCGGTAGAAGTACCAGCTCGAATCGACAAATGTATCCATGGTGTCGGTCTCGCGGCGGGCCGGGCCGCCGCACTTCGGACAGGTCACGTTCACAAACTCGGGGACCTCATCGAGCGGCGAACGGCCCTTACCGGTGATCTGAATCTGCCGCGGCAGCAGTACGGGTAACTGGTCGTCGGGGACCGGAACCACGCCATCGACCGGACAATGGATCACCGGGATCGGGGTGCCCCAATAACGCTGGCGGGACACGCCCCAGTCCTTGATCCGGTACGTGATGGCGGCCCTGCCGAAGCCTTCCCGCTGCGCAAACGCCGCCATCTCGCGGCGCGCATCTTCGCTGTTCATCCCGCTGAAGGCGCCCGAATTCTCCACGATGCCGTAGTCGCCGGAGGCTTCGGTCATCGTGGCTGGATCGGGAGTAGTTGCGTTCACGGGACGAATCACCGGCCGGATCTCGATTCCGTATTTCCTGCAGAATTCGAAATCGCGCTGATCGTGCGCGGGCACGGCCATGATCGCACCCGTACCGTAGCTCATCAGGACGAAGTTGCCCACCCAGACGGGAATCGTTTCGCCGCTGAACGGATTGATGGCGCGCAAGCCGGTATCGAAACCTTCCTTCTCGACATCTCCCGGGCCCTGTTGCGCCCGCGCGTCGACCATCTTCTTCGCTGCTGCCTGCATTTTCTCGCCGAGCTTCTTCGAAACGATCTCATGCTCGGGCGCGAGGATCGTACAAGTAGCACCGTAAATCGTGTCGATCCGCGTCGTAAAAACACGCACCGGGCCGTAACCTTCGATCGGAAAATCGACTTCCGCACCCTCGCTGCGGCCGATCCAGTTGCGCTGCATGGTGAGCACGCGCTCCGGCCATCCGCCTTCCAGTTGGGCGATGTCCCGCAGCAAATCCTCCGCGTAGGCCGTTATGCGAAGGAACCATTGTTCCAATGCGCGCTGCTCGACCGGAGTGGTTTCGTGACGCCAGCAGCAGCCGTCGACCACCTGCTCATTGGCGAGGACTGTAGCGCATTCCGGGCACCAGTTCACCAGTGCCTGCTTGCGATAAGCCAGACCGCGCTCGATCATGCGCAGGAAGAACCACTGGTTCCAGCGGTAGTACTCGGGCTCGCACGTGGTGACTTCGCGATCCCAATCGTAGGAGAAGGCGAAGCGGCGGTGCGTCCGCTTCATTTTTTCGATGTTGGAGAGCGTCCATTCCCGCGGCTGCCGCTGGTTCTGGATGGCGGCGTTTTCAGCCGGAAGGCCGAACGCGTCCCAACCCATGGGATGCAGCACGTTGTACCCGCGCATCCACATATGGCGGGCCAGTGCGTCGCCGATCGAGTAGTTGCGGACGTGGCCGATATGCAGCGCGCCGCTGGGGTACGGCAGCATCTCAAGTACGTAATACTTGGGCTTGGCGGAGTTCTCTTCAGCCTTGTAAAGGCCTTCGTCTTTCCACCGCTCGTGCCACTTCAACTCGATCTGGTTATGGTCGTACGTCTTTTCGGGCATCTATGCTCTTGGAAACCAGTTTTGCAGAGTCTCTTTCAGGATGCGAAAACTCGGGCTGGAGTTCCAGGCTTGGAGGTCGGCGCGAATGGCGATCTGCTCGTAATCCCGACGGCGCGGGACCCGCTTGTCGCGCCTCAGGTGGAACTCCCCATTCGGAACGGCCCTCAGGAGTTCCGGTCCTTCCCGAAAGACGCCCGCATCGTGCTTCCAATACGTTTCGATATCGAAAGAAATCGGTCGAATCCCAAGAGAGTCCGGCCGCGAGAGGATGGCTCGAAACACTGCCTCCACATCGGCGTCCGCCGCACGGACGTATAAGTCTTTCATCCAAGAACTCTGGACGCGACCACTGTTCCCAGATCAGGGAAGCCATCCCAATCACGAAGTGTCTCGTTATCCTGGCCGTGCTGAACGACGATTTCTTGATCGACCTTGGAGAACAACAGCAGAGACCTAATTCCGGATTGCTGTATCACTATCGGCGAATGCGTAGCAACGAACGTTTGCGCGTTCGGAATCGATTGTACGGCGCTCATGACGATCTCGATCGCCTTCGGGTGAATGCCGTTCTCCGGTTCTTCGAAAAGATAGAGTCTGGGCTCGTCAGATGGAAGAAATGCGGGCAACGTGAGGGCAAGCGTTCGCAACGTGCCGAAGCTCGCCAGCCAACTGGGGAGTTCCAGGCCATCCCGATAATGAAGGACCAAGTACTCGGCGCGGTCATCCTCCCGCTGGCGCCAGGAAATGTTTTCGAGATCTTCCAGCGCAAGCCGGAGATGATAGATCCACTCGTCTGCACCTGCCTTGAGAAGCCGACCCGCAACCCTTGCGAGATTTCCCCCGTGCGGCATAAGCTCCCGAGCGGAATTAGCGGGAAGGCAGGGCAGCCCCATACTTCCGCTATTCAGATCGAGAGCCTGAACGCCGCTGCTGAGCAGTTTCTTTGCGAGGTTGGCCGTAGGCCAACGTTGTACATCGGGCGGTACCTGCGATAGTGCAGAGCGAGCCCAAGGGAAAGAAAAATATTCTCCCGCAGACCCGTCCTCGCGCGCGTAGTAGACGGGGCCATCGCCTGTTCGCCACACAATCCTGTTCGACGACATTAGCAAAACTTCCGAGCCGATCATTACCCCTGAATCGACTGACTCGAATATTTCCAGCAGATATCGCACCGGCTTTCCGTGAAAGAGCCCTTCGTCGAGTGCGATTTCAAACGAGATGGGCCCGCCGAGCCGATCAAACGTCAGGTCTCGGAAGGAACTCACGCGCCTGCGACCAAACGCCTCCTGAACGTCGAAGAGCAGCAGATCCTTGAGGAACTCAAAGATTTCGAAGAATGAACTCTTCCCACTGCCGTTCGGGCCGGCAAGCACGTGGAACGGCCCAAGGCCCGACAGCTGAAAGTCGCGAAACCCCTTGAAGTTCCGAACATTAATGCTGGAGATCACTTCTTTAACGATAACCGTTTCAGTGTCTCGACGTTCCTCTGGTCGTCGCCCTCCTCGTCCACGGGAGTTTCCAAAATGAACGGCTTTGCGCGCAGCCCGGGATGCGTCAGGATCCGGCGGAAACCATCCTCGCCGATCTGCCCCTCCCCGATGTTGGCGTGACGGTCCAGATGCGAGTTCAGCGCGCCTTTGGAATCGTTGGCGTGAATCACCTTCACGAGATCCAGTCCAAGCACCTTCTCTGCCGCGCCGATCGTCTGTTTCAGGCCGGCCGCGCGCGCGACGTCATAACCGGAGGCGAGAAGGTGACAGGTGTCCAGGCA
>Ga0181521_10005764_pt1 | contig 13688 bp, 12 predicted proteins | sample PEATcosm2014_Bin_32_FD_119764 | JGI IMG/M metagenome (GOLD analysis project Ga0181521, IMG submission 119764) | Peatland microbial communities from MTU Mesocosm Facility, Houghton, MI, USA - PEATcosm2014_Bin02_60_metaG | ecosystem: Environmental > Terrestrial > Soil > Wetlands > Peat | place...
CGGCAGACCGGCCGCAGCTATCACCTTTTTGAATATGTAGGAGATTCTCAAGCGGAGCGGGTGCTCATCTTAATGGGCTCGGGCGCCGGCGCGGCCGACGAGACGATCGAGCGGCTGCGCGCGGGCGGAGAGAAGGTCGGTCTGCTCAAGGTGCGCTTGTTCCGTCCCTTCGACAGCGCCGCCTTTGCCGCGGCTTTGCCGAAAACCACGCGCGCGATAGCGGTGCTCGATCGCACCAAGGAGGCCGGCAGCACCGGCGAGCCGCTGTACCTCGATGTCGTGACGGCACTCAGCGAGGCGCGGGCAGCGGGCACTATCGATAGCAGATGGCCGCGAATTATCGGCGGGCGATACGGTTTGTCGTCGAAGGAATTTACGCCCGCGATGGTGAAAGCGGTGTTCGACGAACTCGAGAAGGAGAATCCCAGGAATCACTTCACGGTTGGAATCCACGATGATGTGACGCATTCGAGCCTCGAATTCGATCCCGAGTTTTCGACCGAGGACCCACTGACCGTGCGGGCGCTTTTCTATGGATTGGGATCGGACGGCACCGTGGGCGCCAACAAGAACTCGATCGCCATCATCGGTGAGAACACGCCCGGCTATACGCAAGGTTACTTCGTCTACGATTCCAAGAAGGCGGGCTCGGTCACGGTGTCGCATCTGCGCTTCGGGCCGGACCCGATCCGTTCGACATATCTGATCAGCAAGGCGAGCTTCATCGGATGCCATCAGTTCGCCTTTCTGGAACGGATGGACGTGCTCGCGGCAGCAGATCAGGGAGCAATCTTCCTCCTCAACGCGCCATACGCCCCCGACCAGGTGTGGAACCATCTGCCTCGCAAGGTGCAACAGCAGATCCTCGACAAGGAGCTGCGCTTGTTCGTCATCGACGCGTACAAGGTGGCGCACGATGCGGGCATGGGCGGCCGCATCAACACGGTCATGCAGACCTGCTTTTTTGCGGTGAGCGGGGTTTTGCCGCAAGACGAAGCGATTGCGGCGATCAAATCCGCGATTCAGGATACCTATGGGAAGCGCGGCGAAGCGATCGTGCGAAATAACTTCGCCGCGGTCGACACCACGCTGGCGCATCTGCACGAAGTCACCATTCCCGCATCGGCGACCAGCACTATAGATGTTCTCCCGCCGGTGCCTTCGCACGCGCCGGCGTTCGTTCGCGATGTGCTCGGCACTCTCATCGCGGGCCACGGCGATTCGCTGCCTACCAGCGCGCTGCCTCCCGACGGCACCTTTCCCACCGCGACGGCGAAGTGGGAGAAGCGCAACATGGCGCAGGAGATTCCGGTATGGGATGAGGACCTGTGCATCCAATGCGGGAAATGTGTGTTGGTATGCCCGCATGCGGTGATTCGCGCGAAGGTTTACGAGCCCAGTCACCTCGGCGATGCGCCCGCGTCGTTCAAGTCGTCGGCGCCACGATGGCGCGGCCTCGAGGCGATGCGTTATACGCTGCAGGTCGCGCCCGAGGATTGCACCGGATGCAGCCTGTGCGTCGAGGTCTGCCCGGCGAAGAGCAAGAGCGAGGTACGGCACAAGGCGATCAACATGTCGCCGCAAGCTCCAATCCGCGACGCGGAGGCGACCAACTGGGACTTCTTCCTGGCGCTGCCGGAGTTCAATCGCGATCGCCTGACGCATGCACAAGTGAAGGATGCGCAGCTCCTCGAGCCGCTGTTCGAGTTTTCCGGCGCGTGCGCAGGATGCGGCGAAACGCCCTACATCAAGCTGCTCACCCAACTCTTCGGCGATCGATTGCTAATCGCGAACGCAACCGGATGCTCCTCCATATACGGCGGCAATCTGCCGACTACCCCTTACACCTCGAATGCCGAAGGCCGCGGGCCGGCTTGGTCAAATTCCCTGTTCGAAGACAACGCCGAATTCGGGCTCGGGATGAGGCTCGCACTCGACAAGCGGGTTGACTACGCGCGGGAACTGATTCGCCGGCTTGCGAGCCAGATAGGCGAACGTCTGGTATCGGAGATCATCGAGGCGGACCAAGCCACTGAGGCAGGTATCGCTTCGCAACGCCGGCGCGTCGCCGAGGTGAAGCGGCTGATTGCCGGCCTCACGAGCAACGACGCGCGCGATCTCATCGCGATCGCCGATGGGCTGGTCCGCAAGAGCGTTTGGCTCGTGGGCGGTGACGGATGGGCCTATGACATCGGCTTTGGCGGACTCGACCACGTGCTCGGCTCGGGGATGAACGTAAACGTGCTGGTGCTGGATACCGAGGTGTACTCGAACACCGGCGGACAGATGTCGAAATCCACGCCGCGCGGCGCGGTCGCCAAGTTCGCCGCCGGCGGCAAGCAGACCGGCAAGAAGGACCTCGCGATGGAGGCGATCAGCTATGGCTCCGTGTATGTAGCGCGCGTGGCGATGGGCGGCAACGACTCGCACACGGTCCACGCCTTCCTCGAAGCAGAAGCGCACGACGGCCCCTCGCTGATCCTCGCGTATAGCCATTGCATCGCGCACGGCTACGACATGGCTTTCGGCATCAACCAGCAGAAGAACGCGGTGCTCTCGGGCTATTGGCCGTTGATGCGATACAATCCGGCGCTGCGCAAGGAAGGCAAGAATCCCTTCCAGCTCGACTCGAAGGCGCCGAGCATTCCGCTCAAGCAATACGCCTACCAGGAAGCGCGCTACACGATGCTCGCGCGCAGCAATCCCGAAGCCGCGCGCGAATTGCTGCGGATGGCGCAGGACGATGTGGAGCGCCAGTGGCGTGTGTACGCGAACCGCGCCGCGATGGCCGGCCAGGCAGTCGCATCGCCGGATGCTGCCGCCGAAGCACCGAGCGCCGCGGGCGAGACGCCGAAAGGAGGCGGGCAATGATCGACCTCACGACCAAATACCTGGGCCTCAGCTTGAAGAATCCCATCGTCGCTTCGGCCTCGCCGCTTTGCGATTCGATAGACCGTATCCGGCGTCTCGAAGATCACGGAATCGCCGCAGTCGTATTACCGTCCCTCTTCGAAGAGCAGCTCACTCTGGAAAGCGAAGCGCTGGAGGCGGATCTCGTGCGCGGCGCTGAGAGTTTCGCCGAATCGCTCAACTACTTTCCCGACTTGACGACGTACAACCTCGGTCCCGATGGCTATCTGGAGCTGATTCGCAAGGCCAAGACGAGCGTTTCGATTCCCGTCATCGGCAGCCTCAATGGCGTCTCAACCGGCGGTTGGATCCGCTATGCGCGCGAGATGGAGCAAGCCGGCGCCGACGCCATCGAGCTGAACCTCTATTCGATTGTGGCCGACCCGGAGCTCACCGCCGGCCACGTCGAGCGGGCCTACGCCGAGCTGGTTCGGGAGGTAAAACAAAGTGTACGGATTCCCGTCGCCGTGAAGTTGTCGCCATTCTTCAGTGCGCCCGCCAACATGGCCAAACAACTCGATACCGCCGGCGCGAATGCGCTGGTGCTGTTCAATCGCTTCTATCAGCCGGATTTGGATCTCGAACTGCTCGAAGTCGTGCCGAGCCTGACTCTGAGCAGCCCGCAGGAATTGCTGCTCCGGCTGCATTGGGTGGCGATCATCTTCGGCCACGTCGGCGCCGACCTGGCGATCACCGGCGGCGTCCATAGCGCGCAAGACGTGTTGAAAGCGCTGATGGCGGGCGCGCGCGTTACGATGATGACCTCGGCACTCCTGCACAGCGGGCTCGAGCATCTGGACGGCGTCCTGCGCGATCTCCTGAGCTGGATGGAGGAACACGAGTACGAGTCCATTCGACAGATGTGCGGCAGCATGAGCCAGCGCAATGTGCCTAACCCGGCGGCGTTCGAGCGCTCCAACTACGTGCGCGTCCTGAGTTCTTACTCGCTGCCGAGAAATCTCTAACCACGCGGCCTGTCATTACCGATCTGAACCAGCGGAGTAGCCGATGGCCGAGAGAATCGTGCTGTACACCGGTGTCGACTCGCGCGAGGTCGCTGAAGTATTGAGGCGCGGTAAATCGAAATCGGTCGACTTGCGCGCGTGGAACCGGCTCGAGTGCGCGCAGGCGGCGAAGTTCGTGTTCGAACTGACGGCGCCCAAGGACCGGGCCGAGTTGATCAATGAGCAGCCGGAATCCGGCGTCAGGGAATACCGTGTGAGCAGTTACGAAACCGCCTGGCTCTGGAAAGCGCCGCCCGACGATCCACTTGCGCCGGGGCCGCGATGAGCGAGCTCAGGCACGAGCCGCTGCGATCTGGCGCGCATCGCCTGCGCTTCGTTGCGTGCTGAGGAAAGGCACGCTCCGTCCGCGCAGCATCAGGTTCCAGTACATCCACGGCAGGCCGTATCTCTTGAGCAGCCACATGTCGTAGCGCTCCTTGAAGGTGTTGATGAACGGTATGGTGGGCGTGGGCCGGCCGCTGTAATCAAACTCGCAGAGCAGCATCCGTCCGTAACCAGTGACAATCGGGCAGGCCACATAGCCGCCGTAGGCCGCTACGGGCTCGACTCCTCGCATCACGGATAAGAGATTGCTCGCCACCACCGGAGCCTGCCGGCACGCCGCCGCGCCGGTCTTGGAATTGGGCGTGTTGGCGACATCCCCCAACGCGAACACGTCGGGAAAATCCGGATGCTGCATCGTGTGCTTGTCGACTTTAACCCAGCCCTCCGCCGGTTTCTGCGCATCGGCCAGGGGACTCTGCCTGACGAAATCGGGCGCGCTCTGGAAGGGCACCACGTGCAAGATGTCGTAGGGTACCACCACGCGCCCGGCTTCGGGCTCGCCCTTGATCTTGAACACGGCCTCTCTTTTGTCGGGACGGATCTCGACCAGTTCGTGGTTGAAGCGGGCGTCAATCTCGTAGCGCTCGAGCACTTTCTTCAATACCGCCGCATACTCGGGCACTCCATAGATCGATGCGGGAGCGCTGCCGTAGATTACCTTGGCGTTGCGGATCCCCTTCCTGCGGAAATGGTCTGCCGCCAGGTACGTTATTTTCTGCGGCGCACCGGGGCATTTGATCGGCGTGCCGGGCATATGGAATAGGGCGGTGCCCCCCTTGAAGCCTCTGATGGATTCCCAAGTCTTCGGCGCGAACTCATAGCCGTAATTCGTGGAAACCCCCGGCGTGGTGACCGCCTCCTTCAGCCCCGGAATGGTGTCCCAATTGAGCTGGATGCCGGCGGCGACGACCAGGAAGTCGTAGCCTACTTTCACAGCGCCAGAGGTCGTCAAGGAATGCTCGCTTGGCGAGAGTTCACGAACCGAATCTCGCAGCCATCGCACGCCTTTCGGAATAAACGAACTTTCCTCGCGGACGCTTATCTCTTTCGGAACGACACCAGCCCCGACCAAGGTCCAAATCGGCTGATAGAAATGCTTCGTCGAGGGCTCGATAATGCAGATGTCATCCTCGCCGGCCCGCTTCAACAAGGCCGCCACGATTATTCCCGCAGTGCCGCCGCCGATGATCACGACCTTATGGTGTGTGTTCTCCATGATTGATCCCTTCGCGAGTCATCTTTGTCTTGTTTTGAGACGCACGAAGTGTGCCCAAGCCAAGGGCGGCCAAAAGTGGCTTACCGAGCTGTGTCGAAAGCGGCCTAGCTAGAGGAAATGCGACGAGTGAGTTGGCGGAAGAATCGAGATGTTCTCTTTCTCCGTGGATCAAACGGAGCCACGTGTATCCGAGGGAATCAAGCTGGACGACGTGTCGACGAACACAGGCACGGTATTTCCTAGCCTTGAGACAGATCGGGATGGAGTCGCGATATGGCACGGGTGATGCGACGATATCTAGGGTACAAAAGAACGGCCAAAGCTGCATTCCATGCCCCTGCCTTGGTCTGCAGATAGGCCGCGGGGCCGATAGGGCCCCAGTTTGCTCGGCACGCTAGGAGGAGGTTTTGGCGTGCCGAGCCGCATAAAGTTTGCGCCGCTCGGTCGCAGCCGCAGCTCGAAGCGGCTGGCCGGCAGGAGCATTATCCAGTCGGGAGCTTTTGCCCCGAATGACGACCGAAAACGCCGCCCGCTCCAGCCCATCTTCCACGGCGTGGAAGATACGGCCGCGAGATCGGCGGACTCTAGACTGACAATGTCAGTGTTGCGGGAGATGTCATCCTGAGCGATCGGAATGACGAGCGAAGGATCTGCGCGAAGCGATGGGCGGCTCCGCCGGGATTCTTCGGCAGGTTCATTCCTGATGCCTCCAGAATGACAAGTGGCGAGTCCTGCTCGTCGATCGCTTCGCTGGTCGTCCAGACCACGACCGATTCATCGCTCGCGTCGAGATAGGCCCGCACTTCGCGCCAGCCCGCGCCGCGATCGAGGATCGAAACCGGAACGCCCGCGCGCGTCAGGATACAACCATACGCGAGCAGATAATTCCCGCCGCGCTGACCCTTATCGACTGCCGCTTCGATGAACTGATCGAGCAATTCTTTCGAGAGGCACGCCGCGTAATCGGCCTTGAGACGCGGCCCGGGAGCTTCAGCCGGCGCGTTCGGGCAACGTGCCATTCCACGAGAAATCTTTCTTTTCTCCCGTAGCGCCGGCGTCCCTGCCGGTATTCATCTGCGGCTGTTGTTCTCCGAGCCACGCGAAAAAGAACCCCGCGCCGAAGATCCGCATAAAGAGCCCACCAGTTTTCCGGTCATCACGGAAAATTCGGCGCCACGACTTGGCGCAGACGGCGCTCGTTGACGATCATCCCCTGCACAGCCCGTACCTCTCCTCAGTATGTTCGTGGCACACTGTGGTCGGGCATTCGCGCCGGAACGACGCGACTGCTGTTTCTGGTGAGAGTGTCACCGGGACCTAACTGTGAGGGGCCGTGAGAGTAGTGCAGTGAACGGATCGAAGCCTTTCTCGACGGCGGCGTCTCAGGGGCACAACGTTTGACCGTGGCAAGCGCGCCTTGCTCTTTGCGGAGGTGGAGGGGATGAAGGAGTGGTGGGCGGCAAGTGAAATCGCGGCAGCAAAGTTGCCGGGCCTTCCGACCGTGAAAGGCAACGTCACGCACTTCGCGCGGCGTCATCGATGGAGCTCGCGGCCGCGCGCTGGGCGCGGCGGCGGCCGCGAATATCACGTCTCGAATTTTCTCACAGAAGCACAAAGGTTGGCGGAGATGCGCGAGACCGCTGGGTTTGCCGAGGCTGCGACGCCCGACCCTGTTACCCCGGCCGAAACGGAGGGGCGTCGCCAGCATCTTTGGGACCTCTACGATCGCGCGCCCGAAAAGCGCAAGGCCGAAGCGCGGCGCCGACTCGAGATTGTGCGGAGCGTCGAGTTGATGGTTGCGGCGGGGGCGTCACGGCAGGCGGCGGTTGCGGCGGTTGCGCAGGATGAAGGCGCCGCGACGGTCCGTAGATGGATTAAAATGTGCGACGGACTCCACCGGTCCGACCGGCTCGCCGCGTTGCTCCCGAATCATCAGGGACGCCCGCGCCTTCCCGGATACGACCCGCGCATCTACGATTGGTTCAAGGCCGACTATCTGCGCCGGTCGCATCCTCCGGCCACGGCTTCGTACAATCGCACCGCACGACTCGCCGCGGCCGCGAAGCTCCCCATGCCTCGGATAGCCGCTCTTGCGCGCCGGCTCAAGCGCGAACTCTCTCCCGTGGCGATCGTGCTCGCCCGCGAGGGCTCCGAAGCGGTGGAAAAGATGTATCCGATTGTCGGACGATGACGCTTGTCGCGCCTGTGTATCCGGGCGCGCCACCGGAAGCAGTTCGTTCCCGGCTGCAGGCGCCGAGGAGCTTGGAGTCGTCCCCTATATACTTGGTCCGCATCTGCCGCTAATTCACCGGCGCCGAGCGCTTGAGAATGAAGGGAATGCCCCCGTCTTCCCCTTCCTTTGTGAGCATGATGGTGCCGTCCTCCTGAAACTGGCAGACGAAGGTCTGGGTCGCGCCGCGAAACACAACCACGTTCCCTTTCTCGCTTATCAGGTCGAGCTTTTCGGAGAACTCCCTGCCCATAGCGACGCCGGAATAGGTCTGCCCAGGGAAATCGAACGTGGCCGTGAAGATGTCGTTCTGCCAGGTGCCGTTGAGTCTGTCGTGAAGCGCCGAGCGATGAGAGCAGCCCCCGATCACCAAGAGCACCGTTAGGCCCCAAACCACGCTTGAGCGTCTCATTTTTCGTTCCCGACGCGATCCGGGCACAGCGCGACTGAGCTTATACCTGCAGCATCACGCCGTTGTGGATGAGAAATCCCATTACCGCCGCGGCGCTCCGTCGCGGCTCGGGTTGATGGTCGCGATCGCGAAACTGCTTGATCTTCTCCGCGTAGAAGGACCGCCATTTCGCACTGATTACGTGTTCGCCATCCGACTTTCGAATCCTGAAGCAGTGCCCGACGATGACGTCCGGGTCTTCGCCGATGAATTCACAGAATTGCTGAAGGGCGATGAGTTTGGCGGGATCTTCGGCGAATGGATCGCCACCCCATTCGCGGCTCAGCGCGCTCTTCCAGGTGCGAACGGATTCATATTCCTCCAGCGGCTGCATCGTCACGGTTGCTACTCCGGAAGGCCCAATTGCCTCGCCAGCCGGCGAATTTCCTCTTTGCGGCCGGGCTGCGGCGCCGCAGCCTGGATCAACCTGGATTGCTGCAATTGCTCGACGACTTTCGGGTCGCGCGGGAAAGGTTTGCCGTACTGGCCCAGGAAGTATTGTTCCTCGAATGGGGGACGCGGCCGTTGCCCGCCCGCCTCGCGCGATTCAAGCGAATAACCGATGTTCAACGCGTAGAGTGGCAGCCAATCCTGAGGCGGCTTCACGATTTCATTGACGACCGGCGCAACGAACGCGGTCAGGCACGCGCCCAGTCCCAGTTCGAACGCCATCAGCAATCCCTGGCAAGCGGCCACTCCACAATCGAAGGCCGCCATCACCGGATAGTGCGGAGACCCGGTCATCGGCTTCAGTAGATGCGGATAGACGATCTCGTCGACGAACTTGTGGCTCCATCCGTGACTGGCGGCCACGACGTTGGCGTCGTAGAGCTCCTTGAGCCGCGCGCCTTGCACGCGGTTCACCACGCCGAGGTCGGCATAGAGATAGATATGCACCGGAGCTAGCTCGATCACGACCGCCTGCACGGGGGTCTTCATCTTTTCGAGCTCGGCCTTGGGTATGTCGTCGCGCTTGATCACCACGGCGCGGAGCCAGTGGGCGTTGACCGCGCAGGACGCCCGCAGGAAGGCCTCGAGAATCTTCTGGATCTTGTCCTGCTCGACGGGCCGCTTGGGATCGAAAAAGCGAATCGAGCGCCGCGTTCCGACCAGTTCTTGAAATTCCATCGTGTCTCCTCAGAGCGAGAAAATGTGAATCGACATCGCAGCCGCGTCTCTGCCGAGGAAGCCGCCGCCGTTTTCCGTAAGTCCGACCCGCGCGCCGTTAGACTGCCGCGCGCCGGCCCGTCCGCGCAACTGATCGACGATCTCGTAGATCTGCGCGATACCGGTCGCGCCGACCGGATGCCCCTTGGACAGCAATCCGCCGCTGGGATTGACGACATGCCGGCCGCCGAGTTGAGTGGCTCCGCTGGCGAGCAGCGCCGGTCCTTCCCCTCTTCCGCACAGTCCCAGTTCCTCGCAAGCGATCAGTTCCGCCGGCGCGGCCGCGTCATGGACTTCGATCACGTCCAGGTCTGCCGGGCCGATCCCCGAGACTTCATAGGCGCGCTTGACTGCCCGGTCGAGAACGTCGGGCTCGCCGGGTTCGCGATCGCGGCCGGAGAGTACCACCGACGCGCGAATCCGCACGGGCTGCTGGATAGCCCGCTGCCGAGCCATTTTTTCCGACATGAGCACCGCGGCCGCGGCGCCATCGCCGATCGGCGAGCACATCAGGAGCGTCAGTGGCGGCGAGATCTCGCGTGAATTCAGGACCTGCTCGCGGGTTACGGGATCGCGGTATTGCGCTTTCGGATTCAAGGCCGCAAACGCATGGCTCTTGACCGCCACGTCGGCGAAGGTCTCGGCTGTCGCGCCGCTGATCTTCATGTACTCGCGCGTCGCGGCGGCATAGATGTCCATGAAGAGCGACTTGGATGGACCGGCGCCGGGCGCGGCGGCTTCTCCGCTTCCGAGCCGGCTCTTGATTTCCCGCAGCTCCTCCAAATCAACCGCCGCGGCAGTGGCGCGGAAGGCGCGGGTTTTATCCTCGGACGTCATCTTTTCGGCGCCGACCGCGAGCGCGATGTCGTACATGCCCGAGACGATGGACATGTACGCGAGGTGGAAGGCGGACGACGCCGATGCGCATGCATTCTCGACATTGAAGAGCGGGATGCCCAGGAGTCCGGTTTTGCGAAGCGCGACCTGGCCGCGAATCATCTCCTGTCCGGTGATCAAACCGGCGGCCGCATTCGAGAAGAAGACGACCTCGACATCTTTGGTCGAGATCGCCGCGTCGCCGAGCGCGTCGTGTACGGCCTCCTCGGCCAGCGAGCGCATCCCGCGATCGGAGTATTTGCCGAAGCGGGTCATTCCCACTCCGGCGACGATTACTTGGCCTGCGTTCGACATCGGGAAACCTCCTGCTCAGGCGCGCGCGACCTTCACGCCCGCCTTCTCGCGATCCCAGGCGCGGCCGGCGCCACGCTCCTTGAGCGCCGCGTACTGGATGCGTTGCGTGCCGGTCTTGGGAAGCTCATTGACGAACTCGACGTAGCGCGGCACGGCATAGTACGCCATCTGCCCGCGACAGAACTCGATCAGATCCTCGGGAAGAAGCTCCGCGCCCGGCTTCAGAACGACGGCGACCATGACTTCATCTTCACCGAGCTCGGATGGCACGGCGAAGGCCGCCGACTCGAGAACCGCCGGATGCAGATCGATGGTGGTTTCGATCTCCCAGGCAGAGATGTTCTCGCCGCGCCTGCGGATCGACGCCTTCTTGCGGCCGCAGAAATAGAAAAACCCTTCCTCGTCGGTTTTCGCGAGATCGCCCGAGTGAAACCATCCACCGCGGTAAGCCTCGGCGGTCGCGTCGGGAAGTTTGTGATATTGGCTCAGTTGCCCCTTGGGGTGGCGGAAGACGAGTTCCCCGATCTTGCCCGGCGGGAGCGGGATGTCGTGGTCGTCGACGACGCGGAACTCGACTTCACCGACCGGCTTGCCCATCGATCCGACCTTGCCGACGTCGTTGAGCAGGAAGCCGGGCGAATCGACCATCGCGTAGCCTTCGATGATTCGCACCCCGAAGCGAGTTTCGAACTCGCGCCAGGCGGCGGGAGGACAGGCCGCCGAAAACACCGCGCGCACATGATGGTCGCGGTCGTCGGGGCGGGGCGGCTGCTTGAGCAGCATCGAGATCATGGCGCCGAGCGTGTTGAACTCGACCGCGTCGTACTTGCGGCAATCGTCCCACAGCCGCGACGCGCTGAACCGTTCTGCGAGCGCGATTTTCGCGTCGAGCAGAATCGAGCTGAAGCACGAGAGCATCAGCGCGTTGCCATGGAAGAGCGGCAGCGCAGTGTACATCGTCTCGCCGGGCTTGATCTTCAGCACGCCCAGGATCGCGAAAAGCGCGCCACTGTCCGAGCCTCTGGGAACCACTCCTTTGGGAGGGCCGGTAGTGCCCGAGGTGTACATCATGGCGCCGCCGCCGGCGTTGTCGCCGAGGTCCGCCTGCGGCTCGCGGTCGGGATGATCGAGCAGACGCTCCAGCGTCCAATCCACGCCGTGCCCCGATGCGCCATCGGCGACCACTGTCGCCCTGAGCGTCGGCACCCTGCTCTTGACCGCCAACACCGCAGGCCTCATCGGCTCTTCGAAGATTGCGGCAACCGAGTCGGAATCGGCAAGGATGTGTTGCAGCGTCGCGCCCCGTTGCGAAGTGTTCACGGGTACGCTCACGGCGCCGATGAAACCGAGCGCAAAGTGAATCCAGAGAAACTCGGGACGATTGCCCATCATAATCGCGACCGGCTCGCCGGGCCGAATCCCGAGGTCAAGCAAGCCGTTCGCAGCGCGCTGGATGTTGGCCAGCACCTGATCCCAGGCGAATTCCGAATCCTTGAACTTGAGCCAAGTCTGGCGCGGATGCTGAGCCACCCGCTGCCGGATGAGCTGTTCAATCGCTCCCTGGACTCGTGCCATCGCTGCTCCTCTGGTTCCCGGTTTTGAGGCGGGCTAGGCCGCGGCGCATGATCCGTTGGCCGCTTTGGCGAGCAGGTGACGGGCGCCGGCCAGACTCAGGACATCGTTGGTGCCGTCCTCGATCAGTGATGCGCGCGCGTCGCGAAACATCTTCTCGATCGGGTACTCCCTGCTGAGCCCATTGCCGCCGAAGATCTGGAGCGCGTCGCTGGCAACCTCGAACGCCGCTTGCGTGCAGAAGGTTTTCGCCGCGATCGCATGTTCCAGGGTGGGAGTCAGCGAGTCATGATTGTAAATCGCCACCGCGCGCGATAGCGCCCGGCAGGCCTCGACCTTGGTGAACATCTCGAACAGCCGCTTCTGCACGAGCTGATGCTCACAGATAAGACGTCCACCCTGCACGCGCTGGCGCGAATAATCGAGCGCGGCTTCGAACGCGGCGCGAGCCAGTCCGGTGAAGGCCGTGGCCATTCCGCCATTGGCGCCGGTGAGGGTCCGCGTCGCATAGAACTCGTACTGGTCGCTGCCCACCACCATGTAACTGCGCGGGATGCGGACGTTGTCGAAGAAGATCTCGCCTTGATTCAGGGCGCGCTGGCCGAGCTTGTTCAGCGGCTTGCCCTTCGATACGCCGGGCAGGTTGAGCGGCACCACTGCCACTCCGCCACCGGCCATACCCATCTGGCGCGAAGCCTCGATCGATAGATAGAGCGCGGCGTGAGTCGCGATTGTCCCGTTGGAAACCCAGGCCGACTTCTGGCCGTTGATCACGTAAGAATCCCCGTCGGCGCGGGCAACCACCTCGCCGGTGACCTTGGGGTTGTGATATTCGGGCGTGCCGATGGCGACGTGATCGGACCCGTGGTTCGGCTCCGTTATCGCCCAGCATCCGATGAAGGTGCCTTCGCGATCCTGGATGTATGGCTTGACGAAGGTCTCGAACAGTTCAGGGTTCCCGGCGCTCGCAGCCGCGAAGGTGGGAAACCCGGAGCATCCGATACTCAGGGCGAGATCCACCGCTCCCCAAGCCAATTCTTCGTGGAAGATATGCATCCCGAGCGCATTCAGCCCCAGACCGCCAAGCTCCGTGGGAAGCCCTGCGACGTGATATCCCAGCTCGTAGGCTTTCTTGAGCACCTTTCTGAGCGGCGAACCTGCGGCGATCACATCATTTGGATCCGCCATCCGGTCCAGCGTGATTGACGCCGGCCGCATGACCTCCATCGCGAAACGATGGACCGACTCTTTCATTGATTGAAGCTCTTTCGGGAGGCCGACGCTCAGTTCCTGGTATGTATCCATCGTTCGTTCCTCTATGACTCTGAAGTTCGGAGAACCCGGTCTCGCATATCCGATGCCAGCAAATTCTGCGGAACGCGATCCGCCCACCTTTCGCACAATGCCGCGAACGGATGCAATTGCTCCCCTTCGCTCCACTGAGTATCAAGCCCAAAATGGGTCTACTAAAGCACAAGGAAACGAGATTATTTGGTAGAGGCTGCTTTTGTGATCGCAGGACTTTTGAAGCTGAGGCGGGCTAAGGCTTCGATCAACCTCAAGCCGTCGGACCACTACGAACACGGCCCGGTGAATGCACCC
>Ga0181521_10005765_pt1 | contig 13686 bp, 14 predicted proteins | sample PEATcosm2014_Bin_32_FD_119764 | JGI IMG/M metagenome (GOLD analysis project Ga0181521, IMG submission 119764) | Peatland microbial communities from MTU Mesocosm Facility, Houghton, MI, USA - PEATcosm2014_Bin02_60_metaG | ecosystem: Environmental > Terrestrial > Soil > Wetlands > Peat | place...
ACCATCCGCGCGGCGACGAAGCCCAGCCCCACGAGCGCCGCCACGAGAAAGGCATTCAAGAAGCGGACCCAATAGAGCAAAAAACCGTCATGAAATCCGCACACCTTTCCCAGCCGCCACCACAAACCCGCCAGCGTGTAATAGAGCGGCGGCTGCGACGCTTCGTAGTTCGTCACCGTCCGCCAGGTCGCCGTTTTGGCGATGAGGGCCGCGCGGACTTTTTCCAGAGGCTGCTTCCACGGCGGCGGTGCAAACTGCCCATCCGGGGGGTTGGTTGGGATGCCGACATACTCCGGCGAACCGTAGAGCACGATGTAACGCACCGTCTCGTCGGACACCGGCTCCAGGGCGCGCAGAATGTGTCCTTGCGAACATTGCACCACCAGGTCGAAATGGATTTGCTCGTCCACGTTGTTGAAAAAGGGAAAAGCGGCGGAAAAAACAAAGACGTGAGCCGCCGCCAGCAGGCAGAACAGCCCGACGATGCTGCGCTCGCGCGCCCCGGAGGTTCCGGTGGCCGGGTTGGAATCGGCGTTGCTCACAATGTTTGGCGGTCAGCTTAAAACTTCATCGTCAAAGCTCAAAGAAATTCCCGGCAATCAAACTTCGCCGCCTGACCGCAGGGCCTGCCCTCTTCCGTCAGCAAATTCCAGACCAGCGCACGGCTGATGCGGAAACGCCGGCCGGTTTTCGAAATGCGCACGCCGGAATAATCTTCAATAAACCCGCGCCGTGTCACGGTTCCCGGCAACCGCGCACGTTCCTCGCGACCGGGCGCCTCGGCGGTGAGCCGCGACGGTGTGCGCGTCAGTTCCTCCCACGACATTTCCCAAAGCATCAGCGCCGCGCGATTGCCGTAGTTCAAAACCGGATCAAGCTCCGTGCCGCGCGAAACGAGAACAAATGGCGCTTCGAATACCGCCTGCGCCAGTTCCCCCGGAACAACCACACCGGGCATCAACTCGCGTCCCGTCCAGTGCCTCAAACTGCGCGCCAGGCACACCGTCTGCGCGATCACCAGGTCCGTTTTCCAAATCAGTTCCATATCTGCGAATTGGGGGGCGGATTCTATTTTTGTTCCGCAAACCCGGGATGAAAAGCCAAATCACCGGCCAAAACAAATTTTGGATTTACTTTCCGGGTTGGTTTCAAATGAGCGCGGCCACGAAACGAGGTCTGACTTGCTCGTTTAAACCGGAGCCGTTATTGTTGTTTATGACTGCGCGCCGGGGAATCAGGAAATTCGTGCTGCAATACGCCGCGGCTCTTCTCCTTGCCGGCTGCGCCGGTAAAAATCACGCGGCACCCACGATCATCATCACGAACCTGCCTGCGTATGGCACAACCGACAATCTCGCCGGAGTGGTGTTGGGTGCAGACCCAGCCGCCTTTCGGGTGGCCGTGTTCATTGATGTCCCGCCTTATGGTTGGTATTCCAAGCCCACTTGCGCTCAGGCACTCACGCCGATTCAACCGGATGGGAGTTGGTCTGCCGACATTACCACTGGCGGGGCCGATACCAACGCCACCCGGATTGCGGCCCTGCTGGTCAGCACCAATTACGACCAACCTTGCGTGCTGGGCGAACCGTTTCTGCCAACCAATGTTTTTTCCGAGGCGATTGCCAGCGCTGTGGTCACGCGCGAATATCCGGGCGTTCGTTGGCTTGATTTTTCGGGCTACGACTGGTGGGTGAAGGCGAGTTCCGGCACCAATCAGCTTGGCCCAGGACCGAATTATTTTTCTGACAGCACCAATAACGCCTGGACTGACGCCCAGGACTGGCTGCACCTGCGCATCACCAACCGGTCAAATCAATGGCAATGCGCCGAAATTGTTTCCGCACGGACGTTCGGCTACGGCAGCTACCGGTTCGAACTTGGTTCACGCGTGGACGACCTGGATACCAACATCGTCCTCGGCTTGTTTACTTGGAGTGATGACCCGGCCTACGCTTACCGGGAAATAGACGTTGAATGCGCGCGCGGTTTTGCCGCGGACACCAACAATGCGCAATTTACGGTTCAACCATACTATCTCAGCGACCACTACGCGCGCTACTCCGTGCCGACCGGACTGGTGGATTCGACGCATCTGTTCACCTGGCAAAGCGACCTGGTGACTTTTCAAAGCCTGAGCGGCAGTTATTCGCCAAATCCAAACCCGACCAACGTGATCAGCAACTGGGTGTTTGCCAACGCGTCCGCCGTGCCGCAAACCGGCGACGAAAACGTGCGTATCAATCTTTGGCTGATTTTCGGTCACCCGCCGACGGATGGCAAAGAGGTGGAATTGGTCATTCACAGTTTCCAGTTTGTGCCGCCCGGTTCGCCACAGCCGGCGATGCTCACCAGCCTCAGTGCGTCTCCGAACGGGCCGGTCCAATTCACCATCAACGGCGAACCGGATCGCCGTTACGAGGTGCAGGCATCGGCAAATTTGCTCGATTGGCAGGACCTCACGACCGTGCTGGCGACCAACCAGCTCGTGCCGTTTCAAGACGACAACCTGCTTGGTTTAAACCAGCGGTTCTATCGGGCTGTGACACTGCCTTGAAGAAGTCACAGGGCAAGGCGCAGCGTTTCGGCCAATTCTTCCGGCGTGAGCGCGATTGGGTTCGCCTTCATGCTGCTGGCGTGCCTGGCTTTCTCCACCAACCCGGAAACGTCTCCCGATTTGATGCCGTAAGTTCCGAGGTGCGGGATTTTCAAATCGCCAACCAATTGACGAACCCATGCCACACCGTCATCCGCCGTTGCCGGCACAGTGCCGCCAAGCAACCGCGCCACTTCGTCGAAACGTCGCAACGTCTCGCTGTCTGGCGCGCGTTGCCGGAGCGCCCGGAGGTTCGCGCTCATCACGTGCGGCAGCAGCGCCGCGCAAATCGCGCCGTGCGGCGCGGGAAAACTGCCGCCTATCGGCCCGGCAAATCCGTGAACGGCGCCAAGACCCGCGTTGGCCAGCGCCAATCCGCCGAACAGACTCGCCACCGCCATGTCCTCGCGCGCCAATTTGTTGTTGCCGTCAGTGAAAGCCGCCCGCAGCGATCGGGCGGCGCGGCGGATGCCTTCCACGCACAAACCGTCCGTCATCGGATTTGCCCGCAAACATACGAATGGTTCGATGAGTTGCGTGAGCGCGTCGAGGCCGGTGCTCGCGGTCAGCGCCGGCGGCAGATCGTAAGTGAGCTCGGGATCCACCAACGCGACCTTCGCGAGCATCCACGGACTGCGCAGGCTGACCTTCAGTTTGTGCTCCGGCGAGGTCAGCACTGCGTTGCGCGTGACTTCCGAGCCGGTGCCGGCTGTCGTCGGAATCGCGATGAGCGGCACAGACGGTTTCACCAGCGCCTTGCTGCATCCGATGATTTCGACGTAATCCAGCAACTCACCGTCGTTCGCCAGCAGCGCGGCGATGGCTTTGGCCGCATCCAACGCGCTGCCCCCGCCAAAACCGAGCACCAGTTCGCAATTTTCCTTTTTGGCCAGCGCCGCGCCTTGTTCAATTGTGGAAAGCTCCGGCTCGCCGGCCACGGAAAAGGTTGCCGCGCTCACGCCGGTTTCGCGAAGAATTTTCAACAATGGCCCGGCGCGTTTCTCGTCGCGGCCGGTCACGACCAATGCGCGTTTGCCAAATTCGCTGGCAATGGCGCCCGCCTCGCATAGCGTGCCCGCGCCGAAAATGATTTTCGTCGCCGTTGTAAATTCAAAGCGCATATTCAATCAAAAGGTGGGGCGAGCGTCCTCGCGAGCCGCTCTTGATTTGGGACGAAGCGGCTCGTCAGCAGCCTCGCCCCACCGTTCACCACTGTTAGTCCTCCGGAAAAACCTTGTTGAACTTCACGCTGAAACGCGGCTCGGCCATCATCGGCGCCACCGCCTCGCGCCAGACCGGATAATGTTGCGTTTCCTTGTGCGCGGCGGCGGCCTCGGCGTCCCGATAAACCTCCACCAGCACGAACCGCGTCGGATCGTCCTGCTGTTGCAAAACGTCGAAGCGCAGGACAGCCGGCTCCAGCAAAGTCAGGCGCGCGTTGAGGCGCGTCGCCTCCGTGAACGCCTCCACAGAATCCGGTTTGACATGAACATGAACTTGGACCACAAGCATGTGCGACGAATACGCGAAAGTCTGAAAAAGCACAAGCCGTCAACGGACTAAAAATTGATGATCGAACTGCGCAATTTGCATTGAACCGGCGTGGCCGTGCTACCACACTGGATGAACCTGATGGGCGCGCAATGGAAACAGGCCGGACGCGAAATCAACGCGCAGAAGAAAGGCCAGGTGACCGCCAAACTGGTCCGCGAAATCATGGTCGCGGCCAAGCTCGGCGGGCCTGATCCCGACCTCAATCCGCGTCTCTTTGCCGCCGTCGAAAAAGCCCGGAAAGCCTCCGTCTATCGCGATACTATCGAACGCGCCATCAGGAAAGGCGCCGGGTTGGACACGGAAAAGGTCAATTACGAGACCGTTGTCTATGAAGGTTTCGCGCCGCACAAGGTGCCGGTCATCGTTGAGTGTCTCACCGACAGTCGGAACCGCACCGCGCCGGAAATCCGCAATTTGTTCAAGGCCGGCTCGCTCGGCCAGCCCGGCAGCGTCAGCTTTTTCTTCAATCACCTCGGAGTTGTCGAAGCCACGCATCCCGACGCCAACCGCGACGCCGAAGGCGATGCCATCGAAGCCGGCGCGCAGGAAATCGAGCCGCTCGAAGCCGAGGAAGTCCCTGCCGGACAAAAGGGCGCGCGCTTTCTCACGGAAATCAAGGACCTCGACCACGTTGCCAAGGCGTTGAAGGCCGCCGGCTGGCACGTCATCGCCTCGGAAATCCGTTATCTGGCCAAGAATTTTGTCGAAGTCAGCGCCGCCAGCCGCAAGGACGTCGAGAATTTCCTCAACGCCCTGGACGACCACGACGACGTGCACCGCGTCTATGCGGCGATGAAGTAACCCGATGCCAACGGACTGGCGGAGGGGAGAATGCCGCCAGCGATGTCGCCAAACAAATCATGGACTTTCCCGCCGCCATGAGTGATAATCGTTGTGTTCCCGCCTGGCGAGGCCGGACCGGGTTCCATTTCCGACCCAAAATTTTATGATCAAAAACCCAGCAGCCACCGCGCCGGTAGCCAGCCAGCCTCCGGTCAGTGAAACCGAACAGCAGCGGTTCGAGCGCATCCTGTCACGCGACCAATTCAAACCGCTGAAAGCCGTGTTTGACAATCTCGGCATGGCGGTCCCGGTGATACGAGAGGCGATTATCACCACGAATTCCTACCAGATGTTTCTGGGCAAACTGGGCTATCGCCTCATTCTCGTGCCGCAAATCCACGAGCAGGATTGCTACTCCCGCCTGGGGCCGGCCGGCGGCATCCGGGCCGTGCTGCCGGTCCATGATATGGCCACCTACAGCACCCTGGTCACGCTCGTAAACTTCGATTCCACGCTGACCACCACGCCCAAATCCGTTGATTACTACGACGACCAGTTGGCCGAGTTCAAATCCCAGTTGATGAACCGGTCCGGAAATGCCGGCTGAACTCACGCCGTTCCGACCAGGTTTACGCCGGGATCGGCTGCGACAGCAGGACAAGTCAGACGGAATTTACCCGAAGGTTCCGGCAACAGGACCGGCATGGCCTCGGTGGCGATTTCGGCACGGGAGCCCAGCAAGGTTTCGAGCCGTGAAGTCACGCGGCGCAATTCTGCTTCCGCCAGCCCGGCTCCCTCCGGTACAAAACGCAAAACGCAACCGCCGTTTTCCTTCTGGCGCAATTCATAATGGAGGATGCCAGCCACTTCGGCAAAGCATTGGTCCACGTGCCACGTGGTCACGCGACGGCCGTTCGGGGCGCGGAGCGCGTCGCGGGCGCGGCCATGGACCACGAAATTGGTTCCGTAGGGTTGCACACGCCGTTCCGCCAGGTCGCCGATGCGGTAGCGGAGCAATGGCATGTAATCGTTGGTCAGCGTCGTGACTACCAGCTCGCCCACGCCGTCCGGGCTGGCGCCCACAATTTCGAGAAAGGCCGTTTCGTAGCCGGGCTTCATCTCGCCGCGCTCGTTTTCCATGAGCAAATGGCCGGTCTCCGTCGAGCCGTACAAGTTGAAGAGCGGCACGCCAAAGACGCGCTCGAGAATGCGGCGATGTACCACGCTGACAAATTCGTAACTGCACAACACAAACCGCAGCGAAGGAAACCGCAGGCCGCGCTGCTCGCAGTAAAGCGCCAGGCGCGCGCCATGCACCGGATCCAGGTCAAGAAACTGCGGCGACCATTCGGAAATTTCCCCGGCCATCCGCGCCAGCTCCCGGTCGTCCAAAAGAAACGGGATGCGCGCCAGGTTCACGAACAGGGTGTTGCCCACCGTCCGTTGTTCGCGTGACATCCAGACCGTCGGACAGGTCAGGCCGTTGCAAGCCGGCGGCACGAGCGTCGCCCGCCGGGCGGCGGGGTGTTCGTCCAGGACCCGTGCGACAAAGGCATTCAACCGCAGCGCGCGTTCCTCCTGCGCATTCCACCAGCCTTGGCCAAAAATCACCGGTAACCGCTCCTCGGACGTGCCGGAGGTGTGCTCCACTTCCACCAGCTTTTGCTCCAGCAACGTTTCGAGCGTCTGTCCGGCGGGAAGAAAATTTTGGGGAAAACCATTGCGCATTTCCGGTTTGGCCAGCAACGGCAGACGCCGGAAGTTCGCGAAGGCGTCGGTTCCGACCGGCCGCTTTTCGGCCGGCGCGAGCAAATTACGGTAGAGCGGCACCGCCCGCCAACGGGGCAGGAGTTTGGCCAGTTGCGGGATTTGTCCCGCCTCGCGGATCAGTTCCGGTGTCGCCAGCATAGCGGCAATATACACGCATTTTGCCGGATGCAAATTCAAGTGGAAAACTCCGCGCTGTAGCAGCGTAGCGCGTACAGGAGGGTGCTGGTTGATACAAAGCTTCCCACCGTACTTTTGTCGCTTGCTCCGGAAATATGAATGTTTCAATTTTGCGCAAACCAAACGACATCGCCATGAATGGATACTTTTTTACCGCCGGCCTCACACGCTCCCAGACCCGCGCGACTCCCGGCCGGGGCGGACAGATGGTTGACGGTATTCAGATCTGGGACACTTGCGCGAGTGCGATCATTTACGGCGGCGACGCGGAACAGGCGCAAAAGCGGTTTGAAGCCTGGTGCCGTCTGACTCCGGAGGGACAAAACCCGCTCGAAACGGAAATAAAAAAGGTCGTCGCCGCGCAGTTTGTGGATCAATTGCTCACGGAATCGGGCGGCAAGCCTTTGGATTGGCCGCAGATTTCCCGGCAGGTCAACGACATTTTGCAGGCAACCCCCGTGGACGACTTCGAACAGGGCTATTGGGTGGACGTCAACCAGGTTGTGCCACCGGGGAAAATCAGTTTCGATGTCGGATCGCTGAAACGCGATTTGCCGGAAGACATCCGGTCTGGCTTGAACTGGTCGCCGGACAAAAAGTTCTTCTTCCTCCTAAACGCGCTCAGCCCGCATCCAGTGCCGGCAATCTATCCCGATGAACTGGAATCCGACGCGCCAAACCGCGACGACGCTGGCGATGAAAGCGAGAAAGAAGAAAAACCGGAATTGGATGGGTTTGTCGCCACGCTCCCTGAAATGCGGGACAAGGAAGCCGCGGCATTGGTGGAGGCGCGAAATTCCGTGGTCGCAGCGTGGCTCTGGCGGAAATATGCCGCCGACACCCGGCTCGCTGCGAACGAAATCCAAATCACCCCCTGTTGCAGTTTGATTCCGGTGGAATAGAGCAGGCTGGCAGAGCGTGGCGTGATCATAACAAACTGTTTTTTGGCTGGTTGAACGTGATTCCTCCGGCCCATGAAAGGATAAAAAATGAAGATTGCCAAAATGATCCGTGATGCCGCGTTGCTCGGCGCGGTGTTGAATTTGATGGCTGGAGTCAATCCGGCAATGGCCCAGCCGCCAAGCCCGACATCGCCGCCGGCGGCCCGCCCAACCCGCCCAACGCCGCCCACCCGCGACCCGAATACGCCGGGCTATGTCACGGCCACAGAATTGCCCGATGGCGCCGTTCCATCGCCGGATGCCGACGGAAATTTTATCATCGGCCCGACGCATCATCCCGCGCCCGAAATGATGGTGCAGACAAACGTGCCGCAAGGAACGGTCTATAATTTCACCATGAGTTCGGCGGACAGCAAAATTTATCCCGGCATTGCGCGCGATCCAGGTACATTTGGCACGGCGGATCCCACCGACCCCGCCAAACTGGTGGTGACCACCAGCCACCCGGCTCCCTACACCCGCAAAGTATCCGTTTATGTTCCCAAACAATATGTCCTTGGTACGGTCGCGCCCTTCATTGTCGGGGCGGACGGACCCGACCGCGCGTTGTTCACGGCTTTGGACAATCTTATTGCCGGGCATCGCGTGCCGGTGATGATTGCCATCTCCATCGGCAATGGCAGCGGCGACGCCCAAGGCAGCGAGCGCGGATTGGAATACGACACCATGTCCGGCTTGTATGCGGAGTTCGTCGAGAAGGAGGTGCTGCCGCTTGTGGAAAGACAATGCCACGTAACCTTGACCAAGGATCCGGAGGGCCGGGCGACAATGGGCGGCAGTTCCGGCGGCTCGTGCGCCTTGATTATGGCGTGGTATCATCCGGAGCTTTACCACCGCGTCCTGACGTACTCGGGCACCTATGTGAACCAGCAGTGGCCGTATAATGCCGAGACCCCGCACGGCGCCTGGGAATTTTATGAACACCTCATCCCGAACAGCCCGGCCAAGCCGCTGCGCATCTGGATGGAAGTTGGCGACCGGGACCTTTTGAACCCGAATGCCATGCGCGACAACATGCACGATTGGGTCGTCGCCAACGAGAATATGGCAAAGGTTCTGGCGGCCAAGGGCTATCATTACCAGTTTATTTTTGCCCGCAACGCCGGGCATGTGGACGGCAGCGTGAAACAACAGACCCTGCCCGAAGTTTTGGAATGGCTGTGGCATGACTACCAGCCGGTGACGAAGTAGTGGGGGAAAACGGGCGGGTTGGGAAAGGTTGTGCGCACCTGCGAGTGCCGGTGGCCGTGCGCAAGGATTTTGGTGGCCGTCCGCAAGGACCCTCACCAGGGGCGCACGAGGTCGGGACGCCTTTTGCGCGCAACCCGGGGGCTTACCTGCTGGCCGGTGGTGGCCAAATCTTCGGGTGGAGTCAGAGCATCCGGCTGCGCTGGCCCCGACTCAGCCTGTATGGCGGTCATCGTCTCGTCGATCACCCTGAGCAATTCCTCCCGGCCATGTTTCGCCATTGCGGAACAGGTAAAGATCGCCGGCAACTTCTCGAACCATCCGGAGATGCGAGCCGTGAACGCCGCGATGTTCGCCTGCACCGTTGCGGGCGTTACCTTGTCCGTCTTGGTGAAGACGAGGACAAATGGGACGGAGTTGCGGGTGAGCCAGGCCACGAATTTGACATCGATTTCCTGCGGTGACAGCCCGGAGTCGAGCAGCGCAAAGACGCAGCTAAGATTCGTTCGATGCTGGAGGTAATCGTCCACCGCATGGTTGAACTTGAATTTGGCCTTCCGCGCCCCGGCGGCGAATCCGTATCCGGGCAGATCCACCAGACGCCAGGTCCGGTTCATCGTGAAAATGTTGATGAGCTTGGTAAACCCCGGGGTGGGCGAGACCCGAGCCAGGTCCAGCTTGCCCGAGAGCAGGTTCAGCAGGGAAGATTTGCCGACGTTCGAGCGGCCGACGAAGGCGAATTCAGGCAGGGACTCGTCCGGACACGACTCCAGGTCCGGCGCGCTGCAGTCAAAAATGGCGGATGAAATGTTCACGCTTGGCAACCAGCAGACCATTATCGCAGCAAATCCGCTTCACCGATACACCTATTTTCTGAGAACGCGGGGAAAACGGGAGAGGTAGCGCAGGCTGGCAGCCTGCTGTGTCGCCGATTGGCAATCGGCGGGGGTTGGTTGGCGGGGCAAGGTGCAGGTTGCCAACCTGCGAAACGGCAGATTACCAATCTGCGCTACGACGGAACGCGACTCTGCGATCCGCAGCGGTGTGGCGGAATGAAAGTGGTGGAGGGCCACCGCAGTCCAAGACACTGGCGCGTTGCACAATGATTTCCGAAATGCGCGAAGCGTCATGGAGTGCACCAGCCCCCTGGCGCTTTGGCCGAAGCGCAGGGAAAACGGGAGAGTTGGGAAAGGTTGAGCGCGGCCTGCGAGTGCTGGTGCGAGCTTGGCAGCGATAATCACCGTCTCGACAACCAAATCCAAAATTAATAGCCTCAGCCGCACTTAGTGAATTACATCCGGCAAATCATCAACTACGTTCGCAAGGCGCAAGAAATTGCCGCAGCGCATGGGTTCAAGAATTTGCTTCAACCAGGTCTTGTGAAAGAACTGGTGGTTGCTGATATCCTCGGCCATGAGGTTCATCGAACCAAGCACGAACCCGACGCTTTCGACCCAGCAAATCCAGCGCGTAAGTTTGAATACCTTTCCTGTTTTGAAGGCGGAACATTTCAACTGGATCGGATGTTTAGTTCGCCGGCGGACAAACGCGCGAAATCACTCGAACGAATAACCCGCAACACGGCCATCTACTGCGCCGTGTTCGATGTGGAAAGCCCGCTGGATGTTCTTGCTATTTACGAAGTTCCAGTCGATGCGATGATGCATGAGGCAGGGCGACAACTTGACGCCAGCCGTAATGAGATTTCCCACATTGGATTCACCATCAAATGGGCGCAGCAGAACGGCAAGCTCGTTTATACCAAGCCAACTTGAGACGGAACTGACTGTCCATTGCTGCCAATGGCCGCGAACTCAAAGAGGTTTTCTGAAGATTCACTGTCGCTGGCTGCTTTGGCCATTCGTAGCTCTGCGAGCCTGCAATAGTCCGGGTTAACTTCACAGGCAACAAATCTGCGATTGAGCCGTTGGCAGACCACCGGCACAGTTCCCGAACCACAGAACGGATCGAACACCAAATCACCCGGGTTAGAGCTGGCCTTAATGAGCCGTTCCATGAGCCTCTCTGGCTTCTGAATCGTGTTCAGCAATTCGCGACTAACCAGTTCCTTCGACTTATAGGTGAGTTGCTTGATGTCGCCCCATACGTCGCCGGGATTCTTACCGTCGGGATGAAAAACTGTCTTGCCATATTTTCCGTTGCGCACGGACGGCACGCGTTCGCAGCGCAACCGATGCTCCAACTCCACCAACTGTGGCACGCGAATGTCATCGAGATTGAATGTCTTCGCCTTGCCTTTGGTGAAATAGCAAATCACGTCATAGTTGTTTGTGTAGGAAACGCGCCCCTGCGCCAGCCGGCTTGGCTGATACCACACCAGCTTCGATTGCAATGTGAGAAAGGGCCGGTAATCAATGAAATCCACGCAATCCGGCTTGCCGAACAAGTAGGCCGCGCCACCGGGCTTGAGCAGCTCGGAAAAGGATTTCAGCAATTCAAGATTGAAATGCTGAATGTCCGCCACGTTGTCCCAATCATGCGTCGTGACCGCATAAGGTCCGTCGCAAACAATCAAATCAAACGTGTCGTCTGGCAGTTCGCCCATGAACGAACGCGCATCGGTCTGGTGAATTTTGCCGACGGCTGAATCAAGTTTGCGCATGGCTGTTTTGTAGCACACGCACGGAGGAATGCAAACCCCGTTCTGGAGCGCAACTCTGTGAGACGCAGCGGGGGGGAAACGGGAAGGTTGGAAACGGTTGCGTGCCGCCGGCGCGGGCGGGTGGTCGGGCGCAAGCAGCGGTGGCGTGCGCACTCAAGCCAATCATAATCACTCGTTTACTCCCCACTTCAGGAAAAATGCGAAGAAGGGATCGGTGATGTGGAGTTTCTTTTCACCTTTTTCCCAATCAAGAACTGGCGTTGACGCTTCATCGCTCGAAGCGATTTCAGCCATCTTTTCAACTACGCGAGTTACCTCATGCGCTGCGGGAATTTGATCTTCAAGGATGTCCCGGATTGCCGCACGCAGTTGTTCGTATTCCACGGTTTGAAGGCCGGGAGACATTTTTGCAAGACCCAGGAGAACAACGCTGTAAATGTCAACAATCCTTCCATTCTTAAGTTTTCTCGGTATGCGGTCGACGCGCTGCGTTGGTCCTTTGGCGAGTTTATCGAAAATGACCTTCCCTGTTTGTTCGGCAACTCGACGAAACAAATCGTCTGAAATTTGAGAAATAACAACTGGGGACTTTGAGGTTTCTTTAACACCTTGGTCGCTCGCAAGCAACCGACAGAAATCCTGCATCAAGTGAGGACTTTCGTATGCCTCTGCTGCAAGTTTATCCACCACACCCTTTGACACGGTAATGTTCAGCAACGGAAATCCATCTTTTGGAATTTGCAGCAGTTCTTCAACACTCCATGCCGGAATAGGGATGGGATGAAGGCGCGCCGTTATCTCGCGTTCGACTTTAATCGTATCAAATCTGCGATGAGGAATCGCAATCAAAATGACCGGCAGGCCGTCAAAAATGAGTGGTTTGAGTGCACGGATGACGTTGCCTTGGAAGTCGCGATTTAGGTAATGAAAATCATCAATGACGAGCGGCCGTTTGGTTGCTCTCAGTTGTGAGATTGCAGCAGCCCGAGGATTGAGGGCTAATTTCTTATCCGTTGCTTCGCCACGCTTCTGCCCATACTCCGCGCTGAACTTTGTCCCACCTTTCATTATGAGAGGAAGCTGTCCACTTGCGCTGATTTCCCCGGATAAAACTGATGCTGTCTCAGATTCCTTCGATGCAGAACTTTCACTGTAGCCGCCTATTTGTTCGAGGATAAAGTTCCAGAGGTCTTCCTCTTCTTTGACAGTGCCGCCATCTATCCAAACCGAACTCGTCCGAGGAAAGACTCGATTGGTGAGAACTGTTTTTCCAGACTTAGTCGAACCGGTGACAGTAACAAGCTTGCAAAGGTTGTCTTTCGCAGCTTTAAGTTGTTCTTCGAGATTTCTATCTGACCGAGGAACGTAAGTTAATGTCGGCATTCCGCCGGGAACAAAAACTTGATTGGTCCGAAAAATTTCCATCGCTTTAATTCTTCGCCCCCGCCAGCTCTTCCTCGAAATCGACAATTTCTTTGATTTGCACCAGGAACCAGCGATCAATCTTCGTCAGGTTGTAAATTTCTTCAATGGTGAAGCCGGCGCGGAGGGCGTGGCGGATGAAGAAAATCCTCTCGGCGTTGGGCACGCTCAGTTTGTGGCTGATAACGTCGCGCGGCAGGATGTCGCGGTCGCCATAAACCTCATTGCCGATGCGCCAGGGTTTGCCGTCACCGCCCAGGCCGTAGCGGCCAATCTCCAGCGAGCGCAGGCATTTTTGCAGGCTTTCCTTGAACGTCCGGCCAATCGCCATCGCTTCGCCGACGCTTTTCATCTGCGTAGTGAGCGTCGGGTCGGCTTGTGCGAATTTCTCGAATGCGAACCGCGGTATCTTGGTGACGACGTAATCAATCGTCGGCTCGAAGCTGGCCGGGGTCTCGCGCGTGATGTCGTTGCGGATTTCGTCGAGCAGATAGCCGACGGCAAGTTTGGCGGCGATTTTCGCGATGGGAAAGCCGGTGGCCTTGGACGCCAGCGCCGAACTGCGGCTCACGCGCGGGTTCATCTCGATGATGACCATGCGGCCGTTGTCCG
>Ga0181521_10005767_pt1 | contig 13684 bp, 14 predicted proteins | sample PEATcosm2014_Bin_32_FD_119764 | JGI IMG/M metagenome (GOLD analysis project Ga0181521, IMG submission 119764) | Peatland microbial communities from MTU Mesocosm Facility, Houghton, MI, USA - PEATcosm2014_Bin02_60_metaG | ecosystem: Environmental > Terrestrial > Soil > Wetlands > Peat | place...
AGCGGTCGAGTGTCAGGTCTACATTGTCGAGCGTCACATCCGCGATGCGGCTCTCCGCCGTTCCGTTGATGCGCGCGCTGTTTTCGGCGCGGCCGGTCACGTTGCGAATCCGCACGCCGGTAATTCTGCCGACCTTAGTTTCTTGGCTCCGCGGAATGGCCGTCAGGGAAATCGCCTCCCCGCGGCCCCACCACGGCGCCGCCTGGTATTGCGCCACGAAGCGGATATCGTTGAACTGGATATCGCGCACGTTGCCTTCGTCGCGAAGCTGGATGGTCATGGCGCGGCAACTCGAGCGGATTTCGCACCGCTCGAATCGGATGCCCGAGATATCCTGCACCGTCTCGGTGCCGATCTTGAGCCCGGAATCTTTGGTGGTCATCGCGCAATCGTGCACCCAAACGTTGGTGGACGCGCCGTAGTCCACCGGTTGCCGCGTCGACTTGATGACAATGGCGTCGTCGCCGCACACAATGTCGCAATTGCGGATTTCCACGTCGCGGCAGTGATCCGGATCGATGCCATCGCAGTTCGGCACGTCGAGCAGGTTGCGGACCTTCACGTGGTCCACCAGCACGCGCTCGCAGCCGATCATGTGCAGGCCCCAGAATGGCGCATCGCTGAAACTGAGATCGCGCACTTCCAGGTCTTTACAACCGGTCAATACGAAAATCTTCGGGCGGAACGGGCCGAACCGCCAGATCTCGCCTGCCTGGTCATAGCCCGTCATGAACTCCCTGGCCCGCCCGTTGATGTTGCCCGTCCCGGAGATCTTCAAGCCCGTGGCTTCATGCGCCGTCAGAATGCCGTCGGCGGCGCCGGGATAATCGGCGCGATTGGTGCTGGCCAGCAACTCGGCGTCGTCGGCCAGGTGGAAATCGATCGCGCCCTTCAAGACCAGCGTGCTCACCAGGTACTTCCTGCCGCCCCGCAGCAGCACCTGGCCGCCGGCGGCCGCCGCGGCGTCGATGGCTTTCTGGATAGCCGCCGTGTCCAGCGTGACGCCATCGCCCTTGGCGCCATAATCGCGGGCGTCAAACACGCGCTGTTGCGCTCTCAGCCGAAGCGTGGCGCCCAGCGCCGCCGCGCCGGCCAGCTTCAGGGCCTGGCGTCGAGTGGAGTGTGGTGTGGTCATAGTCATCGGCACCAAAACATTTTTCGATTCCTTCCCCATATCATTACACCCGCTTCGATGCATCGCTACACTGTGGGATAGTTTCACATGGAAGGAGTGCTAATGAGCCGCCTGATCTCAATCATTCTTCTCGCCCTGGCCAGTTGTCCCAGCTTCGCCTTGGACCGCCCCGGCACCATTTTCAAGATCTTTCAGTTTCCTCCCAACATGATTCCCCGCATCGATGGCGATCCGGACGATTGGAAAATCGTGCCCGACGATTACTCGATCGGCATGGACCAGTTGGTCGACGACACCAACAAAGACCATAAGCCCGACCCCAAGGACCTCGACGTGCGCGTTAAGGTCGGATGGGTGAAAGGCCTGAACCGTCTCTATTTCCTCTACGAAGCCTACGACAACTACTGGGATTTCGCAAAACCCGGTCTCCACAACGACACCTTCGAGTTGGTGGTCGATGGCGACCTCTCCGGCGGGCCGCTCATCGAGCGCTTCCAGCCCACCAAGGAGTTGAGCGAACGCGACGCGCACTTCTCCATGCACGGCGTTCAGGCTCAGAACTACCACATCATGACTCCGGCCGTCGGCAAGGATTGGGCCCTCGCCTGGGGCTGTAACGCGTATGTCAAGTCACTGCCCTATGCCAACGCCGCCTATTCTTACAACTTCAAGCCCGGCGAAGCCGGCAAACTCGTGCTCGAGTTCTGGATCACGCCGTTCGACTACGCCGGATGCGAAGGGCCCCAGCGCGCCGTTGAATCCGTGCTCACCGAGAACAAGCTTATCGGCATCTCGTGGGCCGTTCTGGATTACGACGACGCCAACAGCGAAGCCCACGCCTTCTGGAATCTCTCGCGCCAGCACACCATGTACGGCAAGGCCGACGAACTGGTCGGCTTCCGCCTGATGCCGCTGGAACCCAAGTTCGTCAAGTTTGACGCCAACTGGTCCTTCCAGGTCATCGACATGAATCGCCGCCTGGTGGCGTTCCGCGACGAATCCACCGGCAAAGCCACGTCCTGGAAATGGACTTTCGGCGACGGCTCCACTTCCACCGAACGCAATCCCATCCACCAGTACGCCGCCGGCGCGGACTACACGGTGGTTCTCGAAATCGAAGGTCCCGAAGGTAAATCGCGCCGCGAAAAAATCTGGGACGTGGCGGTGAGGTAAACGCTTACGTGTTCTGCAAAGATTCGCGCGCAACATTCCGCACCGGCCGTGACACCGAGAGCATCGGCCCGAGTGCCCACGCGGCACGCACGAGTGCGTGCGCTACGACAGGCGGCCGTGAGAGATGCAAGGCTTAGAAGGGCGGCAGCCACGCGTCCGCCAGGCGCGTGATTACCCTTTGCTCCTCGGCGGAAAAGCGCGCCTTGAACGCCGGACTGTTCAAGAACCGGTCCCGGTCCGCGTCCGGCAGATTCTGCAACCGCGCCAGCGCCTGCCGAACCTGTGCCCGCCGGTCCGCAGGCAGCTCCTGGGCCTCTTTCAGCAATCCTCGCACTTCCGCCCGCTGTTCGGGCGGCAGTTGCTCAAACCGCTCCAACCGCTGCAACTGGATGGCTTGTTGCGGCTTCGGCAGCCCGTCGAACCAGCCGACCAGCTTGCGCGCGTTCTCCTGCTGTTGCGGAGTCATTTGCTCGAAGGCGCGCTCGCGCTGTTCCGGAGTCATGCGAAACAGGCGAGTGGCCGGATTGCCGGGATTCACCAGGCGCTGCGCGGCGCCCTTGGGCACACCGCCCGTGGCCGCGTTCTTTTTGGCCACCACCGGACGCGGCGGAGGCGGCGGTGTTTTCGCCGCCGGCTTCTGGTCGCACAGGCCGGCAACCGCTCCGAGCAGCAGCACTGCTCCCATTTCAAACGCGCGGTTCATGCCCGTCACATCCTCGGTTCGGCGCTATCGGCCCGCACTAGGTGGTTGAAGTCGCGCAGCATTTGCATATCGTCCAGCGCGCTCTGTACTTGTTCGGGGCCCAGCGTCTCCACCTGCGCCGATTCCTGCGGCGGCGCGACCGGCGTCACGGCCGGCCGCTCCAGCATCAACCCCGCCAGAATCATGACACCCGCGGCCGCCGCCACCGGCACGGCATGGTGCATCACTTGTCCCGTCAGCCGCGCCCACCACGAAAGCGGCGCCTGCTCGATGCGCGCAAACAGACGGCGGTCGAAATCCAGCGAAACCGGCTCCGCCTCCCACGCTTCCAGCGCCTGCCATACCATTTTTTGGCTCCGCGCGAATTCGCGGCAGCGCGCGCAGCTTTCCAGGTGCGCTTCGAGCGCCGCGGCCTCGCCAGGCGCCAGCCTTCCGGCCGTATACTCCAGCAGCAATTCCGATCCTTGCCGTGCTTCCATTGGGCAGTTCATGTCGATCTCTTTTCTTCCCTATGCCATATGGGCCAAGCGGGCGCGCAATGTCTCATACGCCCGGAATAGTAGTGATTTTACCGCCGATTCCGAACAGGTCAACACCTTCGCAATCTGCGAATACTCCATCTCCTCGTACTTGTGCATCAGCACCGCGGCGCGCTGCTTCTCCGGCAGCGTCGCCACAGCCCGGCGCACTTCGTCCAGCCGAACCTGGTACACCATCTTCTGCTCAACCGTCGGCCGCGCGTCCGAAACCTGCCTCGCCGGCATGTCCGGCGATTCGTCGTCCAGTCTCTCCTGGAACTTCTCATTCTTGCCGTCGCGCAGCGCATTCAACGCCAGGTGCGTCGCAATCCGGAACAGCCACGTGGTAAACTTCGCGCTCGCCTCGTAACTCTCTCTGGACCGGTACACGCGCAGGAAAACTTCCTGCGCCAACTCCTCGGCCACCGCATAATTCTGTACCATCCGATACAGGAAGTGAACCACCGACGTGCGATGCTTTTCCAGCAGCACGCCGAAGCTCGCTCCATCCCCGTCCTTGACCCGGAGCATCAACTCCGCGTCGTAATCCAGGGTCACTGCCAAGGCCCCCATATCTCTCTGAACCCGTTTTTCCATGGCAGGTTGCGGTTATTCGCCCTTCAAGGAACGCTCCATCAGCCGCTGGATGGCCACGCGCGGCTCAAGGTCCGAGTGCAGCATTTCGAACATCCGCCCGGCGATCGGCATCTCCACCGAATGGCGTTTCGCGAGATCAACGGCTGCATTTGTAGTTTTAATGCCTTCCGCCACCATTCTCATGGAGTGGACGATCTCATCCAACTTCCTGCCGCGCGCCAGTTCCATCCCCACCATACGGTTCCGGCTCAAATCTCCATTGCAAGTCAAGACCAGATCGCCGAGCCCGGCCAACCCGGCCATCGTCTGTGCGCGCCCGCCCATCGCCACCGCCAGCCGCGTCATTTCCGCCAACCCCCGGGTAATCAGCGCCGCCATGGGATTGTCTCCTAACCCCAATCCACGCAATACGCCAGCTCCGATTGCGACGATGTTTTTGATCGATCCACCAATTTCTACACCAATCGTATCTGAAGAGGTATACAGTCGGAACGCCGGCCCGGAAAAGGCCTCCTGAATACGCCCGGCTAAAGCCCCATCGGCAGATGATACTACTAATGCCGTTGGCTGCCCAGCGGCCACCTCTCTTGCGAAGGTCGGCCCCGAGATAACTGCCACCGGGGCTGCCATCCGAGGCGCCAGAACGCTGCCAATGACCTCCGACATCCGGAGCAGCGTGCCGTTCTCCAGCCCCTTGGTCGCGCTCACGAACGCCATCGATTCCGTCAGATGCGGCAGCATCTGCTGGTAAAGGCTCCGCACCAGGTGCGAGGGCACCACGCTCAGGACTATCGAAGCGTCTTCCAGCGCCGCCCCGAGGCTGCTGGTAACTTCCACATTGGAAGGCAGTTGGAATCCAGGAAGATAAACGTCGTTCCCGCGACTGGCGGCCATTCGCGCGGCCAGGTCGGTCTCGTAAACCCACAACCGGACGCGCTCAAACCGCGGCCCTAACGCCATCGCCAGCGCGGTACCCCAACTCCCCGCCCCGATGATGGCGAGGTTCTTCAAGGTTTCGGCGCTCCAAATGTGAATTTGTGCTCCGTACCTGCGTGCAGCCGCTCGATATTGCTTCTATGCTTGTAGATAATGAAGCCCCCTGCCAGCAGACTCGCCACCACCACAACCGGCTCGGGCTTCTGAATCAGCCACACTGCCAGCGGAAAGGTGGCCGCGCCCACAATGGATCCCATCGAAATGTGGCGGGTCCACGCCACCACCACGGCAAACACAACCAGCACCGCCCCCAGCGCCAGCGGCGTCAGGCAGAGGAACGCCCCCACAAAACTGGCTACGGCTTTGCCGCCCTTGAACTTCAGAAACACCGGGTAAGCGTGCCCCGCCATCACAGCCAGGGCCGCCAGGCTCTGGCACGCCGGGCTGCCGGCGGCAAGCCGCCCGGCGATCCACACCGCCAGGTAACCCTTGCCGATATCCAGCAGCAGCGTGGCCACGCCCGCCGCACGGCCGGTGGTGCGGAGCACGTTGGTCGCCCCGATATTGCCGCTTCCCGACGCGCGGACATCGCCGCCCGTCTTCCACTTCACCAGGAGGTAGCCGAACGGGATGGCGCCCAGGACATAGGCGATTACCGCCGCCAAAATTACCATCGTCACGTTGTAAAAGGAAACTCCGCAAGTTTAGTGTACACGGAACCGCCCGGTTGCAAGCGGCTCCGATATAGAAAGAAACGGTGTGCCGCGAAGCGTCCGAATTCCCTGTCGGCCAGCCCGTGAACGGCCGCGGACAGCCGGCCCAAATCCTGGCGCTCCTTGATCCGCGCCAGCGTCAGGTGCGGCGAATAGGCCCGTTTCTCGGGCTCCACTCCCAACCGCCGCGTGGCGTCGTCGGTATCCGCGGCCAGCCGCGCCAATCCCGGCGCTTCCACCCCGCACCAGAACACGCGCGGCGCGCGCGCGTTGGGAAAGAAGCCCACCTTGCGGACGGCTATCTCAATCGCGGCCCGCGCCTCGACCGCTGCCAGCGCCTGCTTCAACTCTTCCAGCCGCTCATCGGGCCACTCCCCGATGAATTTGGTGGTGATGTGCAGATTCGCCGGCGCGCTCCAGCCGATGCGAGCCGCCGGACGCAGTTTCGCGAGCAGCCGATCGAGATTGGCCACAACGTCTTCCGGAAGATCGAGACCCGTGAACAGGCGCATCAGCCGCCATTGTACATTGGGACGAATGGCCTTTGGCTCCGTCTTGCCGCGTTCTTTTTATTCCCGCCCGGCCGTCGATGTCGCGCGCGACCTGCTCGGCAAGGTCCTGGTCCACGGCCGCGCCGCGGGCATCATCGTGGAAACCGAAGCCTACCTCGGCGCCGGCGACCAGGCCGCCCACTCCGCGCGGGGCATCACCCCTCGCACAGAGGTCATCTTCGGACCTCCGGGCCACGCCTACGTCTACTTCATCTACGGGATGTACGAGTGCCTCAACCTGGTCTGCGAACCTGCCGGCACCGCCGGATGCGTCCTCATTCGCGCTCTGGAACCGGTCGCGGGGCTCGACCTGATGCGCCGGCGCAGGCCCGCCGCGCGCAAAGCCGAGGACCTCACGTCGGGCCCCGCCAGACTCACGCTGGCGCTCGGCATCTCGCGCGCCCACAACGGCGCCGATGTCACCCGTGGCAGGCTGGTGGTGCGGGAGGCGCTGCGGCGGGCCGCTTTCGAAATCGAGGCCACTCCGCGTATCGGCATCAAGCAGGCGGCCGAACTGCCGCTGCGCTTTCTGATCCGCGGCAACCGTTTTGTCAGCCGTTGATAATTCGCCTGCCGACGTTTGCAAATGGCCGCCAGGCGCCGGTTGACAACCGGCGCGCAGGATACCATCCTGCCCCACCAAGGCAGGCGACCAGTGTGGCGGCGCGAGGAATTGCGATGGGGGGGTGGGTTAAGGCCGGTCATTCGGATGCCCACGCGATTTGAGGGTCGTAAGGTATGACCGGGCGGCCCATGATGGAGCGGAAGGCGGCGGGATGGAAGTGGCTGAGGGACGGGATCTGGTTGAGTTGACTCGGGTTGACTGGGGGGAATGGGTTCGTTCGGGATTTCTTCCGGTTCTTCCTTTTCGAGCTCGGGACGCAGGGCGCGGAGGCGGTCGAATTCCTGGGTAGCACGGCGATACAGGCGCTCGGCCTGGGCCTGGTAGCGCAGGAACAGAGCCCAGGTGTGGGGCTTCTGGGTGGAGCGGTGGAATCCTTCGCCGAGGGCGAAATTGCGATTCTGGACGCGGGTGATTTTGGGATAAAACGGGATAAAACGGGTCAGCCTGAACCGCGCGATATTTCGTGGGGAGTCTCATCCGTCGGCAATACGGAATTGCCGCAGTTCAGGCTGACCGCTTTTGCCCCGGTCATCAACCGGGTTTGCAATAGGCCCCGCCCGGCAAGGCGGGGTTTTCTTTTGCTGGATTCGATCATATCAAACTTTCGACACAAGTACAATTGCGGTCCTTCTCGATGGGGTAGCAGCGGCAATCACCCACTAGGGGTTGTGGTTGAGCCTGATTCAGGTTGGTCTGGGAATCTTGTAGAAAAGTAGCGCCAATAGCGCGGTGCCAATCAGTTGAAATTGCATCGACCAACTGCGCAGAAATGCTGGACTAAGGAATCGCCTTCTGGCATAAGAAGGAGTCACTCGCAGGACATGGGATGGATTTCGCATGATGGCGTCGGCCTCTTCTTGGTAAAAGATCATGCGCCGCATCTCGGCCTCGTTCGCATTCCACAGCGGCCTTAGCCAGAACCAACCATATACAGCAACGAAACCTGCTATCAACCACCATGGCACCAACTCTGGCTTCTTAACGAAATAAATACCACCGACTTCCAACGTCCACACGGCGACCGTGACTCTCAGTTCATCCGTCCGTCTCCGGTCCCATCGGCCCGCGAAGTACTCGGCCTGCTTCATGCAGGCATCAAATAGGGCCTTCTGATCGTTCTTCATGTTGAACTCGGGTGGCTATTCTTTCCCCGCTTCCTTACTCTCTGTTTTTTCGGCGGCTTCGGCTCCGGCTTGACCTTCAAGATGTTCGCCACCGCTTCGGTAAACGAAAGCGGATGTAGGGAAAGCCTCTTGCTTGATTCTGCGATTTTCATTTTTCCAATCTCCAGCCCCAAAAATGCGGATTTGGGATAAAACGGGTCAGCCTGAACCGCGCGATAAAACGGGTCAGCCTGAACCGCGCGATATTTCGTGGGGAGTCTCATCCGTTGGCAATACGGAATTGCCGCAGTTCAGGCTGACCGCTTTTGCCATACGGAATTGCCGCAGTTCAGGCTGACCGCTTTTGCCCCGAGTTTTCCCGTCCGTCCCCGAGTTTTCCACGATTCGAGAAATGATCCGCTTCGCGTCAGTCCGTCCTCTTGTTCCCGGGCGGGATTGTGCGGCGTTTCCGCCGGAGTGCCGCTGTTCCGAGCAGACCAGCGCCCACCAGGAGGAACGACGCTGGTTCGGGCACCGGTCCGACGCTTGCCTGAAACAACGAGAGCGATCCGCCATTATCGAAGATCAGTTGGCCGGCGTTTGTTTCTTCATTCACCAAAGTCCACTGAGTGAAGTCACCGGTTGTCGGGTCGATCACCGGACCGATCGAAGTGTTCTCGTTCCACCCGACGAGGCTGCTATCGCCCACGTCTACCAAGTTTGCACCAACTATCGTGGCAGGGTTGCCGTTATACGCTCCCAGACCTCCAAAGCCTGCCGAAGTAATCCACCATACCTCGGTTTGGGAGGTAAAGGTGAACGTTCCGAGGCCGCTGATGGTCACGACGGTCGAATTGTCAAGTACCGCCGAGCTGGCACCGCAGCACGGATTAGACACAAGGTTGGCCGTATCGGCGACGGCCGTAATTGTTATGGTCGAGGGGCTGAACGGAGTGCCCCCTAACGAACCAGAGTCCGTTCCGACGAATGTGAAAGTGATGGGACCGGCGAGTGCGGACGCAGCGGATAGTACAACCGCAAAAGAAACTCCAAGGCTTGCTTTCATCGTTTGCTCCTTTCAGCCTTTAACCGACCGGGATTTCCATTTTGGCACCCGGCGGCATGTAAGTATACACCCGATTCGCCTTCCTTCGATCCCTCGGGTTCGGGTTTTCCTCTTTGGGAGCTGTTCTTGCCTCCCCAAGGCGCAGTTGGCACCCTGCCGGAAATAATCCAAAACCGTGGAAGCTGCTTCTTTTCAGTGACTTCCATAAACGCCTCTCTGACCCCACGTCCTGGTCTGCCTGATTTCGCTGTGTCATCGCGGTGCCGGTGCTGGATTCCATTCACGCATCTCAAGCATCAGGAACGCCGTAGCGCGCGGCCAGCCGCCTGAAGATTGCGACGGTGGATGCCAGGATCAGAACCGGCGATGTGGGCGGCGCTGCTGTCAACCAGGTCTCCGCTGCCGGTGAGAAGGAAGCACCTGTGGAATGGCGATCCATCTTCATCGCTAAATAATCTTTGCCGGGGCAGTTGAAGAAGGAGATCTCCAAAATGAAACGCAGAACGAAAATCACAGCACAACGTATGACGGACGAAGAAAGACAGCAACACCTAGATCGGCGGTGCGACGAACTTGGCAAGCGCAGCACCACCAAAACGGAAGATCGGGCCAGGACGGAAGCCACTGATGAACTGTTGAAACGGGTTATCAATGAGGCCAGAGCATTTCGCAGACCGGCGCCCCTCAAATCAGCATCGAAGAAGATGGAGACCGTATGAACGACCAAATCTACGGCCAGCTTGCCAGGAGCGGCCTATTGCCCGATGACTTGGCACGGGCGATTCTGGCTGGAAGCCTACCGCCGCTCGAAGACATCGTGATGCCTTTGGTAATCTGTGCGATGGACTGCGATGCGATGACTTCAGGAGATTCCAAGAGCACCTGGACGGAAAGGAGACTCGCGCGCCAGTGCCTAGTGATTGCGTTCTTGGCTGCGATTGTGGCAGGTCAAGACCGAACCTAGATCACCCGGCAGCACCTTGGTCGGAGTCCCATCCCGGAATCTTGCCAGAAGGGACCCTTCCCGAAACACGACACCGCGCGGGTCTTTCAGACCAGGTTGGCCGGATGGGACCCGTTCGGAATTCACTGTCCGAATGATTCGTCTCATCTGGTTTGGTGAACGCTAGTCCTCCGTTCGCGAGTGGGCTCCACTGCCAGCAGGCTGCGTGAATACGCTTTGGGCCCACTGTACGAGAAGTCACTTTTTGTCCAGTGGGCAGGAACTGGTAAACGGTTTGGCGCGCGGAAGGCCGATTCTGGAAGCCCCTTCACTTCCGGATGGCGTGATCCAGGAGCAATCCGGACAGAGCACATACACGAGGTGGCGACTTGTCGCTCATGTGGTTGCTTCCGGGTGCCGAGCGTCCGACCTGAACCGGCTGAGACACTTCTCGCCGTCGGCGTTTTGCATCCCGCTGACCTTGGAGAGGACCGACACGGACAGGTATTGGGCTCAATATTGGAAGAACGGCCGGAAATGGCTCTTTCGCTTGTCAGTAGCGGGCTTGTGCCGCGAGGCAATACATAGTGGCCTAACGACTTCCCGTGAGCAGTGTCCTGGCCTCCAATTCGCGATGGATAGAGGTGCGTTGTGACTGGCTGAAGGTGAGCCAGCGCTGGCGCGCGGCAGCCAGCGTCTTTCCGTCCCACACCGCGGTCATGATGCTACCCGCGGAATGCCCGGGGCCTAACATCAGGTGGCCGAGTTCGTGCGCCACCACGTACCCTAGCACTTCAGCCGGATCGGCCTGATGCGCCTTCGCGAATTGTTCGATCGCGCCGTAGTACGCGTCGGCCATGGTGCCAGCCACGCCCTCCTCGGTGAACGCCATTCCCATGACGTCCAGCGAATCGGCCCGCGCGGCGTTCAGCGGCCCTTCCCGCCGCAGCCGAAGCAAAATGTGGGCACCAGGACCCGATTCGTCGCAATTAGTCCAGCTCACTTCCACATGAAGTGGGCTCAATACCGCAGCCACCACTGTTTCGGCGTGCGCCACGGTCTTGTCGGGCACCTCGCCCATGTTACAAACCGAGATGTTCATGCTTTCTCCGGCGAACAGCGTCGCGGCTGAGCACATTACGGCCACCAGCGTTTTCGAGGGCATCGGGGAAACTCCTTGGCGGAAAACTTCAGAGCGTTTTATCCGCTTCTGCCCTGGAAAGCGCTAAACTTGGCGAAGAGACACAGCCCGGCGAGAACGATTTATGGAACCTTCGGGATCCGCGCCGGTCACGGAGTTGCTTCTTCGCTGGAAGGCCGGTGACCGGGAGGGTTTGGACCAGGCGGTCCCCCTCGTTGACCGCGAACTGCGGCGCATCGCCCACCGCGCCATGCGGAGCGAGCGCCCCGGCCACACCCTGCAAACCACCGCCCTGGTGAACGAAGCCTACCTCCGGCTGGTGGATCAATCCCGCGTCAACTGGCAGAATCGGGCGCACTTCGTGGGTATAGCCGCCGGACTCATGCGGCAGATCCTCGTGGACCACGCCCGCCGGGTGTGCCGCGCCAAGCGTGGCGGCGGTGTGCAGCACTTGCCGCTGGACGAGGAGCTGGCCTACTCGCCGGCGGTGTCGGAGTCAGTGTTGGTGCTGGACGAGGCGTTGACGCGCCTGGCGGAGTTCGACGCCCGCAAGGCGCGCGTAGTGGAGTTGCGCTACTTCGCGGGGATGAGCGTGGAAGAGGCCGCGGAAGCGCTCGGCGTTCACCCCAATACCGTGATTCACGATTGGAGCCTGGCCAAAGCCTGGCTCAAGCGCGAACTCGAAAGGAGCGGTCGCGATGAAAGCGGACCTGTGGAAGAAAATCGATGAGTTGTTCGCCGCGGCGCAGGCCCTACCCGCCGGCGAGCGCGCCGCGTTCCTCGATCGCGCCTGCGAGGGCGATCAGGAACTGCGGGCGGAACTCGAGTCGCTGCTGAAGGCGGCCACTTCCGACCAATCTTTCCTGGAGCACCCGCCCGCCGCGCCTTCGGACCGACCCGCGCTCAAGCCGGGCGACAAGTTGGGCGCATTCGAGATCGTTGAGTGCATCGGGCGGGGCGGCATGGGCGAGGTATATCGCGCCCGCGACTCACGCCTGAAGCGCGACGTGGCCATCAAGGTGTTGCCGCCGGATTTCGCGGACGATCCCGGCCGTCGTCGGCGTTTCGAGCACGAGGCGCGGGCGGCCAGTGCGCTGAAGCATCCCAATATCGTTTCCGTGTACGACATCGGCAGCACAGACGGCGTCAGTTGGATGGTGACGGAACTGGTAGAAGGCCGGTCGCTGCGCGAGGTTCTGGCCAAGGGCGCGATGCCGCCGCGCAAAGCCGCGGAGATCGGGGCGCAGATCGCGGACGGGTTGGCGGCGGCCCATGCCGCCGGGCTGGTGCATCGCGATCTGAAGGCGGAGAACGTGATGCTGGCGTCCGGCGATCTGGTGAAGATTCTGGACTTCGGGATCGCCAAGCGGGCGGTGCGGGACGTGGGCGCCAGCACGGTCACCGACATGCTGACCAGGACGGGCGAGGTTGTGGGGACGGTGACCAGTATGTCGCCGGAGCAGGTGGAGGGGAAGGAGGTCGATCACCGGTCGGATATTTTCAGTTTCGGCGTGCTGCTGTACGAGATGCTGTCGGGCAAGCGGCCGTTTACGGGCGACACGCACGCGGCGGTGATGAACGCCATCGTGAGCGCGGATGCGCCCGATCTGCCGGCCAACGTGCCGGAATCGATTGCGGGCATCGTGCGGCGATGCCTGGAGAAGTCGCCCGAGCGGAGATTCCAATCGGCGGCGGACTTGGGCTACGCGCTGCGGCTGGTTATTGCGGCCCAACCGCGCGTCGAGCCACAACGCAAGCGCGCGAGATGGCCTGCGGTGGGCGCTGTCGCCGCAGTTATACTCGCGGTGGCGGCGGTGGCTTATTGGCGGCTCCGACCAGAGTTCTACCCCACAGATCTCCACCCTGTCCCGCTGATGTCCTGGCCAGGACTGGCCTCATATCCCTCGTTTTCGCGAGATGGCGATAGAGTGGCGTTCGAGTGGAACAGCGAGAAAGAAGACGCCTACCACGTTTACGTAGAGCAGATCGGTTCCGGTGCCCGGCCGGTGCAACTCACCAGCGGTCCTGCGATTGATTACTCTCCCGCATGGTCGCCGGACGATCGATACATCGCTTTCCTGCGCGTCGTCGGCAGCGGTCGCGCCGTCATGCTGGTCCCATCGGTCGGAGGGCCCGAGCGGAAAATAGCGGACTTGCCCGCGTTCGCGGCTGTGCTTTCCTGGACTCCCGATTCGAAGTGGCTGGCCACATCGCTGCAAGATCCGTCGCAAGGCCGGAGCAGCATCTGGCTGATCTCGGTGGGCACTGGAGAGCGCCGGCGTCTGACCACGCCCCCAACAGTAACGTCGGGCGACGGTTGGCCCTCCATTTCACCCGACGGGCGCAACCTCGCATTTACACGGGGAATGACCAACTATGCTTTCGCGCCCTGTGTCCTCACACTGTCGCAGGGTTACCGGCCGGAAGGAGAACCACGGGAACTCACCACGCAACGCTACTCCGACGTGAGCGGAACCGCC
>Ga0181521_10005768_pt1 | contig 13683 bp, 10 predicted proteins | sample PEATcosm2014_Bin_32_FD_119764 | JGI IMG/M metagenome (GOLD analysis project Ga0181521, IMG submission 119764) | Peatland microbial communities from MTU Mesocosm Facility, Houghton, MI, USA - PEATcosm2014_Bin02_60_metaG | ecosystem: Environmental > Terrestrial > Soil > Wetlands > Peat | place...
CCAGGAGAAGCTCACCCGCTGTCGACGGACCTTGGAGCAGATCAAGCCCGGCTGCACCAGCCCCAAGTCCAGAAAGCGGAAAAAATGAACTGTCTAGTTATTTCGCAGACACTACACTAGGACACGAGAACAATCGAGCCCACCGCCTCAAGCGGCGTCCGCCCGCGGCATACTTCACCGGGCGGTTCCATTTGCCAAAAGGGTAACCGGGAGGATTCGCGCAGGAAGCGATGGCCTCTCGAAGTCAATTCGCCCCTTTGGCGAGCTTCCCCTCTTTTGCGAGCTGGCAATACAACGGAAACACGTCGGACGGACACCTCCTTCAGGAATACCGGTTACCCCGGCTCGCCTGGGGTCCCGTGCAGTACTCCTGCGGGCTCGCCATACTTGAACGCTGTGATCCGAATTGGGCGAGACGCACTCGAAAACTGCCAGGGATGGCGTGGTGCGCTTTGGCGCCCCGTGCGCACTGCGGGCCAAGCGTTCCGCCTTCCGCCTGCCGCGCCGGGCGCCCCTCGGCACTGCGCAACCAGGGAAACTGCGCGTCGAGCAGCGCGATTGCCTCCGCAGCCGTCTCCAGCTCCAGGTGCACCTCGATGTTTTTCGCGGGTCGCGTGTACTTGGCTGGGTCAGGCGCAGCTTTCGGCTCTGCCCGGAGCGGCGGCAGGCGGCGATGGTCAGGTTGCAGTACGGTCGACCGTGGTCGAGCGTCATGGCCCCTCGATCCATTGATCGGGGGAAACCTGCACCGACGCAGCGCATTTTACCGATGCACACGCGACACTGGCATTGGCGTCATGATGGAAGAGATGAGCACCTTGAACCCCCATTTCACCTTTACACGAAGACGGTGGCTTCAGGTCGCGGCCGGTGCATCCTTCGGCGCTCCCGCGATTCTCAGGGCCCGGCCCGACTCTGGGGCGCCCCTGGCTTTGACGATTCAGCCATCGCACGAAATTTCGAAAATACCCGCCAACTTCACGGGCCTGAGTTATGAGTCCGCGCAGCTCGGCATCCCACAGTTCTTCGCGCCGTCGAACAACGGCCTGGCCGGATTTGTCCGGCGGCTGGGCGAGAAAGGCGTGCTGAGGATCGGCGGCAATACCAGCGAGTTCACCGTATGGGCCGCCGCGGGCGCCGCTCCAGCCGCTTTGTCCGCGGCCGTGCCGCCGGACACGGGCGGCAGAATTCACCCAAAGACACCGGTCACTGCGCAGGCCGTGCGCAACCTGGCGGCTTTTGTGAAGAGCTGCGGCTGGCAGCTCATTTACGGTTTGAATCTCGGGAATGGGACGCCGGAGCAGGCAGCCGCGGAGGCCCAGGCAGTCTGCGAGGCAGCCGGAGACAGCCTTCTGGCCTTGCAGATCGGCAATGAGCCGGACCTGTACCACCGCAACGGGCTGCGCCCGCCGGATTGGACGTTCGACGATTACCTGGCGCAATGGCGGGACTTCGCACGCGCGATCCGGGGGCGCGTTCCGCAGGCGCCGCTGGCCGCTCCGGATGTCGCGAGCAACACGAGCTGGATCGCATCATTCGCCGAACAAGCCAAGGACCAGATCGTCATGCTCACCGGTCACTATTACGCCATGGGACCGCCGACGAATCCATCGATGAACATTGACCGCCTGCTCAAGCCTTCGGCCAGCCTGGAGCGAAACGTTCCGATCGTCATGAAAGCCAGCCGGGAGAGCCGCCGCCCCTTCCGCATGGCAGAGGGCAACTCCTGCTACAACGGCGGAAAAGCCGGCGTTAGTGACACTTTTGCCGCGGCGTTGTGGTGTGGCGGCTACATGCTGGATATGGCGCAAGCAGGCTACTGCGGCGTCAACCTCCACGGAGGGGGTAACGGCATCTATACTCCGATCGCCGGCAATCTCCAACACGGGTTTTCGGCCCGGCCGATCTATTACGGGATGTTGCTGGCCGGCCAGTTTGCCGGAGCCGCCATGGTGCCGGCGGACCTGGAGACGCACGGCGTCAACGCGACTGCTTATGCGGCCAAAGGTCCCACGGGTCTGCGGGTCGCGATCATTAATAAAGAGGAACAGCAGCCGATTCGGGTGGATGTGAATCCTTCATTTTCCAGCCGCCACGTGGCGATCTGGCGGCTGGCGGCGCCCACGCTAGACAGCAAGAACGGCGTGACTTTGGCGGGCGCCGAGGTCGGTAATGACGGAACGTGGGCGCCGGCCAAGGTGGAAACTGCCGCACAAAAACGTGGCCGCATGACAATCGATTTGCCGGCGGCCAGCGCGGCAGTAGTCTGGTTACGCTGATCTGACTTACGGGATGCCTGTGAAAAATGCGGAATGTGGCCGGGATGGCGGTCGATGAACCACTCGGCGGCAGGCCCACGACGCAGAGGGGATTTCCGAGAGGTCCTGGCCGTCGGCTGTCAGGTCGGGAGCGTCCGCCGGGAGGCGAAGCGCCTGGGGTGAGCCAGCCTGACATGCCTCGATTCCCGGATTTGGCTTTCTCTGTTCTTCACTCCGCCGCAATCGCCGCGACTCCTCCGGTCCTGGTGGAAGCTGAGAGCTTTCGCGACACCGGAGGGTGGGTCATCGACGAGCAGTTTCAGGGTCAAATGGGCTCGCCCTTCCTGCTGGCCCATGGGCTCGGCACCCCCATCGCCGATGGCACCACCGGAGTCGCTCTCCCGCGCTCCGGCGCCTGGCGCGTGTGGGTACGAACCCGCGATTGGGTGGCGCGCTGGAAGTAGCCGGAGCGCCAGCAGCTCCGATATCGACAAAAGCGACGCAAGCAAGAATGGCCGCGACACCCGCTTGCGGTTTTCCCGCACACGGCTTAACGATGATCTTCTTGACGTGGCGTGCGTGACGCCCTCGCACAGATGGAATCAGGCCTTTCGACGGATTGTCACTCCGCCTGTATAAACCCTCGCCTGGACCCACCGCCGATGAGCGCACTTGGCACACATCCATAGCCGGACCTCGAAGTTGTCGCGCTTCTACTGAGGGGTTGTTGGCCGTTTCCGGCATGCCCTCACGCTTACCTTCCGGCCGACTCGACCAAAGCAGGGCCCCTTCCCTCCAGCGCGTTTTGCTGCACGCCTTCACAGGTACTACGGACCCCTCGGACTCCCTCCCGGCTCCGCGCGACTTCAGCCGTCCGGCCCGATACGCCCGGCCTTTGCCCGACTTGGCTGCCAGGTAGGGTCTCTCCTGTTCCGCCTTGCTCTTTCCCAACGTGCCACCGCCTGGGACCCCGCAGAGGTCCAGCATTCCTTCCGGTCCAGAATGCTGCCTGTTGCCTTCGCCGCGACATGATCGGCTCGGCCCTCGCCAACGCCTTTCGGCTGATAATGTGACGAGGCTGCAGCGTTCACTGATTGTTGCGGCCCGCTGGTGAGGGCCAGGGATGGCCGGGGCATAGGAGAGGCCGCGATTTTCGGCATTACGTTGTCTTGTAAATTTCGCTGGCGGAAACCAGCGACGGCGCCCGGCCAATCCCACGATCCCGCCGCCCACCCCTACTGCGAGGTGCTCGCCGTCACGTTCAGGAAAACCGGCGGGGCGGCCACGCCGCCCACCGTCACCACTATGGGCTGGGGGCCCGCAGGCACGCTGGCCGGTATCTGGAAATCGATCTGGGTAGCGCCCGCCAGCCCGCTGGGGATGCCGTGGAAGAGCAGGCCGTTCGATGAAGTCACGGCCACGCCGCCGATGGTGAGGGTGAGCGATAGACGGGAGTGCGGCAGATCGGCCGGGTTCGTAATGGCCGGGGACGGCGTCGCTCCCGTGCCCAGAGTGGGGGTCACGTCACCGTCGCCCGTTACAAACAGTTGCAGCACTTGCGGGCCGCCCGCCTGCGCCGTGGTCACCGGATTGCCCGTCGAATTGTCGAAGACAGCCCCCAGCACGCCAGGCGCGGCGGGAGCCGTCGTAAAGGGGAACGACGCGATCTGCCCATTGTTGCCGACCGCCAACACGGCCAGTCCCTCGCCCGTCTCGTAAGGTACCTGCAGCTCGATGTGTCCGGGCGAAACGGAATACAGCGGCGCGGAAAAACCGTTCACGGTAGTCGAAACGCCGCCCAGAGTCAGGGGGAGCGGCAGCGTGGAAGCCTGCGCCGTCGAGTTTGCAAGCCCGCTGCCGTAGACGCTCAAAATCATTCCTGGCGCGAAGGCGCTCTGCAAGCTGAACGCGTTCTCGAGTCCCGTGATCCGCGTGCTGGTAGATCCATCCACCACGAATGTAACCGCAACGTCGATCGACTGAGGCACCGCATCCAGGGCCTCAATGGTCGCCACGGCGTTGTACACGCCCGGCGACAGACCGGCCGCGGAAGCCTGAAAATTCAAATCGACCGGTCCGCTGCCCGATGTGGGCGTCACGGTCAGCCAGGTGGACGTGCGGTTAGCCGGGGAGACGGAAGCGGTCCATTCCGGCGCCCCGCCCGCGAAGTTCACTGCCACGGGCGCGGAAAGGCTTCCCGCCGGGCTGGCGAGCGAGACCGACGCCACACTGGCCGCCATTGTGGCCGGCGCCGCCGAGGCTCCCGTGAATGCGGTGGCTAGGGTACTGCTCACGGTGGTCGACAAACTGGAAGTTCCTTGGATCTGCACGGTTTTTACCGCCGGTGGTGTGGTTCCGCCGAAACAAACAGTGCCCCTTAGTACGCCATACGGCGCCAGCCTCGTCGTGCCGAACACCGTCTGAATCTGCGAGGTCAGGAGGCTGATGCTGGTGGCGAAACTGGTCAACGATACCGGGTACCCGCCCAGTTCCTGCACGACCAGCGGCAGCGCCCATTGGCATGATGGGCCGGCCTGCGGATTCTGCTGTACGGTGGTGACAGGGCTGGAGAGCAAAATGCCCGTTGCAATCTGCGTTCCCAACGGACCGAGGAACGGCACCGTCAGTTGCTGCGTCCACTTGTTGCCGTTGGCGTCGGTGCCGCTGAAGGAGACGACGCGGTTCCTCGGCGCCGCGAAGCCGGAGCTCTCGAGCGCAATCGCGAGTGTCCCATTGGCCGGCAGTTTCGGGTTGGCCCCGAGCAAACCGAGATCGTCGTTGCCGTCGATGGTGAATGCGGTGATCGAACTTGCCACGCCTCCCCTCTCCGCCACACCGGCGGTGAAGAGCCAGTCCGCGTAGGCCGCCGATTCATACACCGGGTTGGAGTCCACAAATGGAACCGCCAGCGCCGCGCCCGCCGGCGCGTTGAGCGCGATGCGCGCCGACCCCTGGGAGCCGTCATAAACGCTGTCGCCGCTATACAGAGCCGTGACCACGCCGCTGCCGGAGGCGATGAGCATGGCCTCCACCGAAATGGCGGCGCCGGCGCTCCCTCCCGGCAACAGGGCCAGTGGCGCGCCGCCTACCGCGATGTCGTTGTTCAGAAACGTCACCGTGCCGGTAGGAGGGATTCCCGAGCCCGATACGGTTGCCGACAACTGCACCGTATCGGTCAGGTTGAGGGGGGTCTTGGGACTCACCTGCAGACTGGTGCTGGTGGCGGTACCGCCGGTCCACTCCATCACCAGGTTATAGCCATCCACGGATCCGAGCCCGGTAGTCATGTCGAAGCCCGTGCCCGCATTAAAGCCCACCAGGCCGTTGACGCAACCGGCGCTGCCTTGTTCGCAGGCCGCTTTGTTGTCGCCCACGACGATGTCGTGGAACACGTCCTGGGTGGCCTGCGCCAGCCGGTAAAGCCCCGGATTGACGTTGCCCAGGCCGTTGCCTCCCACGTGCTGATTGACCATCGCGAGCAGTCCCGCAAAGGCCGGGCTGGAGGCCGAAGTGCCGCTGTAGCCCACTTCGCCGCCGTTCAGAATGCCCAGGTACGGCACGGTTGCCGAGGCGGGCAGGGATACGTCCGGCAGGTCGCGCGCATTGTCGTTGGAAACGCCCGGACCGGCCTGCCATCCCGGCTTGGCAAACAGGACACTGGCTCCGCCGCCGCTTGCGAAGAAAGCGACACTGGGATCGGAGGCAAAATCGTTCCACGCCTTTTCCGGAACATACGATAGCGCCGAAGCGCCGTTGGCGTCATTCCGCGCCGCCCAATAGGCCCCGCTGGTGTCGGTGAATTCCGTGCCGCCTACCGCCGTGATCTCCGGTATGCTGGCGGGATAGGTGACGGTCGGCCCCAGGGTTGCCTGCGGGGTCGCGTCGGAGACGTCGCAGGCCACGGCACCCTGGTCTCCCGATGCGGCAAACCAGGTGATGCCCTGGGCGTTGGCCTGTTGCGCGACCGCCTCGTCGGCGATGGAATGGTAGGACTCGCATCCCCCGTAGCTCAAGCTCATGACGGGAGCCACGTTCTGATCCACGGCGTACTGCGCCGCGGTCAACACGTCCGCCGAGTACACGTAGACAATTGTTGCGCCAGGCGCTACCGCGCCGGACCATTCCAGATCGAGGTTGGCCTCGCTCAAATCCGTGGAGTCGATACCCGGGTCCGGACCGAACAGCATCACCCGCGGAATGTTGGCCGGCAAGTTAAACTGCGCGCGAAAGGCCTGGATGTCGGAAAGATGGATTCCGGTCTGTCCCAGGATAGCGATGGTCTGGCCCGTGCCGTCGATCCCGGCCGCGTAGAGCTTCTGCAGGTCGAAGATGGTGGCGAAATCGTCAGGCGCCAAGGCGCGGCCGGCCGTGGTGTCGGACTCCGCCGCGAGCGGCACAATCTTGGCCTGCGACTCCAGGCGGAAATCGTCCAACCCCCGAATTCCGGCCACCACTTCCGCCAGCGCCTCCGGAACCGAGGGTTCCGTGGCATTGGCAAAATGCCATTTGCCCTCCACCAGGTAACGGTGAATTTCGGTGTGAAAGGCCCGGCCAGCCTGCTCCGCCGTGCCGCTGAAGGCGATCCAATGCCGCCCGCGCGCCACGTCCTGAATTTGAAGGCCCTCCGCCCGCAGCCAGCCCGCGATTTTCGCCAGGTCGTTGGCGTTGAGTCCGAACCGCTCCCCGAACTGTTCCGGGGTCAGCCAGCGGCGATAATTCGCCGAGCGCGGATTCTGTTGCTGCGCCAGAAACTCCGCCAGCCCCGCGGCCGGCTTCAGTTGTAGCGTGGCATAGGAAATCGGCATGGCCGGGTCCACTCGTCCCTGGTCGAAGCGCGCCTGCGCACGGGGATGGAGGCTGCCCCTTAAGACAACGGTTCGGCTCGCGTCCACCGGACCGGCGATGCGGTCCCGGGCGCCGGCCGCCAAAGGGGCGGCAAACCACAACAGTGCGGCGGTCTTAAGAAGCGTTAACAGCATGAATGAATCCGTCTATACCGGAAGCAACGAGGCCCACGCGGGCATCGGCGCCCATCACCGTTTCCACCGCCCCGCACTCCGCCAATCTCCCTCCCCGCAATACCCCCACGCGCTGGCAGAGCGCCGCCACCGATGCCAGGTCGTGCGAGATGTACAGGGTTGCCATGGCGAACTCGCGGCTGAGGCCGCGCAACAACCCCAGGATCTCGCGCTGCGCCGCCGTATCCAGAGCGCTGGTCGGTTCATCGGCAATCAACAGCGCCGGCCGGTGAAGCACCGCCATGGCGATGAGTACCCGCTGTGCCTGCCCGACACTGATCTGATGGGGATATCGCCGGAAAAACGCCTCGCCAGCGGGCAGTTCCAGGCGCACCAGGAGGTCCCGAACCGAGGTCCGCGCCTCTTTCCAGGGCCGGGTGGAGTGGGCCTGCCAGGCTTCCCGGAAATGCGTTTCCAGGCGCAGAGCCGGATTCAGCGCGGAGGCCGGACTCTGTGGCACCAGCGCGATTTGGCGCCCGCGCACCCGGCGCATCTCTTTTTCCCCGCAGTTCAATAGTTCGCGGCCCTCGAAACAAATCGATCCACGGGCCGCGCCCCCCCGCATGTCCAGCAGCCGCAGAATGGCCAGCGCAATGGTGCTCTTGCCCGACCCGCTCGCCCCCACCAGGCCAAAAGCCTCGCCCGGGAGAATGTCAAACGCGACCTCGCGCAAGACTTCCGGCTTGTTCCGGTAATCTACCGAAAGATGGACGGAAAGCAGCGCCTCTCCGCCGCGAGAGACGGCCGCTCGTCCCCGCTCAGCCGAGCTTTGCCCGCCGGAACTCATGCCTCGAAATCCCCCGTCGAAATCGCCACCTGGAAGCAACTCACCACCATCACCAGGGCCACCAGCGGAGCCGCTATCCAGGGATTGCGCGCCACCGCGGAAAGGTTCTCCATCTCGCGCAAGAGGTTGCCCCAGGAGGGCGCCGGTTCGGCCACCCCCAGACCCAGCAGCCCCAAGTTGGCTTCGCTGAGGAGGAATGCCGGCGCGGTCACCCAAAACTGCGCCGCCGCTACAGGCCTCAGATTGGGCAGGATCTGGACCAGCGCAATGCGCCATGGCGGGCAGCCCTCGCTCCTCGCGAGTAAGACGAAGTCCGACCTCTGGTGCCGTTTTACCGCGGCGAGGAGGATGCGGGAAGGGCCGGCCCATCCCAGTAGACCCAGCAATCCGAACGTGATCACGATCGAAGTGGCCGGGCCGGCGTTGAGGGGGAGCATGGCCCTCGCCGCCAGGAGCAGGAACAGCCACGGAAGCGATAGGCACAGGTCCGTGGCGGTTGTCACAACCCGCTCCCACCAGCCGCCCAGGCACCCGGCGGTCAACCCGGCGAGCAGCGCCAGCGCCACCGCCAGCAGCGCCGCCAGCGGCGCTAATACCATCGAGACTCGGCCGCCATAGATCAGGCGCGACAAGCGGTCCCGTCCCAGCGCATCCGTGCCCAGGCGATACGGGCGGCACGGCGGGACAGCCACATCCGCGCGAAACTGCCGCTCATAGGGGAAGGGTGCAATCCAATCGGCGCATAACAGGACGATCAGGATTGCGCCCAGAACCGCGATGGAAGCGCGCCGCATCTATGCCTCCCTCCGCATGGCGCCGCGAATGGCGTCCGAGATCAGGTTGGCCGAGGCCGTGATCGCGGCGATCAGAACGGTGACATTGACCACCACCGGAAGGTCTCGCGCCAGGGCCGCCTTCCACACCAACTGGCCCACCCCGGGCGAATCGCACAGCGCCTCTACGGGAATCGCCGCGCCCAGCGCCATGTTCACGGAAACCGCCGCCAGGGCCAACACTTCGGCGGAAGCGGGCAGACACACATGGCGCGTAACGAGCCGCAGTCCTTCGATTCCCCGCGCGCGCGCAGCCAGCACATGCGGTCGCCGCGTCATGGCGCCGGTGATGTTGTGGAGGTAGCGCAGAATGCGAGGCAGCAGGATAGCCCCAATGGCCAGCCCCGGCCCAACCCTCAGGTAAAGCGCCAGCAGCGCCATCACAGCCGACGGCAGGCAGAGCAACCCGCCGCTGAGGACCGTGGCGGCCAGTTCCCAGGCGCGGCGTCTAAGGATGCCCAAAGCCAGCGTCACGACGGCCGCACCGCTCCAAGCCCAAGCCACGCCCGCCGCGGCTGATCGCACGGTGAGGCCCAGGCGGTCCGCGATCAACTCGCGCACGGGCTGGCCGAAGGAAACCGACTGGCCTAACTCGCCCCGGCAGAGTCCGGAAAGATACCGTCCGAAGTAGCGGACCAGGTTCGCATTGCCCGCGTTTTCCGCGTCCAGGGCGCGAATGCTGCTTTCGCTGAGCCGCGTATCCAGCCGCCTTTCGTCCACTCCGAATCCCGGCGCCACGCGAACCAGAGCCGCTGCCAGGAAGGCTGCCAGAAGGATGGTCAACGCCAGGCACAGCAACCGCCCGAGCGCGGCGCGCCAGAACGGCAGCCGGAGAGCGCCGGATTCGCCGTTGTCTTTCATCGGTATTTGTTCCTAAGGCTTGCCATACCGTGCCAGGTTCATGCGCGCGTCCGCCACCGCCAGCAGATCCTCGGCATACCGTCCATCGTCCGGATAAAAAGCTTCTCCCACGTTCACCACCGGGGGGAGTTGGCCGCCCGCGGCTGCGCCGATTTCCACCATCAACGCTTCCATCCGTTTTCGTTTCTCCGCCAGGTGTCGATGCGCAAAGCTGCCCAACACCAGCACAAACCGGTCCCCCATGCGCGCCACGCAATCCTCTTCGCGGCACAGACGGCGTAGTCCCGCGGCAACCGCCCGCGAAGCGCCGCCGGGCTGGCCGGTCCATGGCTCCCCGGCCACATCGCACACCAGAACCGCCAGGGTGCCCCCATGGCGGCGGCAACGGGCCAGGTCGGCATCCAGCCTCAAGAAGAGCGCGCGCTCGTTGGGCAGGGAGGTTGACGGGTCCTGCATCGACAGCCTCTCCATGGACTCGTATCGCAAAGCGTTGTCCACCGCCGCGGCCAGTTTGGCGCGGATGCGCAGCAACATTTCCAAGTCGTCGGCCAGGAAGGCCGCCGCCTCCTTGTGGTAGAGCGCCAGTACCCCAGCCAGTTCCGCGCCCCGCTCGAGCGGCACGGCGAGCACGCTGCGGGGTGGGCTCGCCCCGGCTCCATCGCCCGCATACCCGCCCTCCTCCGACGGCTGGCCGTTGTACACCGCCTGACGAGTCTCCGCCACGCGGCTTGGGACGCCGCGGCCGCCGGCAATTTCCGGCGAGCACAGCCACCGCGCCTCTTCTCCACTGACATAAACCGCGGCCAAACGGTTCTCGCGCGGAGTCCAGATAGCCATCGAGTGGTAGACGATCAGTGTCCGCAGGCGGGCGTCCACCTCGCCGAGTGTCTCGGCGAGGTTGAGCGAGTTGCCCAATACGCCCATCAATTCGTTCAGCAGGCGATCCTTCCGCGCGGCGGCCACAAGAGATTGCAGCCAGCCGCCGGCCTCCGCCCGACAGTCCGGCGGCACGGCCGCGCGTTCGATGTCGGCGTGGCTCCGCTCCACCACCGCCACGACCCCGGGATCGAAAACCGCGCCCTCTCCGCGCCGCAGAGCCTCCCGCGCCTCGGGCATCGGCAGGACCGCCAGACAGTCCGCCACCGCCAGAACCCGCGCTCCCGCCGGGATTGCCTCCCCGCGGAGCCCGTCGGGGTAGCCGGAGCCGTCCCAGCGTTCGTGGTGCGACCGGACCATGGCCGCCGCTTCCCCGTCACAACCCATGCTCTCCAGCATTTCCGCGCTCGCGAAAACATGCGGACTCCATGGTCCGGGCCGCCCGTCCGGCGGAAGAGCGGCGGTCCAGGCAGGCGCCGCGATTTCCCCCGCATCGTGTAGAATCGAAGCCGCCAGCAAAGCCCGCAGGCGGGTATCCTCCCATCCCAGGCGCAGACCGATTTGCCGCGCATAGTGCGCCAGGCGCGGCAGCCGGCCGGGGGCGCGTCCGGCGCGGGCCGCGATGGCCTGCGCCAGCGTCTGGACCATTCGCCACGGTAGCGTTTCGGCGCATGAATCGCCATGCATATCTCCTCTATCGGAGCTTTCGGAAAAAACATTAGAGTGCCGGGGGGCTACAGTTTATAAGCTGCAGATCCGATAAGAAGTCAGGAGCGCATGCCGGACGCGCATCTTTATCTCGGTGTGACCGCCATCGTCGCCAGCCCCGCGATGCGGTTGGTAATGGCACTGACCGAACGTGTGGCCCGAACCTCTGCGACCGTGTTGGTAACCGGCGAAACCGGCAGCGGCAAGGAAATTGTGGCGCGCGCCATTCACCACTACTCGTTACGGACCAACAGGCCATGGGTCGATTTCAGTTGCGCGGCGCTGCCCGAGCACCTGGTGGAAAGCGAGCTCTTCGGGCACGAGAAAGGCGCCTTCAGCGGAGCCGAGACGGCCAAGGCCGGGCTTTTCGAACTGGCCCATACCGGCACCTTGTTCTTGGACGAAATCGGCGAGTTGGAACCGCGCATGCAGGTCAAATTACTCCGCGTCCTCGACGGCGTGCCGTACTACCGCGTGGGCGGCCAGAAAAAAGTGGCGGTGGATGCGCGCATCGTCGCCGCCACCAACCAGAATCTGGAAGACGCCGTCCAGCGCAGGCAGTTTCGCAGCGACCTCTTCTACCGCCTCAACCAATGCCGGATTCGCGTGCCTCCCCTGCGCGAACGGCGCGACGATATCGTTCCCATCGCCGAATATTTCCTGCGCCAGCACGCCAGGCAGGCCACCTTCTCCGGCGAGGCCAAGACCGCTCTGGAACGCTACCACTGGCCGGGCAACGTGCGGGAGCTGAGAAACGTGGTGACCGCCGCGCTGGTGGATGCCCGCAATTACCAGGTTACTCTGGAAGACCTGCCTCCCCTGGAGGGTGCGCCGGTGCGCGGTCCGGCCGAATCGGACCTCGGCGAGGTGGAGCGGGAGGCTATTCTTGCGGCCCTGCATCGGACCTCGGGCCATCACCAGAAAGCCGCGGATCTGCTGGGTATTTCGCGGCGCACGCTGACTCGCAAATTGAAGCTGTACCGCACGCTCGGGGAGGAGGATTCCGACGATGTCGATTGACGGCTCCGGAGGCAAGGAGCGCCGCTCCGAAGCGCGCCGGCCGGCGGATGGAAGCGTGACCCTCTGGCTCAACGGGTCCTCCCTTAAGGTCCCGGCTCACCTGCTGGATACCGCGAAATCGGGCTTTCGCGTGCGGCACCGTTCGCCCGCCTTGCTTCCCGGCCAGATTGTCGAATTCGAACTGGCCGGGGTGAATGGCCGCGCCCGCGTGGTCTGGACGAGGGTTCTGGGCGAACGCGTCGAGAGCGGCTTCCTGATCCTCAGGGAGGATGCGGCATGAAAAGCGGCGCCAAATTCTATGTCGGCTCCGTCGTGGGCGCGGGCTTCGCCTGTGTGGCATATGCCGCGGCCCGCTGGACCTGCCCGGATCCTTATCATTACGCGTGTCACCTCGCCTTCGCCCTGGTTGCGGCCGGCCTCAAGGTTTCTCTGCCGGGTGTCTCCGGAACGATGTCGGTCAGCTACGTCTTCGTGCTTTTGAGCATGATGGACTTCAGTTATCCGGAAACAGTCATGGTGGCTTGCCTGGCGATGGTTTTGCAGTCTGTATGGCGCACCAAGAGCTGCCCGAAACTGATCCATACTCTGTTCAACGTGGGCAGCGTGGCGGTTGCGGTGACCGCCGGCAACGCCATCTACCACCTCAGCGCGGGGTGGGGGCAGGTTTTGCTCAGCGTAGCCATGGCGTCCACCGGTTATTTTCTGACCAACTCGCTATCCATCGCCGCGGTGGTCGCTCTGACCGAGTCTCAGGATATCCGCAAGATCTGGCGGGAATGCTACATGTGGACCTTCCCTTACTACTTGGTTGGCGGCGCCGTCGCGGCCCTGATCAGCCTCTGTAATCATCGGTTGGGGTGGCAAACCACGATTCTGGCCCTACCGGTCGTCTATATCATCTTCCGTTCCTACCGGCAGTATTTGGGCAGGCTGGAGTCGGAAAAACTGCACGCCGAGCAGATTGCCGCTCTGCACCTGCGGACCATCGAAGCGTTGGCCTTGGCGATCGAAGCCAAGGACGATTCCACTCACGACCACCTGCGGCGGGTCCAGATCTATGCAGTCGAGCTCGGCAAGAAATTGGGGTTGGACGATGGCCAGATGCAAGCGCTCCGGGCAGGCTCCATTCTGCACGATATCGGAAAACTGGCCGTTCCCGAGCACATCATTTCCAAACCCGGGAAGCTGACCTACGAAGAATTCGAAAAAATGAAGATCCACCCCATCGTGGGAGCGGAGATTCTGGACCGGGTGAAGTTTCCCTATGACGTGGTCCCGGTGGTTCGCGCGCATCACGAGAAGTGGAACGGCAGCGGTTATCC
>Ga0181521_10005773_pt1 | contig 13676 bp, 10 predicted proteins | sample PEATcosm2014_Bin_32_FD_119764 | JGI IMG/M metagenome (GOLD analysis project Ga0181521, IMG submission 119764) | Peatland microbial communities from MTU Mesocosm Facility, Houghton, MI, USA - PEATcosm2014_Bin02_60_metaG | ecosystem: Environmental > Terrestrial > Soil > Wetlands > Peat | place...
CCAACAGCAACTGCGTCGCTTCGGGGAGAAGGACAGGTGCGGGCATGGCGACCGTTTCGCCCCATTGCCGGCGGATCGTGCTCTGCTCCCACATGAGCCGATGAGCCGTTAGTAAATCGCCCGAGGAGCGCGCGGCATTGGCCATGAGATCGAGAATCTCGCAGGCTTCGGCGAGCCGATCGAAGTTCTTCAGCAAGGCAAGCGCCGCGAACCCGAGTTGCATCGACGCCCGATGCCCGCCCTCTCTCAACCAGCTGTGAGCGTCTCCCAGCGCCCGGAGGCAGCGGTCGGGATTGCGCGGCCAGGAAGCGAAGAGAGTTCCCAATTCGTCGAGAGGGCGACGCTCCGGCATTTGACCCATCCCCTCACCCCGCGTGAAAATGATCGACGTTTTCCCGCCCAGATCCACAAACTCCCGATCTTCCTCCGCGAGATGATCGAAGAGGAACAGGCACCGCCGGTTTGCGCAAAAGCCGGCCAGGCTTGTTCGATTCCGTTCGGCGCTGTCGAGGAGCCGCAGCCCAAGAATGTGGGCTATATCGCCGAGAATTCCGGCTCGGCTGCGTCGAGCGCAGTCGATGCGGAACACGCCTTCGAAATCTTCTCCGCATTCCCGGCAAAACGCGAGCGCTTCTTCCATGCCGAGACCGGTTTCGACGGCGGGACGGTCCGCAATCCGGCGCCGCAAAGTTTCGAAACTCCCGCCGATAACCGGCTGACCCGAGCCGTATACCCAGCGCTTCAGAGCACGCATTCCGGCGAGTGAGTCTCCTGAAAGATCGAAGAAGCTTCCGCGCCGGAACAAATCCGGGAATCGGCACTGGCGAAACAGCAGACACGCCAGCCGGGTGCCAAGAACGCCCGGCTGACGGAGGAACACGGGCTCCCATCTGCCGCGATTCCAGGGGTTCGGCACGGACGCGGGCGATAACGCGACGAGGACGATGTCGGCGGAGAGCCCGATTTCAACCGCGTCAATCAGGTCCCTACTTTCCTCGCGCGAGATCTCCTCGCGCGAAACCGTCAGGGCACAGTTCGCTTCGAGGTATGCCGCAACCTCGCCGGCAAGCGCGGCGTCCTCCAGGGCATGGCAGACGATGGCCGACCGCTGCGCCATCTGAGTTACCGGGTCTTCATCTCGACGCTGATCAAATGAATCTCGGACGTGCCCACATTCCCGATCGAATGGGGCGGCAGCGATTCGAAGAACCGCGCGGGCTGACCCGTCGGATTGGGCTGAATCCGCGTGTCGAGAAGGACGTTCCGGTCAGCGTCATAACGAACGAAGTCGCCGCCGGAAATCGTGTAATAAACGGCAGGCCATCGATGCGTGTGCACGGGAACCAGGTCGCCCGCCGGAATTCGCGTGTCGAGCACGCGCACCCGATCGTTATCCAGCACCAGCCGATGGTGCTTCGGGGCGGCAACGACGGCGTCGAGGTAATCGGGCCAGGGCCAGGGGCTCACCTCGCTTTCTTTGATTCGCCCTGTGCTTTCGTGTGCCGTGGACGTAAAGATCTCCCGGTGGTTATCTTCTCAAAAACAGCCTTCCAGTGCGAGGTTTCGCGGAAAAGTCTGCGCACGAGGCCTGCTTGATGCTGGAACATAGCCTCGGCGATATTGGTAGCACGATGGAAAAGAGGTCTTCCGTGATCCCCGAGGCGCGTCTCGGCTGGGTTAACCTGGCGATGCTTTCCATCGGACTGCTTGCCTGTGTTGATGGCGGACGCAGCGCCGACGTGGCGATTCAACCGTCCGTTACGTTTCAGACAATCGCCGGATGGGGGCACAGTGGCGGCGTTGTCGCCGCAACGTCCGCTGCTTCGACTTTTTTGCCTCAATCCGTCGCCAACCCGGTCAATTATCAATATCTGGATTATCTCGTCGATGATTTGGGTTTGACCGGAACACGAACCCCGGAGATTGGCCCGCGAATCGACGGGAGGGGTACAGACCGGGGCGACTGCGATGCCATCGATTGGAACCTCTTCGAAAAAGACTCTTTTCCGCCCTCGGACGCGGCTTACCTCGTCTATTACCAGAACCGAATCCTGGCCCAGGGCTTTCAACCCTTGTTTTACTCCAGCCCCGAATATCCTACCCATGCGTCGGATCAAAAGCCGTGGGTTCTAAACAATCCGTGCGAGCGCGCTCAACAAATTTGGGCCAGCGCATACTACTTAAAAACCACGTTTGGAATCAATATCGGTTATGCCGTGATTTATAACGAACCGAGCATACCCTGGACGATTCTGACGGACGACATCAAGGCGCTCGGACCACGACTGGCTGCGCACGGACTGACCACCCTCGTACAATACGCGGAAGCCATCTCGCCACGGACCGACTGGGACTACGCCGCGCGTGCGGCCAACGATCCCGATATGTGGCGCTACGTCGGCAGGATTTCCTATCATAACTACGGCGGCGCCGATCCCTATCGCTCCCGTCTCCGGGATTTTGCGGCAGCCCGATTGCTCACCACTGCCCAGACAGAAATGGAAAATCCGACTTTCGACGATCTGTACGGGGATCTCACTTTGGCCGGCGTCAGTTACTGGGAAGTGGCTTTCAGCGGCAACCGAACTTTGGTTCCACGCCCGGGCCTGACGACGTTCACGCCGTCGGGCACCTATTTTCGCCTTCGGCAACTGATGCATTACGTTCGTCCAGGCGACATTCGCATCGGAACGGTTTCGAGTGATCCGTCCGTTCGTGTATTGGCGTTCTCGCGGAACGGCTCGCCGAAAGGAATGATCACGACGATCATCGAGAACACAGCCTCGTCCGTGAAAAAAGTCAGCCTGAGCGGTTTGCCGCCGGGTCGATATGGCGTTTCCCAGGCGCGCTCGGGCGCGGCATCGTTTCAGGAGCTCGGTCTCCGGACCGTCGGAGCCGAAGGTACGCTCACCCTAACCAACGTCGCGGGTGGCTCGGCTGTGACCACGCTCTATCCCCGGTCCGGCGAAAATCGTCCGCCAACAATTGAGGTCTGGGGCGCGGAGCCCGGGTATCTGGTGACGCCCGCCAACACGGCGAGGCTGTCCGTCACGGCGAGCGATCCCGAACTCGACCCATTAACCTGGCGTTGGTCGGTAACGAGTCAGCCGACAGGCGCCAATGCCCATTTGGCGTCTCCAAATGCCAGCGCTACCAACGTCACCGGTCTTGCCGTCCCCGGTACATACGTTTTCAATGTCGACGTCTACGACGGGACTAACAAATCGTCAAAGCAAGTATATTTGGTTGCTTATGGCGCCAACCTCCCGCCTGTACTCGGGCAAACCGGGTTCAGAATTGCGGCGCCGTATGGACTGGTGTTTGGCGACCCCAAGGCCACAACGCATGCCGAAATTGAACTGCCCACAACATCGGTGATCCTGCAGGCGGGCATTGCCGACATTGCCGGGAGCGACTTCACTGGCCGCGGTACGTGGAGTCTCGTGAGTCAACCCGCCGGGGCAGAAGCGGTTGTAAGCGGCACAACTTATATTTATATAAGCCTCCGCGCGCAGGTCACTAACATGACCGTGGCCGGCGATTACGTTTTTCAAATCAGCGTGACCAATCCGGGACATCCGGATTTGGCGGCACGAGTCGTCTGCACGGTCAATCCGGCAACTTCCGCTCCCATCATCAGCTCCGTTATGGCCTCTCCGCCGCTTGTGAAATCTCCGGCGGGCACAGCGCGGCTTTCCGCGGTGACCAGTGGTTCGAAAAACCAGCTGCTGCGGCACTGGTGGTCTGTAACATCCGCGCCGGCCGGTGCCGAACCGATCTTCGATCATCAGGGCCTGCCGAACACGACCGTGCGCAACCTGACACTGCCCGGGACGTACGTGTTTACGCTGCGCGTGTTCGACGATCTTCACATGAGTACGAGCAATTTGAGTTTGACCGTTAGTCCGGCCCCGGGCGCGCCGGTCATCACCAGCGCGGCGGCATCGGTCGCGGTTGGCGCGCCCTTGACGTATCGTGTCACGGCCAGCGGCAGACCCTCGGGCTTCAACGCCCTCGGCCTGCCTGCGGGATTAACCTTCAGCAACGGAATTATTTCCGGCACGCCCACGAAGGCCGGCACCTGCAATATTCACCTGAGCGCGACCAACGCGAGCGGCGTCGGTTACGGCAATCTCGCGTTGACAGTGCTCGCGCCCGGCGCAAGCGAAGATCGCGGAGCGCCGGCTCCAGCCCAGCAAGGAATCAAACGTTCGACCCCGTTGTGAGACATAACGACCCGATGGGAAGGTGACCTTACGCGGGGCCGCCGAGGCAAACGATGTGTTGTCGGTTGATATACTATTCAACCGGAGAATCCAGGAGGTTCCGGAGTGAAAACCAAGCTTGCACTTATCGGCGGTTGCGTCGCCCTGTTAACGGTCGCATTGCCTTTATCCGCGCATCATTCATTCGCGGCCGAGTATGACAATTCGAAGCCGGTGAGCATCAAGGGGAAGGCCATCAAAATGGACTGGGTGAATCCGCATTCCCATCTCGTTTTTGAGGTCACGACCCCGGATGGCAAGACTGAAACATGGACGGCGGAGACTCCTCCTCCGAACGGCTTGTACCGCGCCGGCTGGCGGCAGACCATGATCAAGGGCGGCGAGCAAATCACCGTCAACGGATTTCTCTCGAAGGACGGCACCAACCTCATGTGGGCGCAGAGCGTGGATTTCGCCGACGGACGCCGAATCACGCTGAACTCCTCTCCCGAGCCCGTGAAAGACGGCGGACGGGGCGGCAGAGGCGGCGGCCCGCCTGCTCAGCCTCCTTCCCAGTAGGGTTCGGCCGACGCGAAGAGAAGGAGCAAAGTACACGATGACATGCAGATTGGGGTTGCTGTTCGGGGCCGTCGCCAGCCTCGCCGTGTTATGTGTCTCCGTCGCGCCGCTATCCGGCCAAAAGAATGCTTTCACGGCATCGAAGGGCTGGTATAACCAGCCGGACCTTCAGGGAATCTGGGTACCGGCCAAGCCTGTCGACGACATCGAGAAGGGCGGTTTTATCAAGGACCCGGCCAACCACAAGATTCCATATAAGGCGGGCGGAGAGGCCAAGCGTAAAGAGAACGAGAAGAATGCCAAAGCGGCAGACCTGGTGAACAGGTGCTATATGCCGGGAGTGCCGCGGCTGATGTATATGGGTTACCCGTTCCAGATCTTCGAAACGGAGAAGTACGTCGCCATCGTTTCCGAATACGCGCACGTCTATCGGATGATCTACCTGGACGGCACCCCGCACTTGGATTTCCCGGATCTGTGGAACGGCGATTCCCGCGGACATTGGGACGGCGACAGCCTGGCGACCGACGTAACCAACTTCAACGACAAGACCTGGTTGGACAAGGCGGGCGACTACCACAGCAACCAGCTCCATGTAACGGAGCGGTTCACCCGCACCGGGCCAAATTCATTACTATACGAAGCCACCGTCAGCGATCCCATGACCTTCACGAAGGATTGGAAGATTGCCGTCCCCATGGTTCAAAAGACGGGCCCCACTGCCCGGCTGATGGAGTATGAGTGCCAGGACTTAGCTTTTGGCCAGTAGGCATCAGGAGACCCGCATGAAAAACTTGTTTCTAAGCTTGGCTCTCGTGGTAAGCACAACCACCGCCTTCGTATCGCCCTTGGCGGGCCAGAACGCTCCTGCGGCGCCGGCGGAAGGCAGGGGCGGCGGAAGGGGCGCCGGTTTCGGTCGCGGCAGAGGCGGTCCGCCCGAGCCACCCGCCGGCCCCATGCCCAGACTTCCCGATGGTCATCCGGACATGCAGGGATTCTGGAACCCGCCGGCAATCACCAATATTGAACCTGCGCCGGCCCGCGGCGGACGCGGCGCCGCGCCGGCTCGAGGGGGTGGTGGAGCCATAGCGGGATTTGGCGGCTTCGCCGGCGCCGGCAACCGCATTATCGATCCTCCGGACGGCAAGATTCCCTACAAACCCGAAGCCCGGGCGAAGCAGCAGGATATTCTACAGAACCATATGGCGGACGAACCGGAGCTGCATTGTTACCAATCCGGCGTTCCGCACAGCGAGTCCAACCAGTTCGGCGTGCAGATCATTCAGACCCCCGGGTATTTCGTGCAGCTTTCCGAGTTCATGCACACGGTGCGTATCATCCCCACGGACAACCGCGCGCACATCGATCCCAAGATCAGGCTGTACCAGGGCGATCCCGTGGGCCACTGGGAAGGCGACACATTGGTGGTGGATACCACCAATCAGAACGCCAAAACCTGGTTCGACACCTCCGGCAACTTCAAGACCGAAGCGCTGCATGTGACCGAGAAGTTCATTCCGCAGAACGCGAACATGATCGTTTACGAAGTCACGGTCACCGATCCCGACATTTACACCCAGCCCTGGACGGCCCGCTGGAACATCGGCCGCAACCGGCAGACAACTATGTCCGACGGCCATCCCTACGAGCAAATGGAGTTCGGTTGCATCGAAGGCAATGAGGACCTGCAGCACTACACCACCGATAAGGGCGGCAAAGCTCCACCGAAGCGTTAAGGTTTTCTACTTACCGACCATATGTACGACGTCCCGATTATTCTCGGGACAAATGAACTCGTAAATGTCTTCGGTCGGCGCCAGCTCCGAGACCCTCTTAGTCGTATAAGGTCTGGCCAGCACCCCGGGGTCTTCCACAGTGATTTCGGTTTCGAGATGCCCCAGATCGGGCCTCCTGTATCGTTCCACTACGTGCAGCTTTTCCGAATGCGGATGAGACTCCTGATCGAGCCAGGAGCTCTCATTGAAGCCGACCCGGTCGACCACCAGCGTGTCCCCTTCCCAGTGCCCAACGTTATGCCCATACCATCCCGGCATCGGGTCTTTCGGATGACTCCGCCCGTCCAGATAAATCTGGTGAAATCCCGGACTGTCGTCATCGGATATCAGAACCATCATCCCCGCGCTCTGCACCAGCGCATAAACCGGACCGATCCTGATAATCGGCGATGGCAGGCAGTGCGCCTGCGGGGCGTCTTTTCGGTTATTTGCCGCGCGCTCCTGCGCCACGGCCTGCGCCGCCGGAAGCCATTCCGGCTTTCCTGGATCGACGGTCCTCGGCGACCACCAGGTCCCGGAGAGATCGGGTTTTCCATCCACGGTGCGCGGCGTTGGTCCGGAAGGCGGTGCGTGTTTCCGTGCGTCCGCCTCGATCGCCAGCGTGTCTTCGCCCAGCGTGCCGAGCTGCGTAGTCTCCTGAAGCCGGATATCGAGGTGCTGCGTTTTGGCGGCGAGTACTTCCACGCCTTTCTGGTCAAAGGGTCTTAAACCGGGTATCGCCACGGTAATGTCGTATTTCCCGGCGGGCAGCTCCAAGATCGAGTAGCTGCCCTTCGCCGTGCTGGTGGCTTTGTATACAGTCCCGGTTCCGGCATTCTTCGCCTGAATAGGTGCGTTCGCGCGAACAGCGCCAACAGGGTCCAGGACCGTGCCTTGAATCGCGCCCTTGTCGCTTTGACCAAAGGCAAAAGCCGAATACAAAAGGAAAAATACTGTAAGTGTCCGGAAGCGCATGGTTCATCTTCTCCTTACCTGTGGTTCCGGTCAGTATAGCAATTACTCCCGGGGCCGTTCGACGCCCCTGCCGGGAGCCGTCGAGGTGGTTACCACGGCCGGTGGAGCGGGAGGCCCGTTCAACGGATTCAACTTGCCGCCAAGTTTGAAAGCCCATACCAGATCGCCCTTGGCTTCCTTCAATCCGTCACGGCTTCCTCCGGCGGCGATGGCAACATACTGCTCACCACCCGATTCCCAGGCAGCGGCGGGGGCATCGGCGCCGAAGCCGGTCTGAAAGCGCCAAAGCTCCTCACCGGTTTTCGAGTCGAAGGCGCGAAAATATCCATCCGATCCGCCGTGGAACAGCAGACCACCGGCAGTGGCGAGAACGCCGCTGCCGAAGCCCGCAAGATAAGGAACTTCCTTCTGCCACACTTGTTTGTTGGTGCGGGAATCGAGTGCTGTGATCAAACCGTACTCCCGCGTGCCTGGAACCGACACTCTTCCGGTGGGGCTGAACTTGCGCGTGGACACGCCGGTCGTGAAAAACAGATAGCCGGATTGCGGATCGTACGCGCCTGGCGCCCAATCGCCGGACGCCGATGGCTGGGCGATTTTCGTATCCGTCCAGACGGGCGTGAACATGCAGCCGCGCTCGTATTGCGGCACTGGCTCCGCGCATTGCGGCGCCGTGGGATCGCCCGCCGGAATCGGCTGCGTCGCCGCAGTCTTCTGCCGGGGCTCCTGCGGGACCGGCTTCTCTTCAGTGGGAATGAGAGGCTTGCCGGTGACGCGGTCCAGAATGTAGACCCAGCCCTGCTTGGAATGCGCGGCGAGCGCCTTGCGCATCTGCCCGTTGTACACCTGGTCGAAGAGGATTACGGGCGTTGGCATATCGAAGTCCCACAGGTCGTGGTGGACGGACTGAAAATGCCAACGGTATTTGCCGGTAGTCGCGTCCAGCGCCACGATGGAAGAGGTGTACAGGTTATCGCCGCCGCGCGTGGACCCGTTGTAATCGGGCCAGGGGTTGCCGGTGTTGACGTAGATCAGGCCAAGGTCGGGATCGAGCGCGGGCTGCACCCACATGGCGCCGCCGCCGGTCTTCCACGACTCGCCTTCCCACGTTTCGCTGCCGGGTTCGCCGGGCGCGGGGATTGCATTCCAGCGCCAGACCTCGGCGCCGGTTTTAGCGTCATGTGCCGTGAGGCGTCCGCGCATGCCGCCGTCTCCACCGGAAACGCTGATGTAGACCAGCCCTTTGTAATAGAGCGGCGGCGCCGACACATACTGGCGCAGATTCTTCGGGATATCTTCACCCAGTTCGTGTTTCCAGAGCAGCTTGCCCGTTTTCTTGTCGAGCGCGAACAAGCGCGTGACAGGCTCCATGCGGCCCGATGCCGGCGGCGGCTTGCGGATGTCGGTTTCGACGCCGAACACCATCCCCCGATCCGGCCCTTCTCCCAGCGCCACGCCGCGCTTGGCTTTGTTGTCCGGCGTTTTGGGATCGGTGGGCGTGCGGTATTCCCAAACCAAATTGCCTGTTTTCACGTCGAGCGCGAAGATGTCCTGCTCGCCGGTTGTTATGTACATCACGCCGTCCTTCACGACCGGCGTCCCCTGCTGCGAATAGGGAGGGCCGAAGCCGGAATTCAGCCGCGCCATCCATGCGCCCTTGAGAGTCTTCACATTCGATGTGTTGATTTTGGAGAGCGTGGAGTAGCGCGTGTTGCCCCAATCGCCGCCGACGAGCGGCCAGTCTGCCGTGGGAGGCTTGCGATAATCCGGCGCGGTTTGGGCTTGGGCGAGGGGAAGAGCCAGGAGGCCGATTGCCAATCGGCCGCAGATTGCCAATCTGCCCCACGGGCTATACAGTCTCAGCTGGTTTTGGGTGGGGCGGGTCACTTGGCTTCCTTGATGTGTTTTTCGAGCATTTTTCGGCGGACGACGGCCCCGTACACGTTGCCCTGGGCGTCTACTCCGACTCCTTCGGCTCCGCTGTGTTCGATGGTGGTGGATTCCATGTCTTCAATGAAAGCCCTGATCGATCCGTCTTTGGCGCTGCCGATGCGGATGCCCTTCTTCACGCCCGGCTGATCGGGACCAAACGACTCCGAGTCGGCGACATACATGGTGTCGTCTTTGCCGATATAGATCCCGCTGGGCCGCCCCCATTGCAGCCAGGTATCGAGGTAGCGCCCGTCCTGATCGAAGATCTGGATTCGATTGTTGGAGCGGTCGCCCACAAAGAGCCGGCCCTGCGAATCGATCGCGATGGTGTGAGGCGCGAAGAACTCGCCGGGGCCATTGCCTTTCCTGCCCCAAGTCTTGATGAACTTGCCGTCCTTCGAAAACTTTGAAATGCGATTGTTGCCCTGCAGGTGCCCCTCGGTGACGAAGATATCGCCGTTGGGAGCGACGACTACATCGGTGGGCTGATCGAAAAGTCCGGGGGCATCGCCGGCAACTCCGGCTTTGCCGAGCGTTATCAGGACCTTTCCATCCGGGCTGAACTTGAAGACCTGTTGGCCCTTTCCGTTGCCACCTTGTTCGTCGGTCACCCAAAGGTTTCCATCCGGGTCAATGGTCGCGCCGTGCGGAAAGTTGAACATCCCCTCTCCCCAGCTCTTCAGGAGCTTGCCCGATTTATTGAACTTGAGGATGGGCGGCTCGGTCCGGCCGACGCATGAGTTCTCGTGGCAGCGGTGAATCACATAGACGTCGCCGTTGGCAGCGACCTCGACCGCCGTAACCGCAGCCCACGGGACGCCGCCGGGGGGTTGCGCCCAGTCCCGGATGGTGCGATACCCGTTGGGCAGATCGTTGGGAGGCTGGGCGCCGGTTTCGGCATAGACGGACGCGACCGCAACGAATATAAGCAACAAACCGGTCTTCATGCCGCTCACACGTCGTCGCGGCCAATATTCACGATGAAATATTCCGCGCGGACGGTCCCCACGTTCTTTGCGTTGTGTATTTCGTTCGAGCCGATGAAACCCACATCGCCCGGGCCCAGCTTCATTGGTTTGCCGGAGATGGTCAACTCCATGGTTCCTATGCGAACCAGCATCATCTCTTCCCGCAAATGCTGATGCGGCGGATGATTCACTTCGCCGGGCGCGATATCGCTTTGATGGCTCTCCATCTTGAAGCCGGTGTGCGTCTTGCCGGTGAACATTCGGCGCTGCTTGTTTTGCCCATTCGTGGTCACCGGTAATTCGTTGTAGAGATAGGCGTGGGTTTTGAGGACCGGCAGTTTCTCGACGGAATTATCCGCCGCCGGGGCCGCATTGGGCTGCGATGTGCTTTGAGCTGAAGCTGTGGCGGCTGCGAGAGCGGGGAGTAAAAGACCCAGTTCTCTGCGTGAATACTTTGGCATAAGCTGTCTCCTTCGACAGGGTTTGACGGGACCCCAACAATATACACCCGGAAAACGCCGCCAGCCAGCCCCCTTGCCGGCCGGTTACTTCTTATGCCTGCTGTTTTTGTTCGCGGGCGGTATGTTCTCGTCCGTCCAGTTCAGAATCACGTCCGCCACTTCGAGGTTGTTTGTACCGAGCATCATCATGTGGGTCGTGCCGTTGAAGACCGGCTTGCCCAGTTCGTCCAACTTGATGTACTCCGCCTTCGCGGTCCCGTGACCGGCGGCGCGCCTGGCGTTGATCGCGTCAACCGTGGCTTGGCACACCGGACTTGTCACCGTGTAATCTCCCTTCAGGGCCAAGTACGGGATATTGTCGAAGTCCTCCGCGGTGAGTCCGCTGTTGGGGAGGGAGCAGGAACCCTCGATGGTGATCAAGCCCTTCAGCATATCCAGATGACCATGTTCCTTCAGTATTCGGACCATGTGGTGGCCCATGATTCCGGATTGAGAATGTGTCGCGACGACGGCCCCGCCGAGCTTTTCCACCAGCGTGGCGAGATCCTGCGGCGTCCAGGTGTTGGCGGGTGAGATCTCCTTCGGATCGCAGGTGGCGCAAGTGGAGCCCGGCAGCGTGGCTTCGGAGTTGGGGACTAACTGCTTGTAGTATTCCAGCGCAAGGTCGTTGTTGGGGCCCGAAGGCGCCGGACCGATGGCTCCATCGCGCGCAACGACTTTCGCGTCGACGGCAGTGATCGGGTACGCCGGGTGGTAGTCGTTGCCGTGGATGGCCGCATCCGACGGCGGATCGCCCGGATCGCCATGTTGGATGAGTTTGCCGTTGAGTATGGTGGAGCCCGGCGGTATCAGGTGGCCGAACCAATTAGTCCACGCGCCATTGTCCGTGATCCTCGCAAGGGCCGGGACCATCGCGAGGCCCTTTGCAGTATCGCCATTTCTGATCGTGGCCGCAGCTTCATTGATTACGGATTCATCGAACCCGGAACGTCCGCGCCCAGCCTGATCCACCAGATAAGTGGAAATTCCCTTGCGCACGAAATAGGGATACCAGCCTTCCCGCCCGTCTGGTGTCGACTCCAGACAAGCCGCGGTATGACTGGACCCGTGCACCATAATGACCGGCGGCGCGTTGCGTTTCTTAGTCAGCGGTATCTCGAACTGGACGTACATTTGGCCGATCATGATCTGGTTGGGTGCCGGCGCCTGGGCGGCGGCGTTCGCCGGTGGCACAGTCGCGTAATTGGTAACTTTCGGTACGCCGCCGATAAAAAAGCTGCCCTGGTCTTCAATCACCAGCGGCTTGGTCAGGAACTTCTTCATTTTTGGCGTGTCCTGCCCGGCGGCGCCCCCCGCCATCGCAACCAGCAGGATCAGAGGAAAAGCATGTCTCATGGAACTCTCCTTTCAAGTGTTTCGCTAATCCAGCGAGAAGACGACCAGCGTTCCTCCCAAGTTTGTCCAGTCGGTCAGCGAAGTGGTAAGCCCGACGGCTCCGAGCCCTTCAGTGCCTTTGGTAAGCCCTTCCGCCAGGCCAATGGCTGCCCATCCCCCTACCCCGGTCAGCACGGCTACGTACTGCTTACCCTTGTGCATATAGGTGATGGGGTTGCCGATAATGCCCGAGGGCGTGTGGAATTGATAGAGAACCTTTCCCGAAGCCGTATCGACTGCTTTAAACCATCCGCCCAGTGTGCCGTAGAACAGTACGCCGCTGTCGGTGGTAAGGGGTCCGCTGTAATCCTGGAACATGTCGTTGATCGACCATTTTGTCTCGCCGGTGACCTGATTGAAAGCTATCAGCCGGCCGCGCACATCGCCATGGTCCGCCGGGTACATGCTGAGCAGAGCTCCCACATAGGGAAATCCGCCCTTATACTTTACGCTGAACGCCTGGTAGTCCATGCAGATGTGGTTGGTGGCCACATAGAAGAGTTTCGTCCCGGGGTCGTAGGACGCCGGCTGGTGATTCTTGGCGCCCTGCGCGGCCGGACAAATCTCTTTGACATTGACGTCTTCCTTCGTCATCTTGTCTGGGTTGAGCACCGGCCGGCCTGTTTTCAGATCGATTTCTTTGGCCCAGTTCACCGAGGGATCGAACTTGTTGGCTCTGAGAAGCTTGCCGTTACGCCGGTCCAGCACATAGGCGAATCCGTTGCGGTCGAAATGAGTGAGAGTCGGGATCGTCGCGCCATCGACTACGCTGTCCGTGAGCACGCTCTCGTTGATGCCGTCGTAATCCCAGGCGTCGTGAGGCGTCATCTGATACGCCCAAGCGGCAACCCCCGTATCCGGATTGCGCGCGAAGATCGTGGTCGACCATTTGTTGTCGCCGGGCCGTTCCGTGGGATTCCATGTCCCCGGATTGCCGCTTCCGTAGTAAACCAGATTGAGTTGAGGGTCGTAGGTGTACCAACCCCACGTGGTGCCGCCGCCCAGTTTCCACTGGTCTCCCTTCCAGGTCTTCAGGCTGGAATCCTTACCCACGGGACTCTGCGTGGCTCCATCGATGGTCTTAGCCGGATCGAGCAGCATGTCCTGGTCCGGACCATTACTATAAGCACGCCACGCGAGCTTACCTGAATTCAAGTCATACGCGGTGATGTAGCCGCGGACGCCATACTCGCCTCCCGCTATACCGACAATGACCTTGTCGTGCACTACCAGCGGCGCGGACGTCATGGTTTGACCGATTTCCGGATCGCCGTTCTTAGCGGTCCAGAGAGTCTTGCCGGTCTTCGCGTCGAGGGCGTAAAGATGAGTGTCCAGCGTGGCGACCAG
>Ga0181521_10005779_pt1 | contig 13665 bp, 11 predicted proteins | sample PEATcosm2014_Bin_32_FD_119764 | JGI IMG/M metagenome (GOLD analysis project Ga0181521, IMG submission 119764) | Peatland microbial communities from MTU Mesocosm Facility, Houghton, MI, USA - PEATcosm2014_Bin02_60_metaG | ecosystem: Environmental > Terrestrial > Soil > Wetlands > Peat | place...
AGCAGCGCCGCCACCACCCTGTCCTCGGCCAAGAGCTACTCCGACTCCTCGGTAGCGGCCGAAGCCACCGCCCGCATCGCCGGCAACGCCGCCACCCTGGCCGCAGCCGACAGCTACACCGATGCCGAGACCGCGCGCGCCGAGGCGGCGGAAGCCACCAAGGCCAGCCTGGCGGGCAACAACACCTTCACCGGCAACAACACCTTCACCACGGGGACCGTGGATATGTCTGCCGCCGGCGCGACCTTGCCGGTACAGACCACGAACTCGCAGCCATCGCCTTCGGGCAATCCTGGGGTCTGCGTTGCCGGACAGATGGTGCTGTACGTGACCGGCGCTCAGGGCGGACAGCTGTACATCTGCAACGCCACCCTGGACGGCTGGTCCACGGCGGGTGTGACCGGCGCCACCGGCGCGCAGGGACCGACCGGACCGACCGGCGCCACGGGTGCGGCGGGTGCGACCGGTGCGACCGGTGCGACCGGCACCATCGGCTCTGCGGGCGCGACCGGCGCTACCGGAGCCACCGGCGCGGATTCGAATGTGGCTGGACCACAAGGTCCGCAGGGACCAACGGGTACCACCGGCGCCACCGGCGCGCAAGGCTTGAACTGGATGGGCGGCTGGTCGCAATCCCATCCGTATGACCCCAACGACGCGGTGTTCTACAACGGCTCATCGTACGTGGCGACGGCGCTAAGTCCCAACCAGAACAATCAGCCCGACATCAGCGCCAACTACTGGACACTGTTGGCTCAGCAAGGGGCGACAGGAGCCGCAGGGGCAACGGGAGCCGCCGGCGCGAACGGAGCGGCTGGAGCGAACGGAGCGGCTGGCGCGACCGGAGCCACGGGAGCCACCGGCGCGCTAGGTCCGCAGGGCAACACCGGCACGACAGGTGCGACCGGCGCCACCGGCCAGGGCTTCAACTTCACGGGAGCCTTCGCTCTCAACCAGGTCCACAACGCCTATGACGTGGTCACCTACAACGGTTCCAGCTACGTGGCGCTGTTGGCCAATGCGGGAGCCCTGACTCCCGACCACGATGGTACGAACTGGTCGCTGATGGCGCAGGAAGGCGCCACGGGTGCAGCCGGTGCGACGGGCGCAGCGGGCGCCACGGGCGCGACCGGCACCGCCGGCATCAACGGAACTAATGGCGCCACCGGCGCGACAGGTGCGACCGGGGCTACCGGAAACAACGGCGCGTCCTCCGGGGTGTTCGAAGGCAACAGCGGCACCGCCCAGGCACTTCCAACCACCAGCGGGAGCACTTGGTACGCTGCGGCGGTGGGAACCTGCATTCCCAGCACCAGCCAGACTGCCTGCAGCGAGATCGTGGCGATCACTGGCACCGTCAGCAATCTCAGCGTCACGCTGTCAGCCATCCCCCCGGTCACCGGCGATGTGCTCTTCACGCTCATGCAACAAGTCAATGGACAGGGCTCATGGGTGGCCACGCCGATCCATTGCCAGGTTGGTCCTTTCAATGCATCGTGTAGCGACACGACCGACAGCCAGTTGTTCAATGCCGGCGACGGCATCATGTTGCAGCTTGTGTCCAATGGGACCTACTCCAATCCACCTGTAATCACCGGATCGTGGACCATGCAAGCTCCGTTAATCGGCACCGTGGGCGGCGGCGCCGCGGGCGCGACGGGCGCAACCGGTGCGACCGGCACCGCCGGAACCATCGGCGCGACTGGTCCAGCCGGCCCGACGGGCGCCACGGGCGCAACCGGTGCAACCGGCACGGCCGGAACCAACGGAACGGCTGGTCCAACCGGCCCAACCGGATCGACGGGACCGGCGGGAATTCCGGCGGGCATCGTTGGCAACACCAACAATCAAACCGTGGCGGCAAGCACCTCTGGGTTGTACGGCTCCGTCGAGGGACCATGCACTCCAAACGCAAACACTGCAAACTGCCTGGAGACGGTCACAGTGGGTGGGCCTCTGAGCAACCTCTCGGTAGTAGTTTCGGGGAGTGGTAGCACCTCGGGGACGGTGATTTTCACTCTGTACCAGAACGGGGTGAACACTGCGATCACCTGCACCATCGCCGCTGCGGCTAATGCTTCTGGTTGTGCCGATCTTACTCATACTGTGACCGTAAATGTCGGCGACACAGTCGAGATGCGGATCGACAACAACCGCACCGTGACTGAGAGTGCACAGTGGGCCTTGCAGGGGCCGAACAGCTTTGTTACTGGCGTGGCCGGCCCGGCCGGACCCACGGGCGCAACCGGTGCGACGGGCGCGGCCGGACCGACCGGATCGACCGGAGCCACGGGAGCTACCGGCGCAAACGGCTTGGGAACCATCACCGTGGGCACTACGAACACTGGCGCTCCTGGTACCAACGCTTCGGTGACCAACTCGGGTACATCCCAGAACGCGACTCTCAACTTCACCATACCGCAGGGGGCGACCGGCGCCACCGGCGCGACTGGAACCGGTAGCGGCACTGTGACTAGCGTCGCGACCGGTAACGGCCTGACCGGCGGTCCGATCACTACCTCCGGAACCATCAATATGACAGCGGCGCAGCAAACCAGGACCATCTGCTACGTCGCGGGCTCGGACAACACCAGTTCGGCTACTCTGAACCCGGCCGCTGGCGGCGACAGCCAGAAGAGCTTCTTCAACAACCTGATCGGGTCGATGCACATTACGGCGGCGTCCTGCCAAGTTGACGCTGGGTCGGTCACTCTTCAGGTGTTCAAGAACAACCTGGGCACCGCCATAACCACCAGTGGCGCTTGCAGCAGCACTCCTGGATCGTGGGGCGCCCCAAGCCTAAGTGGTACCCCGACGTTGGCTTCGGGCGATTCACTGGACTTGAGCATAACCGCCGTCACCACCGCGAAGCGGCTTACGGTTTGCCTCAAGGCGACGGTCGATTAATGCGGCGAGTAGTTGGAGTAGTTCCAGCAACCGGTCTGTTACTGGTCGTGGCCGCCACACGGAAGTGGGCGGCCTCGGCCAACATCGCGGCGGCAGCGAACCGATGAGGCGAGTATGAGTACATCGATATCGGGTGACGAAGGTGAATTGATGAGACAGCCGATCCCGAATTGTATCCGTGACAACGCAAGCCTCTGGTTCGGTTGGCGCAGGGGTTTGCGGGAGCGCTTTGGGCTGCTCTGCTTCTTTTTCCTGATCCTCGGCGCGCTTGCCCTGCTTGCTTCACCGGCGTCGGCCACCATCTCGCTGGTGCAGTCCAAGAGCAACGAGGAGGGTGGTGGTGGTAATAATTACCTCTCAGTTTCGCTCCCTTCAGCCACCACGCCGGGAAACTTGCTCATCTTCGCCATGTTCTATGCTTCCGGGGGAACGAGCCCAGTCATGAACGTGTGCGACGGCACTGCTACCAGTTGCACCGCACCCAACGCCGGCTGCACCGGTCAAACCAGCACGGACACATTTACGGCCCTGCCCAACATGCCGGTAAATGCCGGCGTCCGTCAGACATATGTTGCTTATGCGAAAGCGAGCGGCGCCTTGACCAGCTTCACCGGCTGCGGCGCTGCGGGCGGGCATAGCACGCTCGTCGCAGTTTATGAGTACCATTCCACTGCAGGCTGGCAGAGTTCTCCACTTGACACAAGCAACACCAACAGCAATACCACCGGCACGACGGGCAGCGGGGGGAGCATCACCCCCTCAGCTTCCGGCGAGCTGATTTTCTCTGCCATAGCTGTGCAAGCCGCAGTCACAGGCATCGCCGTCTCCTCGGGCTATACCCAACAACCAACTTCCAACGGAGCATCGGGCACGGGATGGTTAAATGGCAACGGCTACAGCGGCGACGGCTGCGACAACGAAAACTCGGGCAATACTTCGACCACCTGCACGTTCACCTGGACAGGCTCGAACGCCTGGGGCGCCGCCATCGCCGCCTTTAAGCCATCCACTTCCACCCCGATCACCCGCAGGGGCCAGACCATCATTGGCACGTTGCTGCCGCGCGGAGAAGGACAGCCCAGAGTAGGAAGTCCGTGAGCCGTTAGGGAGTAGGAAGTTAGGGAGTAGGAAGTTTGACTACCGGCGGGGTGACAAAGCGGCGCGGGCATTAACTCTGCAGTAATGGAAAACAGTTTACCGGAGAACTCACGCCGCCCTGAGCGGGTAGCGAAAACGGGACGGTAGGGCTTCGGGCCTCCCGTCCCGCTGTTTTTCACCGCTACCGCCACAGACCGCGGGCGTCGTCGGCTTATGATCAGGCGAGGCTCGCCACCGCCGCGTAGCTCGCCTGCAACGCCTCCCTCGCCGCTACGCAAGGCGCCAGCACGCGGCTCCCCGCTCGTACTCCGGGCGGTTACCAACGTCATCGCGGCGGCGCACATTGCGGTTGCGAAGCGGCGGCCGCGAGGTAAACTCGCAGCAATCCCATTCGAGGTGCAGACACAGTGAAGAGAGTCATTCTTGCCGCCATTCTGCTTGCGATTCCCGCGCTGGCAGCCGACACCAACCAGCCGCTGCCGCAGGAGACGCAGCTCAAGCTGCTGAAGGCGCAGCGTCAGATGCAGCAGATACGCTCGCAGATGGGCGACCTGCAACGCCAATACGACCAGGCGGTGACGGAAGCCAAGGACCTGCAAGCGCAGATGGGCAATGATTGCGCCGCCGCGGCCAAAGCCGCCAACGTGGACCTGAGCAAGTTCACCTGCGACCTGGACACGCTGACCTTCGCGCCCCGGCCGGAAGACAAGAAAGCCGCGGAGAAGAAATAGCTCCGCCTCCTTCTTGGGCGAATGGGATTTCTACAAACTCCGCCCAGATATCTTTGTGGAATCTCACCTCGGCGACTCCTGAGGGATTAGGCAGTTTACCTGGCAACCGGCGACAACCATCGCCCCCTCACACTAGGGCTGCAAGGACAGCGGGTTTAGCCCAGGCAGGAGTTGAGGGTAGGTCGCACACCGTTGCGAGCTTTCCGCGATTTAGACGAAGAATTAATGTGGGCGCGGGAGCGGCGCCTGCCTCCGGGTCAGCCTCGCGGCTGTTATCGTACAGGCGAAGCTCGGTCAGTCTTGGCATTAGTCGTAGCAGGTTCAGAAGGCTCCGGGCATAACGCTCACGAATTCTTTTCTCTGGAACATCGTGCCCCCCTCTGGCCGCCCTGGCACGCACGCGCGCGATGTGAAGCTCGGGACTGTCCAAGCCCACATACCACATGCGGACTTCAATTCCGGATGCTGCGGCTCTCTTCAGAAGCGCCGGCATTGTGTTACCGCCGAGCGTCGTTTCAAAGGCATAATCCAGTCGCTCGGTGATTGCGCGCTCGAGCAACCGCCTGCCCTCGTGCCAGGCGGCGCTCTGGGCCTGCTCTTGAGTGATCTGCGGATTGGCTTCGCGAATGCGTGCGGCAGCATCGTCGGGGTTGAAGTATTCGACGCCTTGCTCGATGAGCATCGCACCCCCAATGCTGCTTTTTCCGGCGCCGTTGGTGCCGGCGAGGACGTAAATACGTGGGATCTGAACTTGTTTAGGCACGCTTGCGAGCGGCGGCTAGTGCGGCCTTTCCCAACTGTGTAGGTGATGCGCGGAACGCGGCCTCCATGCCAGAGCGGGCTCCAGCGCTTTGCATGCGCGCCAAAAGAGCGTCGAACTGTTCGCTAAGCACATTCAGTTTCAGCTGGGGAGCTTGGCTAAGCGCGTTGAACTGGTTCATCGAAATAAGAACTGCCTTGGGAGAGCCATGCTTGGTGATGACCACGGTTGTACCGTGGATGGCCTGTTCAAGGACGCGTCCAAACTCGTTCTTCGCTTCCGTGGCTGTATACGATGCCTGCGAACCGGGTTGGGGTCCTGGTTGCTTCCCGAACGCAGACACCCTCTTTTGCTCCCGGCGCCTCGATGCGGGTCTTGAGGAATAATGAGCCTTCATGCCATCATATTAGCCATTTTGGCCAAAATGGTCAATACCGAGACAACAGCGCACCGCATCCGGGAGCGCGAACCCAATCGCCCAGATAAAAGTAACCGTATCCAGGCAGGGTCAGTTCCCGCCAGCCCTCAGCCCCTGCAACGCAAGTTCGTCGGGGGCGGCAGCGCGCCCCAGAAGCCGGAACACGGGGAGGAATTCCGGCAACGCGGATTCATTCAGCGGGCAGAACTGGAATCGCGGCGCTTCTTGCCGCGCCGGGCACTCGTTCTTCGCGGCGACTCCGAGCAGCCGGTTCCAGGGAAGCAGGTTCGCCGAGCGGATCAGCATCGCGCCAGCAGCAGCCAGCGAGTAATCAAATGGATGTTCCTGATGGTATGGCCGCTGTTTCCTCAAGTATGAGTTAACGTCATTCCAGGAGCCGTTGGTCACCGCCTCTCTGATTTCGGCAGGCAGTGGAGCGATCAGCGATTCGACCGCCGCTCGCAGATACCTCTTATATCCAAGCCGTTCCAGGACCTCGAACGATACCGCGACGGCGAAGGTTTCGATGATGTCGCTGTCGAAACGGGCGTCCATGCGCACGTGGGCCAGCTCATGGGCGAGTTGGAACGAGAACCTTTCCCGGTCAGCGGGAAGCACGTTGCGGGTCAGCGCCACACGGACCGGGTAGAGCGCGGCTGCTGCCGGTTCCCCGGGTTGAGGCCTTCCCACCAGCGTGATGGGAGCATGCCCCCACTCCGGCGCCACAGTGAAGCAGAAGACGCTGGTGGGAGCATCCCCGGGTATAAGCTCCTCGACCACGCGCGCCACTTGCTCCGCTGAGTCCTGGAGGACTTGATAGCCCGGGCCCGCGAACGTCACCGCGTCCAGGACCACTCGCGGCCTGGCTTCCTGGGAGCTCGCGCAGGTCGAAAACGAGCACGCGGCCAGGACGAGGCCCGCGAGTCTCTTGGTCATGGGGGTGACCTCTGGGCAACTGCTGCGAAGGATGGTAGGCCCGCTTTCGAAGGCAAGTCAACTTAGGCACTGGCCTGGAGATGCGCTGGTATGTCTCTTCGCCCGCTGCGAGGGCTGGGATCCGATTCCCTCGTCCCACGGATGGCGCTGTGGTTCTTCCACTGGCACCTACGTGCCATTGGCCTCGACTTCCGAGCCATTGTTCCTTTCTGGGCGCGGGCTATGCTGCTAGCTAGGGGGATCTTGAGACGATGGGTCAACCGACGAACGGCGGCGGTGTCGCGCGAGAGCACGCAGCAGACGGCGCGGGCTTCAGTTCCATGCCGGCCCAGTTCGGCGCGCTTTACCAGGCAAGCTACGAGGCCGGTTACGCCCAGGGCCGCGAGGCAGGCTACCGCCAAGGGTGCGTGGAAGGCAGCCGCGAGGCGCGGTCCCACGCCCGCGCCAAGCCGGAGGCCGCGTCCAGCGCGACACCCGGTCGCCGGCGCGGGCTTCTGGGATTGCCCTGCGAGCGCTGTGGCACCTTCTTGTTCAGCGACCAGGCCCAATGTCCACGCTGCCAAACCAAGGTAAGCAGCGGCGGAGCGGGCGTAACCGCCCGCGGGTGACCCCCGTCAATTGCCCATTGCACAAGGGCCGCCCCATACTAAGAGGTCAGCGTGCGTAGCAACGTTCTCATCATCGTGCCGGCCTACAACGAAGCCGGATCGCTGCCCCAGCTCCTGCAAACGCTGCGGGTGGCCTGTGCCGGCTGCGATGTGGTGGTTATCGATGACGGTTCCACCGACAACACCCGGCAGGTGTTGAAAGGCCTGGCCCGGGTGGTTTCCCTGCCCTGCAATCTGGGCATCGGCGGGGCGGTGCAGACCGGACTGCAGATCGCGCTCCGCGAAGGCTACGAACTGGCGGTCCAGGTGGACGGCGACGGGCAGCATCCGCCCCAGGAAGTGGCCAAGCTGCTAAACGCCTTGCGGGAATCGGGCTGTGACCTGGTCATCGGGTCGCGCTTCCGCAGTGCCGGAGGATTCAAATCCACAGCAGCGCGGCGCTTGGGGATCCACTTCTTCTCGTTTCTTCTCTCCGCCGTGTGCCACACGCGGGTCACCGACCCGACCTCCGGCTTCCGGGTGATGAACGGCCGCGCCATCCACCTGCTCTCGCGCAGCTACTCGGAAGACTTCCCGGAAGTGGAGGCGCTGGTGCAGGTGCATCGTGCCGGGCTACACATGCGCGAAGTGCCGGTGGAGATGGCCGAGCGCGTCGCCGGACGGTCCAGCATCGGGACCCTGAAATCCATCATTTACATGTTCAAGGTGCCGCTCGCAATCTTCATGAGCTTGCTGCGGGGGCGGGAAATCAGGGCTGCCGGACTAAGGACACCATGACCGAACATGGACAGACACTCGTCTTCTTGATCACGCTGGTGATCTTCGCGGCGGTGATGGGGCTGGTGCTCAGGCGCAGGATCACCGAACGATTCGCCATGCTGTGGATGGGGATCTCGCTGCTGCTGCTGCTGGGATCCTCGCTAGGATTCCGCTACCTGTTCAAGATCGCGCAAGTGTTCGGCATCCCTTATCCGCCGTCCGCCCTGTTCCTGCTGGTCATCTTCGGATTGACCCTGCTCATCATCGAACTCTACGCGTGGGTCTCCAAGCTGAACGAGCGCAGCCGGGTGCTGGCACAGCAAGTGGCGCTGCTGCGCGATTCCCTGGACCGTGAGATCGCGAATCGGGACGCGCTGAGCGGAGCCCGCGACAGCCGGGCATGATGCCTGCCGCGGCCGCTGCCGGCGCGAACATTGTACGGCCCCAGCCACAGGCGCGTGCGTGCCGCTCCTCCATGCAAAAATTCAAGGATTTTCTGACCTTTCCCCTCCGAGCTTTTTGTTTGTTCGAGGCTGACAGCTGGGGCCTCACAGCACTGGCTTCGGAGCGCTTTGATTATGTCGCCCGCGAAGTGCGTGGGCATTGTCTGGACGTCGGTTGCGGCAGGGGCAACCGCTTTGTGCGGGAGTTTCTGGGCGGTCGCGGTGTCGGCATTGACCTCTTTCCTTACGAGGGCTTGTCCAAGGAACATCTGGTAAAGGATCTCACTCATTTTCCTTTCGATGACGCTTCCTTCGATACCGTGACCTTCATCGCCAACCTGAACCATGTCCCCAGACCCAAGCGCGACCTCGAACTCGCCGAAGCCTACCGCTGCTTGCGGCCGGGTGGGAACCTCGTCGTCACCATGGGCAATCCAGTGGCTGAAATTCTGGTTCACAAGGTCGTGTACGCGTATGACAAGGTGCTGGGGACGAACTTCGATATGGACACGGAACGAGGGATGGATGAAGAGGAAGAGTACTACCTGCTCGATTCCGAAATAAGCGCGCGCTTGGCCCGAGCCGGTTTCATCAACATCTGCAAGCGATTCTTCCACACCCAGTGGTACCTCAACCACCTATTCGTCGCCTGGAAACCGGAAGCCTCGACCCCTATAACAACGTCAAGTTGAATGCTAGCGAACTTTGCTGATTCTCTTCTGTGCTTGGGAATAAGCAAGATTGTTACGGGCGAGCTGGAAGTCGGGCTTGATCCGGAGAGCCTGCTGCGCGGCTGCAATGGCCTGGTCCCATTGCTGCATGCCTTCGTAGGCGGCGGCGATGTTGTTGTAGGCTTCGGCGTAATCGGGCTTGAGACGCAAAGCCCTTCTGGCAGCATCGATGCAATCCTGGTACCGACCGGCGCGATGGTAGAGAAGCGACAGGTTCAGGTAGTTTTCCAGAGTCGGCTGGCTTTCGGCGAGGCGGGCGGCGGCAGAAAGCTCGTCGGGTGGATTCTGGCTGCGGGCAAGATAACCTTGCGCAGCCGCGTCACTTGGCACCACCCGGAGCGTGTCCTGGGCGAGATCCTTCAGCGCTCCCCACTGTCTCTGATCGAGATAGCTCTGCATCAGCAGGTAGCGCGCCTCCATGTATGCGGGATTCTTCTCCACGGCCATCCGCAGCATTTGGTCACACTCTGCCGTCCGTCCTCGCATCCTCAACCAACGGCCATAATAGAAATAAGGCTGAGCGTCGTTGGGCTGGAGAGTGATGGCGCGGCGGAAGTGAACTTCGCTTTCCTCGGGACGATTCAGCAGGCCCAGCGCGATCCCGGTGTTGATCTCGAGCACATAATAGTCGGGCGTAAAGGCAGCCGCGCGCTGGAAGTAATCGAGTGCGCCGTGCGCATCTCCGCGCTCCATGAGTGTGAGGCCGTAGTTCATCAGGCCGCGTCCATTCTCTGGGCTCTTGAGGGTGACGTCGCGCCACAGCGATTCGTTCGTGCGCCAGACTTCGTTGCGCTTCCAGGTGCCGAGGGCATACGCGATCAGCACACAGACAGCCAGCACCTGTACCGTGCGGATGACGTGCGGCCGGTATTGCGTATTGCGCGCAATCAGACGCGTAACCATCAGGGCAGCCGCCCAGGTCACGCTGAGCATCAATCCCACAAAAGGGAAGAACATACGGTGGTCGTTCTCTACCTCGGAGAGCACGAACACGGACGTGGGCGCCAGCGCTCCGAAGAACCAGAAGATGCCGAATGCGATGGGGCGATGTTCGCGCCGCTTGACAGTCCAGATCCCTGCTGCCAGGGGCGCCAGGCAGAACACGACGCCGGCCATCGCACGTGGCTCCCAGATGCTCGCGAACGGACGCAGGTCGGTATCTGCGCTCAGCCACAGCGGCAGGAACAACGACCGCACATATTTCAGGATGACGTAAGGTTGAGTGGCCCAGTACATCGAGTGCGGCATGGTAGCCGGCACGAAGCTCTTGGGAGTGAGCTTCACGTTGACGACCGCCAGCAGGCCGCAGACGATAATCGCGGGAAACGCCTTGCGGATGGTGGGCCAGAGGCGCCGCCAGTCTGCGTCTTCTTCGAAGAGGAAGATGTAAACCAGCAGGATGCCGCAGAAGACCACCGCGGGCGGCTTGGCGAGAGCTCCCAGCACGACCGGCAGGAGGTAAATCCCAAACTTCCTTGCCTTGGGGAAGGCGATGTAGAGCACCATTCCGGCGACCACCCCCAGCGTGGCGTACAGGTCGCCACGTTGGATGATGTAGTTGACGGTTTCTGCGTTCGCCGGGTGGAGCCCGTACCACATGACCGTGAACAGGGCGATGTAGCCGTTTGCCGGCCCGGGCGCAGCCGCTTGGAGCACCCAGTGGTAGAGAAAGAACATCAGTACGAGCTGGACCAGGAACCAGAGAAAAGTAGAGAGATGAAACCAGAAAGGGTTCAGGCCGTGCCCAAGGCGGTAGTCGAGCGCCAGCGAGGTGGAGACCAGCGGGCGCCAGCTCTGGTTCGTTGGCAGCGAACTGAATGTGCGCCCGTCGGTGAAAAAGCGGGGGATGTTGCGCAGATCGCGGATGTAAACGTTGCTCACCACCGCATGCGCATCATCGAAATGAAAGCTGTTGTGGAAGTGATTCGAGTACGCGGCGATGACCGCCAGAAATGCCACGCATCCTGCGAGCCACAGGCGTTTCCGGTCAGCTGGCCGCTGAGCCGGGAATTCGGCGGCGCCCTGCGGCGTCGACTGGGCGCGCAGCTTCCCTTTCCGTGCAGGTGTGGTTGTGACCTCAGGCATCTCGGGTCAGGAACACTACAAGGATTCTGACGCAGCTCCCGGCCACATTCAATTGCCAACGTGAATGCCGAAAGGCCCGGGCCTTGCGAGTACTAAATTGCGGGATTGAGGTCCTAGCGGACAGCCTTCAGGCGCTTCATCTCCTTCTGCCTGGCTTTCGCCTGCTTCTTAACTTGCTTCTGCCGCGCCTTGTTGCGTTTTTGGGCGGCCCGCGCTTCCGGATTCAGATTGGCCTTCCTAGCCTTGGCACAAACTGGGAGAGCACAGCTGCAGCTCAAAACCAACGCGAGCAGGCACGCCATCAGTTTCTTCAAGAGTTCTCCTTCGTAGCCATGGGCGGGAGCAGAAACATCCCACCCAGTGTGGGTTGGCAAGCGGGAACGCGCAATGCAACGAAGGTGGTGAGCATGGCTCAAAGGTGCCACCACCTTGGCGGGTTGCTCTCCCTGCTGTCATCCAGCACGTTGGTGCCATGCTCTAGCACCTTCATCGGATTGCTCTTGCAGGGAGCGGGGAACATACTTCAGGGGAAACTCGCCCACGAAGCAGAAACGGCTCCAAGGGCAATAGGATCCGTCAACAGTACAAAAAAATGGAGTCTAGGTCCCCAGGGGGAACTGTGAATAAACTGGCTATGCTGTTGGTATCGAGTCAACGATTCATCCTGCACTTCTTCGGATTAATTGCTCTGTCGTTGGCGCTTGTACAGTGTGGGCACCCATCTCATCTATTTACAATGCAAGTAAACCCTCAGACCGCCACGATGAATTCCGTGGGGGAGACGGTGCAGTTTAAAGCGTTAGGAACGTATCTAACCGGCAGTTCGAGCGGCGTTCAGGACGTCACAAATCAAGTGACTTGGGCGTCCAGTGATCCGAACGTAGGCACAATCAATTCTTCTGGGCTGGCGACAGCGGTAGCCGGCGGCTCGACTACCATCACGGCTTCCATGGAGTCATCTGCCGGAACTCTCGTAGCGGCAAGCGCCAGTTTGACCGTCTCAGCCAGCGCCGTAGCACGTGACCTGACTTCCATCACGATCGTTCCCAGCTCTCAGAATGTGCTAACGATAGGAGAGCCTATCCAGTTCACAGCCATTGGGAACTACAGCGCGAGTCCAACGTCTCTAGATCTGACTGGCCAAGTTACTTGGAAGTCCAGTGACGTGAGCGTTGCCTCCATCAATCCCGCGGGACTTGCGATCGGCAATAGCACGGGTACTGCAACCATCATTGCGAGCGCGACGGCCAAGAGCGCGGCTATCATAAGCGGAACCGCCACCGTGACCGTGTCGCCCACCGCCGTCGCACGTGGCCTAACTTCCATCACCATCATCCCCAGCTCCCAGAGCGTGGTAAGCGTGGGTGAGCCTACGCAGTTCATAGCCATTGGTAACTACAATGGCAGTCCAACAACACAGGATCTGACAACCCAAGCCACGTGGCGGTCCAGTGACGTGAACGTTGCCACGATCAATTCCGCGGGCCAGCCGCAGCCGGGGCTTGCGAGCGCCGTTAACGGCGGCACCACCACCATCACGGCAAGCTTCACCGGCAACAGCGGAGCTGTCGTAACCGGAATCGCCACCCTAAGCGTTTCCGCCAACGCGGTTGTACGTGACTTGACTTCTATCACGATCATCCCCAGCAGTCAGGTTGTGCAAGCCATTCCAGGAGAGTCTGCCCAGTATGTAGCCATAGGGAGTTACAGCGGCACTCCGACGACTGTAGACCTGACACACGTAGTAACCTGGCAGTCCAGCGATCTCGCAGTCGGAACAATCAATTCCAACGGATATGCGACCGCCAACAATCTTGGTGTCGTCACAATCACAGCCAGTGCACTGTCCAACAGCGGGAATATCATAATCGGAAGCGCTACGTTCCAGGTCCAAGCGAATGCTGGAAATGGAAGCATCCTGCCTACTTTGACGGTGTATGAAGTTGGCTTTGGTAGTGGCAGGGTGGACGGTAATCCGGCTCCGCCCAGTCCGCCGCCGGGAGAGATTGCTTGTACGCGCTCGACAGATTCCACCGCGTGTACCGGCTACTATCCCCTAGGCACGATTGTCACGCTGACGGCAACGCCCGATGCGGGGTCCAGCTTTGGTGGCTGGTCTGCCAATTGCACGCCGATAACCGCTACAAGCTGCCAGATAGTTATGAACAACAACCAACCGGTCGGCGTCA
>Ga0181521_10005782_pt1 | contig 13661 bp, 10 predicted proteins | sample PEATcosm2014_Bin_32_FD_119764 | JGI IMG/M metagenome (GOLD analysis project Ga0181521, IMG submission 119764) | Peatland microbial communities from MTU Mesocosm Facility, Houghton, MI, USA - PEATcosm2014_Bin02_60_metaG | ecosystem: Environmental > Terrestrial > Soil > Wetlands > Peat | place...
ATTGAGCGCGTGCCATTCGCCGGCCGGAAGCTGCAATCGAAACAGGCCAGGTGCTCGGGCTTCAGGTTCGGCGCGCCTTCGATGGTGCCCGTAGAATCGATATGGCTGACGATCTGGTCCGCCTGCTCGGGCGTATAGCCCAGCTTGATGAGCGCCTGCGGCACTGTGTTGTTGACGATCTTGATGACGCCGCCGCCGACGAGCTTCTTGTATTTCACCAGCGCGAGGTCGGGCTCGACGCCGGTGGTGTCGCAGTCCATCATGAAGCCGATCGTGCCAGTCGGAGCGATGACGGTCACCTGGGCATTGCGATAGCCGTTGCGGCGGCCCAGCTCCAGAGCGTGGTCCCAGCATTCCACGGCGCCCGCGTAAAGCTCCATCGGAATCTGGTGATTGTCGAGGCGATGCGAAGCGTCGCGATGCATGCGAATGACTTCGAGGAACGGCTCGGTATTCTTCGCATAACCTGGGAACGGTCCGGTGCTTTCGGCGATGCGAGCGCTGGTCAGGTAGGCCTGCCCGCACATGACCGCGGTGATGGCGCCGGCGTAGTCGCGGCCTTGGTCGCTATCGTAAGGAATTCCGAACGACATGAGCAGGGCGCCCAGGTTGGCGAAGCCCAGCCCCAGCGGCCGGTAGTCGTGCGAATTGCCGGCGATCTTTTCGGTCGGATAGCTGGCGTTATCGACGATGATTTCCTGCGCCATGATCATGGTGTCCACTGCGTGGCGGAAAGCCTCCACGTCGAACTGGCCGCCGGGGCCGACGAACTTCATCAGGTTGAGCGACGAAAGGTTGCAGGCCGAATCGTCCAGGAACATGTATTCCGAGCAGGGGTTCGACGCGTTGATGCGCGCGGTGTTCTTGCAGGGGTGCCAGCGGTTGACGGTAGTGTCGAACTGCATGCCGGGGTCGCCGCACTGATGCGTGGCCTCGGCGATCTCGCGCAGCAGGTCGCGCGCCTTCAGCCGCTTGATCGGCTGGCCGGTGGTGACGGACTTCGTCCACCAGTCGCGGTCTTCTGCCGCCGCCTGCATGAATTCTTCGGTGACGCGCACGGAGTTGTTGGCGTTCTGGAAGAAGATGGAGCTGTAAGCCTCGCCGTCGAGCGACGAGTCATACCCGGCTTCCACCAGCGTGTGGGCCTTCTTCTCTTCCTTGGCCTTGCACCAGACGAACGACTCGATATCCGGGTGATCGCAGTTGAGGATCACCATTTTGGCGGCGCGGCGCGTCTTGCCGCCGGATTTGATGACGCCGGCGAACGCGTCGAAGCCCTTCATAAAGGATAGCGGCCCCGAAGCGCGGCCGCCGCCGGAGAGAATCGCATCCTCTTCGCGCAGCGACGAGAGGTTGGTGCCGGTGCCGGAGCCCCACTTGAATAGCATGCCCTCGGTCTTGGCCAGGTCCAGGATGGATTCGAGCGAATCCTTCACCGAGACGATGAAACACGCCGAGCACTGCGGACGCGGCACTCCTTGCTCCAGTTTGGCGATGGCGCCGGCGGCTTCGTCGTAGACCCAGCCGTAGCCGCGCGCTTCCTTGACGCCCACGTTGAACCACACCGGAGAGTTGAAGCAGGCATGCTGGTGGAGCATCAGGTGCGCTAGCTCGTCGCGGAAATTCTGGCCGTCCTGCTCGGTCGCAAAGTAGCCGTCTTTGCGCCCCCAGCCGGCGATGGTATCGACCACGCGCTGCACAAGCTGCGCAACGCTGGTTTCGCGGTCCGGAGAGCCCAGCTTGCCGTGAAAATATTTGCTGGCGACGATGTTGGTGGCGGTCTGCGACCAGTCCACGGGCACCTCGATGTCGCGCTGCTCAAAGATGACGGCGCCCTTGTCGTTGCCGATGGAGGCCGTGCGGGTCTCCCACTGGACCTCGTCGTAGGGGGTCTTTCCCGGCTCCAGGCGGGCCGTGAAGTAACGGGGGAAAGCGACCCCCGCGCGGCTGGGCTTTTGCTCTTTTGTTTTCAACAACTCCATTTTGGCACTCAAATCGACGGCAAGCTGTCCCATTAGGGCTCCCTCCTCTTATTGTCGCACCTCCGTAATAATGCCCCAAGATATAGTGTTTCGTCAAGAATTTTATCTATATACAGTGCTATGGGTTACGGATGGGCGGACTAGCGGCTCTGAAAATCGCCGGGGCAGACGTATAACGGATGTTGTCGAGGCAGGGCCGGTAAACCCGGCGCTACGCGTATGGCGCTACGCGCACTCAACCGCGAGAGCTACCTTCACCGCAGGATTGTGGCGAAGCTGCGTAAACCAGCGCGTCGATGAAAATACCGCAAGGGCTTCCAGCGGCTCGCCGGACGGAGGTTTCCAGTGAGGCCCTCGCTTTCTACCGCTCAGAAATTGACGGTTTCGGCCCGTGCATCGCCCGTGGTAGCATCAAATTGAATGCAAATTCAACGCCCTACGCTCGACATCGCCGAGGATATCCAATCCTTGAGCGATTTCAAACGGAACAGCCGGGAGTTCCTTGAACGGATGCGCGAGACTGGCAATCCAGTGGTCCTCACAATCAACGGCAAGGCAGAAGTTGTTGTCCAGGATGCCGCATCCTACCAGAGGCTGCTCAACTACATAGACGACATGGAGGCTCTCGAAGGGATCAAGCGTGGCTTGGCCGACGTGGAGGCTGGGAGAGTGACGCCCGTCGAAAAATTCGAGAAGGACTTCCGGAAGAGGCATGGAATACCGCGTCGTTCTCGCTGATTCCGCGAAGGCCGACGCCGAAAGTCTTTATCAATGGGTTATTGAAAGAGCGGCGCTGCGAGGTCCTGAATGGTTCGAGCGACTGATGGATTGTCTCTACTCGCTCAATCACAGCCCACGCCGATGTCCGCTAGCGCCGGAAGCCAGAGGATCGCACCGCGAGATCCGCAGCCTCCTATACGGGAAACCAGGGAGGCTCTACCGCATCATTTTTGAGGTTGATGAAGAACGGCACACAGTTTGGATATTGCACATCCGCCGCGGCGCACGCGCGCCGTTGCGGCCCGACGAGTTGGCAAAGCCGGGGGGCTAGCGGCGTTTCCCGAACTCCTACTAAACGTTGACTTGTCAGGTTCTCGCGACCTTGGGTTGGGAAAAGCCACGCCTCGGTTTGTGATTCTGCGGGGTGGATGCCCAAGAACCTCAGACGCGATCCAGGCTTGGCCTACCCAAACTCCACCGACCGCGCCAGCTTCACCGCCGGATTCTCCCGCAACTGCTGCAGCACGTGCTCCGGAACCACGTCGTCGGTCGAAACCACAGCCACCGCTTCCATCGCCTCGCCCGGCGCGGCGGGGACCTCGCCCCGGCCCAGCGAAAAATTCGCGATATTGATGTTGTTGCGGCCCAGCACCGTGCCGACATGCCCGATCACGCCGGGCACGTCGTGGTTCTTCATGAAAATCAGATGGCCGGAAAGCGGCGCTTCGCAATAGATGCCATCCACCTGGATGAGCCGCGGGTTCCCCAGTAGCACAGCGCCCTCCACCACGGTGACGCCGGAGTCGGTCTCCAGTTCCAGGCGAATGGAATCGGTGTGGCCGGAGCGGGCCTCGTGGCGTTCGGCCAGATTCCAGCCGCGCTGCACGGCGATCTGCATCGCGTTGATCAGGTTGGCGCGCTCGGAGACGGAGCGGTTCAACAAGCCCGCCAGGCCGGCGTTCCGCAACAGGGTGGTGTTGTTCTCGGCGATGCGGCCGAAATAGGCCAGGCGCACCGTCCGCGGGTGGCCGGCGGCGATGTACGCGGCGAAGTTGCCCAGCCGCTGGGCCATATTAATATAAGGACTGAGCGCGCGGTACAACTCGGGCGAAAGCGCCGGCATGTTCACGGCGTTCAGCGCCACGCCGTTTTGCAGGTATTCGACCACCTGCTCGGCGATGCGCACGCCCACGATCTCCTGCGCCTCTTCGGTAGAGCCGCCGATGTGCGGCGTAGCCAGCACTTTACTTCCGGCGAACAAGGCGTATCCGGCCGGCGGCGGTTCCACCGGAAAGACATCCAGCGCCGCGGAAGCCACCTTGCCCGAATCGATCGCCTGGCGCAGGGCTTCTTCGTCGATCAGCTCCCCGCGCGCGCAGTTCACAATGCGCACGCCGGGCTTCATTCGCGCGAACGCGTCGTGGGAGAGCATGTGGTCCGTCTCGGGCGTGAGGGCCACATGCAGGGTCAGGTAATCGCTCTCGGCATACAGGGTGGCAAGGTCCACCAGTTGGACCCCTAGGTCCTTGGCGAGCTGCGAGGTGACGTAAGGATCGTGGGCGATCACCCGCATCTCGAAAGCGCGGGCGCGCTTCACCACTTCGCGGCCGATGCTGCCCAGTCCGACGATGCCCAGCGACTTGCCGCGCAGCTCGCTCCCCATGAATTTCTTTTTTTCCCACTTGCCGCCGGTCGTGGATACCGTGGCTTCCGGAACATGGCGGGCCATTGCCAGCATGAGAGCCAGCGTGTGCTCCGCCACGGAAATAGCGTTGCCTCCGGGCGTATTCATCACCAGGACGCCGGCCGCGGTGGCGGCTTCCAGATCGACATTATCGACGCCCACTCCGGCGCGGCCGATGACCCGCAGCTTGGGCGCTTTCTCGAGCACCGATTGATTCACCTGCACGGCGCTGCGCACGATCAGGGCATCGGCTTCCGCCAGGTGACTCGCGTATTCCTTGGGACTGGAAACAACGACGTTCCAGCCTGGCTGAGACCGCAGAAGAGCAACCGCGGCTTCAGCGAGCGGCTCGGCTATAAGAATGGTCACAGGTTCTGGGTTCTGGGTGCTGGCAAACTTCAAGCGCCCACCGCTTGTGGCGCTACGGCGACCTCGGAATAAACATTCTCGACCGCCGCGACTCCTCTCCCGAATTCCACGGGATAACCGTTGGCGTGCAGGATGATCTCGAGTCCGGCGACCACCGCGAACAGGTCCAGGAAATCGAAATACCCCAGATGCGCGATGCGGAAAATCTGCCCCTTCATGGAGCCTTGCCCGTTGGCGATAACCGCTCCGAACCGGCTGCGGAATTCTTTCACGATCACGCCGGAATCCAGGCCGCGCGGCGCTTTCACTGCAGTCACGGAAGAGCCCGGTGAGTGCGGCGCGAACAGCTCCAGGCCCAGCTTCTCGACTGCGGCGCGTGTGGCGCGCGCTAGCAATTGAGCGTTCTCGATCAGCTTCGGCATGCCGATCTGCTTCACGTATTTCAGCGCTTCCGCCAGCGCCAGGATCAGCGCGGTGGAGGGCGTCCAGCTCGATTCACCGGCGTCGCCGCTCTTCTTCTCCTTCTTCAGGTTAAAGTAATAGTGCGGCAGCGAGCCGGTCTCGGCAAAGCTCCAGGCCTTGGGGCTGATCGACATGAAGGCCAGTCCGGGCGGGATCATGAAGGCTTTCTGCGAGCCCCCGATCAGCACGTCCAGGCCCCAGCCGTCGATATCCAGCGGCATGGTGCCGAGGCCGGTGATGGCATCCACCACGAAAATGGCGCCGGTCTTGCCGACTGCGCGCGCCATGGCTTCGACGTCGTGCGCCGCGCCAGTGGAGGTCTCCGAAGCCTGCACGAACACGCCGCGCGTGGCGGGCGCGGCCGCCAGGGCAGTCTGCAACTGCTCGGGCGTGACTACATCGCCATAAGGCACGGAGAGGACGGTCGCATCCAGCCCGTAGGCTTTGGCGATCTCCGCCCAGCGCTCGCCGAATTTGCCGGCGACGCAGACGATTACTTTATCGCCGCGCGAGAACAGGTTCGATACGGCGGCATCCATCGCCCCGGTGCCCGAGGCGGCAAACATGAGGACATCATGCGAAGTGCCCATTACCTCTTTGAGGTCCGCGAGCGCGGACCGGTACACTTTCCGGAAATCTTCCGTGCGGTGGTGTATATCCGCCGCCATCATGGCGTGCAAGGCAGGCGGATAGAGGGGCGTAGGGCCAGGCGTTAATAGTCGTTGTTTTCGAATATGCATGGCGGGTCCTTAACTCTTTAGGATAACAGACGGCGCCCAGCCCAGCGGTCTTCTCCATGGTCCGCATTTTCCAGTGCGAAATGAGCACAGGACTTGACGACTGCGTGACATTCGATTATAGTCTATAGAATCACTAGACTGATCTGCGGCTGTGGGAATTGTAGATTGCGCCGCTGCACTACCAGAAGGGTTCATTTGCAAAGCTCTGAAGATACCGACGACATATCGCTGAGCCAGTTCCGGTCGCTCTCGGATTTCCGTTACCAAATCCGCAAGTTTCAGCATTTCAGCGAGAAGGCTGCGCGGGCCCTTGGCCTGGAGCCGCAGCAGCACCAGTTGTTGCTGGCCATAAAGGGATTCGACGGAAAAACCCATGGCCCGACCATCGGCTACCTGGCGGAGCGCTTGCAAGTTCGCCATCACAGTGCCGTGGAATTAGTCGATCGCATGCAGACCAATGGCATGGTGCTTCGCCGTGCCAGCGAGCACGACCGCCGCCAGGTGATCGTGGCTCTATCGGACGCCGGCGAGCAGATCTTGAAAAAACTTTCCGCGCAGCATATCGCCGAGATCCAGCAGATAGGTCCCCGGCTGGTGGCGGCGCTTCAGAAAGTGCTGGCAAGCGAGTCATATGCCCGCACCAGCGGACTTGAACACACCTAACGACTCCGGGCTTCCATCGTGAATGAGGAGTTCGGGATCCTTCTCGACGACCTTGCTGTAGGGCACTACGGAATGGGTCAACCAGACGTTGCCTCCGATCACGCTATGATGCCCGACACGCGTGTTGCCTCCCAGAATGGTGGCGTTCGGGTACACGGTAACGTGATCTTCCAGGTCGGGATGCCGCTTATTGGTGTGGCCGCGGCGCAACTGGCCCAGATCGTCCTTGACCAGCGGATTGAAGGCCCCCAAGGTGACACCGTGATAGAGCGTGACCCGGTTCCCGATGGTGGCCGTCTCTCCGATCACCACACCGGTGCCATGGTCGATGAAGAACGATTCGCCGATGGTGGCGCCGGGGTGTATGTCGATGCCGGTGTGACTGTGCGCGGCTTCGGTCATCATGCGTGGAATATAAGGGACTTCCAGGTGATAGAGCCGATTCGCCAGGCGGTGTACGGTAATAGCCTGGATGGAAGGAAAGCTGAGCAACACTTCTTCGAGACCCGCGGCGGAGGGGTCGCTACAGAACGCAGCATCGACATCCGACGCAAGCAGGCGGGCTAGCTCCGGCAGACTCTCGAGGGCCAGTTCCACGCGTTCCCGGGCCGCTTTTTTGAGCCCGGGCGGCACCCTTCTGCCCTGACAGTGGCACTCCAGATGGGTAGCGCGGCAGACATGGTCGGTCAGGAGTTTCTCGATATCCTTGAGGTACACGCGCGCCTGGCGGGGAAAATTGCTGCCCCGATCGCTGTGGTAGAAAAGGGGAAACAAGCCTTTGGTGTAGCGGCGGCAGATCTCCGCTACTTCTCTCCGGCTGGGGAGTTCGAAGCTCTTATCTCCGCCCCTGACGCCGGCCTCGAGTGCCTTGCCAAACGTCAGGGACAGGGTGTTCATTTTTTGCAGATCCATAGGCATACCCCACCGTGGCCGGTGGTTAGTGGGTGGTGGTTGGTGGTTGTGCCAACCAGCCTAAGCCCCCGCCACCGCCAAATTCTCAAACAGCACGGTGGAGAGGTATCGCTCGCCGGAATCGGGCAGTATGGTCACGATCGTTTTCCCCGCGAACTCGTCCTCTCTCGCGAGACGGATCGCAACCGCCGCGGCCGCGCCACAGGAGATGCCGGAGAGGATGCCTTCTTCCAGTGTTAGCCGCCGCGCGAATTCGATGGCTTCCTCATTGGTGACCCGCTCGATCCTGTCCACCAGCGATAGATCGAGTATCTTCGGCACAAAGCCCGCGCCGATCCCCTGGATCTTGTGGCCCGACGGCTGGAGCGGCAGACCCGCGCGCTGCTGCGTCAACACCGGGCTGGCAGCCGGCTCCACGGCCACCGAGACGATGGGCTTGCCTTTGGCCTTTTTGATGAATCGCGAAACGCCGGTGATGGTTCCGCCCGTGCCGACCCCTGAGACCAGCACATCGATAGCGCCATCCGTATCGTCCCATATTTCCGGGCCGGTGGTTTTCTCGTGGATGGCTGGGTTAGCCGGGTTCTCAAACTGTTGCGGGAGAAAGTAGTGCTCGGGGTCGGACTCGGCAATCTCGACAGCCTTCCGCACGGCTCCCGACATCCCTCCAGCGCCAGGCGTCAGAACCAGCTTGGCGCCAAAGGCCGCCAGCACGCGGCGGCGCTCGATGGACATGGTTTCCGGCATGGTGAGCGTCAGCGCATAGCCCCGCGAGGCGGCCACAAACGCCAGGGCGATCCCGGTGTTTCCGCTGGTAGGCTCCACGATTTCGATGCCATGTTTCAGGACGCCTCTTTTTTCGCCGTCCCAGATCATGGATGCCCCAATGCGGCACTTGACGGAATAAGACGGGTTTCGTCCTTCGATCTTGGCCAGCACAGTGGCCTTGAGTCCCTGTGTCAGGCGGTTGAGCCGCACCAATGGAGTCCTGCCGATGCTCAAAGAATTATCTTGATAGATGTTGGACATGAGATTCGCTTTCTAAATTCGTGCGTGCTCTAGGGCGGCCCAAGCCTGCATGCCGCCGGCTAAGTCCGCTAGATTCTCAAAGCCGTGCTGCTGCAGCAGGCTGGCGGCGATCGCGGAGCGGTAGCCGGCGGCGCAGTGGACCACCACGCGGCGGTCCCGCGGAACCTCCGCAATTCTCGCCTGAAGATGGTTCAACGGGATATTTACGCTACCCTCGATCCGGGTCTGGCTGCACTCTCGCGGCGCACGCACATCGAGCAGAAACGGCGGCGCCGCCCGATGCAGTTCCTCCGCCAGTTCCTCCGGACTGACGCGCTGGGTCCCGGTCAGCAGCTCGGGCCGGGAGGTCAGCGCCAGCATTCCGTCCGCCAGGTAGCCTGCCACGCGATCGAATCCGATACGCCCCAACCGCATCTCCGCCTCGTATTCGCGGCCCGGCTCTGCGATCACCACGATGGGACGTTCGCGATCCAGCAACGTGCCGGCCCAAGTAGCGTATTGCCCGCCCAAGCCGATATTCAGACTCCCGGCCAGGTGCGCCGCCTCGTAGATGGGCGCTTCCCGTACATCCAGAAGCTGCGCGCCCTCCCGCTGCAGCCGCAGCACTACGTCGACCGTGAGCGGCTTCATCGACTTCTCGAGCATCTCATCGAGCGTGGGCCGCTCCCTGGTATTCAGAACGGCGTCATAAGGGAAATAGGGCGGGGCATCAGGTTGGTCCGCAACTATGAGGCGGACAAATTCGTCCTTGCTCATGGGTTGCAGGGCGTAGTTCATCCGCCGCTGGATGCCGATGGTCGAAAAATTCTCCGAGCCGAGCGCCTTGCCGCAAAGCGATCCGGCGCCGTGCGCAGGGTAAACCCGCGTGGCATCGGGGAGCGCCAGCAGCTTACCGTGCAGCGAGTCGTAAAGCAGGGCCGCCAGGTCTTCCGGCGCCCAGCCTAAAGAAGCATGCAGGTCCGGACGGCCCACATCTCCCACAAACAGCGTATCGCCGGTGAGCACGGCCCACGGCTCCCCGTCTCCCGCTGGCGCAGGCGATTCCCCCTGCGATCCGAAAACCGCGATGCAGATGGACTCCGGCGTATGGCCCGGCGTCTCCAATACCTGCAGAACAACGTCAGCGCCGAGGCGCACTGGGTCGCCGTCTTTTATCGGTGTAAAGCGGTATTCCGTTTTCGCGCGGGCGCCCAAATGAATCGCGGCGCCCGCGCGATCCCGCAGCTCCAGGTGGCCGGCGATGAAGTCCGCGTGCGCGTGGGTCAGGAATACGTGGCGTATCTCGAGGCCCTGCTCCCGGGCATCCTCCAGATACCGATCCACGTCCCGCTGCGGGTCCACCACGGCCGCCACGCGTGTGCCCTCATCGGCGATGAGGTACGAAGCGTGCGCCAGGCAGCTTAGATAATACTGCTTGAAGATCATCGGGCCGCGGGGTCCTTCGTAGCGATCATAGCTTCCGGTGGCCCCGCCCTGCCTGTATGCGCAGCAGCGCGGCCACCAGAGCGTCGATATCCTCGGTGGTGTTGTAGAGCGCCAGAGACGGCCGGACGGTAGCCTCCAGGCCGAAGCGGCGCAAGATGGGCTGGGCACAGTGGTGGCCGGCGCGCACGGCAATGCCCTCCTGATCGAGCGCGACGCCTACATCCTCGGCCCGAACCTCATCGATGACGAAGGAGATTACACCCGCCTTCTCCGCGGCCGTACCGATGATGCGCAGGCCCGGCACCGTGCGGAGCCCGGCAGTCGCGTAGATCAGGAGTTCGTGCTCGTGGCGCGCCACGTTCTCAATCCCGATCTCGCTCAGATAATCGAGCGCGGCGCCCAAACCGACGGCGTCCGCGATATTGCCGGTCCCCGCCTCGAAACGATCCGGAGCCGGTTGATAAACAGTTTTCTCAAAGGTGACATCCGCGATCATGTTGCCGCCGCTCTGCCACGGCGGAGTGGTATCGAGGATGCCAGACTTTCCATAGAGCACGCCGATTCCCGTGGGCCCCAATACTTTGTGCCCGGAGAATACGAAAAAGTCGCAATCCAGAGCCTGCATGTCCTCCCGCATATGCGGGACAGACTGGGCCCCGTCGATAAGCACGAGCGCGCCGTGGCGGTGGGCCATCTCCACCATCTCGCGAGCCGGGGTGATGGTCCCCAGAGCGTTTGACACGTGGGTGAAAGCCACAATCCGGGTGCGCGGCGAGAGGAGCTTCTCATACTGCTCCAGGATTACTTGACCGCTGTCGTCGACCGGCGCCACCCGCAAGCACGCGCCCTTTTCGGCGCATAGTTGCTGCCACGGGACGATATTGGCGTGGTGTTCCAGCCAGGTGATGAGAACCTCATCGCCCTTGCCGACGTTGCGCGCGCCCCAGCTCTTGGCGACCAGGTTGATGCCCTCGGTGGCGCCCCGCACAAAGACGATCTCGCGCGTGGAGGAAGCGTTCAGGAAGCGGCGCACTTTCTCGCGCGCGCTTTCGTAGGCGTCCGTGGCCCGCGCGGCAAGTGTATGGGCGGCGCGGTGCACGTTGGAGTTTTCGTGCCGGTAGAACGACGCCAGGCGGTCGATCACGGCATTGGGCTTCTGACTTGTGGCAGCGCTATCCAGCCAGATCAGCGGGTGTCCATGCACCTGCTCTTCGAGGATCGGAAAATCGCGGCGGATCAGCCTGGCATCGAAGGGGCGCTTGGCGATTCCCATCTCTTCCGGCGCAAAGTCCGGGTGGAACTCGAACGCCTCAAAGCCGGATGGCGTGGTGGTGGTCCCGGTTGCGGCCGGATTGGCTGAGCCCGGCACGGCCGGAGGCGCAACCGCCGGCCGTGGATCCGCCCCCGTGGGCGGTGACGAAGGCAGCGCCGGCGTGCCCGGCGCGGACTGCACGCCGGGCACACCGGGAAAGGAGAACATTTCGCTGACCGATGGAAACAGCCTGAGAGCACCCGGGTATACCGCTTCTTCACCAGCGAACGAGGCGGGTGAACCGGATGTGCCATTTGCCGGGACGCCGGGCACCTCCGGCGTGACCCCCTTCACATCGTGTGGTGGCGGCGCCGCGGACGGCGACGCAGACGGAGTTGCAAGGTTCGGGATCGTTTCTATGCCTGGGACGTTCGGCATCCCCGGCACACGTGGAAAGGAGAACATCTCATCGATCGGGGGCAATGCCGGCGCGGTCGGCGGAGACGCACCCTTTTCACCTTCCGGAAGGTATGGCGACAAACCAGGCACTGCCGGTGCACCCGCGGGTGGGACGGCAGCTAGATCGGCTCCGCTGGGCGGGGCCGTAGGAGGCGACGAAGGCGCCGCCATAGCTCCTGGAAGTGAAAATAACTCGGGCCCGGGCGGTAGCGTCGGAGCGATAGCTATCGGCGAAACCTTCCCCAAAGCGGGGAAATCGTGCGGCGAGCCGGGAGCCGCCGGCGAAGGAGCTATGCCAGGAGCGCCCGGCGCCAGCGCGCTCCCCAAGGATGCCGCGATGGCACGCAGATCGGTTTCGGTCAAGGGCCCGGGCGGAGACGCCGGAGGTGACCCCGACATGCTCGGGGGTGCCCCCATGCTAGGCGCTTCCTGAAACGAAAAGACGGGAATCTCCTCCGATTCGGGCGCTGGCGGAGCCTCGGCCGCGCCATCCGCGAGGTCCTTCGGCATCACCAGGAAGAACTCATTCGCGAGCCTCTCGATCACGGCGGGATCGGGCAGCGGAATCGTGCCGAACGGGTACTTTGGGGCGCTCGATTTGGATCCGTTTGAGCCCGCGCCGTTACTTGTACTCGTGATATTGGTTGACATGGACGTTCTCTAGTACGCCGAGTGCGTCTTCGGTCAGGACCACGACTGAGCAATACAACGAAATCAAGTAGGAAGCGATCGCCTTATGGTCGATGCCCATGAAACGAACTGACAGGCTGGGCGATACTTCTCCCGGAAGTCCGGGCTGGAACAGCCCAACCACGCCCTGCTTCTTCTCGCCCGTACGCATGAGCAGGATGTCGGTGGTCTCCGCCTTTAAGGGGAGTTTGTCGGAAGGGATGAGCGGGATCCCGCGCCAGGTCATAAATGGGGAACCGAACATCGTTACGGTGGGCGGCGGCACGCCTCGATAGGTGCATTCGCGCCCGAAAGCGGCAATCGCGCGGGGATGCGCCAGGAAGAAGCTGGGCTCCTTCCATACCTTGGCGATGAGTTCGTCCATGTCGTCGGGCGTGGGCGCGCCAGTTCTGGCCTTTACCTTCATTCCCGGTGCAATATTGTTGAGCAGGCCGTACTCGCGGTTGTTGATGAGCGCTTCTTCCTGGCGCTCCTTGACCTTCTCGATCATGAGGCGCAACTGCTCCCGAATCTGGTCATGCGGGCTGCGGTACAGATCGGAGATGCGGGTTTGCACGTCCAGAATACTGGTCACCGCGGTCAGTGTGTATTCGCGCGGCTTTTCCTCGTAATCGACGTAGATCTCGGGCAGCTCGAGTTCCACGTCCGCGTGACACTCGATCGTGCGGGTCCCGGGGCGCGTGGGTTTGACTTTGTTGAGCCGGTAGACGCCAGCTTCCACGGGCACCCAGGATAAAGAGGCGACCAGCCAGCGTGGCGTGATCTGCTCCATCATGGGGATCGATTTGCTGACGTTTGCGAGCTGGCGAGCCTGCGGCTCGTTCAACGTATGGCGGACTTCTACCGATGCGGGCATGTGATATGACTCCTTTTAATCTAGATCAAGATTCACTTTTTGCGTTCCTGATAGACCAATCATAATCTTCGTAGCTAAGTACAGTCAAGGAATTTAGTACCTGATTACCCGTTTCAGTGCTGATTGATACTATCGGCACGCGATAGGCATCGCGGCCACTTACATCGCAGAACGATAGTCTTGCCGGTCAGTCCGATCCTTCGGCCATATTAAAGAGATACAGGTCCTAGATATCTGATATCTCTAAGAGAAGTAGCATCCGCCTGTCTGGTAAAAGAACTATAGTAATGACGCATGTGATCGTAGCCGTAGGAAGTGCGAATGTCGCGCTGGCTGCCACGCAGCTATCTTTAGGCGCAGGCGCTGTTAGCCTGCTGGGGCCGGCGGGGAACATGTCTGCGTCTCTGCGGGACACTGC
>Ga0181521_10005783_pt1 | contig 13660 bp, 10 predicted proteins | sample PEATcosm2014_Bin_32_FD_119764 | JGI IMG/M metagenome (GOLD analysis project Ga0181521, IMG submission 119764) | Peatland microbial communities from MTU Mesocosm Facility, Houghton, MI, USA - PEATcosm2014_Bin02_60_metaG | ecosystem: Environmental > Terrestrial > Soil > Wetlands > Peat | place...
GAGCTCAAGCTCGACGAAGCGCAGCTCGCCTCGGTGGTCCCGGCCGGCAGGATTGGCCGTCCCGAGGAGTTCGCCGCCGCCGCGACGTTTCTCGCTTCCGACGCCGCCGGCTACATTACGGGCCAGGCGATCGCCTGCGACGGCGGGCTGATGCAATCGATCTGAGGTGACGGCGGGCACGGCCCGGGGGAGCCAATGGCGACCACTGATCTCGAAATCGACGACGCCGTGTGGCAACGACTGGCTGAGTTCCGTGCGCCGGAGCCCCTCGGCTTCGGACTTGTGCCCGCACCGGTGATGTTCAGTGCCAGCTACGCGGACGGACGCTGGAGCCGCGGTGCGCTGCTGCCATACGGGCCGATCGAGATACTGCCCGGCGCACGCGCGCTGCATTTCGCCGAACAGGTTTTCGAGGGCATGAAGGCCTACCGCGTCGGCCGGCCAACTGCGAACCTGTTCCGTGCCAAGGATAACTACGCACGCTTTCGCCGCTCGGCGGAACGCATCGCGATGGTGCCGGTGCCTGAGGAGCTCTTCTACACGGGGATCCACGCGGTCGTCGGCGCCTGTACTGCCCTGATACCGGAGCAGAGCGGACGCTCGCTATACGTGCGGCCGTTCCTCTTCGGCACCGAACCCGGCTACGCCGTGCGCGCATCGACCACCGCGCGCTTCATGGTGATCGCGAACCCGTCGGAGGCCTACGCAGTGGGTCCGATCAAGGTGCTCATCGAGCGCAACCAGGTACGCGCTGCGAAGGGCGGCGTCGGGTTTGCCAAGACGGGCGCCAACTACGCGGCCTCGCTCCGCGCTTCGACCGAGGCGGTACGCCGTGGCTACACCGTGGCGCTGTGGCTCGACCCGACGACGCGGGAGAACATCGAGGAGCTGTCCGGCATGAACCTGTTTGCGGTGATCAACGGCGAGCTGCACACGCCGGTGCTCAACGATTCGATACTGCCGGGCGTAACACGCGACTCGCTAATCACGCTCGCGCGCGGCGCGGGCTGGAAGGTAGTGGAGCGGACGATGCCTATCACCGAGCTCATCGAGCAGATCACGCGCGGTGAGTGCTCCGAGGTATTTGCCTGCGGCACCGCCGCAATCGTGGCGCCGGTCAGCGCGATCGCAGAGACCGACGGTAATGAGTACCAGCCAGCGGTGCTGGACGAGCGGGCCCGGACTCTGCGCGAGCGGCTGCTCGCGATACAGGAGCGGCGCGCGCCCGACCCCTACAGCTGGACCACCGACGTGGAGCCGCTGCTGCGCCTGCCGGGGCAGACCCGCCACACAGCGGGCCGCTAGACTTGCACACACCGACCAACCGGCTGATGTCAGGTCGCGCACCGGCGCGCTCGAGTCCAACCATTTCGTTTCCACGATTGGCAGGGGGTTCCGGCCTCTCTGCCGCACGAACCTCCGGGAGAGCACCGTGATGAACATTCGAACTGCAGCATTCGCCGCGCTGGCTTCAATCTGCGTCGCATCCGCGGCCGCGGCCGATTCGGCGGGCCCCAAGAGCCTCAACGATGTGTACGCGACGCTGGCATCGAAGCGCCTCGTGGACCTCACCCACACTTTTGGCCCGAAGACGCCGCACTGGAAGGGATTTGGCGAGGAAAAGGTCACGACGCTCTACACGATCAAGAAGGACGGCTTCACGGTCCAGCAGTTCACACACGTCGGTCAATGGGGCACGCACGTCGATCCACCAGCGCACTTTCACGAGGGGTTGCGCACCGTGGACCAGATCCCGCTGCAGGAGATGCTGCTGCCGCTCGTCGTGCTCGACGTGCACGACAAGGTCGCTAAGAACCCGGATTACACCCTGACGCTCGAGGACGTGCGCGCGTGGGAGGCGAAGCACGGGCGCATTCCGGAGCACGCTTTCGTCGCGATGCGCACGGACTGGTCAAAGCGCTGGCCGAATGACGCGGCGATGCAGAATCGAGACGCCGCCGGCGTCGCTCATTACCCGGGCTGGAGCAAGGACGTCCTCAAGCTCCTGTACGAGGACCGCAAGATCACCGCTTCGGGTCACGAGACGACGGACACAGACCCCGGCGCGGCTACCAGCAAGGACGATTACTCGCTCGAGAGCTACATCCTCGGGCTCAATCACTACCAGATCGAAATGCTGGCGAACCTCGATCAGGTACCGGAAGCGGGGGCGCTCGTGATCGTGACCTGGCCGAAGCCGGACGGGGGCACAGGATTCCCCGCACGCGTCATCGCCATATTGCCGTAGGCGTCACAGCCGCGCGAATGGTTCGCGGCGCGCGGCGCCGCCGCCACCGGTTGCGCCCGGTGAACCGGCCGTCCCACGCGTGGCGACGGCCGCGTGCGGTGTGTGAGGAGGGGATTGACGCATGAGCGAGGATCGCTGGTCGTCGGGTTTCGGCTTCGTCCTCAGTGCCGTGGGTGCGGCGGTCGGTCTCGGCAGTATCTGGCGATTTCCATATCTGGCCGGCTCGGGTGTTGGGTTTGCGTTCATCCTCGTGTTCGTGCTCGCATGCCTCGTACTCGGGGCTCCGGTGGTCGTTGCCGAGATCGTGATCGGTCGCTGGTCGCGGCGCAGCCCGCCGCGCGCAGCGGGCGCCATCGCCGAACGACTCGGCTACTCGCGGCTGTGGGACGTCGTTGGGTGGACCGGCTGCATCGCCGGTTTCCTCGTTATGACCTACTACACGATGATTGCGGCCTGGGTGCTCGCTTATACGTGGTTCTTCCTGACCGGGAACTACCCACACGACAGGCCGGGGGCGATTGCCGACAGGTTTCACGCATTTGTGTCGAATTCCGGCGCCGTGTCACTGTGGCAGCTTGGATTCCTCACTCTTGTGACACTGACGCTCGCGCGCGGACTCAATCGCGGAGTCGAATGGGCCAACCGCTGGCGTGCGCCAGCGTTGCTCGCGATTCTCCTCGTGCTCGTCGGGTACTCGCTCGCGGTGGGTGATGTGGCGCGCGGGCTACGCTTCGCCTTCGCGCCGGATTTCAGCCGGCTGAGCGGCAGCGTGGTGCTCGGCGCCGTTGGCCAGGCGCTGTTCGCGCTCGGCGCGAGCGTCGGTATCATGCTGGCGTACGGCGCTTACATGCCCGCCCGGGAGTCCCTCGGACGTAGCGTGCTGGCGGTCGTCGGCTCGATCTTTGCGGTGTCGCTGCTCGCGACGATCGTCATCTTTCCGCTCGTGTTCCACTACGGCCTGAACCCGGCACAGGGCCCGGAGCTCGTCTTCCAGGTGCTGCCGGTCGCCTTTGCAGAGATGCCCGCCGGGCGGCTCATCGGAACGCTGTTCTTCGCCCTGCTGGTCCTTGCGGCGTTCACACCGAGCATCGGCGCGATCGAAGCCTGGGTCGCCTGGCTTACCGAGCGGATGGGCTTTTCGCGACTCGCTGCGGCCACTCTCGTCTCGGGAGCCTGCTGGCTCATCGGCCAGGGATCCGTGCGATCGTTCGGCGCGCTCGCGCAGTGGCACCCGATTGGTTTCATTCCGCGGTTCGCCGATCTCAATTTTTTCGGCGTCGTCGATTTCCTCGCATCGGAGCTGCTGATGCCATTGTCCGCGCTTCTCGTCAGCGCCTTCGTCGGCTGGCGGCTTGATAGGCAGGTGCCGGCGGACGAGTTGAGCGGCTTGCCCCAAGTATGGCGCCGCCTTCTCAGGTTCTCCCTACGCTACGTGTGCCCGGTCGGCATTCTTGCGGTCGTTGTGATGGGGTTTTCCGCATAGGGCACGCGCGCTTGATGCCGGTTGTCGTGCGTGCGTGCGCCGCGCTGGCCGGTGCAGTGGTCTCTTGGGCCTCGGCCGCGTCGCGTCGCCGATTCCCGATCACGCCAATAACGCCTTGATTTCACAGCGCTCACCCCGTTCGACATCCGTAGGGTCAGGGGCAACCAGTTGTGAGGTTCACGCTTGGCCTCTGGATTTCTGCGAGTCCCGAGCGCCGGAAGCGGTCGCATGGTCGTGACGGCGTCGGTGATCGCTCACCGTCGTATGGCTTCTCTGGCGCATCGCATGCGCCGCGAGCCTGTTGCACTGCGGCGTAGCACGCGCCAGAGTTCGCCACAGGGGGGTCCATGCGAAGGCACGTCACGTTCTACATTCTGGTCGCGATGCTGCTTGGCATCGGCGTCGGCCACGCCTGTCATATGCACGTCAGTGACCCTGCGACCCTGAAGGAACTGGCAGGCTACCTGTCTCTGGTGACGGATGCCTTCCTGCGGCTGATCAAGATGATTATCGCGCCGCTCGTCTTTTCGACCCTCGTGGTCGGCATCGCGCAACTGGGGGATTCGACCGCCCTCGGCCGCGTCGGCATTCGAAGCATCGCGTGGTTTCTGCTGGCGTCGCTCCTGTCCCTGCTGCTCGGTGTCGTGATGGTGACGCTGCTAAAGCCCGGTGCGGGCCTGGCGTTAGCGATTCCGCCGGGCGACGCGGCGGGTGGGGCCACGGCTGCCTCGTTAAGCCTCAAAGACTTTGTCACGCACCTCGTGCCGCGTTCGATCGCCGAGGCCATGGCCAACAACGAGATCCTGCAGATCGTTGTGTTCTCAGTTTTTTTTGGCATCGCTATCGCCGGGCTCGGCGAGCGAGCGCGCCGCGTCCTCGAGTTCACCGAGCAGCTCGCGCACGTGATGCTGCGCGTGACGGGCTACGTGATGCTGGCCGCGCCGCTGGCGGTATTTGCAGCAATTGCGAGTACCGTCAGCATCCATGGACTTGCGATCCTCGCGACCTACGGCAAGTTCGTTGGCGGGTTCTACCTGTCGCTGCTAGCGTTGTGGCTCCTTTTGCTAGCGCTCGGATTCATGGTTCTCAGGATGCGGATCTTCGCTCTGGTGCGGCTGATTCGAGAGCCGGTCCTGCTGGCATTCTCGACCGCAAGCTCCGAGGCCGCATATCCGAAAACACTCGAGCAGCTCGGGCGCTTTGGCGCTTCCAAGCGCATTGCGAGCTTCGTACTGCCACTCGGGTACTCGTTCAACCTCGACGGCTCGATGATGTACTGCACGTTTGCGACGTTGTTCATCGCGCAGGCCTACGGCATCGAACTCGGTTTTTCGCAGCAGCTGTCGATGCTGCTGCTGCTTATGGTCACGAGCAAGGGGATGGCGGGCGTGCCACGGGCCTCGCTGGTCGTCATTGCGGCGACGCTTGCGCGCTTCGGGATACCGGAGGCGGGGCTGGTCCTGATTCTCGCCGTCGACCAGTTTCTTGACATGGGCCGAAGCGCAACCAACGTCGTCGGCAACTCCGTGGCGACGGCGGTGATCGCCGCATGGGAGCGGGAGCTGTCCGTTCCCGGTGCTCAAGCCGCTGGAAGCTGCTGATCACGCGAGCGATGTCCTGCGCAGACGCGTCAAGCGACCCCGCTGTGGGCGGCCCCGCGTCTCGCAAGAGATGCCCGTCGCGGAGCCCGTCCGCTCGCATTCCAACCGACGCCTCACCCGATACTAGCGGCGAGCCGGTCCACGCGGCTGTGGCACCGTTGCGATGACCGCGGTGATGCTCAGCACGGCGACCTAGCCGGCGCTGATCGCTTGGCAGGCTGAATATAGAGAACACATTGGATCCTTCCGTTTGCGGCCGCGGCTCGGGGAGCGGCTCTGGAACAGTCGTCAAAAGGGAGGGAGCCGGTCGATACGTCATGTCGGAATCGGACGTGACACCTCAAAAAATGCTACTTGACGCACCAACAATGCCAGCGCGCCGCCCCGTTTACATGCACGCGAATCGCCAGCGTCAGATTTGAGGTCTAGCGATACTTCAATCCGGTGCCGGTGTTAAAGACGACTACGGTGTCGGTCGGCCGGACAAAACCGCTGGTCCGCAGTCTGTCCAGTGCTGCCCAAGCCGCCCCACCCTCAGGACAGACGTCGATGCCAGATCGGGCTGCCAGAGATTGGGTGCCCCGCGCTGTGTCCTCCTCGCTGATCGCAATCGCCGTGCCCTGAGACGAGCGAAGCGCCCGCAGACAGAGAAAGCCGCCGAGGGGGGACGGCACGCGCAGACCATAAGCAGTCGTGCGGGGGTTTGGCCACGGTTCGGTTCGTTCGCGCTCTTCGAGGAAGGCTTTTACGACGGGCGCGCACCCTGCCGCCTGAACCGAAACAAATCGGGGCCGTCTGCCGCCCCGAATCCAGCCCAGACGCTCCATCTCGCCGAAGGCTTTCCACATGCCAATGAGCCCGGTCCCGCCACCCGTCGGGTAGAGGACGACGTCGGGAACAGCCCCCCGGAACTGCTCGACGAGCTCGTACGCCATGGTCTTCTTGCCCTCGATGCGATATGGCTCACGCAGCGTTGAGACGTCGAACCCGGCCCCAGAGGTATGCTTCCGAAGATACGCGCCAGCATCAGCGATCGTGCCCGCCACGGCGTGTACTGTTGCGCCGTACAAGCGACACTCGTTGAAAAATGATTTTGGAGTGTCGTCTGGCATCGCGACGGTTACCGGCAATCCGGCGCGGGCCCCATATGCGGCGAGCGCTCCAGCCGCATTCCCTGCCGACGGAACCGTGAGCGCTTTGGCTCCCAGATGTTTTGCCATCGAAACGGCGACCGCCATTCCTCTCGCCTTGAACGAGCCCGTGGGATTGCGTGCTTCGTCCTTCACCCAGATGTTGGTTTCGACCTGCAATAGCGGTGTGAAGCCTTCGGCGAGCGACGTTTCGTCGCCTTCGATAAGCGGCAGAACTTCACGATATCGCCACATGGTTGGCGGCCGACCGGCGAGGTCGGCAAGCGTGAGATGCACGGCTGTGAGATCGTAATCGACGCGCAATGGCATGCCGCATTGCGTGCAGACGCTTAACAGCAGCTGCGGATTGTGGCTAACGCCGCAGGCAAAGCAGCGAATTCCCGACAGGTAACGCGACAGGCGAGGGGCGGTCATGAATCAATTCACGGATAAATCCATCTGGCGGCGCGGCGACACCCGAGTCCGGCTGGCACACCTACCGGTATGGCGGGCTCCAAATCCGCTCTCTGATGTGCCCTCTAGTAGATCTGGGTAACCCAGCGCTGACCTGACTTTTTTGGTCGCTTGTACCCGGTGTCCTCCTGACGCGGCGGCAACTCGATCTCAATCGGGTGCAGGTCTTTATATGGTACCTGGGTGAGCAGGTGCGCAATGCAGTTCAACCGCGCACGCTTCTTGTTGTCGGCATCAATGATGTACCAAGGCGCTTTCTTGCGGTCGGTGTGCTCGAGCATGACGTCCTTGGCTTTCGAGTACTCAACCCAGTACCTCCGCGCTTCGAGGTCCATGGGGCTTAGCTTCCATCGCTTGATCGGATTGCTCATACGCTCGGTGAAGCGCCGTTCCTGCTCTTCGTCGTTGACCGAGAACCAGTACTTGACGAGAACGATATCCGAGCGGACGAGCATTTCCTCGAACAGGGGGCAGGAGCGCAGGAATTCCTTGTATTCCTCATCGCTGCAGAATCCCATGACGCGCTCGACACCGGCGCGGTTGTACCAGCTGCGGTCAAAGAGCACGATTTCCCCTGCGGCGGGGAGGTGGGCCACGTAGCGTTGGAAATACCACTGTGATCGTTCTCGTTCCGTGGGCTTGCCAAGTGCCACGACGCGGCAAACGCGGGGATTCAGGCACTCGGTGATACGCTTGATGACTCCGCCCTTGCCGGCGGCGTCCCGGCCTTCGAACAACACGCATACCTTGAGGCCCTGAAGGCGCACCCACTCCTGCATCTTGAGAAGCTCAAACTGCAGGCGGATAAGTTCGTCAACGTACTGATAGTTCTTGCGGCGGGTCGTCGGTGGCTTGGCATCGCCGAGTACCTTCCAACGGCCCTCGAGGAGTGCGAGTTCCTCGGCGTTGCGTCGCAATTCCCCGCCGGGGACGCCGCCCTCGGGACTTCGCGCTTGGCTAGCCTTGGTGTGCTTGCTCATGAGCTTCTCTCGGTTGGGCCTCTGCGCACCGCGGATGCCGGTGACGCTTAGATCCGGCACCTACACGCATCGGCTTCAGGTACGTTACCACGCTCCCGACATGAGTCTAAGTCATTGGCGCGCAGGGTCTTTCAGACGACGGCGCACCGTCAGGGTTGTCCCGGACGAGGTGGTACCGGCACGATCCCCTACTTGTCACCGGCATCCGGCGCTGGTCCTCGCGTCACTCGCACCAGGTCATTCGGCCGAATCCACTTCTGAAACGCGCTCTGCACGTCCGCGGACGTGAGTTCCATATAGCGCTGCGCGGCGATCGTCTGTTCGTCAAGGGGGAGATCGAGGTCCACACGGCCGAGCAATCCGTGCGCGATTCCCTCGACGCTTGCTTCGGCGAGCGGGAGGCGCCGCAGCAGCATCGCCTTCACGCGCAGCAGCTCATCATCAGGGACGGCTGCGATCTGCATATTCGCGAGCTCCTGGCGGACGATGTGCGCAGCTTTGCCGACGTTATTCGGATCGCAGGCGTAGTCGACGATATAAACGCCGCGCGTCCGGCCGGCCTGGAGCGCGGATCCGGCGGAATACACGAGGCCTGTCTTCTTCCGCAGCTCGATGCTGAGACGACTCGAATAGAGTCCTCCGCCCAAGACGGCGTTCCCGAGTTCCAGTGCGTAGTAGTCGGGATTGGTGCGCGTTAGCGCGAGATTGTGAGCCAGAAGCACACTGTCTTGGACGCGGCTGGCGTCCGGCACCGCCACCGCGCTCGCCTGGTTGGCCGGGGCCGCTGGCAGGTCCGTGTCAGGTTTTGGCCCTGCGGCGGACCAGCCGCCGAAGTACATTTCGATGGTCCGGCGTGCCTGATCGGCGGAAACATTGCCTATGATGACGATGCTCGTGAGATCGGGCCGATACACCTTCCGGTAATAGGCGCGAACGTCCTCGAGTGTGAGGTTCTCGACGCTCTCGGGCGTCGCCTCGCGCAAGCTGGGATCATCCGGCGAAAAAAGCGCGGCGCGCAGCGAGCGCTGAGCCAGATACTCCGGGCTTCGATTCCTGGCAGCGACGACCTGCGCGACCTGGCGGGCCACAACCTGCATCGCCGCCGCCGGGAGCGCGGGATGGAGCTCGTTATCGGCGAGTAGCTCTACCGCTCTATCGAAGTTGCGCGCGAGGCTTTGAACGCCGAAGGTCGTCCCCGCGTGTTCATCGGCGCCAATCTCCTCGAGCGCGCGCTGGAACTGGAGGCGATCCAGATGTTCGCTGCCATAGGCGAGCAACGGCTCCAGGACCTGTGCCACTCCCTCTTGCCCGACCGGCGTTTCCGTCTCAGGCCGGTTGCGGATGAGTCCGCGCACACTGACCGTATCGCTGACATCTTCGCTTTGCACGATCAGCGTTAGGCCGTTCGGTAGCGTAGTGACTGACGGATGTACGCTCGAAGGCTTGGCGCTCAGACGCGCCAGCGCCGTCTGGGCCCAATCGGGCAACCGAGTGGGTGTCGCCTCCCCCAGCGCGATCGTTTCCTGACCACCGAAGCTACCCGCGACGGATATTGGATGTCCGGTGCCTTGCGGAATCATGGCGGCCGATACCGCATGAGCGACATCGAGATACTTCCGGGCTACGCGATTGACATCGGCGACCGTAACCTGCTCGATGCGCGATAAGTCATCATCCGGTGAGTCGAGCCCGTACAGGGCAACGGCGTCGGACCAGACCGAAGCGAGGCCTTCAATCGAGGTCTTTTGGAATTCGGCCTCGCGGCGCTCCTTGAGTTTTGCGGCTTCCACCAGATCAGGCGGCACGCCGGTCATCGCCGTTTTCGCCAGAATCGCGCGTACCTCCGCTTCCAGGGCTGCCCGGTCCGTCCCGACAGCAAACGACACGTCTGCCCATGCGATTCCCGCCTTACTCAGCGGATCAAGCGAAAAGCTGGCTTCAATCGCCTTGCCTTGGGGCACGAGGCCATAGAGGTCGAAACGACGGCTGCTCAAGACGTCGGAAAGAACCTCCAGCGCGGGGAAGTCGCGGCTGTCGAGACCCGGTACCCGGAACGCAATCAGCAGCGTGCCGGTCGGCTGATCGGTGTCGATTTGGAGCGAAAGTGCCCGCGGCGCGCGCAGGTGGATCTTTGGCCGCGGCGGCAATTGCTTCGACTTGATGGCGCCGAAAAGTTGCCGAATCTTCGCCAGGGTTGATGCTGGATCGAGATCGCCGACGACCACGAGAATCGCGTTGTTCGGCGCATACCACGTCTCGTAAAACCGCTTAATTTTGCTCGCGCTTGTTCTGTCAAAGGACGGCCGCGTACCGAGCGCGTCGTGGGCGTAGGGAGTGCCCGCAAACATTGCAGCGCGCACCTGCTCGTACAACACATATTCGGGGTTCGACAGATCCTGCGCCACCTCCTGCTCGATTGCCCCTCGTTCCCGGTCCCAATCCTGGCGATGATCGAGAACACCGCGCATTCGTATTGCTTCGATGTGGAGGGCCACGTCGAGATCTTCGGCCGGCACAGTAAACACATACTGCGTGAGCGACTCACGCGTGTTGGCGTTAAAGACACCACCCATCACGCTGCCGATGTTCGCAAGCTGATCGGCCGACAATCCCGGGCTGCCCCGGAACATCATGTGTTCCTGCGCATGAGCGGTACCTGGAAAGCCTGCGGGTGCTTCATCCGATCCGACGAGGTAATTGATCGAGGTGGCGACGACGGGCACAAGTGAGTTGCGCACGAGAATGACACGCAGCCCGTTCGGCAGCGTGGCGCGCAGAACGCCTGTCTGCGCGCCAGCGGCGCTATTGGCACTTCCGACGGCTATGGTCAGGCCGCACAGGCAGCCGAGCAGCGTGGCGCGAGCCGTAGCAGGCAGGTAAGTAGTTTTCAACGCCGTTGTGCTCGCGGCATCATGATTCGGCACTTCGCACTTTCGAGGGCTCCAATGTCAGGTACAGCGGACGAGGTTCAGCCGCAGCGGACGTATATGCATGGTTCGGGCAGATCCACCCTGCAAGCCTCGCAACGTTACCATGCTCCCGGTGCGCGGCTAAACAATGAAGGCGCGCAGCGTTGCGACCAGTTTCGGCACCATTGGAGCCGCTGCGCCGAGGTTCGGGAGCGACTCTGATAACGGCCCTGATGACAAAGGAAGAAGTGGGATCTGGCGCTCTGTACCATAGTTATAGGCTGCCGGCGGCACTTTGGCGACTTGCCGACAGTCGGTGCGGTCAATCGTTCCCGGCTGCACCAGATCCAAGAATTCTCTCCATGCGGATCATTTGCCTGCCGGCAACCATTCGCGGCTTCTCTGGGAGAACTCGAAAGCCATGATGCTCATAGATAGATTGGAGTTTGGGTCGAAAAATCGTATCAAGGCGCAGACGTGGGATGCCGTTCGCCGTCGCGTCCTCGATGGCGAAATCGATCAAGCGAGAGAGCCAGGACTGTCCAGCGAAAGCACGCCGGATCGCGATCTTGTGCAGGTATAGCGCTGACGCCGGCGCCTCTTCGGGCCAATAGAGGAGGTCTTCTGGCTGCAAGAGCATTGTGGCCGCCGGCGTCGCGTCGGCGTATCCAATCACCAGCTCCGACTTCCGGGCGGCCTCTTCAAACGCCTCTTTTCGCAGCTCATGCGCAGCCCATACGTCGATTCCCCGTGCTGCGGCCCACGAAGCGGCTTCGCGAATGATCATCAGCGCGTCGTGGGCCCCGGCTACGGTGACCCGGCGCACTGTTGATTGATATCCGTTGGCGTTGCTCAGGATATTGTCTACCGTGTTCGGCGCTGTCGCCCGACTAGCGAGTATGCAGTTTGCCGGATGTCCCGGTTTGATTCCCGATGACCGCTTCCGTGCTTCCAGGCAAACGCTTTGTTGATTACTCGTCGCGGAGAATATTTTCGGCGCCCGGGTTGTCCTGCCGCTATGTTTCAATGGTGTGAATAAACAGAGTGTCTGTCGCGCGCTACCGGCGCTCCGAGGCGCCAATGATCCCCCAAATAAGCCGCCGGGTACTTCGAAAGCTGCTCTTCGGATCATGGGCGCCGCGCTACTCGGCGACACCTAGGCCCCTGGGCGATCCATCCGTTCGCCGAGCCGCATGGGAGGCCCAGGAGCCGGCGGGATTCCATTGGTGGCTCCATGTTCACGATCATGGTGCTGCCGCAACGCAGCGGAACAACGGCTAGTGTCGACATAATACGCATGCGACCACCGATGTGCCTGTAGGAGAAGGCCAAATTCGCCACCAGGAATGTGAAGCCCGGCCTTGGTCGGGGGCGGAGCGTCCGGTATCAAGAGCCCGCCATGATCAAAGCCGTCATACGTCGGAGCGGCGTAACGGGCATCGTCGGGCTCGTCGTTCTCGGGGCGCTCGTCGCATCGAGCGGTTGCCAGTCCTCAGCACCGGATCCGATCCCGAGCGCGCAGACCAAGCTGGCGACTATGCCGGTACCAAATGGCTCCCTGCCGCAGGTGACGGTGACTGCCGAGTCACCCTCGCCGGCGAGTGCCGACCTCACTGGCCACACATGGTACGTCACCGCCGTGAAGGACCCGACCCGCGGAAGTTACACGGCGGCCGTAGAAAGCCACAGTCTCAGCGCCGCGCCATCCGACACACCGTCCGACCAGGAGCACCGTGCATCGATTGCACTTGTGCTCCAGAACGGCCGCCCGACCGATCTTGTGCTGTCGATCGAGCGCGGGCAGTTCATCTGCGCCGGCCACGACCGCGACAACGCGTGCCCGCTTCCCGTCAGTGTCGACGACGCCGCGCCTCGCCCGGTTCGGTTCGCCATACCGCGCCACTGGCCCGCCAGCCATCTTCACCTGGCCGGAGGTGATGATGCTCGCCGGCTACTTGGGGCGATCGCCAAGGGGAAGCGCCTGCGAATTCAGCCGACGTTCCAACAGGAAGGACCCCCGGAACTCGAATTCACGCTCACGGGGCTGAACCCGGCAATCGCCAGGCTGATGAGACGCTCCGTCGCGGCGACCCCCAAGACCATGGCGACTAATCCTGGCGCTTAGCTGGATATGTGCCCCGCCTAACGCTCCCCGCAATGGTGTGGCAAGCTGCGGTTCACAGCTCCGCGGGGCGGTACTGCGAGCCGGACCGACAGCTCTAGCCAGTGTGAATTGGGGCGCATCATGGCGGCGACTGACGGCCTAATCGGTAGAAAGCCGATATCCCCTGATCGACGCAAGCAGATCGAGCGCGATCAGCACCGTGCATCCGAAGCACAGAATGCATATCGCCCCGATATGCACGATCTCGTTATAGATGTAGACGACATTGAGCATCAGCCCCAATGCCGAAAGAATGCTCGCAGCATAAAAGAGATCGCGTGTTTTCTCGCGTCTCAGGGCGGCGAGGCCGAGCCAGATCAAAATGGGGTAAACGACCAGTGCGATGCTGCACACTGGAACTCCCAAGAACAGGGCGTACGGGCTCGCAATCACATTGCTACACGAGACCGTCGAATTGATGTCGCAAACACTGCTTGCTGGAGCCCCCCATTTGTTGTGAACGAAAAGGCTCGTTAAGTACAACGCATTGAGCGTGCCGAGCAGCGATAGGCCGATGATTGCCTTGGCATAGTTCTTCACAGTCCTCTCCCCATGCTTGTGCATGCGGCGAAACCCGGCAACTCCGGCGATGAGGTCCCTGTCGGTGACGGCATCACTGATGCGCCTGGGAGGGTCCGCTAAGTCGAGACTGCTTGCGGAATGCTCAGCGC
>Ga0181521_10005784_pt1 | contig 13660 bp, 13 predicted proteins | sample PEATcosm2014_Bin_32_FD_119764 | JGI IMG/M metagenome (GOLD analysis project Ga0181521, IMG submission 119764) | Peatland microbial communities from MTU Mesocosm Facility, Houghton, MI, USA - PEATcosm2014_Bin02_60_metaG | ecosystem: Environmental > Terrestrial > Soil > Wetlands > Peat | place...
CTTGCTGTACCGCGTCCGCCCGGCCGACCCGGCGACGCTGGCGGCGGTGACGTTGCTGCTGGGAGGAATTGCGCTGCTGGCGTGTTACATCCCCGCGCGGCGGGCCGCGGCGGTCGATGCGGTTGTCGCTCTGCGCTGCGAGTGAGCTTTGCGGCGGCCAGGGCGCCGCGGATCAGTAGATAGTCTTCAGTTCCACGATCACGGTTTCGAGCGGCTTGTCACTCAGGTTTTCTACTTTCTGTTTGGAGGGTCCGCTCCAATTGAAATCCCCCACCTTGTGCTGTGTCACCTCGGCCTTTCCCTCGGGCGAGGTCACGCGCACGTTCTGGTCCGTGAAGCAAACGACCAAATGTCCGAGGGTGTACTCGTGCATCGGCGCGCTGTGCCGTGGACCCAATTTCAAGCGGAGAACCCGAACCTGGCTGTTCTCGAGTACCAACGTGAAGTCTTTGGGATCGACCTTCAACGGGTCGAGAGCGGTGCCCACCACCTTGCCGGGATACCCCGCCTTCTTGACTGCGAGATACATGCCAACCGGGCCCGAGTTTGATCCCGCCGGCCGATTCCATACCCCGTTCGCCCCGTAGTGAAACCCGCTGGCGGGGCTCCATTCGACCGCGCCCGCCTGCCACTTCAGGTGCTCCACGAAGCCGTCCAGGTAAAAAAGATCCTCGCTGCCGGGGTAGTAGCGGAGCACCACGCGATTCAGGCCGTGGTTGTGCCAGGGGTGGTCTTCGGCGCATATCTTCCGGTCTGCCGGTGGCAAAGTCGCACAGGACTTGATAATGTCGGTTCCGGAGTCGCCGGTGCCGGGCCACGGTGGGTGCTGAGGTGGATTGACAACCACCTGGTCATTCTCGAAGTCCGGTTTGATTGGCATGGGGGGTTGTGGATTCTGGGCGGCCAGTTGAGCCCCCGCAAGAACAAGTAGAAGGCAAAGCGTGAATGCTTGCTGCCATAAAGGGAGTCGCATGGGAGTATTATACGGGACGCCGTGGCTCCAGCGGTGTATCCCGGTTACCATATTGTAGACCACACCCAGTAAAGGAGAAGATTATGACCGATCATTCAGTATCTCGTCGATTGTTCCTGTCAGCCGTGGCTGCTGCTCCGGCGGCGCCCGTCCTGGTTGCCTCGGACAGAATTGCGATCTTCGATCCGCCACCCGAGCGGGTCCGAATCGTGACGGCAGCGGCCTCATCCGCGGTCCCGCCCCCCACGTACACGGCGGCGGAGATCAAACAGATCGAGTCCCAGGGCAAGGACGTTCAGATCACGGTGCCAGCCAACACCGGCGAATTGAACAGACTGCTGCCCGAGGCCGACGTCGTTTTCGGCGCGATCAGCGCGCAGATGCTGGCGCAGGCGAAGAAGTTGCGCTGGCTGCAGGCCACGGAGGGCGGCGTGGACACAGTGCTGTTTCCGGAGTTGATCAAGAGCAATGTGGTGGTGACCAACGGGGCTCGGGTGTTCGCTCCGCCTATCTCGGAGACAGTCATGGGGATGATATTGAGCCTGTCGCGCGGGTTCAATAAGTACTACATTCCCCAGTTCGCGAAGCGGACCTGGAATGCCGAGCGGAATCTGGTGGAGATCGATGGCATGACCATGGGAATCGTCGGCCTCGGCGGTCTGGGGTCGGCCACGGCTGTGCGCGCACACTACGGTTTCAACATGCGGATCCTGGCCACGGATGCGAAACCCATGGCCAAACCGATCTTCGTGGACACGCTGCGCGAGCCGGGGTGGCTGATGGAGATGATCCCACAGGCGGACGTAGTGGTATGCTCGGCGCCCTACACGAAGGAAACCGGGAAGATGTTCAATGAGAAGGTGTTCCGGGCGATGAAGAAGACGGCGTACTTCATCAACATCTCCCGCGGGGAGTTGGTCGAGGAGGGTGCGCTCGTGCAGGCGCTGAAGGAAGGGTGGATCGCCGGCGCGGGTCTGGACGTGGTGTACCCGGAGCCATATCCACCCACTGGCGCGTACTGGGATTGCCCGAACCTGGTCATGACATGCCACACCTCCGGATACGCGCCACTACGCCAGAGCCGACTGGTCGGGCTGCTGGCCGAAAACGTACGGCGTTACTCGAGCGGCTTGCCGCTGATCAACGTGGTGGACAAACAGCGCGGTTACTGATTATCGACCTCACCCCATATGCGCGCGGGCTGGTACACTGGGGCGGATACGCAGGAGCAACATCACATCATCCTTGCGTAGTGAAAGGCGCTCTATGAAGATACGATTTTCCGTCGTCGTTTTGACGCTGGTGTTAATGTTGGCATCGCCGCTGGCACAGCCTCCCGCCGTGGGGCAACAAGCACCGGCCGCCCCGGCCGCACCGGCGATCCGGCCCGACCGGCCCCCGGCAGAATTGGCCGCGGAGCTCGCACAGAAGCATCAGTCCGGTCCGCCGTTGCCGTACCACTTGGTCGCCAACTGGCCGGACCTGCCGAAGGGTTACAACTTCGGCGAGTCCTCGGGGGTCGATGTCGACAAGCAGGACAACGTGTGGATAGCCAACCGCGGGGCTTGGCCCATCATGGAATTCGACCGCGCTGGCAAGTTCCTTCAATCGTGGAACGAGGACACGGTTCGCCTGACGCCATCGTTCAACCACGGCACCGGCTCCCACGGGATTCGCGTGGACCCGGATGGCAACATCTGGGTGGTGGACGTCGACGGCCACCTCATCCACAAGTACAACACGGAGGGGCGGCGCCTGATGGTGCTCGGCACTCGTCAGGGCATCGCCAGCAACAACGACAGTCAGGTTGGTTTCAACCGGCCGACCAATCTTTGGTTTCTGCCCAACCATCATTTCTACGTCTCGGACGGTTATGGCAACTCGCGCATAATCGAGTTCGACGCCAATGGCGTGTACGTGCGGCACTGGGGAACCCACGGCACCGCGGACGGGCAGTTCAACCTGCCGCACGCCGTAACGGTCGACTCCAAGGGGCTGGTGTACGTCGCCGACCGGGCCAACTCGCGCGTGCAGGTATTCGATGCCACCGGCAAGTTCATCACCAAGTGGACCGACGTCGGTCAGCCCTGGGCGATCTACTACGTCGCCAAGGAAAACGCCATCTACATGTGCGACGGTTTGTACAACCGCATTTCGAAGCTGAACCTGGAGGGCAAGGTTCTGGGGGTGATGAGCTCCTGGGGCAAGGCGCCGGGCAAACTCGATTTTGCACACGACATCGCCGTCGACTCGCAAGGCAGCATCTACGTCGCTGAGATTAAGAACTTGCGCGTGCAGAAGTGGGTCCGCAACGCCCCCGCCAACGCGAAGAAGAAGTAACAGCGGCGCGCTGGTTGTCGAGCGCTTCGACGCAATCGCGGGTCCTGGCCTCGGTTCCCCTGGGAGGCTACGAAGATGAATCGGATTGCAGGGTTATCAGTCCTGGTTTGCCTGGCTGCTTTTGCGCAGGATCGGCAGCCCGCGGCGGTTGGCGGTGGACACATCCCCGCTCACGGTCCCGCTCCCGCGAAGCCTTGCACGCCGGCGGCCCCGGCTCAAGGCCGGCAGCCCGCTGCCAGGACTCCGAACTTTATTGCCGTCGACGAAAAAGGCCATCCATATGTCCCCCACGTCGACGCCAGGGACGACAAATGGGTCGGACACGATACCTGCGCCGACGATCCTCATTACCACCTCGACCACCCGTGGGCACACGGACGCTTCACCGGCGGCTTGGGACCGCGGCATGTATTCACGCTGGAGTTGGACAAGGTCCCTTCTGGAATCGCCGATTGGCTGGCGGTTGCATCGGGACACTTGTGGTTCGCCAGTTTCTACTGGAACATCGCTCAGTTCGATTACGACATCGCCGCGCGCTGGAAGTGGGCCGGCGATCAGATCGTGATTTACGAAGACCCTGTCCATGTTGGCTGGTACCTCGCATACACCCCGCGGTTAGGCTCGTACGCCCACGTCGAGTATCTGGGAGCGGGCGACCCGCCAAAACCGGCCGCCGGGGACTCACAAGCCGCAAGAAAACCGCGCTTCGAGAATGACCAGGTGATCGTCAATGAGCCGCACGCCAAGATGCACGTCCACAAGTACAATCGCGTGATGATCTATGCTTCTCAAGGCGGGGAGCGGCTGCATTACCTGGACGGCCACACGGAGGACCTGAAGTGGCAGGCGGGCCAGGTCAAATGGAGCCCGGCAAGCGGGATGCACTACTCGGAAATCCCGACCACTAGCGAGGCGCCCCAGGGGCCAGGCGGCCTCGATATCGGAATCAAGAAGCCGGGAGATCCCGGCAAGGTGGTGAGCACCGCTCTCGACCCGTTGCGGGTCGACCCCAAAGACTACAAGCTGCAATTCGAGAACAGCCAGGTTCGGGTTCTCCGCTTGAAGATGGGTCCGCAGCAGAGCGTTCCCATGCACGAGTACGTTCTCAACCGCGTGGTCTACTACGTCACGGATGAGAACGTGCGCGAGACCTCGCCCGACGGAAGAGCCGTGGTCGTGCAGCACAAGGCGGGGGATTTCAGTTGGGACGGCCCCTCCAAACACAAGGTAGACAACCTGAATGACAAGCCGTTCGAAGCGTTGGTCGTGGAAGTGAAGAACTGATTAGGAGGCGATTGAGCCATGTCAGTTACGCGCAGATCTTTCTTTGCCCGCGCGGGGGCGATTGCCACCGCGCAAGGGCTGGCTTTAAGAGCGCAGCAGGCGCCGCCGGCGAAGCAGCCGGACCCCCGTCAGGGCACTGGCGATGCCGCCAAGTATTTCCAGTATTTCGATCGCCGCTCCACAGTGTCTCTGATTAAGGGTGAAAACCGGCGCCAGAACATTTACGATGCGCTGGTCGCGATCGACGGCCAGATCCGGCCCGCCCTCAAGGCCAAGAAGTACGTTTTCGTCAAACCCAATGGTAACGAATCGCTGGAAAGGCCGCTCGGTGGCACCCAAGCCGATGCCGTGCGCGGAATTTTCGACTATCTGGCTCCCCGCTTCAAAGGTCCCGTGGTGTTCGGAGATACCGGGATGGATTCCGCCAAGGTGTGCTTCACGAAGTACGGCTGGGACAAGGTCTTCGCCGAGTATAAGTCCCTCGACTTGAAGTTCGAGATTCCCAACGAGGAACAGAACCACTGGGGGCTCATGCACGGGATGGACTACGACATGCATCTGATTCCCATCCGGCTGGGAGTTCGATTCGTGGATCCGGATGCTTTCGTCATTTCCGCGGCGGTGATGAAGACGCATAACTTTGTGGTGGCAACCCTGGCAATCAAGAACATCGTTGTGGGAGCGGCGCTGCACACTCCCCCAGGCATTGGAGTTTTTGCGCTGAGCGAAAAGCGCAAGTTTCACGTAGGCGTCCGGGCGGGCAACTACAACATGTATATGGCTACCCAGCGAATGCTCCCCACCAATTGGGGAATCGGGATCGTGGACGGGTTCGAGGGGATGGAGGGGAACGGTCCCGGGCAGGGCACGCCGGTGAGGCATCGGATCGCCTTGGCCTCCACGGATTTTCTGGCGGTGGATCGCGTGGGCCTGGAGTGCATGGGAATCGATGCCAGTTGGCCCGGCTATCTCAACTACGCCTACCAGGCCGGCCTCGGCCAATACGACTTGGCCAAGATCGATGTGGTGGGCGCCAAGATCGCCGACGTGCAAAAGAAGTATCGGCTTCACGCCGATACGGACATCATGCTGGAGTGGCGAGGCCCCATGCTGGACGTGCCTCCGAACCTGGGCCGCAATCGGCGACCGCTGGACGAGGATCTCTCAGCTTACGCCTGCTGCACCCAAACTGCATAACACGGCGAGCAGCGGCGCCCCGGATCAGTAAATACTTTTCAGTTCCACGATCACGGTTTCGAGCGGCTTGTCACTCAGGTTGTCCAGCTTCTGCTTGGAGGGTCCGCTCCAAGTGACACTTCCGTCCTGATGGCGAGTGACTTCGGCCTTTCCCTCGGGCGAGGTCTGGCGCACGTTCTGATCCGTGATGTAAACCACCAAGTGGTTGAGGGTGTACTCGTGCATCGGCACGCTCTGGCGTGGACCCAGTTTCAAGCGGAGAACCCGAACCTGGCTGTTCTCGAGTACCAACGTGAAGTCGTTGGGCGCGACCCGCAAGGGGTCGAGTGCGGTACCGGCCACCTTGCCGGGATATCCCGGCTTCTTGATTCCGATATCGACGATCATGGGCGTGGTGAATGCAGGGGTTTTCCAGACGCGCGGATCGAGTTCAGGCGGGAGTTCGGAGTAGTGATACCCTTCGGCCGGGCTCCATCTGACCGTGCCCGCCTGCCACTTCAAGTCCTCGACGCTGCCATCCAGGTAAGTGAGCTTCTCCCCGCCGGCGTGTATGTAGACCATCACGCGATTGAGCGGGTGGTTGTGCCAATTCTTGCCGGTGGCGGCGCCGGGGATACTGATTCCGGGGTGCGGCGCATTGAGAATCACCTGGTCGTTCTCGAAGTGAGAATCGAGAGAGTGAGGGTCAAAGGACGGTTGTGAGTTCTGGGCGGGCAGCGGCGTACTCCGAAACAGCTCGGGCATGAATTCCGCCAGAAGATGACGCCAGACCCTCCATTCGTGTTCGCCGGAAGTGTCATGGAATTCATAGCGGATCCGGTTCTTCTCCAGGAGGGCAACCAGCCGGGAATGTGCCTGGTACCGCGGATCCTCGGTGCCGCACCCGAGGAAGAGAAGCTTCAACTGCTGGTTTACGAAAGCGGGATTCTGGAGGAATCCCGGCACTTGCTTTTCCAAGTCGAACCCTTCCAAGCCGAAGGCGCCCGAGCTGAATTCGCCCACCCAGGCGAACTTGTCCCGATTCCGCAACCCCAACGTGAACGCCTGGCCGCCACCCATGGAGAATCCCGCAATGGCCCGGTTTTCGCGATCGGCTTCCACCCGGTAATTCTTCTCGACGAGCGGGAACACATCGCCGAACAACTCCCTGCCGAACGCCTCGATTGAGTCCAAGGTGGTGGCGTCGCCCGGTGTATCCCCGTACGGCATCGCGACCAGCATCGGCACGGTTTTGTGCCGGGCCAGCAGGTTCTCCTCGATGGCGGGGACGCGGCCGAGACGAACCCAGCCTTCCTCGGAGTCGCCGCCGCCGTGCAGGAGATACAGGACCGGGAACTTGCGGCTGGGGTAGCGGTCGTAATCGGGTGGAACGTATATCGCCACGTTGCGGAAGGTTTTCGACTGAGCCGAGCGGTACGTCCGGTATTGGACGGAGCCGTGAGGGACGTCCTGCAGCTCGTCGAAGCGCGGCGGATTGCCGGGGATCTCGAAATAGCTCCAGAGGACGGCTCCGCCCGGCCGCACGTTGGGGTTCGATTGGTCGATGCCGCGGACTCCGTCCACGAAGAACACATACCGGTAAACGTCCGGCTCGAGCGGACCAATGGTGACCGTCCAAAGACCGGTCGAATCCTTCCGCAACGGCACGCTCCACATGCCGGGTTGATCTTCGACCGCGCCCGCGGGCTTGGGGTTCAGCGTCCCCAGGCTTGCCGAAACCAATACCACGGAGGCTTTCGGCGCCCTGATCCGGAAAGTAACCCGGTGATCGGTGCCGACCTCGGGGGAAATGATGGGCTCTGGCCGCTCTCCGCCCGGAATTTGGGAGAGTGCCACAGCGGCCATCGAGGCCAACAGGAAAGTTGAACGCCGAACAGGACTGCTCACGGACCGACTCCTTCCGGATTCGAGTATAGCCGCAATTCGGTGACGTAGGGGTGTTAACATGAAAAACTATTCTGTAGCCGTCTTATGGACCACATCCTCTCGATTGTGCTGTTTACGCCCCTGGTTGGCCTCTTGCTGCTGCTGTTCATTCCCTCGTCGAATGTGCGCGCCATCAAGTGGTTTGCCAACGCGGCCTCTTTCGTGGGCTTTCTGGTTTCGCTCCCGCTGGTCTTCAACTTCGACCGCACGAAAGACTTTCAGTTCGTCGAGAAGGCGCCGTGGATTCCCACCCTGGGCGCCACCTATCACATCGGCATCGACGGGCTGGGATTGCTGCTGGTGATGCTCACCACGCTGCTGGGCTTCATCGCCATCCTCGCAAGCTGGAACGCCATCACCGAACGGCTGAAGGAATACTACGGCTTCTTCCTGCTGCTGCAGACCGCCATGCTGGGCGTGTTCATGGCGCTCGATTTCCTGCTGTTCTTCATCTTCTGGGAAACCGTGCTGGTGCCGATGTACTTCATCATCGCCATCTGGGGCGGGCCGCGCAGAGGTTATGCGGCCATGAAGTTCATCATTTATACGCTCATCGGCTCGGTGCTGATGTTTCTGGGCATCCTCACGCTGTACTTCCAGCACTACATGCAGTTCCAGGTATACAGTTTCGATATCGTCGACCTGATGCGCACGCAGGTCCCTGCCGGCGTGCAATGGTGGGTCTTCTGGGCCTTCTTCGTGGGCTTCGCGGTGAAGGTGCCGATGTTCCCGTTCCACACGTGGCTGCCGGATGCGCACGTGGAGGCGCCCACCGCGGGGTCCGTGATTCTGGCCAGCGTTCTGCTGAAAATGGGGACGTACGGTTTCCTGCGCTTCTCGGTGCCGCTGCTGCCGGACGCCGCCAAGGACCACACCATCGTCACCGTGATGGCGGTTCTTTCCATCATCGGAATCGTCTACGGCGCGCTGGCGTGTCTCATGCAGAAGGATTGGAAGAAGCTGGTGGCGTACTCCTCAGTGAGCCACCTGGGCTTCTGCACGCTGGGGATTTTCGCTCTCAACCCCGCCGGAATCTCGGGCTCCATCATTCAGCAGATCAACCACGGCATCTCCACCGGCATGCTGTTCCTGATCGTGGGCATTGTGTACGAGCGCCGGCACACGCGCGAGATCGCGGAGTACGGCGGGCTGCTGAAGGTGATGCCGATATTCACGGTGGTCTTCGGCCTGGCGGCGCTCAGTTCCATGGGGATGCCGCCGTTGAACGGGTTCATCGGCGAAATCACCATCCTGGGCGGCGTCTACCAGGTTTCGCTCAACTGGGCATTCTGGGTGGTGGTGGGGATCGCGTTGGGCGCGGCCTACCTGATATGGCTGTTCCAGCGGACCATGCTGGGGGAGTTGAAGGAGAAGAACCGGGGGCTGAAAGACCTGAGCTGGCGTGAGATCGCCGTTTTCGCGCCGCTATTGGTGTGGGCCTTCTGGATTGGTCTCAACCCCCAACCGTATTTCCGCGTGCTGGACCGCTCGGTGGCGCAGATTGTGGAGCGCGTGCATCCCGGCTATTACACCGAGCGGCATCTGCCGAACCCGCTGGCAGCGCCGGGCCCAAGGGGCACCCCCTTGCCACCGGTGTCTTCCTCTCAGTAGAACAGGTACTTCCGCCACTGGGCGTCGCTCATGCCCAACATGCGGATCAGGTGACGGCTGGTGTGCAGGCTGAAGGGCCGCGGTTGCCGCAGCAGTCTCATGCCGGCCTCTTCGGGAGTGCGGCTGCCTTTGCGGTTGTTGCACACGTGGCAGCAGGCCACCAGGTTCTCCCAGGCCGATTCGCCGGCGCGCGAGCGCGGGACCACGTGATCGAGGGTCAGCTCGCCCGAGGGCAGCGTGCGATGGCAATACTGACAGGTATAGCGGTCGCGCATCAGAATGTTCTTGCGCGAGAGCGCCCGCGTCTGATGGGGGATGCGCCGGTATTCCAGCAGCCGGATGACGGACGGCAGACGAATCGCCGTCCGCGCCGAGTGCACCGCGCTCAGGGATTCCTCCTCGGCCGACGCCACCCCCTTCAGCACCAGCACCAGGGCGCGGCGGGCGCCGCAGATGTTGATGGGCTCATAGCTGGCGTTGAGCACCAGCACGGGTCTTTGCAACCGGTCGCCGGCCATCAGGAAACTCCCATGCGGCGGTCCACGCGGGCCACGGTTAAGAGCGCGACCTTGGCCGCGCCCGCGCGCTTGAGGGCCAGGGCACATGCGGCCGCGGTGGAACCGGTGGTCATGACGTCGTCGATGAGCAGGATGCGCTTGCCTTCGACCGCCCCAGCCCAAGGAGCGCGCCGGAGTTGGAAGGCGGCCGCCACGTTCTGGCGGCGGCCGGTGTTGCTGAGGCCGGCCTGGGCGGCCGTGGGCCGCACGCGCTTCAGCGCATGGATGACGGGAATGCCGCAGCGCCGCGCGATGCCGCGGGCCAGCAACTCCGATTGGTTGAACCCCCGTTGCCACTGCCGGCGCCAGTGGAGCGGAACCGGCGTCACGGCATCGAAGCGCTCCTCGCGCGGCAGCGCGGCGGCCAGCAGCGCGCCGAGCGGGCGCGCCAGAGTCTTGACGCGGCCGTACTTGTAAAGGTGGATCAATTCGCGCAGTACGCCTTCATAGGCGCCAAAGCAGTAAGCCGCGTCGAAACCCCGCAGGCCGAAGCGGCACAGAGCGCAGCGGCCATCGGCATCCAGCGGAAAGGCGTTCTGAAATGGGGTCCGGCAACTGACGCAGAAAAACTCCGCGCTCAACGGCTCGGGCGCTTTCAAACACTCGCGACAGACCGGGATACGGGCCGCTCCAGCCAAAGGCCGGCCACACAAGCGGCAATCGCCGGGGAAGAAGAGGGAAAAAAGGGCGTGGGAAGCTTCGCGGACTACAGAAGTACCGTGGCTTGCGACTGCGGCTCGACTGCTACTCGAGAAGACCCACCTCCGCCAAGGTCCCATTGTAATACAATACAAGCCGAGGGACCATGAGAGGCTCGTGGCGGCTTTTCGGGTGGGTGCTCGGGCTGGGTTTGCTGGCGCCGCTCGCCTTTCACGGGCAGGTTGAGATCCACCCTCGTCCCAAACCTGGCACGGCGGAGCAGAAGAGGCCGGCGGCCAATCTGCGCGTCGATACCAACCTGGTGCTGGTTCCAGTCACGGTATGCGATCCGCTGAACCGCCCGGTAACGGGCCTCGAGAAGGAGCACTTCAAGGTCTTCGACGACCACGTGGAGCAGACCGTCACGCACTTCGCCATGGACGACGAACCGGTGGCCGTCGGCCTGGTCTTCGATATCAGCGGAAGCATGGGGCCCAAGCTGCGCCTCTCGCGCATGGCGGCGGCCGCGTTCTTCAAGACCGCCAATCCGGAAGACGAGTTTTTCCTGGTGGAGTTCAACGACACGCCGAAGATGGTGGTGCCGCTGACGCCGGACGTCGAGGAGATCCAGAACCAGCTCACCTTCGCGCAGTCCAAGGGACGCACCGCGCTGCTGGACGCCATCTTCCTCTCGCTGCACGAGATGAAGAAATCGACCAAGAACAAGAAGGCCCTGCTGATCATCTCCGACGGCGGCGACAACAGCAGCCGCTACACCGAAGGCGAGGTGAAGAACCTGGTGCGCGAGAGCGACACGCTGATTTATGCCATCGGAGTATTCGAGGCCGACAACGCGCGCGGGCGCACGCCGGAGGAAGCGGCCGGGCCGGGGCTGTTGAACGACATCGCCGAGCAAACCGGCGGCCGCCACTTTCCGGCCAGCCCGTCGGAGCTTCCGGACATCGCCGCCAAGATCGGCATCGAGCTGCGCAACCGGTATGTGCTGGGCTTCTCGCCCACCGGCCAGCAGCGCGACGGCCGGTATCACCACGTGCAGGTCAAAGTGGTGCCACCGCGCGGGTTGCCGCCGCTGCACGCCTACTGGCGGCTGGGGTACTACGCGCCGGCGGAGTAGGGACTGAACCTTCCAAGTTGTTTTGAGTACGCAGATTGCGTATAGTAGGAGTGCATGGCGGATACTCCGATGACGACCGTGGAGACCGCGCGGTTCCTCAAGGACGCGAAACCGCTCATGTCGGATCTGGAGCGCGAAGAATTGGTGATGTTCGTGGGCGCGAACCCGGAGGCTGGTGAAATCATTCCGGAGACCAGCGGCGTCAGGAAGATCCGCTGGGCTTTGGCCGGGCGAGGCAAACGCGGCGGCGCGCGGGTGATCTACTACTACCACAACCGACGACTACCGTTATTCCTGCTGGCGGTCTATGGAAAAAACGAGAAGGCGAATCTGAGCAAGGCTGAGCGCAACGCGATGAAGCGGTTGGTTCCGGTCCTGGTGGCGGGGTATCCGGCGCAGAGATAGGAGGGCACAGTGAACACGAGGGCGAAAACCAAGCGGGCGGCGAAGAAGGTGGGCCGTGTGGCGAAAAAGCGGCCCACCGTCGGCGCGCGCATCATCGAAGGGTTGGAGCAGGCGATCCGGTGGACGCGCGGCGAGAACGATAACGTCCGCGTGACGCTGGTGCATGTGCCGGATGTAGACGTGCGGGAGGTCCGGACGAAGATGGGGCTCAGCCAGGCGCAGTTCGCGACCAAGTTCGGTTTCCCTCCGGCCACGCTCAGAAACTGGGAGCAGGGCCGGTCGCGCCCGGACGCGCCCACGCGCGTGCTGCTGGCCGTCATCGCGAATCATCCCGAGGCGGTGGAGGATGTACTGCGGAAGGCGAGTTGAGATGCGTGCAAAACCGTTATGGGAGCTATGCTGCCCGGCATAGACTCCTTGTGCCACTTATTGCATCTCCCTGCTAGGCTTCCGTCGGATCGCTTCGACGAGAGATGAACACCGACTCCAGCACCTCCACCAGGGCGAAAGCAACAATATGGTATGCATCGCATTCTGCTTGATGCATCTTCGCCGTTGGTAGGTCCCGCTCCCAGTCGTACGCGACGATGTATGACTCGCTTCCGACGACTTCCCAATCGAATGCCCAGTGCGCGAACCCGTTTCGCACCACGCGAAATAATCGGTCATTCAAGAAGTCACGCGCGGAGGTAAGCATCGGGTAATGCTGCCCGAACCAAGGCTTCAGAGGTGACTCTTCACCACAGACGAAACGACCGATTGGTCCATCGATGATGAGAAATGTCGGCACCCATCTGCCTAGGAACCAGCCCCTGGCTGCGATGCCTCTGGATTCCTCCGGTAAGTCTTGCCATCGCGCGTTGGCAGCCATCGCTATGAATGTGAACAGCATCGTGACCGAACGGCGGAGACCAGTATGCGCTCGGAGATATGAGTCGAGTACCTGTGTGAAATCCAGATTGTCAATCAATACGCGACACTCCACCTCAATCTCAGTCCATGGATTTTGGCTCGCCGCCCAAGGAGAACCGACTCCACGAGCCTTCAACTGCTCAAAAGCATGACGAAGGATACCATCCTTCTCAGCCGAACTGTGTCTCGTTCCTGCCATCCGAATTTCCTTGGTCTGTATTTGCTAAGACTGACATATTACACCCCGCCTTCATCAAACAGCCGCATCTGCCGCGTGGATATCTCCGTGTCCGGCCGCGCCTGGTCCATCCGCAATAGCTCGCCGGCGGTGTGAAGCTGTTGCTCCAGCGCTTCGCGTGAAACCGTATCCAGCGGGCCGATGCGCGTGTTCCCATTCTCCGCCAGCACCGCCAGCACGGAAGCATTCCCGACTTTGAAACTGTCGAGCAGGTCCGCGTTGTGACTGGTGACCAGAACCTGGCGCAGCTCGCTCGATTCCAGTAAGGCGTCCAGCAAAACCCCGGCGGCGGCTGGGTGCAACGTGGCGGCCGGCTCCTCCAGCGCGGTCAACGGCACGCTGGCGGACTGAAACAACGCCACCAGCGCAGCCAGCGCGCGCAGAGTTCCGTCCGACATGCTGTCGGCCAGAAAACGCCAGGGGTTGTCGGGATCGGGAACGTC
>Ga0181521_10005785_pt1 | contig 13659 bp, 9 predicted proteins | sample PEATcosm2014_Bin_32_FD_119764 | JGI IMG/M metagenome (GOLD analysis project Ga0181521, IMG submission 119764) | Peatland microbial communities from MTU Mesocosm Facility, Houghton, MI, USA - PEATcosm2014_Bin02_60_metaG | ecosystem: Environmental > Terrestrial > Soil > Wetlands > Peat | place...
AGCGCCGCGGATTCGCGTCGTCTGCTCAAAATGGGCGAGCGCCTGATCCGAATTACGCGCTGCCATGATCTTGCTGGCCTCGTTCCAACGGTTCAGAAGCTGGCGGCGCTGCTTTACCGTTCTTGTAGCCATGGTGAAGTATCGGAGTAGCTGAAGGGAAAGCGATGACATCGCCCGGGTAATGCGGCCGTTGCCTGCCCGCATTGCGATGAAGAGCAGGCAGCGGTCGGTCAGTTCCACGAACTCAAAGGCCCGTGCGTCGTCGGAAACCAGATCGGCCATCTGCGCAAAGTAGCGCTGCAGGACCTCTTGGTCCTGTCGGGTATGCGTTTCCACATAACGCGGCACAAAGGTCCGCGCCAGTGTGGAACGGTATTCCACGAGTTCTCCGAAGTCCTCGACGCTGATTTTGGACACGAAAGCGCCACGGTGTGCGGAGGTTTCCACCAGGCCTGTGTACGCGAGCAGCATCAGAGCTTCGCTCACCGGCGCCTTGCTGACATTGAATTCGTCGGCAAAAAGCTGTTCTCGAATCCGCATTCCCGGGGCGAGCTTTTGTTCGACGATGCGTTCGGCCACGGCGACGGCCACCTGGTCCCGGATCGACAAGGTCGGCGGAACATCGCCATTGAACAGCCGAAACGCCGCAGAACCGGCGCGGATCTGCGGGGAGAAGACGAAGTGACTGATGGCTGTCGGGCCGGCCTTCTGCACGATGGCTAGGGGCGCAAATTGCATGCGTATGCTGCGCGGGATATTGTTAACAGCGAAAACTACCCCGCTTCTACCATCCGGTCAAAGGCTCTTGGTCATTTCTTTTCGGCCGATCCGGATTGAATGCCACGGCGCAACTCTGCGATTGGCGCTTGGCAGGCTTGCAAACCGATCTTGACAATTTTGGTGATCACAAAAAAAGATTACCAGCAATCTAGCGGATCAGCGGCAATCGATGTATCGAGGCAGGACGTTGGGATCACCGAGACTCGGCCGAAACGAGGCCCTTGCCGTTGCGGCACCGAGCAAAGGCGGGCGCTCTTCCGGCGTAGCATCGATCAGTCGCGTTACCCAGCTCACCGGCAACTCGCGGTAATTGCGCCGCTCTGGTCGGTACGTAAGCTCACGCCAACCCTGCTCCATAAGCCAAGCCCATAGTTCGTCTGCGAATCCCGCTTGCACCGTAATGCGAAGATTCCCGCAGACGATATAGTCGCCAATCGAAGGCTTACGGCCGCGCCGAGGTAGCCCGCGTTCTTTTTTTATATGCAACAAACTACGAACACGATTGCGCAGCGCCAGTGTCACAACAAAATCCTCTCGACGACCCAAAGCCAAAGCGGAATTGCGTGGGGCGCGGCCTGTGTCCATGTAGCAGGGACTACAGGTTGCGCCCCGAAAGGGAACAAAGGCAATCGGCTATGTCCGCCGGAATGCCGTAGGACGACTAGTGACCGAAAACGCGACCGGGCACGGCGTTCTCGAACGCCTCGAAATCGACGTGCGAAAGGCGTCCATCGCGGTCGGTGTCGGACCTATCGAATAAGCGGATCAGATCTGGCCAATCCTTGGCGTCCTCCCGACTGATGAAGCCGTCGCGATCGCCGTCGAGGCGCTGGAACTCCTCGGCAATTTCCTCCTCATCCTCCAAGTACACCGCAAGAAAGTAGTACACGCCCACCATCATGCCTGCGAGAAGGATGAGCCAGATCCAGTCAACGCCATTGGTGTTGCGCAACGTCTGCCAGGGGTCGGGAACGACAAACAGGGCAAATCCGGCCATGAAAAACGGTGCGAATACTGCCGTCAACACCGTTAGCCGCTTGATCGTGGTAATCGTAGTTGGTACCTTCATGACATTCTCCTAAAACGGGACCCGTCCTAGGGGGTTCAATCGCTTCGGCGTGGGCTGTCTCGGGATGAAAGCCGATAGGCCAGAAACCCCCTTAAGCGAGCGACTGTTAGGGCAATGTAGCCCCCGCTACATTGCTAAACAATCGGAAATGCGAAACATTCCTAAATGCGGTAGGGGCGAACACTTATTTATTTCGTTTGTCCACGCAGCCCATGTCGAACCGAGCCGCATTGCTGCGTCGCATTGGAGCGAGCCGCTGTCCGCCGGGCCAAAGCGGTAAAAAAAGGGGTCACGAGCGGCGCGGCCGCTTCATTCGCCGCGCAGGCTCCCCGCTTGGGCGATATTCACGCAAATCGCAGCTTTGCTGTCGGGTCCAAAAGTGGCCCCCGCCAATGGCGCCGCTGGCTCTCGTGCCGCTTTGGCATCCGACGCCAGTCGATAGACCATCGTCGGCACCGCGTCGGGGAACTTTTTAAAGAATCGCGACACTGCATCATCGGCCGTGTGCGCGCGGAGGTCCAGGACCCGCGTTTTGTCCCGGTCGCGCCAGTCCACAAAGACAATACGCCATTGCGGCATGCTCTTCCGGTAGCGATAAACGTTCATCCCTACGCGGACGCAGATCCGAGCGACCAGGAATAGGACCACGCCGAACACGAACGCGAAGACGGCAATCACGGCTGGACCCCTTTCGAAACGGAAACAGCATGCATCCCTATGGGAATCGGCACGGATGGCGCATCCTGTAGGAGGGCATGCGAAAGTTGCGTCATTTCGGTCGGGGCCCGCGCCGTGGGCAGGGCCGGGCGCAAAACGGCGACTTGCAATTTGGCCAGATGCGGTGCATCAATTTCACGCGGCGTCGTCTTGGCCAGCGGTGTTCCAGGTCGTCTGCCGGGCAATTCGGAAGGCGATCCACCGATACGAGTATGCACATCCGGCCGCCGTCGATTTGCTGCTTATCGGTAGCGGCCTTCACTTCTTCTCTTCCGATAGCCTCGCGATGATCTGCACCATGCCGTAAACCCCACCCAATGCTTCGCCTCTTTCCGACGATTTCGGCATCTCCTCCAAAATCGCTTCGCAATCGCGACGATAACAACGTCGAAAAATGCTTGTCACCTTAATGCGTGGGAGAAGCCGCTAGCGGCTTCACGCTTCCCAGGCCAGTGGGGTAACGAGGGTCCCCCGCGTTACTCGCGCGGTTCTCGGAATGCAGGTCTGCTTCCAGTGACTTTCGGCAAATTATCTTTTCGCGCTAAATCAACTTTAAAAGGGGAGAAACACCATGTTCAGCAAATCCGCTCTCGTTCTCGCAGCATTTGTGACCATCGCAGTGAGCGCAACGAGCGCCAACGCGCGCACCGTCGCCGCAGCGTCGATCGCGAATACCGTTGCCACAACGCCGATTGCAACTACATCAACCGCCCCGGCTTCAGCCGCCGCCGATGGTCCCCTTGGTCCCTCTGGAACCATCGTCTATCAACCCAACGGTGGCGGTAACGGTTGCACCTTGAACGGACTGCACTATGCAACGTGTCAGACGGTCGATATCGACGTTTACCAAAATGGAAAGCACACCACGGTCACCATAGTCTGTACCGGAGGAGGCTGGAGAGTGGCGTAGCTTGGGGATTACCACCGCTCCTCGTCCGCCAGCGAGGACTCTTGCGGCACATCAAGTTCAAAAGGAGAAATGCGATGCTTACCAAATCCAATTTTGTTCTCGCAGCAATTGTGACCCTCGCAGCGAGCGCAATTGACGCCGTCGCAGCTGACATCCTCCGCGGAACCGTCCTCTGGCCCCAAGTTACCAGTCTCGGTTGCAACCTGAACGGCCAAACCTACGGATACGGTGCAGAGGTCCCTGTCGAGGTCATAGGCGCGAACGGGACTAAAACCATAATTACCGCGGTCTGTACCAAGCTGGGCTGGGCCAAGAAGTAGCTTGCGGATTACCACCGCTCGTCGGCGGGCAGCATGACTTTCGTGCTGTCTTCGTCGACGACCCGTAAGGGGCGTCATTTGCAATTCGAGCGCGCTGCAGGCAACTGCAGTGCGCGTTTTCCGTGTGATGATAGGCGGGACGCACGCGCAAATCGTCATGTCGCTCACGTCAAAGTTGCCCCCTACGCCGCGCTATGCGGGCGGTGACTGCGATTCTTTCTCGCGCGACGTGTCGCAATGACACCCCACGCGTCACTCGAACGTCACTCGCCCCCTGAGCGCGATTCCCACAGGTGGAAAAACGATGGCCTTTCGCCGTACCTGATGGACTCGGAGGTGGGTAGCAGCGGCTAGTCTTTGGAGATGCGCGTAGAACCTGGCGAGTCGGATGCTCCGATGAGCGTTGGCAACACTTGCGTGAAGGTGCATTTCTTGCTCGAACATGGATAATCATCGGACATCAATTTTCTTGTGCAAATTCTTGCAGGGCGCCATTGCGAGAAAGGCAATGGCGAAGCCATGACAAACGAACCAGCTCCTGGGCGAGTGGTGACCTTGGATCCAATGTCGCAATCGCCGGCACCGGTTACCGCTACCGGTTTCGTCTTGCAGCCACGTCGCTTGGTTCAGATGCTATGGGCCGCTTTTTCCTTTTTCTTGCTGGCCACCTTGATGGGCGCCTCGGCGGGAATTTGGAAGAGCTCTCTGGTAGGACTCGTTACTTTGAGCTTGTTGGCGGTGGCATTGTGGCTTGTGCGCAGGGGCCAGGTGCAGCGATCCGCCGCGCTTATGCTGGGCACACTCACGCTGTCATTGAGTTATCTGATGTTTCTGAATCAGGGCGTAAACGGCCCCGGTGTTACGGCGTTCCCCGCCATCCTGTTGCTTGCCAGCATGTTCGGTACGCGTCGGGTCTTCTTGACGATTTTGTTTTTCATGTACGCGGTTCTGACCGGGATTGTCGTTGCGAACATGCAAGGCTGGCATGTCAATGTAGTGCTGCCGGTGACGCCGCGCTTGCTGATCCTCATGCTGACGATTTTGTCGATGACCGCGTTCTTTGTCTGGCTGATGGCCAGTGATTTACGTGAGGCACTGCTTCGCCTGGAAATCGAAAACGAGCGCATTCGCGAGTCCCACGCCCGCATCGACGTTTTGGCCCATCATGATGCCCTGACAGGGTTGCCGAATCGTTCGCTCGCGCGCGATCGCTTCCAGCAAGCCGTTGCACTGGCCGAGCGTAATAAGCAAGGCGTCGCACTCATCTTTCTCGACTTGGACGATTTCAAGACCGTAAACGATTCGCTGGGCCATGCGACCGGTGACCTGCTGTTGCGCGACGTTGCCGTTCGCATCGCCCATGCGGTGCGCGGCAGCGATACGGTCAGCCGGCAAGGCGGCGACGAATTTCTGATTGTCATGGGGGGGCTGTCTGACGGGGAGATTGCGGCGACAACGGCGCTGAAGATCATAGAGCTGCTCTCGGCACCGTTCGACGTCAAAGGCCTGCAGATATCTGTTACGTGCTCGCTGGGGATTGCCTTGTACCCGGAAAATGGCATGGATTTCGATACCCTGTTGATGAACGCCGACGTGGCCATGTATCGAGCCAAGGAGTCCGGCCACAACCTGTTTCGCTTCTTCGACGCCGAGATGAACAACAGCGTCGTCGAGACACTGCACTTGATATCGGGCATCCGGTCGGCCTTGGCAAAGCGGGAGTTCCAGCTTTACTACCAGCCGCAGTTCGAATTGGCGACCGGACGAATCATTGGGGCCGAGGCCCTCATCCGCTGGCGGCATCCGGACCTGGGCCCTATCCCGCCAAGTAAATTCATACCCGTAGCCGAACGATCTGGCCTGATCAACGGCATCGGCGCCTGGGTGCTCAACGAAGCCTGTCGACAGGCAAAGCAGTGGCAGGAAGCCGGCCTCACGCAACTGGTTGTCTCCGTCAACGTCTCGCCGGTGCAGTTTCGCCGCGATGACATCGAACGCGAAGTTACGGACGCGCTTATGGCTTCAGGACTTTCGCCGAGCAGCATTGAGCTGGAACTGACCGAGTCCTTGCTGGTTGCGGAGTCGAGCCACCTTAGTCCGCTGTTGGGCCGCTTGCGGGCCATGGGCGTGCGACTCTCTATTGATGATTTCGGGACAGGCTATTCCAATTTGGGGTATCTCAAGCGCTTCGAAGTCGAGCGACTGAAGATCGATCAGTCGTTCGTCCATCGCCTGACGCGCGACCCGAACGTCGAGAGCATCGTTCGGGCCATAATCGAGATGGCACACAGCCTGAAGTTGGAACTGGTTGCGGAGGGAATAGAAGATTTGCCGACCTTGAATCATCTGATCGAACTCGGGTGTGAATTTGGCCAGGGGTTCCACTGGTCTCCTGCGTTGCCGCCCGACCAATTTTTCCACTTTATCCACCAACATCAGGGCGCTTGAATCCCGCAGCGCTCCCTTGGTGGCACGCTTGCATTGCGAAGGTTCGGCCGGTTGGCATGCCGCCATGCACGGAATTCGGTGAGCTCTTCGGTCTTCCCCGCCGGCGCTTTGCGACGGGTCAGGGCTTACGCCGGCTGCCCAGGCAGCCAATCGGATCGCAGCGCGGGCGGCGCGAACCGATCGCCGTGCAGCACCGCAAGTTCCGCGCAGCGGGCAAGGAACCTGTCCAATCCCATGCCGAGGATGTATTGGCAGGCGCCGCCGGTCCAGGCCGGAAAGCCGATGCCGTAGATCGATCCGATGTTGACATCGTGAGCCGTCTCGACGACGCCCTCGTTCATGCAGCGTAGGGCTTCCAGGGCCTGGCGCATCAAAAGGCGCTCGCTCAATACGGTGAGTTCCCAGGAAATACCCGGCTTTTCGAACTGTTTCAGACCGGGCCACAAGGTCTTGGGCGCCCCCACGTGGTAATCGTAGTAGCCTCCGCCGTGCACGCGGCCCTTGCGGCGATGTTGCTTGCAGATCATCTCGATGAAGCGCTCGCCCTCGCTGCGGTTGTCAGGCCTTGCTTCTATCGCGAGGTCTACGGCGGCTTGCTCCATGATGCTCACGACCGTCGCTTGCGAGATCTCGTCGGTCACCGCCAGCGGCCCCACTGGCATCCCCGCGGCAATACCGGCTTGTTCAATCACGGCGGCCGGGATGCCCTCCTGAAGCATCTGCGCGCCTTCGGCAATGTAGGTGCCGAAAGTGCGGCTGGTGAAGAACCCGCGCAAGTCGCGCACCACAATCGGTGTCTTTCCAATCTGCAGCCCGAAGTCGTACGCGCGCGCCAGCGTCTCGGCGCTGGTCCTCGCGCCAACAATAATTTCCACCAGTTCCATCCTGTCCGCCGGAGCTAAGAAATGCAGGCCGATGAAACGCTCGGGCACGGTCGCGGCCGCGGCCAGCCCGGTTATCGGCAGCGTGGAGGTATTGGTGGCGAAGATGCCGTGCTCGGCCAACATGGGCTCGGCCTCGCGCGTGACGTGGGCTTTGAGCTGACGTTGCTCGAACACCGCCTCGATGATCAGGTCGCAGCCTTTCAGCTTTGTCGCGTCGGCGGTGGGAGTGATCAGCGCCAACAGTTCGGCCTGCTTCTGGGCCGTCATCTTGCCCGCCTTCACGCGCTTGTCCGTGAGCCGGGCAGTGTAGGCCTTGCCGGCTTCCGCTCGCTCTAGGGTCAGGTCCTTTAGCACGCAGGCAACGCCGCGCGCCGCGGTTGCGTAGGCGATGCCCGCGCCCATCAAACCGGCGCCGAGGATACCTACCTTGTCGGCCTTCCACTTGGGCACGCCCTTGGGCCGCGCGGCCCCGGACCTGACCGCCAAGCGGTCGAAGAACAGGTGAATCAGATTGCGCGCCACCGGGCCGTTGGCCACGGTCGCAAGTTCGCGCGACTCCAGCCGCAGCGCGGTATCAAAATCGACCTGTGCACCTTCGACCATGCAGGCCAGTGCAGCTTCCGCCGCCGGGTACAGGCCGCGCGTCTTGGCCCGCAACATGGCTGGCGCCACCATCAGCATCTGCGCAATCCTGGGGTCGCTGGGCGTGCCGCCGGGGATCTTGTAGCCATGCGTGTCCCACGGCTGGGTAGCCGCCGGGTGAGCGGCGATCCACACCGATGCAGCGGTGCGTAGCGCGGCCGGCACGTCGCCCCAGTCTGCCACCAGCTCACCAACCAGTCCGGCCGCCTTGGCCTCGGCCGGGCTCATGATCCTGCCCTCTACGATGTACGGCATTGCCGCCTGCAGTCCGAGCAGGCGCACGAGCTTGGTCACGCCGCCGGCCGCCGGGATCAGGCCCAACGTAACCTCCGGGAAGCCGAGTTGCACCTTGCGGTTGTTGACCGCGATTCGATGGTGCGCCGTGAGCGCCAGCTCGAAGCCGCCACCTAGTGCACTGCCGGCGATACAGGCGACAACCGGCCGGTCAAGCGTCTCAAGCCGCCGAAGCTGCCGCTTGACATCCTCGATCCGCCGGAACCAGGACTCGTGTCCGGACGGCCATTCCTTCAGCACGCTTTTTAACTCGGCGCCAGCAAAGAACGTGTCCTTGGCCGAAGCGAGGATGACGCCCCTGATTTTCTCCCTCTCGGCGACCAGGCGATCGACGGCGGCCGTCATGTCGGCCAGCCAGGACTCGCTCATAGTGTTGACCGGCGAGGCAGGGTCGTCGAAAGTCAACGTGACGACCTGTGTGGCTGTATCGACCTCGTAGCGAGTGGTCTCCATCGTGTCTTGCCTCAGACGCGTTCGATGATGGTCGCAATGCCCATTCCGGCGCCGACGCACAGCGTGACCAGGCCGTAGCGTTTGGAGCGCGTCTCCAGCTCATCGAGCAGCGTACCGAGCAGCATCGCGCCGGTGGCGCCCAGCGGGTGGCCTAGCGCGATGGCACCGCCATTGACGTTGACCTTGTCGTGAGGAACACCAAGCTCCTTCATAAAGCGCATTGGCACGCTGGCGAAAGCCTCGTTGACCTCAAACAGGTCGATCTCGTCGAGCGCCAAGCCGGCGCGGGCCAGCGCCTTGCGCGCGGCCGGCGCCGGGCCGGTGAGCATGATCGTGGGATCGGTGCCGACGAGGGCGGTAGCGACGATGCGCGCCCTAGGCTTCAGGCCCAGCTCGCGTCCCTTGCGCTCGCTGCCGACCAGCACCGCGGCGGCGCCGTCGACGATCCCTGAGGAGTTGCCGGCAGTGTGCACATGGACGATGCGCTCGACCTGCGGGTAGTGGCTGATCGCAATTGCATCGAAGCCCATCTGGCCGGCCTGCTCGAAGGATGGCTTGAGCCCGGCCAGACCTTCGAGCGTGCTGTGCGCCTTGATGAACTCATCGCGGGCCAGGATTACGAGGCCGTTTGCATCGCGCACCGGCACCACGCTCATGTCGAAGCGGCCGGCGTCGCGCGCGGCCGCGGCCCGCTGCTGCGACGCCAGTGCAAATGCGTCCAAATCGGCCCGGGTGTAGCCGTCCAAAGTTGCGATCAAGTCAGCGCCAATGCCCTGCGGCACGAAGGCCGTGTCGATGCTGGTGTGTGGATCCATCGCCCAGGCCCCGCCGTCGCTGCCCATCGGTACCCGGCTCATGCTTTCCACCCCGCCGGCCACGATCAGCTCGTCCCAGTCCGAGCGCACGCGCTGTGCGGCCAGGTTCACCGCCTCCAGGCCCGAGGCGCAGAAGCGATTGAGCTGCATGCCGCAGACATTCTCGTGCCAGTGGGCGGCAAGCGCCGCAATCTTGGGCAGGCACCCTCCCTGGTCGCCGATCGGCGTGACAATTCCCATCACCACGTCGTCGACCTGAGCGGTGTCTAGCCGGGTGCGCGTGCGCAGTGCCTCGAGCACGGTAACGGCCAGGGTAATGGGCTTTACCTCGTACAGGGAGCCGTCGGTTTTGCCCTTCCCGCGGGGCGTGCGAACGGCATCGAAGATAAGGGCGTCGGTCATGGTTCTCTCCGCCGGGAAGCCAGAAGATCTATCGAACGACGTCACATGACGGATAGTTGCTGCAGTCAGTCTATGCCCTGTACGCCAGCATTCGCAAGCGACCCTATGTACGGAACTAGGGTTCGGCCACCGGTTCCGTACCCGGCCTAGTCGGACAATTCGGCGCGCATGTCGCGTTGCTAACCCTCGGGAATCGGTGCAAGCTTTCAATTGAGTAGACCGTGCACAATCCGAGACGCCCGCTGCAGCAATTCCTGCAACGTTGGTGGACACGGCCACGCGAGTTCGTGCGTCGGCGGCGCGCCGGCATCCTACGAGAGAGCTCCTGAGGGGACGCTCGTTTGCTCTTGCAGGGTCTCTTACACCGGAGGGATCCGTGATCGTGGAGGCAAGGCGAGGAGAAATCCCAAGCACTGCCGCGGATTCGCCGTCGGTGGCGGTTTCTCCATGGAGCCCGCTGCGCCACGCGACATTCACCGTGGTATGGACCGCGACGGTGATTTCGAACATCGGCACCTGGATGTACAACGCAGCCTCGGGCTGGCTCATGCTAAGCCTTAACCCCGAGCCATTGGTCGTATCGCTGGTCCAAGTGGCGACCAGCTTGCCGATTTTTCTGTTCGCGCTTCCTGCTGGCGCGCTTGCCGACATCGTCGACAAGCGCCGATTTCTCATCGCCGCCGAGGGTGCGACAACGGCAGTAGCTGCAATCATCGCGGCGCTTGTCTGGCTGGGCATCGTCACTCCAGCAACCTTACTTTTATTCACGTTCGTGCTCGGCGCTGGCGCGGCGCTGACGGCTCCTGCCTGGCAATCGATCGTACCGCAGCTCGTGCCGAAACAAGAATTGGCTGCTGCGGTTGCGGCCAACAGCGTCGGTATCAATATCAGCCGGGCGCTGGGTCCGGCGCTTGGCGGCGTGATCATTGCCGCGTTCGGTATCGCGGTCCCGTTCTGGCTCAACGCCGTCAGCAATCTTGGGATTGTGGCTGCGCTGCTGTGGTGGCGCTCGCCGCAAAAGGCTGCTCGCCTTCTACCGGCGGAACGCTTTGCTAGCGCCGTTCGCGCGGGCATCCGCCACACGCGGCATAATTCACACTTGCGGGCGACGTTGACGCGAGCCGTGGCGTTCTTCCTGTTCGCCAGTGCGTATTGGGCGCTTCTTCCGCTTGTCGCGCACAACCAGATCGCCGGCGGACCGGAGCTCTACGGCACGTTGCTCGGTGCGATCGGAGCGGGCGCCGTCGGCGGTGCTTTTGCCCTGCCGTGGCTCAAGGCGAAGATCGGGCCGGACCGGACCGTGGGAGCGGGGACCGTCGGGACAGCCGTTACGCTGGTGCTGTTCGGGCTGGCGCGCGGTCCCGTCCTGGGCTTGTCCGCAAGTATCATCGCCGGCGTATCGTGGATCGCGGTCTTGGCGAGTCTCAATGTATCGGCTCAGGTAGCTGTGCCGGATTGGGTGCGCGGACGAGGGCTTGCGATGTTTGTAACCGTTTTTTTTGGGGCCATGACCGTCGGCGGTGTGGTTTGGGGACAAGTGGCCGAAATCGTTGGCCTGCCCGCTACGCACTTCATTGCCGCAGCAGGTGCTCTCATTGCCATTCCTCTGACGTGGCGCTGGAAGTTGCAGACCGGTGCCGGGATTGACCTCACGCCATCCATGCACTGGCCCGCGCCAGTCATCACCCACGAGGTCGAGAACGATGAAGGACCGGTGCTGGTGACGGTCGAGTACCGGATCGATCCTGGGAGCCGTGAAGCGTTTCTGACCGCGCTCGAAAAACTGGCTCACCAGCGCCGACGTGACGGCGCTTACGCATGGGGCGTATTTGAAGATTTGGCCAAAGAAGGGCGCTTTCTGGAAACTTTCCTCGTTGAATCCTGGCTGGAGCATATGCGCCAGCATCAGCGCGTGACCAATGCTGATCGCATACTGCAAAATGTGGTGCATCAGTTCCAGGTCGGGGGCGCGCCCAAGGTCACGCACTTCATCGCCGCGGAGCCGGGCGCACCTCGCGAGCAGTAGGAGAACGTACCGATTACAGCAAGCTGTCCATGCGTCGCACCGAGATCGACGGTCGGTTCGCGCCGTTTCAATTCGGCTTCGGCAACCGTCGCACCCCCTGTGGCAATGCGATGACCTGCGTAGCATTCCTACATGGTGGCCGGGATTCACCGCGGTACGCTTGGCTAGGTGGAATTTGGAGGAACCATGTTGCGCGATCAGCCCTCCCAAGCCAGCGCGGCGACAAGCCTGCTGGTCGAGAAGAAAACGCACTGCATCCCCCGTTTCACGACCCAGGGAGGTCGCCTGATCAAGGATGTCCGCGTGGGGTATGAAACCTACGGGCGGCTTAACGAAGCCGGCGACAACGCCATTCTGATCTGCCATTACTTCTCTGGAAGCTCCCACTGCGCTGGCAAATATCATCCCGACGATCAATTGGCCGGCTATTGGGACGCCATCATTGGACCGGGCAAGGCGATCGACACGGACCGCTACTTCGTCGTCAGCGCCGACACCATGTCCAATGTTTGCCCCAAGGACCCTATGGTCACCACCGTTGGCCCGGCCACCATCGATCCCGATACTGGGCGAGCCTACGGCTCGACGTTCCCAATCGTCACGATCCGGGATTTCGTCCGTGTCCAGAAGACGCTCTTGGACGATTTGGGCGTCAAGCGCCTGAGATGCGTCAGCGGGCCGTCCATGGGAGCCATGCAGACGTTCGAATGGGGTGCCCAATATCCTGACATGGTGGAAAAGCTGATTCCCGTCGTAGGTGCCGGTCTGCATGCCGAGCCGTATTTCATCGCCGAGATCGACCTTTGGACTCTGCCCATCCTGTTGGATCCGAATTGGAAAGGGGGCAATTATTTCGGTGGTCCGGAACCCGCCGAAGGACTGCGGCAGTCCTTGAAGATCATTACTGTGACCGCCCGGGCACCGGGTTGGGCGCAAAGGTTGTTCGGCCGCGGCTGGGCCAAACCTGATGCCGATCCTCTGGCAGGGTCGGACAACCAGTACAACGTCGAGAGCACGCTTGATGCCCTGGTGACCGAGCGCAGCCGCTTTGCCGATGCCGCCCATTTGGTGCATTTGGTACGGGGCTGCCGCATCTACGATGTTGACGAAGGGGGCAGCTCGGTCAAGGCGATCCGCGCCCCGACGCTCTTGATTTCGGTTACCACCGACGGGGTCATGTTCCCGGCCTATTCCCGTCGTGCCGCCGAGGAATTGCGGGCGCAGGGAACACAGGTGCAGTGGGCCGAGATCGATACCGACGGCGGTCATCTGGACGGCTTGTACGAGATTGCGAGGGTCACGCCGCAGATCCGGGACTTCCTCGGGTAAACCGGCGACTGCGGACTCCCGGCCTCGCGGAGCTGCTCCGATTCACCCAGTGGACAAGGATGCACCTTCGGAATAGCATCTTCGGCCTCGCTCGCAAGCAACGAGGCCGCCGATACCGGGAGCCACAATGACCCATTTTGCACATCCTTGCCAAGCAGGTATCGCGGTCTTGGCAATTGGCTCGATCCTCGCGCTACTTGGTCCACTGGCTGCACGGGCGGCTGACCCGTCACTCCAGGAAGCGATAGCGCGCGGCAGCGACAACTTTCTCCACAACACGTTTGGCGGTAGCGGCCGCGTCTGCAATACCTGTCACCTTGGCGGCGGAACGCAACCGGGCCGACTGCCTAACGGAGAAGCGATTCCGAGTTTGGCCAATGCGGCGGCGATTTTTCCGCGCATCCGTGAAGAAGATCACGCGCTGATCACGCTGCCGGATCAAGTGCGCAGCTGCGTCGCGGGCGCGATCAAGGGAAAAGTCCCGGACTATGGCAGCGATGAGCTCAATTCCCTCGTGAGTTACGTCACGTCGCTTTCCCAGGGGAAGGCCATCGATATGGGTGGGGTTCC
>Ga0181521_10005786_pt1 | contig 13658 bp, 15 predicted proteins | sample PEATcosm2014_Bin_32_FD_119764 | JGI IMG/M metagenome (GOLD analysis project Ga0181521, IMG submission 119764) | Peatland microbial communities from MTU Mesocosm Facility, Houghton, MI, USA - PEATcosm2014_Bin02_60_metaG | ecosystem: Environmental > Terrestrial > Soil > Wetlands > Peat | place...
GAATTCGCGCGGTGAGGTCCTGGTCCAGCGGCGGAACGCGTGTCGAAAGGCGGCGTCTTCGCTGAAACCCACGCAATGCGCGATCTCCCGAATCGTCAGCTCGGTTTCGCGCAGATACTTGGCGGCAACGTGCATCCTGAGCTCGTCGACGATTTTTCTGAACGAAGTCTTCTCATCGCGAAGCTTGCGGCGCAGGGTGCGCCCCGTCATGTGCAAGCCGTTGGCCAAGGATTCGAAGCTCGTTGGCTGCATTCCATTCATCAAGAGGAGCTCCCGCACTTTCCCCGCAATTCCGGTTCGCAGCTTCAGTTCCTCCATGAGAGCATCGCAGAGCTTGACCATCTCCATATAGGCGAGCTCATTCCTGAACGGATTCTCGCGATCCAACCACGCGGCATCGAGGATCAGTTTGCCTTCCGATCGGCCGAACAAGACACGGCAACCGAGCATCCGAGGGTAGATCTCTGCATCTCGAGGCGGAGCGAACGGCAGCTGAATCTCCTTGGGCGCAAATGACGCTCCCATCACATCTCGATGAAGCGAAATGATGGCTCCCAACTCGAGCTCGAGCAGAAACTTGAACAGCCGGGGGCCGGCGCTGTAGTACGGCAGGGGAGTGAGGATCCACACCCCACGGCGGTGCTCCTCCCGGAAGGAAAAGGCGACCAAGGGCGTCGCCAGCTGCTGGTGTTCGAGGGCGAACTCGACCGCCTGCCGGTAATTCGTGCTGCTGAAGATCGCAAAGCCATACATCCCGTAGGTCGACACGTGAAAGCGCAGGCCGGTGTGAAAGGCAAAATGCGCATCGGGCGAAAGCTCTGCGGCGTTCCTACAGGCTTGGAGCACCTGAGTTAGTGAAATGCGTGTGGCGCCGAGATGAAGGGCACGCTCGGTCAATTTGACGCCCCGCAGCGCATCTTCTGCAGGCACGCCCTCTCTGGCCAGCAAGTCGACGATCATGGCTAATTTGCCGACCGGATAGACCCTCTCGTCGAGGCCGACGCTGATCATTGTCGAAACCTCCCCCTTCCGCCGGCGCCGAGCTCATCACTCCGCGCGAGTCTTCGAGCAACCGAGCGCGCATCATCCCGAAGATGACGCCTGCGCGGCTCCCTTAGGCTATCTTACGGACGAAGCCGCGTACCTTGAAGGCGAGAAGCAACAGGAACACGCCGAACACGATCGCGTAGGATGCGATCAGCCACAGCACCGCGAGAGCCCCGACTCCGGGACGCGCCATGAGAAGAACGCCGAACACGACGGAAGCGAGTCCCGCCAGGATGAGCCACCATTCGCCTTCGATCACCTTGCGCAGGCGAATCGCAGCGACGATCTCGAGCACTCCGGTGGCGATCGCCCAGGCCGCGATGTAAAAGAGGAGCGCAAGCGCAGTGAGATCGGGGTGGGTGAACGTCAGAATTCCCACGCCGATGCCAACAAGCCCCCAAAGCAGCAGCACCCACCAGGATTCCTCCTCCCTCGGTCCGGCGAATGCAACCCAGATATTGAGGATGCCGTCCACGGTCGCGTATGCACCGAAGAGCAGGACCAAGGAAACCAGCGAGATCCCAGGCAGCACCCACGTCAACACGCCGAAAATGATCGCCGCAACGCCGCGCAGTACGAGCAACCACCAGTTCCGAGAGAGAATCGACGCCAAGTGCCCTACTATGTTGTTCATGATCGCCCCCAATTTAATACGGGTAAAGCAACCCTAATTCTCAGAGCAGTCCACGTCAGCAATGCGCAGCGAGTGTGGCATTGAATCCCACGTTCCACAATCGCGAAAACTACGAATACGCTTACACTTAGCAGCGGGGTCGACTCTACGCGCATCCTTGCGCATCGTTTCGATTACGTTCTCGCAACGGTATGAGGGACCCGGACCCATCAGTTCGACCTCGATGACCGAAGAACTGTCCTGTCGCGGAAGGTCCAGGCGATAGGTAAAGTGATTATTGAGCAGTGAGTCAGGAATCCATCGTTAGTTGCATGCGGTACGCTCGTTCTTCTTGATCACCGCTAGGGAATTCACGTCGATGCTGCCTTCGCGATCAAGCGCAGACAAAGCCCGCACGCCTTCATAGGCGGCTTTTTCATCGCTGCATACGATTGCCAATATCTTTTTCATGTCGATTCTCCTTAGAAGTACATGATCCCGCGACCTGCGCGGGCACCGCGACCGGCAGAAGCAGAAAGATCCCCATAACAAATAGCTGGGTTCACGCGATTCATTGTTTCTCTCCTTGAATGTTGGATACCCGGGGCTTCAACCTTCGATTGCTGCCCCTATAGTCAGCGACCTTAAGCGCTCGACTCGCTCGTCGAAATCAGAGCATTCGCCTAAAAAGATGGGGGTTTGCATATCCGACGCGAACTCATCGGCGTTGCTGCGCAACATGAAAAATTAGGCACAACTCGGCCATAACATGCTGAAGTAGGCTAAATGATTCATTCAAGCAAAAAATTGCGGGCGCCGGACGGATTGACCGGCGCCGCGCGTGGCTGGGTTGTAACGGAACAAGGGCCAGTTTCCGCCGGTCCTCGCCAGATCCGGTTGCTTCATCTCGCAGCGCAGGTGGAGGCCGTGTGCAATGCAATGGCTGTAAACGAGAATCAGGGATGGCCCATCATAAGCCTCCGCCTCGCAGTAGGCCGGCAGCATTTGCTGCTGATTGGCTCCGATCGCGACCGGCGCAAGGTAGAGGTTGCGGAACGCGATCGCCTCTGATGCCACCTCCTTGCTCGGGACGCGCTGGCCTCCGGCGCCATTGTTGCGCGGCCAAGGTCGGTGCACTATCGGTGTTCCTCTAGCGATCCGTGAGCTCAGCCAATTGTTTCGCATTGCCCACTTATCGGACTTGCATGTGCTCTCGGCGGCTGGCTTTGAGTGGCGGCGCATGCTCTTCAACAAGCGTATCACCGGATACGCGAACCTGCTGCTCCGGCGCGGCCGCGTCTACCGACGCGACTACTTGCGGACCGTCGTCGCCGCTGCCGTTGTCGGGGCCGACCATGTCGTCGTCACCGGCGACATTACAAACCTCTCGCTCGAGAGCGAGTATGAGGGCGCGCGCGCCCTGTTGGACGAAGTGGCGCGGTCGGTGGAGGTCAGCGTCGTGCCGGGCAACCATGATATCTATCTGCCGTCCATTCATCGCGAGCGCCGCTTTCCGCATCACTTCGCGGCCTTCCTCCATAGCGACCTGCCACAATTCGCGCGCGATCTGCCGGCCGGGCCGTTTCCCTACGTCAAACTGCGAGGGAGGCTTGCGATCATCGGGCTCTCGAGCGCCGTGCCGCGGCCGCCTTTCGTCTCGGCGGGCTATCTCGGTCCGGTGCAGCTTGCCGCGCTCGCCGACCTGCTTGTCCATCCCGAGGTCGTGCGGCGCATCCCGGTCGTGCTGATTCATCACCCGCCGGTCGACGCGCGATGGACCGTCGTCCGGCTGCGCGACGGCTTGGTCGACGCAGCGGCATTACGCCGTACGCTGCAGGGACTGTCGCGCGGTCTCGTACTCTATGGTCACACGCATGTCCGCGTGCGCTGCCGGATGGCCACCGCCTCCGGTACGCTCGACGTGGTCAGCGCCAGCGGTGCCGCTCTCGATAGCCGCGACGACGCGGTCCGCGCCGGATTCAATCGCTACGACTTCGACGACGGTGGGCGCATCACGGGCGTGGAGGCGCATGTGATCGAGCCGTCCGGCCAGAGCTTGCGCTTGACTGCGATCACCGAACGGCGCAGCTGCCTGTGAAGTACCACCGCATTCTGTTGATCACGCCGCTCGAAGCCGATGCGCGCACCGCGATCTCCGCAATCCGCCGGATCGCGCCGCAGGCGGAACGGCTCATCATCGTCGCCGGCCTGCCCGGGTGGAAGCTCTCATGGTTGATCAATGAAGCGCCGCCCGATCTGCATCAGGCTGCGGGCGCGGCACTCGACGGCCTGCGGGACGCGGCGCAGGGCGCTGCGGCGGCGATCGACGTCAAATTCGTGCCTGAGCTGGACGTCGGTATATTGGACGAAATTGCGGCCGCATCGCGGGTCGACCTACTGGTGGCCGCTGCACTGCCGTTCGGCAGCGTTTCAAGCATCGCCGCGCTACGCGCGCGCCGGTCGGTCGCGGTCCTATGGTTGCCCGAGTCGACTACGCTGCAGGGTGCGCGGCCGCTGACCGAGTTGGTCTGTGTCGGCCTCGGTCAGCGGACGCAGGCCAGCATCGCCGCCTTCCTGCGCGACCACGGCGATCCGGCTCAGCATGTCACCGTACTGCTGCTGGCGGGGCCGGTGCCGCACGATCTGGCCGCGGCGGCCGACGTGGCAGGCATCCGATCAGCGGTTGAGTTCGTCGCGCCGCGAGGGCTGCCGCCGCAGCAATGGCTGGACGAACGCATGCGCACGAATCCGCCTGATCTGCTGGTCTATGCGCGCATGCCCACGGCGCTGCTGCTAAGCGCGCGCTGGCGGGTGCCGAGTCTGCTGCTGCCGCCGCCCGCGCCGGTCACCCGTCCGGTCCTGCAGCGAGACATGGACGCGCCCGATCTAGTTGACGATGGTGCCGCGCTGCGCGCTCGTTTCGAGTACGCGGGGGGCATCGGACGCCGCGAGCCGATCGCCGATCAAACGCTCGCGTTTGTGTCCGGTGGCCGGGTCGTCGCGTTGCTGACGACAGGCGACGGCGAGGTCGAACTGCCCGGCGGCTTGCGAGCCGACTCGTACGGCGTGTTTCGCACCAAAGAAACGGCACCATCGCAGCCGCTGGCCGATCTGGAGCAGCGTGTGGCCGTCCTGCGGCCGACCACGGCGCCGCTCGTGCTGTTCGATGCCGAGCTGGCACCCGAGGAGCTATCCGCGCTGCGCGGGCTCGCCGCCGCGGGCGCACACGAGCTGTTGGCCGTGCGCATCCGACCGATGCGCAGTTGCCGTTCGATCCGCGCACGGCTGCAGGCGGCCGGCTTCGAGCCGCGTGTCGTGGACGCCAGCCTCGTGCTCGACGAAGGCGCGGCGCTCGATGTGTCCGAGAATCTCGACGGGGTGCGCCTGGCGCGCGTCGCGGCGCATATGCGCGCCACGGGGTTCCCGGTCGTTGCGATCGTCTACCGGGGTGCGGAGCGACCCGTCGCACACGGCTTCGCGGCGCTGCTGGTGCACGAGGTGGCCACCGCCGCGCCCCTGCCGTCGGCGCCCCTCGGGGGCCGGCCCATGGCGCTCGCACAGCGACTCGACGCGATGACCGCCGCGCCGGTCATCGCAGGCAACCGCGTCGACATCGAACTCGACAACGTCAAGGCGCGCGGCTGGCTGCTCGAGGCGATCGCCGCGGCCACGCATCGCATCCATCTGCAGGTCTACGCGGCTGCCGACGACGACATCGGCCGGCAGGTCGAAGCCGCGCTCACGCTGGCGGCCGAACGCGGCGTGACCGTGCGTTTGCTCGTGGATTCGCTGCACGGCCGGCACGGCTCCCTGGGCGAGAGCAATCCGCTGCTCGAGCGCCTGGGTTCGCAACCGGGAATCGAGCTGCGGGTGTCCCAGCCGATTACCGGCATGCCGTCGCTGCTGGACATCAAGCAGCGCGATCACCGCAAGCTGGTCGTCGTCGACAACCGGCTCGCCCTGCTCGGCGGACGAAATCTCGCGCACGAGTACTACTCGGGCTTCGACGAAGTGCCGCTCACGCCGCAGTCGATGTGGCGCGAGGTGCCTTGGCTCGACGCCGGCGCCCGGGTGGAGGGTCCGGCCGTCGCAGCCCTCGAGCGTGCGTTCCTGAACGCATGGACGGACCAGGGCGGTTCGGCCTTCGATGTCGCTCACACGGCGCCGGCCGGCGCCGCGCCGGCGCGCATCGTGATCCATCGCGGATTGCGGGACGCCGCCACGCTCGAGGCGTACCTCGCGATCATCGAGACGGCGCAGTCACAGCTCTACGTCGTCTGCGGATTTCCGCTCATCCTCGAAATCCAGCACGCGCTGTTGCGCGCATTGCGGCGTGGTGTACGGGTGTTGGCGCTGTTCGGCCAGCTCACGCCCACGCACGGCGGTAAGCCGTTCGAGGGACCCTGGGCCACGGCCAGAACGGCGTGTACTGCGCTGGTGCACTCGCGCATGGATGCACTGGTGGCGGCGGGAGCCGACGGCTACCAGTTCACCGTCTCGCCGCGGGCGGCGTGGGCCGCGGAGCTCGGCGCGGTTCAATCGCACGTGCACGCGAAGGCCATGAGTGCGGACGGTCGGGTCTGCGCAGTGGGCAGCGCCAACATGGATATCACGGGCGGGTATTGGGAGAGCGAGCTGCTGCTGGTCGTTGAAGACGCATCGATCGCTCGCGCATTCGACGCGCGAGTCGCCGAACTGATCGCCAACTCGGTGCGCGTGGAGCGCGACGATCCACAATGGCAGGCGATGGCCCAAGGCCGCCAATGGATGCGCCACTGGCCGGGCGTGCTGTCGCTCTAGGGGCTGCGGCTAGCTGCCGGACGGGGCCTCATCGCCGAACTCGGTCATGCGCCCCTGCGGCCGGAGCGCAGCGATGTAATAGTGCGGCCCATGCTCCGTGACCGTATAGCGCAGCGACGCGCGGCGCTTCTCGGGGGCAAAGAACGCCAGCAGTGATCCCGGCAGTTCTTTGATCCCGGCGAGCTGCGAGGTCGGCACCGTAGCCGGCTCCCAGCGGCCGTCCGCATATCGATATTCATGCCCGAAGTGCGCGAGCTTGCCCCAGGTGGCGGGCGGTAGCGCGGGCACGGGGTCGCGCAGGCGAACGTGACGGAACAATCGTTGCCCCAGCTTGGCGGCGTGCGGCGACAAGGGCCCGCCCATGACCATCGGCTGCCCGAATGTGTAAACGGCACGCAGTCTTTCGGCGACGGCGCGGTCCGCGCCATCGCCGTCCAGCGACAAGGCGAAGAGCACGGCCATCGCGCCGCCGAGGCTGTGGCCGGTGACGTACAAGGCCTCGAGCGAATGACTGAGCTTCTCTTGAGGATCGGCGAGCGATCGGCCTTGCAGCGCGAGCTGCAGCTCGTCGAGCACCGCCCATCGCGTCGCGCGCATATTGCGGTGGAAGCCCGCATGCACTCGCGGCAGCTTCGCATCGTCCCGGCCGACGCTCAAGGAATCCGAGCCGACGTCGGCATTGCCGATCCAGTTCAGCAATGTGGACGGTTCCGTGCCGCGATAGCACAAAATCACGATCCGGCCGCAACGGCTCTGCACGAGGTACGCGGTCGAGAAGATGAACATGGCATCGACGGTCTGCGCGACGCAGGCGCAGCCGTTCGATTCAAGCCCGAGTCGGGCCATGATCGTCGCCACGGTCTCGATGTCGGAATAGGCGTAGCCCGCACAAGTGCCGAGCACATGCGCAACGGTCGCGTCGCGTATCGCCGCCGCGGGCGTATGCGCGCTCAGCAGATCATCGACGAGCTGTTCGTAGACCGGGAAAGGAGCGCGGCGATCGCCGCCTCGGGTTCTGCGAGGTTCCATTGAGTTCTATAATCAGGCCGGGATAGCGCATGAATCGTCGAAGGCGAAAATGCCCGAGAGCAGCATGCAATCAATCGAGCCACCATATGCCCATTAATATCGTATCGCAAGCTATGACGTCAAACGCACCGTCAACTATCATGTCTTCAAAGGCATGAAGCGTTATAGGCGCGCCGCGATGGATATCAGGGGAATGCATGAAAGGATTCGTACGGAGGCGCTGCGGCTGCTCGGGCTCGCCGTAGGCCGGCTTCGACGCGCGCATGCGGATCTCGTTAGAATGGGGTTGACACGTGCGGACAGCGATGTCGTCAAGTCGACGCTGGTCGACCTGAACTTCGCTGTCGCCGTGCTCAACGATGCAGATAGCCCGAACCATCGTCACGTATTGCAAGATCTGCGTCAGGCGCAGGCAAGTCTGCAACGGATCACGCATGCGGACGTGCGCGGCGCATGGTCGGACCTCACCGAAGCCACATCGTTGATCGAAGAGGATCAACGTCCGCATTAACAGGAGCAATAAGGTATGGCATTGATGACAGCAGCGACGCATGGCTTCGTCGATTCGAAACTTCGAGAGGCGGCCGACGCTCTGGAAGGGGCGCAGCGTGCGGCCCGGCCGGAAGGCGGGCATATGATCTACGAAAAGGAGCTGCAAATCATTTATGAGTCCCGTACGCTAATCGACGCGGAAACGGACGCCGACAGAGTCATAGGGCATCTCGAGGCAGCTGCCGTTGCACTGGGTGAGCTTCATTCAGCCAATACGCCGAGCGTGCGATCGGCGATTCGGGCGATCGGCGATACCGTCAGTGCGTTAAACGGCCACACGGACTGATCCGTCAGGTATGTCATTACACTAACCATCCGGTGCGATGCATTCGCACCGGGCGGCGCGATACTTCTAAATTTAATAGTGGAGCACGCGAAATACGGTGAAATGAAGCCATAAAATCGACTTAGGCGGAATCCCGTATTGCCGAATGTCGGCCGACGCATGACTATAGCGATGAGACTCATCCGCTAGCAGCTGACATGATGACGACAACGCCGGCGAGCAGATGAGTCACCGAAGTCGCCATGGTCCGCTAGAATTGGGATGGTGCGCACTTTCCAGAACGAAGAACAAACATGATGCCACTTAGGGACGAATCGCGACGCCCCGCTAGATTTCCCATCGTCACCACCTGCATCATCGCGATCAACGTGGTGGTATTCATTCTCGAAATGTCGGGTGGCGATGAATTCGTAGCCGAATGGTCGGTGGTCCCGGCCCATATCACGGCGGGCCGTGATTGGATCACCATTCTGACGGCCATGTTCATGCACGGCAGCTGGTCGCACATACTGGGTAACATGATATTCCTTTGGGCTTTCGGCCCGGAGATCGAAGACACCATGAACCCCCGGCGATACGCGGCATTTTACCTCGTTGGCGGAGTCGCGGCGATGCTCGCGCAAATCGCAGCCGGCCCCGCCTCCACAGTCCCCTGTCTCGGCGCGAGCGGAGCGATTGCCGCCGTCATGGGTGCGTTTATGGTCACCTATCCGCGCGATAAAATTCGCACCATTCTCTTTTTTGGCTGGTTCTTTCGGGTCACCTTCATCCCGGCCGTGCTCCTGATCGGCTTTTGGTTCCTGATCCAGCTTTTCAGCGTTGGCGCGGTCACGGATGTGCAGTCGGGCGGTGTCGCGTATTTGGCTCACATCGGCGGCATGATCTTTGGGGCTGTTACCGCACGATCATTTGAGGATTCGCGCCGACTCGCCGAACGCCGGGGCGACGACTGATCATGTGTGCGGCTGCGACGCGAGCTCATGATTCTATGGGGCCCCGTCAGAAGTGGGTGGGTCGTGTCGCTTATGGCGCTGTGATTGTTGCCGGGCCTGCCTGGGCGCTCGCCGGCGCGGCCTCGACCACCGAGGATTTCGAGCCACCGCCGGACGAGGCTGTCACGACACTATTGCCGGCCACGCTTGCGGCGGGTGAAAACTATCGCATCGTCGATCCCGTTCACAGTGACGGACTCATGCACCGCTACGCGATCGAAAGCCGCTACGGGCGCTTTGACGCCTATGGGCGCAGCGAACTCGAGCTTCGCGTTCACGAGGTCATGGCGCTCAATCAGCTCGCGACGATCTCGAAGCTCGACGTGATCGCCGGCGGCGCCGGCCATCGCGCGGTCGCCGATGTCAATACCGTTACCCGGGTCGCAACCCATCCCGTGAGGACAGTGAGGCTCATCCCGAAGGGTATCGCCCATCTCTTCCAGGGTTATGTGGAACAGGGTAAGGAGGCCGCGGCGGACGCCAGGCAGGGGATGAGCGGATCGACGGGTACGGATCAAAACCATCGCGCCCTCGAGAAGGCCGAGACGGCGGTACGCCGCTATGCGGAGCGGTATTTCGGTCTCACGGACGCGGAGCGACGCTGGTACCAGAAGCTTGGCGTTGACCCGTACACGGGCAACACGGTGCTGCGCAAGGCAATTCACGAGGACGCTCAGCTCGATGCGACGGCCAATTTCGGGGCGCGCTTCATCGGGGTGCCCCGTATCGCCGGGCTCGGCATCGCGGAGCGCGCGCTCGATGCCGTCGACCATGAGGATCCAGCGCTCATCCGCGCTCGACAGCGCGATACGCTCATCGGCTATGGGCTCTCGACCCAGGAGATCGATCGCTTCCACAATACGCTCGTCATGAGCCCCACCCGCCAGGTGATGCTGTTCAATGCGACCCAGTCCCTCGATGGCGTAGCCGGGCGGGGTGAACTCTTTCGTCACGCCACCGGGCTTACCTCGGACGCTGAAGCGCAGGTCTATGTTAATAGCGTAAGCCTGCTCGTTATCGTTCATCACCAGCAACCGCTGCAGTCGGTGCTGGCCGACGTCCGTTTGCCGGCGGCGCGTCTCGCTGACGGCCGCTTGATCGTCTGCGGTGCCTTCGATGCCGTGTCCTGGACCCAGGATGTTGCCGAAGGCGATCGACAGCTACGCGAGTCTCTGCCCGTTGACGGTGTGACGGCGCGGGACCTTTACCTGGGCGGGAGCGTCTCGGCGCGGGCGCGGGCGGAACTCGAGCAACGCGGATGGCAGATCCACGAGAATCTCGGCGCGACTCAGGCACCGGCACCATCGACCTAAATGGCTGCCACGACTGCATCCGGTCTCTCGAACACGGGTCCCTCGCGTAAGATCGGGTTGGCCCTCGGCAGCGGTGCCGCAAGGGGCTTGGCCCATATCGGCGTTCTTCGAGCTATCGCGGAAGCAGGTATCCAGGTGGATGTGTGGCAGGAAGCAGTATCGGGGCCGTGATTGGCGCCGTTTTCGCCGCCGGCAATCTGGAGCGCCTGGCGGCGGATTTCCTGACCTTCGACTGGAAAAGCATTGCGCTATTACTCGACCCGGTGTTTCCGAGAACCGGACTGATTGACGGCAAAAAGGTGGCTAATTTCCTGCGTGCGTATACACCTCGCCCAAACATCGAGGATTTGTCGATCCCTTTCCGGGCAGTGGCCACTGACCTTACGAACGGCGAAGAAGTTGCGATCGGTACGGGCGACTTGGTCGAGGCCGTGCGCGCAAGTATCGCAGTGCCGGGACTTCTCACACCGGCGCGCAGCTACGGTCGGATTCTGGTGGACGACGGCCTGGTCAATCCGGTGCCGGTCAGCGTGGTACGCGACATGGGCGCCAATCGGATCATCGCGGTTGATCTTAACAACGAGGTCTTGGCGCATCGGTTGTCACGCGTACAGTCCGCAGATCACGGGAACCATGCTGATACCGTGACACACTTGCTGAAACACCTGCAATCGACTGAAAACCCCATGTTGGCAAAAATTCGTGCGTGGCTAGAAGCGAAACCGCTGCCGGGTATTCTTGATGTACTTCTGGCCTCACTCTGCATCACGCAGGCCCGCATCACGGAGACCACTTTGCGGCGGGACAAGCCGGACATTCTCATCCAGCCGCCTTTGGGGACGGTGCGATTTATGGATTTCGACCGTGCCGAGGAGATCATCGACATTGGTTATCGATGTGCGGTGCGACAGTTGGACCAACGGACTCTCCCCCAACAGCGCAGCCAGCACAGGAAGCTTTCGATATGAGTGATACCGTCCGTGACGAAATTATCCAACTGGCCGGATCGATTCGCGCCCTTGAGCGACAGCTCGAAATGGCGCTCGCCAAGCGACGCATCGAGCTTAACTACAAGGTGCAGGACGGCGTCGTGCAATTCGAACACGTCGTGATTGCAAAGCACCGCCTCCTGAAGGCCCGGTTGCTGAGCTACATCTTCGGTGCGCGCCCGGCGATGATTCTGACCGCACCCGTGATTTATTCACTCATCATTCCGCTGATGCTGCTGGATCTGTTCGCGGCCTTGTATCAGGCGGCATGCTTCCCGGTGTATGGGATCCCGCGCGTACGTCGGCGCGATTATCTAGCGTTCGACCGAGGGCAGCTTGCCTATCTTAACGCCATTGAGAAGTTTAATTGCGAATACTGCGCCTATGCAAACGGTCTGATAGCGTACATCCGGGAAATTGCTTCCCGCACCGAGGAATACTGGTGCCCCATCAAGCACGCGCGACGTGTGCTTGGGGTGCACGCACGCTATGGCAACTTTGTGGACTATGGTGACGGTGACGCCTATCGGCACGATCTGGAGCGTCTTCGAACAAAGGCCCGATCCGAGGAGCCTACCTAAAGGATGGCTGGATAGCGGCAACGCATCCAGGATTTCTGCGAGTCGCGCCCGCATCCCGTGATCGCTCCATGCGCAGCTCGGCGTGTGCAATTCCCATAGCCCTCCGTAGAAGTCCGGATGTCGTCAGACTCAATAATGACGGATCATACGAAAAGGCAAGATACTAAACGAATCTTGCGATCAAGCGCTGCCGAGCCGAGTGAATGCACGACAAGAGAGATCTTTCCTCCGAGCAGGTAAAGCTGTGATGAAGAACATCGCGATTGTGCTGGTGATCCTGCTTGTCGGCCTTCTGGCGTGGGTGCTGTTTCAGTCCAGCGACATCGCCGTCATCGTCAACGGGCACAAGCTTCTCGGGCCGGCAAAACTCGCCGCCGAGGGCTGGGGTGTGCTGGTGGCGATCGTGTCGCTCTTTTGCGCGGCGATCTTGCTTATTTTCGTGTTCGCCGGGACGGGACTGATCATTTTGGGTGCCTTGGTGATCGCGGGCTTAGCGGCGGCTTGGTTCGCGTTTCCGTTCATGCTACCGCTGTTGATCCCCTTGTTCCTCGTCTGGCTCTTCGTCGCGGCTGTGCGTGGTAGCGGCAAATCCGGCGCGTAGGTAGGCCCACAGCCAATCGGGCCATGGCAGTGGAAATCACGTATCGACGGTGTTCCCCGAAGGATCGATAATTATTCCTAAAATGACACCCGCTCCGAATACCAATTCGGTTCCGCCCCCAGCGCGCAAGATGCGCCCACACGCTGCACGGGAGAAACCTGAGCCGGCGGCGTCCGGCCCGAATGCGCCGCAAGGCACTGCGCCGGGGCCATACGGCATCAGTCCGTTTTCCTGGTTCATGTTAGCGCTGCTCTTCGCTTGGAATCTCTGGCTGTTTTTTCCGCGGCAAACTGTTGAGGTCTCGCTTCCATACAGCGAGTTTGTGACCCAAGTTGCTGCTGGCAACGTGACGAAGGTTCGCGTCGTCGGTGAGGCGATCAGTGGAAGCTTGGCGCACGCGGTGACATGGCCGCCATCCGCAACGCCGGAAGGACCTGCAACTGCGCCGCAGGCCGGTACCGAGAAGCAGGCAACTGCGGAACAAAAGCCGACCGAGTATTCCAATTTTCGCACCACCTTCCCGAGTATTGTCGGTGATACATCCTTGATGCCGCTCCTTCAGGCGCACCACGTCACCATTGAAGTCGTGACAACCTCGCCGCCTTGGTTTGTCGTCTTGCTGACCAACGGAATGCCGGTCCTGCTGATGGGGGCTCTGCTGCTGTGGATGGGACGTCAGGCATCACGCACCCAAGCCGGAATGTTCGGATTCGGGCGCAATCGCGCGCGGCGCTACGCCGAGGATCAACCCAAAGTGACGTTTGCCGATGTGGCCGGCGCCGATGAGGCGAAGGGGGATCTCGCAGAAGTCGTCGACTTCCTGCGCAACCCAGCCAAGTATTTGGCGATCGGCGC
>Ga0181521_10005793_pt1 | contig 13654 bp, 10 predicted proteins | sample PEATcosm2014_Bin_32_FD_119764 | JGI IMG/M metagenome (GOLD analysis project Ga0181521, IMG submission 119764) | Peatland microbial communities from MTU Mesocosm Facility, Houghton, MI, USA - PEATcosm2014_Bin02_60_metaG | ecosystem: Environmental > Terrestrial > Soil > Wetlands > Peat | place...
ATTGCTCGTATAAGGGTCGACGTCCAGCTTCTGGTACCAGCGTTGCTCCGCGTCCGTGAGACCAATTAATTGCTCCGCGTAGTGACGTTCCGTCCTCTCGCCCTTCCCGATGGCGCGATGGTATTGATCCGTGCCAGCCGTCGATCCGGTCTTCGCATGCTTACCGTTCATCGCGATGATGCACGTGGTCACGACAGGAAATCTTGCAGGGCTTCGCGATTCGTCCCTAAGTGGGATCATGTTTTACTACCCGACGAGTCTCATTCCCATAGTCGAGCATCGATAGACACGCGGCAATACGGGATTCTGCCTAAACAGGATTTTATGGCCGCAACTGAACGCGTCCCCTTGTTGGTGACACCGACGCCAAAAAAGCGCTTTTCGCTAAGAGGCGCGCGCGTTGGCCCATCCGCATGTCTTCAAACGGGCTGCGGCACGCCGTAGTCTGGTAGAGCACTATATACAGCCCAGATTACCGCGGCCGCCGGGATTTGTGTGGCTCATTGAAGGCACCGGGTCGAGGAGCATGTACTCCTCCGTGTCCTTGACGACCACGCGATTGCGGCCGGCGCGTTTAGCCTCATATAGAGCCTCGTCGGCAATTGAACCGCGCCCTGAGGAGTCCGACTGACGGTCGGTGCGGCCAAGCCTACACTCACGGTTACTTCTGGTTCGGCCCCCGCACCGTCCTCAGGTGGCCTGATCTTGAGTTTCTGCACTCCCTCACGAAGGCGCTCAGCCGTGTCCTGTATTTGCCGAAACGCTAAATCGTATAGGATTACAGTGAATTCTTCACCGCCATAGCGCGCGGCAAGATCCACGGGTCGGCGCGCATAGCGTTGTATCACCTTGGCTACGGTGAGGTCTCGTTCATAACGAGGCGCGTGCAGATATTCATGATCTCGCGCAGATTGTCGATCATGACGCCCGTGAGCTCTCTCGACTTAGCGGCATCCTTGGCCGCCGCGGCGGGCAGCATAGAAAATGCGGGGCCGAAAGTTGCCGCGAGATTCACATCCGCCCCGCACAGTGCAACGGACGCCCCACTATCTGCAACAAATACGCCGAACCACGCGCCGCCTGCCGGCGCCTGATCAAACGTACCACCGAGTTTCACATCGAGACCGTCGAATAGCAGACCCAGGATCTGCTTGATCTTGTTGACATCGGGCAGTGGATAGGCGGTCGCCATGACATCTTCCTCTTGTCAAATCGCAGTTCAGCGAATGTAGGGCCTGGTACAATGTGACAATAGCTCTTGCCCATGCACTGATCGGCCGCGGATCGTCAATCTTAAGTGTCGAACAGCCTGCATCGATCTATTCAAATTGGGCCTTGCGGCGCGCCGTGTCCACTTGGTGGCTCACCAGACTGACGATTCGTCCCGATTTCTGTGACAGCGGAAGCCAAGATTGCACTTCGCTAAGTTCCCGGGCGGCCCCCGTCACGCTCCATACCACACCATGCGTGGCGTTTCTCGTAGAATTCGGCTCCAAACACGTCTGTGATCGATTTGCCGACAATTTGCTGGGGCGCCAGACCGAACCGATCGAGATGGGCGAGATTCGCAAACCGACAGATGCCGTCGTGATCCCAATACGAGACCACGGCGGAGTTGCAAGAGCTGCCCTTGGTCAGATCCTGAACTGGTGAGCACGAGCGCTAAAGCATGAATTTGGTCCTTTCAATATCGAATGTCTGGCAAACTACCCTTGTCAGCCGTCTTTCCAATTGGCTAGTGTCGTGACCCTACGGCCGCGTGTGTGCCGCAATCGGGAAAATGTCCGTGCATCTGGCTCTGAATGTGAGAAAACTTATACGAATCAAAGCGACTCGCACCCTGTCGGCGATCGGATCCATCGGCATCCTGTTGCTCGGTGTTGCCTATTTCCCCGGGGTTGCTGCGGATGCCGAGAAATCGACACCCGTCAAGATCGCGGTATTCGATTTCGAGCTGGAAGATGTCACTCCCGCATCGTCACTACTGGCCAAGACCACCAGTAGTGCCGCCACCATGGAGAAAGTCAGCAGCGAGGCACGTCGGGTGTTGGCGCAGTCGGGACGCTACAGCCTCATCGATGTGAGTAAAGTCAACGCAAAGCCCGTGACGGAGAAGTCCTTACGAAACTGCGACGGGTGCGAGACCGGCATCGCATTGCAACTCGGCGCCGAGCAGTCCCTCATTGGAGTGGTGAGAAGAGTTACCCAGACTGACTACTACCTGTTGATTCAAATTCGCGACTCTCGAAGCGGCAAAATTCTCAACCAGCAGGAGGCAAATTTTGCCGGCGGCGACGATGGCTGGGCGAGCGGAGTCCGTATGCTGATCAAACACCAAATCTTGGCGAGCGCTACGGCGCCTGACTCGCCGTGATCTCGCACGCTTGCATCGAATGCTCATTCAGGGTGCTTAGGCGACCGGGTTGCTACTCGACGCGCTGCCGTGCGCGATGAGGCGCTTGCTGTTGATGATGGTAAGCGCCGCCTCGGCCGAGGTTTGGTGCATCGTGGGGTGAGCACTGAAGGTTGGACGACTGAATGGATTACGCGCCTGCCTGCAACGGATGGCTCGCTCATGGGCTTCTTTGTAGATGGCGCAGAAGCAGGGTGCCGTCGACCTCGAAGTGGCGTTCACAACCGTGACCCTGGGCAGTTTCTATATGAAATCGAGAGTGGCCCCATGGTAAGAAAGGGGAGAAAATAGGATTTCCCCGGCACATGCTCGCGGTATCTTGTTGATTTCGTGGAATAGCAGTTTTATTTGATTTCCTCTAACTGACGTCTTCCTGTGCGCTTGCAAGATCTTATTTCAAAAAGCGAATTGCGATGCTATGTCCCATTTTTTTTCGAGCGTTCCTTACCTTGGGGCCTTCTTGAGCAAATGAGAAAGAGAGGATTCGCACCTTCCCCATCGACGCTGGTGCGGAGTAAGACAAGTCGTGTGACGCGACCGAGCACCACTTGAATGTTCCGCTGTTATCAGCGCTCGCCGGCCGCTTCTGGTCAAAAACTGCTCGTTTTGGCGTGCCTCCCGGCGATCTGGCCAACAATGTGCATGATCGGCCCGACGATCATGGCGCTGACGGCCTCCGAAGCCAAACAGGACGAGATGGGCCTATGAGAGAACTACCCGCGGTAGCGATGCGCGACACGCGGCTGCCAAACCAAGCAAATGACGCGGCGAGCCGCGGTGTCGGCATCCAAGCGAGACTAACCATGGTGGTGACCGCCGTCGCCGCCGTCGCGCAAGCGTTCGCCCTCTCAGCACCGGACGCCGATGCGATACTCCAAAGGGCGTTCGACAACTACCGGTCGGGAAGTTCTGCAACTTCCGTGGCGATGACCGTCCACCGCCCGGATTGGGAGCGTCATTTCGACCTGAGGGCGTGGACCCGGGGACAAGACGACGCGTTGGTACGTTTCGTGGCTCCCGCCAAGGACGCCGGAAACGCAACGCTGAAGCTCGGTCGCGACACGTGGGTATTCAATCCCAAGCTGAATCAGGTGATCAAGCTCCCGGCCAGCATGATGAGTCAGTCCTGGATGGGATCGGATTTCTCCTACAACGACCTCGCGAAGTCCAATGACATCATCACCGAATATACGCATCGCATTCTCGCGACCGAGCAGGCGGGAGGCCACACCGTGTGGACGATCGAAGCGGTCCCAAAACCGGGCGTGCCCATTGTATGGGGCAAGGTCGCTCTTAGTATCCGCGACGATAACGTCGTGACCCAAGAAACATTTTTCGACCAGGATATGAAGCCCGCGCGTCGCATGCAGACGGACAAGATCGCGACGCTCGGCGACCGCCCCTACCCCATCACCATGACCATGTATCCGCTCGATGCGCCCGATCAATGGACGCGCATCGACACGTCGGACGGTCATTTCAACGTAAGTGTTCCCGAATACTTCTTTACGCTCTCCAATCTTCAGAACCCGAGGCAATAGGATGCTTCTCTCACTCGCCTGGCGGAACCTCTGGCGTCGCCCGCAGCGCACGCTTCTGAGCCTGCTCAGCATGGCCATCGCCGCGGCGCTCCTCGTCTTCATGCTGTCGTTCCAACTTGGTGTGTATGGCGCGATGAAAGAGAGCACGCTGCGTATCTTCGACGGCTATGCCCAATTCCAGCCCGACGGCTATGCCGCCGATCCCGGGCTGGACCGAACGATTGTGCACCCGGAGACGTTGCTCGAGGACGCCATCAGCATTCAAGGCGTGACGACCGCCGCACCTCGAGTCAACGGCTTCGCCATTCTCGCCAATGGGGAGCGCAGCTACGGAGCAGCGGTGGTCGGCGTCGATCCGGCGCGAGAGCGCCAAGTCTCCTCCATCGCCGCAACAATCCGAGACGGCCGGTATCTCGATCCCACCGACGCAAACACCGCCGTCCTGGGCGCGAGTCTCGCGCGCAACCTGCAACTGGCCGTAGGCGGCAAGGTGACGCTACTCGGCGCGGCCCGTGACGGCTCGCTCGCGGCCGACGTGCTACGAGTGGTCGGCATCTATCATAGCGGTATTCCTGAACTCGATCGGTCGATACTCGAAATGCCACTGTCGCGCGCGCAGGACACGTTCGCAATGACCGGCCGTGCCAGTACCATCGCGCTCGCCGGCCCCTCCCTCGGCGACATCAACGGCGCCCTGGCGGCTCTCGGAACGCTCGCGCGCCGAAATCACGTGTCGCTACTGGACTGGGGGGCCCTGGAACCGGCGCTTCGCGACGCGCTCATGCTCAAGTACGCGACCACCGGACTCCTCTATCTGACGCTCGTGGCGGTCGTCGCATTCATCATTCTCAATACCCTGCTGATGTCGGTGCTCGAGCGCACACGGGAGTTCGGGATGCTGCTGGCTGTCGGCATGCAGCCACGCCTCATTGGCCGAATGGTCTGGCTTGAACTGCTCACGCTAGCGTTGGCCGGGTGCACGATTGGACTCGCCGTCGGCGCGGGCGTTACGTTGTGGTTCCAACACCAGGGCTTCGCGTTTCCTGGCATTGGCGAGCTGCTGACGCAGTTTGGCTTGCCACCGCGTCTCTATCCCACGCTGACGCCGCTCAGTTCGCTCATCGGACCAGGCGCGATTTTTCTGTCGATCACGTTCGGAGGCATCGTGCCGTATGTGCGCGTCGCGCATCTGACCGCTGCGTCCGCGATGCGAGGGGCGTGATGAGGCGCGTGATGCTGCTCCTGCCAATGGCCTGGCGTAATCTGTGGCGCAACCCGCGGCGCACGATCATCACGCTGCTGATCGTAATGGTGGGTGTCTGGTCGATATTGTTATTCGATGTGATGCTGCAAGCATGGGCCACCAGCAGCCGCGAAGCGAATCTACGGTTACTGACGGGCGAAGGCCAGATTCACGCGGCGGGCTACCTTGACGATCCCAACGTAGAGTTGCGCATGCCACCGCCTGACGGCGCCTTGCTTGGCGTCCTGAATTCGCCGCTCGTGAGTACTTGGGCCGGGCGCGTGCGCGTCCCGGCCGTTGTCCAAAGCGAATATCGCACCCGGGCACTCACACTGCTCGGGATCTCGCCACCGAGCGAAAGAGGGATATCGGATCTGCCGTCTGAGATCGTGGCAGGTCGCTATCTGAGCGCCGAAACTGACGCTAGCATTGTCATCGGGCGCGATCTCGCCGTGCGACTGAAGACACGAATTGGTAAGCGAGTCATCGTGATGGCGCAGGCAGCTGACGGCCATCTTGCCGAGGCCAGCTACACCATTGTCGGCCTATTCGGTGGCAGCGTGCCTGCGCAGGATCAATTTGCCTTCACGGGACTGCACACGGCGCAGTCCTTCCTCGGGATCGGCGATGACATCTCCGAAATCAGCTTCGATGGATCAAAGACGCTTGCGCTCAATGACGTCGTCGAGGCGCTTCGACGGGTCGCGCCTTCGCGCAACATCGAACCCTGGACGATCTTGGCACCGCTTACCTACATGATGGAGAAGTTTTCACAGTCCTACGTGATCATTTGGCTGATGGTCATGTTCGTGCTCATAGCCATTGGTATCGTCAATACGCAGCTGATGGCAGTGTTCGAACGCACCCGCGAATTCGGCTTGCTGCAGGCGCTGGGCATGCGGCCGGCGCTGGTCTTGCTGCAGGTGACGCTGGAGTCGGCGCTCCTGATCGGCATTGGGGTTATCGCGGGTGTCGTGCTGATGCTGGTTACGCTTGCGCCCTTCAGCAACGGACTCGACCTGGGGTTTCTCGCGGCCGGCGCAGAAATGTATGGCGCCGGCCGCGTGCTTTATCCGCACCTCGATCCGAGTGATGCGATTCGCTTCAGTATGATCGTGTGGTTGCTCGGCATCGGCGCCGCGTTCTGGCCGGCGCGCGCCGCCGCCCACATCGATCCGATGACTGCCATGGGCCAAGTATGAAGGGAATGCATCGATGAGCGTAATCATTCAGTGCCGAGGTGTAGAGAAGACCTACACTCAAGGAGCCGTGGGGGTTCCGGCACTTCAGGGCATCAACCTCGACATCGAATCCGGCGACTTTGCGACGCTCGCCGGGCCGTCGGGTTCCGGCAAGACGACGCTGCTGAGTCTCATCGGGGGTCTCGACCGACCCACGGTGGGAAACATTACCATCGACGGCGAATCAATCGGGGCCATGGAAAAGAATCGCCTCGCGGACCTGCGTCTGCACAAGATCGGGTTTGTATTCCAGGGCTACAGCCTGATTCCGGTGCTTTCAGCGATAGAAAACGTCGAATTCATTCTGCAGCTGCTCAACGTGCCCCGGAGGGACCGCGAGGCGCGCGCCCGCGAGGTCATGCGCGAGGTCGGTCTCGAAGGACTGGAGACCCGCAGACCCTCACGGCTGTCAGGTGGTCAACAGCAGCGCGTCGCCGTAGCGCGCGCGCTGGCGCCAAAGCCCTCAATTGTGCTCGCCGACGAACCGACCGCTAATCTGGACTCCAAGAATGCCGAGGAGTTGATAGCCCTCATGGGGCGCCTCAATGCGGCGTCGGGCATCACGTTCCTGATTGCGACGCACGACGCGCGCGTGATTGCGCACTCTCGGCGCCAGATCGAGATGACCGACGGAAAGATCACCTCCGATGAGAGGCGAGACGCGCAATTTGCGGCCTAGTTGCGTAGCCCGACTAACCGCGATTGCGCTCGCCTTCGGGCTTGCGCCGTCACCCGGGCGTGCGGATTCGGATGATGTCCACGGGCGCTTCGAGCTGCAGGAGGCCGGCCTGTTCGCGCCCGGCGACAGCCTCTACGCGGCGATCGGGTCGCGCGATGGCAACGACTTGCTGACCAATTTTCGGCTGACCTGGGAGCCCAGCTGGGACCGCTGGAGCCTCTCACTTCACGACCTGGTGACCTTCGAGGACGGAGTCAATGTGCGCCTTGAGCGCGCCGAGGCGGATCTCCTTCCGGTACCGCCCGCGACATGGTTCAACCTGGCAAAGACTTTCGACCAAGGTGGCCAGACTCTCGGCACTCAGCAAATCGACCGAATGGCCCTCACCTATTCCGCGCCGGATTTCGTCGCTCGCATCGGACGCCAAGCGCTGACCTGGGGCAGCGGTCTTATCTTCCGACCGATGGATCTGTTCGACCCGTTCTCGCCCGCCGCGACCGACACCGAATACAAACCCGGTACCGATATGCTCTACACGCAATGGCTGTACAGCGACGGTTCGGACTTGCAGTTCATCGTCGTGCCCCGGCCGGATCGCGCGGGAGTGCCGCCGTCCGCCGATGCAAGCTCGGCTGCCGTACACTTTCACACCGTGATGTTCGGCCACCAAGTCACCTGGCTCCTCGCCCGCGATCATGGCGACTGGATCGGTGCGATCGGCGTGAACGGTTCACTCGGTGGCGCGACTTGGAATGTCGAACTCGTGCCGACACTCGTCAACGGCGGACCAACACTCATCTCTGCACTCGGCAATGTCAGCGACGCAGTAACGCTTGCGGGTCGCAACGCGACTGTCTTCCTCGAGTATTTTCACAACGGCTTCGGTGTCAGCCGCAGCAATTTGACTCTCGCGTCGTTACCACCCGAGCTGGCCGCGCGCCTGGCGCGCGGCCAGCTGTTCGACACACGGCGTGACTATCTGGCTGCGGGTCTCACGCTTGAAGTCAATCCGCTTCTCAATGTGAGCCCAACAGTCATTGTCGACGTGGACGATGGAAGTTTGTTCGCGCTCATCGCCGCAACCTATTCCCTTAGCGACAATCTCAACTTGATCGGCGGCGTGCAGGTGCCCGAAGGGCCTGCAGGCACGGAGTTCGGCGGGATACCGCTCGCGCCCGGCAGCCAGACGCTCCTGGCGCCGGCGACGCAGATCTATCTTCAGATCCGCAAGTATTTCTGACTCTGGAAGGGCCGTTGCGAATTTACCTTTTTTGGTCTCGCAAGCATTGGGCGAGCGATCCTCGATAGGATACGCGCTCTGGAGGCCGCTGGGCAGAGACGTCCATACTGGCTCCAATCACGCGCCCGAAGAATCAACGCCGATCAAAAATGAGATCAGACGTGGTCGCCGCGACCTTGCACGCAATTGGGGCGAATGGAGATATCTTCGGCGACGGGGCGGACAGCTGGAGCATGATCGAATCGGCACAGGATGTGCCCGGTAATCGGGAAGAATAGGTATCGATGTTGCCGAAGAAGACATTGGACGCGTCATGGATGGCGACGGGGAATTGCCTCGGGGCACCGTCGTTGCCGCCCGACCAATCCGCCGCCGAGGCAACAAACGGCGCCGACTGCACCTCGAGGTTGAATGAGCTATTGATTAACACCACATTGTTGACGGAGGAAACATTGACGACGGCCTGGGGACGGTCGCTCGTGAACGTATTGTCGGCCACGATTATGTTCTGATTGACGGGAGCGGCTGCCAATTCGGTGCCCGCGACTTCATTCTGAAAGTTCGGGAAATTGGCGGCCTCCGCCATGATGTCGAGCGCGAAAAAGCCCGACAGGTAATTATGGCCCATCGCGTCGAACTCGTTCTTGCTCAACACCAACTCCTGAGCACCGGGTCCCTCACCCCAGTACTGGCTCGCCAGCACATACACTTCCTTGAGTGTTTGCCCAACGAAGAGGTTCTCGTTTACCCAACCATACGGCGTTTGCAGCAACAATGCGCGGGCACGATTGAACGCGAATACATTGTTGCTGAAGAGGTAACGTGCGCCTGCGGAAGCCGATAGATCACCGGCAATAAAGCCGGCCTGGCCGAGATCCGAACTCACGGCCCGTTTTAAAGTCAGAACGGGATTGCCGCCATTGGCCGGGTTGGACACCGACTCCACCGTCGTCACGCCCTTGAATGCCAAGGTATTGTCGAACAGACCGATGACATCGCCTGCTTGAACCAGATTGGCAGTCGGCCACGACAGCAGATTAGGCGTGGACAGATTGAATGTGAGCGTGTTCATCGGAGTGTTGTTGACAACGGTCACCGGCGTGAAGCGCACGATCGTCGTATTCATGTCGAAGGCATCGTCCGCCTGATAGCTGAACGAGCTGTTATCGAATACGACGTCGCCGCTGACGTTGGTCAGTAATGAGCCACCGCCGCCGGAGATGGGTTGATCGCCCATGCGCGTGAGGACCACATGCGTGACGTGCAGGCCGCGGCCTTGACTGTACGTGAAGTCCGACCCGATCAGATTCTTGAACGTGATGTGATCGAAGGTGATGTCATCACCGGAGGCAGCGATGGCGGTCGCAAAGCTGTAATAATGCAGCAGCACCGACTCGCCGACTTTGAACTCAACGCCGTAGCTCGGGATGTTCTTGACGGTGCATCCCGACGTCTTGCGTCCTTCAGCCGTTTCCACGCATTCAAGCGGTGCCCCGCTGTCGATGCCGTCGCCATAAGAAACGTCATCGTTGGGATTCTGCAGATCCCAGTGATCTGCACTCCTATCCCAGGACGTGATGCCGGCCAGCATCTTCGGCAAATTAGCGGCATCCGCAGCGGCAATCTTGACGTCATAGGTGTACCCCGTGGTGCCATTGCCGTCGACCGCAACGACGGTCGCTACTGAGGCGATCCGTATGTTGGGCCAGGCGAAGGTGAAATTCCTCACGGTCACACGATTGACGTTGGCCAGATTCAGCCCGATGCAGAAGTCGGAAAAGTTGACGGTCGATCCGTGGCCGTCGATCACTAGGTCCGCTGCTCCTGCGACCTGCCAGTGCACGTATCTAGGCTGGTGATCCACCGGCGAAGTGCAATTAGAGAACAAAGGGAAATTGAAGTTATACGTATCCTTGGGGAAGTTGATGACCGCGCTGTGTCTTGGTGTATTGGGCGAACTATAAAGGGCGTTGTTCAGATATTCATACGCGGTTTCATCCGCTCGAATTCGAGGAACATCGTATTCCTCGTTCGTCACGGGGGCTTTGACGACGATCTTGACGAGCTTGCCGCTCGGGCTGGTGAATTGGGCGAGATAGTCACCATTAGCGGCATCGTATTTTGCCGGCGTCGTCGGTGACTCGTGCTCGGCGTACCGCTGCTTGATCTGGGACCTCAGCAATGCAGGACGGAGGCATTCAAACGTATAGGAGCTGCAGCCCTGCGCGTGCGAAGCGGAGAGAAGTAATCCAAATAATAAGTACGCGGTGACCGAAATCCGCGCATACCCCATCGAGTCGGTCGTGATCTTAATATGGGCCTCTGTGAAGAATGCCGGCCAAGTGCTGACGCTACGCGGACCGCTACGGGTATTACAACGCGATTGTACAAAGTGGACCTGCCGGGGGCAATTAACATAAACAGCTGTCAACGGGGTGCGCGCAGTCAGCTCGCTGTAGCGATGAATGAGCCCACAGAGCAATGTCGCCGCTAATGCCGGGCCAAGCTCCTGCGATTACGCCTTGTTCGTGTACCGGAAAAGAGCGTAGTCTCCCAAAGAAGAGCGTCTTCTCCGATGGTGTCTTCAATGCACAAACTTGCCTGGCAACGTCTCTTCCATACAGTGACATTTTTCTTGGCAATGATGGTAGCCCTACCGGGAGCGCACGCCGGGTCTGATGAAAATCCATCTCGCGATCCAGACAAGTATGGGGTCTGCTCAAGCGTAGGTGTATATATTTTTGTCGGCGGGACTGGCGGCTTCAACGCGCTCCGTGATGGCGGTCTCTTCAAAGCGCTTCTCAAGACCGGTCACGTCGGGCTCTACCAGCACGCGAACGCGGTAAGCGCAGCTGCAGAATCAGCGGGCCTTCTCGAGTCCATTGAGGACGTGTTTGGCGGGACGGGACCAGGCGAAGCCGAACTCGGGCAGGTAGGCTGGAACTACTTCACGCTTCCTCCAAGCTACGGGTACTACCAGGAGCAGTACATAAGCCAAGGCCTCAGTCCCTCGGAAGCCAATGTCAACACGCCGTCTGATTCGGCCGATCCGGGGCAATTGGAAGATGACCTCAAGCAGTGGAAGGATTACGTGGACGCTGCGAGGAGCGTGGGTATCAAATCAGTGGCGCCGATAGTGGCTCCGAATGCTGCCGACGAACCGAAGCTAGGGGAGAACGTCTTTGCAACGGACCCGTTCTATGAGCTGGAGCGGAACGAAGCACTCTATGGCAAAGCAATCGCATTCGATGTGCCACCAAACTTTTTCCTGAGCGGCGGAAGCGGTCCCGGCTACCAGAAGTTTATTGTGCAGGCAATACAGTGGGGGAATGCCCGAGGCCTGCGCACCACCATGTTGCTCTCTCCCTACCCCTGGCCCACGGACGCCGCCGGCACGCTTGAGACTTTCAGCCAATTCACCGGCAATACATTTAGTCGGGATACGAGGATTTTTATAAGATATTTGGAGAAAGAAAAAGCGGTTCCCTCCGAATGGGCCGTGGACAATTACGAAGATACCTATCCAAATGATGCACCGGCCATGGTGCCCGATACCGTTCGAAACACCACCACCGAGGTTGGCCTTTGGTTGGCAAGGCATGCCCCAGTCTATGCGCATAGGAATCATCATGATCATATGGATCATACTGAAGAAAATAATGGTGAGAGCGTAATTTGTTTTCCACCATTGCCCGGAGACGCCGGAGATTTAGAGTGATCGCTCGGCACTCACGATCAACATGGGAGGGCCCTGGCAGGGCCTACTCCGGGATCGCGCTCAATCCGCGAGCGCCCGCGCGATGTCCGCGAAGGTAACTGCCACGTCGAACGGCTGCACCGCAACGCCCAGCTGGCGGCCGATTTGGGTTGCCGAAAAAATGCCGCGGATACGGGTGACGCCACTGGCCACATCCAGCTCGGCTACCAGCGCGTGCTGGCGGCCCCACGCCATCAACGACGCGACGATATGCCCGACCTCGGCATGCAGAACGTCCTTGATGTCGAGCACGTCGATGTCCTCGGTGCGGATCATCAGGTCGCTCACGCGCAGATCGGCATGCTTGCCGCCACGATCGTGCAGCCACTGGATCGGTCGCTCGCCCTGCGTATCGCGCGCTGTGATCAGCCCGACGACGGACTGGTCAGCAGCCACGACGAGCAAGAGGCGCACGTTGCGAGCCATCATCGTGCGCGTCGCATCGCTCAGCGTCACCTCAGCGCCGATGGTCGCCGCGGTGACCTGGCGCAGGTCCGTCATCACGGCAATCGCCGGCGAGCTGGCGGTGACGCTGGTGAACGTGCTGGGCTGCTGGTAGCCAAGCACCTTCGGGGCCTTGCGCGAGGCCAGCGGCTTGTAGTTCGTTCGTTCCATCCCCGGACTCCCTTCCCGGCTGTTTCGATCGCCGCCGCCAGTCTCCAGGTGCCGATGAGCGTAACCGCTCTGGACTTCGCGCGCAGCACTCCCGCCCCCGCCACTCGAAGCTGCTGACAATCCGAGCGTATGACACAGCGCTCCTCTTCGCAAGCTCAGGCGCCCGGTCGATAGCCACCGACTTCGAAATCGGGGAATCTTCCCGGCTCTTCGCGCACCACCCGCAGCAATCGATCAGAGGCCGGCGTCTGGACCGCTCTCCTTCATGATCGGTGGACGGCTGCTGCGCGTGGTCGCATTGACCTCATCGAGCGAGACCTCCAACATGGTTTCATACGGCGACGTCAAAATGAGCGATTGAGCCTTGAGATCAACCGACTCCGCCAGTGAGGAAGCCCCATGGAAGACGAACTAAAGCAAGCGGCTCTCGATTACCACCGGCTACCGACGCCGGGCAAGATTAGCCTGACCCCCACCAAAGCGCTGGCCAACCAGCGCGACCTGTCACTTGCCTATTCGCCGGGCGTGGCCTACGCGAGTCTGGCCATCAAGGAGGATCCGCTGCAAGCGGCCACGCTCACTGCGCGGGCCAACCTGGTCGGCGTCATCACCAACGGCACGGCCGTCCTGGGGCTCGGCAACATCGGGCCGCTGGCAGCCAAACCAGTGATGGAAGGCAAGGGCTGCCTGTTCAAGAAATTCGCCGGCATCGATGTGTTTGACATCGAGGTAAGCGAGACTGACCCGGACAAATTGGTGGCCATCGTGGCGGCGCTGGAGCCGACCTTCGGCGGCATCAACCTGGAGGACATTAAGGCGCCAGAGTGCTTCTACATCGAACGGCAGCTGCGCGAGCGGATGAAGATCCCGGTGTTCCACGACGATCAGCACGGCACCGCCATCATCGTCACCGCCGCCGTGCTCA